>Ga0326728_10000877_pt1 | contig 112954 bp, 101 predicted proteins | sample MB3enrmetagenome_FD_207602 | JGI IMG/M metagenome (GOLD analysis project Ga0326728, IMG submission 207602) | Lab enriched peat soil microbial communities from McLean, Ithaca, NY, United States - MB31MN | ecosystem: Environmental > Terrestrial > Soil > Wetlands > Peat | place: USA: New York... | reverse complement strand
GGAACTTGAGATACCTTGGGTGTATTAAATTTAATTGTAGAATTAGATAATAGAGATGGGAGCAGTTCTTGTTCAGGACTGAGCATTGGTTTTGAAAAAAATGTCGAAAACATCAATTTCTGTAGGAAACATTTATTCATACTTGGCATAGGGGAATCCTTTTATTTTTATATATACAATTCTACATTTTTATCTTTCAAAGGCAAATACGTCTAGTAAATTAAATGGAATTAAATGGGGTCAGACACCGTTTAATTATTAAATGGGGTCAGACACCGTTTAATTTGTTCCCGCCGGTATTTTGGCATTTTCCCCAATAGAATCCCACATTTACTCAGCTTAACAGTGCCGGTGTTTTGCCCGGAAGCGTCTGTTTCTGCGCCTGATTTATTATACCAAGGTTTTTAGCCTTTGCAGGTTCATTTTATGCCGTCGGCGGATTTTGCTGGCTGCGTCCTTTTTTGCCTTCACCTCATTCCAGTATTGTCATTCTAAATTCCGGCTGTGGCGGGAGGGGTTTTAGGTGGGTGCGGGCAGCGTATCTCAGCGCGTCCAGCAGATGGTCGTTGAATTTCACCGGCTCGTCCAGCGTTTTGCCGTCGCGGTCCCTGCGCCAGCGGTAGTTTTGTATTTCCCTTATCAGGTTTTCCGACCGGCGCGTGATTATCAGCCGCCGCGAATTAAGCGTGCCTATGCCGTCCAGCACCGATTTGTCCGCCGGGCGGACATTGAAACGCGCGTAACCCAGCTCCGCTATGCGCGCCGGTTCGGCGGCGTCGGCGTAAACGGGGCGGTTGCGTTTGTCCGGCGGGATAAGGCGTTCCAGCCGGGTTGCAAGCGCGGCGTTGGTCAAGCCGGTTTCGTAAAGCAGCTCGTCGGCGTACAGCGCGTTATCCTTTAAGTCGCAGCGCACCAGCGCGCAGGGGTTGTTGAAGCCGAAATCAAGGCCGTAAAAAGTCTCGTCCGGGTTATCGGGCGGCTTGTCGGCGAAGCCGAAATTGGCGTAGATGCGCGCCCCGCTTTCGCCCCATTCGCCGAGGGTGAAAATGCGCCACGCATTTTCGTCCTGTTCGCGCAGCCCTTCCAGCAATCCGATATATTCCGGCGACAAAAATTCGTTGTCGAGATAATTGGAGCGGATGACGGTGGCGTCGCCCCGGCGCAGCAGCTTTGTGGCTATCCAGCCGTCCGCGTCCGACGGGTTGAGGCTCATATACAGCTGATTGGGTGCGCGTGCGCACCCCCGGATGCTTTCGCGCTCTTCGGCGCGTGGTAACGAAATATTATTTTCCGGAGCGGGGAGGGGCATTGCGCATGGCGCGCCGGACAATCTGGTGGATAACAAAATATAATCGTCCCAGGTGAATTCGTTGGCCTCCTCCATCCATATCACGTTGAATTCGGTGCTTTTGAGGCGTTCCAGATCCTCCATGCCGAAGAAGGTGAACAGGCTTTCGCCCAGCGAATATTTGCAATGCGTCCTGTCGTGGCGGGACGACTCGTAAAGTCCGTAGCGCTTTAGCAGCGAAATAAAAAGCTGGTAGCTGGAATTATGCTGCGCCGCCATAGTCTTGCGCGTGATGCCGGCGCGCAGCCCCGGCTCGGCTATCGCGCGCGTTATAAGCAACTGCGCTATGCTGTGCGACTTCGACGAGCGCGCCCCGCCTATATTTATCACCAGCCGGGTTTGCGCGGCCGCGTTTTCCCAGTAAATCCGGGTGGTGGCGAACTCATTCATCGCGCCGCCTTTTGGCCGCTTCGGCGGCGGCGTCCAGCGCCGCGCGCCGAGCATTGAACGCCGCCACTTGCGCCGGCGTGGGCTGGTTGAGGACCAGCTTTACCACGCGGTCCGGCGCGTCCGGTTTTTTGGCCTTGTCGCCCCATTCGCCCGGCGCGCGGTGCTGGAGGAAAAATTTCTGCGCGGAGAAATTGCCGTTTAGCGCGCTTTGGACAAGCGCATCCCTCACCAGCGGCACCAGCGCGCGCATGGCGTCCTCCACCGCGCGGGCGAACTTTTTGTCGCAATGCATCCTGTTATAAAAGCTGACGCGGCTTATTCCCGCCTCTTTGCATGCCAGGCATATATTGCAGCCGCCGGACAGCAGCGTCAGCAGATTGTCCCATTGCTGGTCCGGGATAAACGAGCGCCAGGATTTTAATGGGCGCAGCAAATGATACTGCCGATTATATTCGGGATTGGGTTTGCCGTCGACTTTGCGTTTTACGCCGGTGATTTCGCTGAACCGCTTGCGCGGAGGTTTTTTGCCGCCTTTGCGCTTCGCCGCGCGTTTGGCGGGCGCTTGCTGTCGGGGCGGCGCAGGGTCCGGCTGCGCGGAGGTTTCCTGTGGCTGGTCTTCGCTGGAAATAAAATAACCCGTCATACTTCTCCTTGCCTGAAACGTTCAGGCGCGTGACGGGTTTTGTGCTGCCTGTATGCTATAGTATAGCTATACTTAAGCAATCTGTCAAGCCGTTTTTGGCGGCAATCAGGAAATACACTCTGTGCGCGGCGCGCCGCAGGAAGGGAAATGGCAAGCGGTCAGGAAGGACGTATGCCCTGACCGCGATATAAGGGATAGCGCGCAGCCGTGCGCCGGGCGCACTTTACTGCTTCCTTCTTTTGGTGGGAGGCAAAGAAAAAACGGGAAAGGTTAAGGTAAGAGGTCGGACATGTCCGACCTCGGTATAAGGGATAACTCGCTGCCGATGTCGTACCATCGGACGAGCGTTATGAATGCTTTTTCTATGCTCCAGCCGTGCAGTCTCTATCTGTTACGCAGTTAGGCTTTAAAGTTATAATTCAGTATCGGGAGAAAAAATATGGAAAAAGAAATCAGGGTTTTAAACGCCTGCCTGTCGGGCGGCGGCGCGATACTCAAAAAACATTTTCGCAAAGTAAATTACGCGCTTAAAAGCCGCGCCAACCTGCTTACAAAAGCCGATCTGGAATCGCAAAAATTCGTGCTGGGGCTGCTCAACAAAAATTTCCCGCAGGACGATATTCTGGCCGAGGAGAATTACAGCCGCATCACCGGCGCGCGGCGCATGTGGATAGTGGACCCGCTGGACGGAACCACCAATTACGCGCACGGCTACCCGGTGTCCTGCGTGTCCGTCGGCCTCGTCGAAAACGGCAGGCCGCTGCTGGGCGGCGTGTATGACCCGTTCCGCGACGAATTGTTTTTAGCGCGGCGCGGGCACGGCGCAAGGCTCAACGGCAAAAAGATTTCCGTTTCAAAAGCGGCGAAGCTGGAAGACTCGCTTTTGCTCACCGGCTTCCCGTACGACCGCGCCGAGCGCGGCGCTTATTACTGTTCCTTTATAACCGAGTTCATAAAGATCTGCCACGACGTGCGCCGCAGCGGCTCCGCCGCTTTGGACATGTGCTGGCTGGCCTGCGGCCGCGCCGACGGATACTGGGAAATGCACCTGAACCCGTGGGACGTAAGCGCGGGCAGGCTGATGATAGAGGAAGCGGGCGGAAAGGTGACCGATTTCTCCGGCAAGCCGTGGGGCGACCCGCAAACGTGGGGGAAAGAGACGCTGGTCTCCAACGGCAAAATCCACAAGCGGATGCTGGACCTTATACGCAAAACGTCCCGGGACGTTAAAGGGCGCTGATGCCGCGCAAAGTGAACCCCGCTAAAATTTTCGTCTGCTCGTTCGGGCTTCTGCCGGGGCAGATAAGTCTGGATACCCTTGCGCGGCTGCGCGAAGCGGACAAGGTTTTCTTTATCGCGCTGGAGAAGGGGCTCGCGCCGTTCATCACGGAAAAATGCCGCGACCGCGAGTTTATCGGCGCGCTGCCGCCCGGGGAACAGTTGCGCAGGATATTTGCGGACGCCGCGCCCGGGAAAAATTTAGCCGTGCTTACCTACGGCGATCCCGGCTTTATGTGCAATACCACGGCGATGCTTTCCGGGGAGTGTACGCGCCGCCGCATGCGGCTGGAAGTGGCGCCGGCGGTGTCGTCTTTCAACGCGCTGTGCGCGCTGCTGGAGCTTAACATGCTGTCGCCGGGCGGACTTTATATGGTGGGCGCAAATTCCTTTACCGCCGGGGAAGTGCGGCTGGACCCGGACGTGCCGGCGCTGGTATTTCAGGCGGACGCGCTGCTGCGCCGCGATATGTCCGCGGCCAGAAAAAAGTTTTTTTCCGCGCTGCGGCGCTATCCTCCCGATTCTCCGGTGATAGTCGCCAGGGCCAAATCTTTGTTCTCGCCGGAAGGCGGCAGGCTGGTCTTCACCGCGTCCCGCGCGAGGGAAATGCTGCCGCACCTTGACGCCGCAAGCACCGTCTATATCCCCGGAGTACGCAAATGCTGCTGAGCCCTAAAATTTCTTTGCTGCTAAACGTCTGCGTGTTCGTCTCTTCGGTGATAGCCGCGCAGCGTTCTAAAAACGCCGAGGAGCTTTATTGCGCCTATGTGCTGTCCGGCGCATTGATGGTGCTTATAGCGGCGGGATTTTACACGGCGGCGCGCCTGTCCGGCGACGCGGGCTCTTTTTTCTGCCGCACCGACACCAACCGCGTGGTCGCGGCGGTGATGCAGTCCCGCTATCCCACGCCGCAGGCGCTGGCCGATTTCAAAGCCAATGAAAGTATTATTTCCGGCGTGTGGGGACCGGCGCTGATTTTGGCGGTCGGCATGATGGCGATACCGTGCATGTGCGCTTTTTTCGGCGAGCTTTTGCCGCTCGGCTACGCCAAAGGCACGCCGTTCGCGCAATATGTGACTTTCGACAAATGGCTGCTTGTGCGCGCCACCGTCATATATCTGGTTTATGCGGTTGTACAGGGGCAGTTTTTGATAGACCCGCGCTACGGTTTTATCGACCAGCTCTACATAAACCATACGCATATACTGCTGGTGGCCTCGTGTTTCGGCGGGATACTGGGCGTGATAACAGGCGTTTTTATTCTGGCGGGGTTTAAAACCACGCCGCTGTCCGTGCCCGCCTGCATGTTCGCGCTGACGATGTTTTTCAACATGAGCATGTCGCGCAGCCATTCCACGCATGAAAGCATAATGGGCCAGCGCTACCGCATTGAGCTGCATACCGGGAACGAGCCGCCGCAGGGTATCGAAATTCCCGGCAGACACGATTTGGTAAAATAATTCATCCGCACTAAAAGGGAGGTTTGATGGGCATATTGATTCTTATCGGAATAATAATAGTGATAGTAGCTTTCGTCACTATGATGCAGACCGTCGGGCAGGCCACCGTGGTTGTGGTGACGCTGTTCGGCAGATACAGCAGGGTGATGCGCGAAGGGCTTAATTTCAAATGGCCGTGGGAAGCGGTGCTTGCGCCGCTTTCGCTGCAAAACCGCGCGCTGGAGCTTGAGTTCCAGGCGATAACGCAGGACCAGGCCAACGTCAAATTCTCGACGATGATAGTGTACGCCGTGGCCGACGCGTCCGAGGAAGTGGTAAAGCGCGCGACCTTCAGCTTCGCCTCCTATCACGAATTCCTGCTGGCGCTCCAGCGCACCATAGACGGCTCCATCCGCCAGTTCGTCGCGACCACGAAGCAGGCGCAGATACTGGGCATGCGCGGCGAAATAGTCGAGCATACCAAGAAAAATCTCGACGAGGTCGTTTCCTCGTGGGGTTACGTTGTGCGCGACATACAGATTACCGACATGACCTTCGATCGTGAAATCATAGACTCGATGGCGCGCGTCGTCTCCTCAAAAAACCTGCTGGCCGCCGCCGAGAACGAAGGCGCGGCGCTGCTGGTAAAGCGCACCAAGGACGCCGAGGCCGAGGCCGCCTACAAGACCATCGGCGCGGAAGCGGAAAAGAAAGCCGCCGCATTGCGCGGCGAGGGCCTTGCGCTGTTCCGCAAAAATATCGCCGAGGGCCTAAAGGACGCCGCCGAGCATCTGCATTCCGCCGGCGTGGACGCCAACTTCCTTTTGTTCCTTGAATACACCGACGCGCTTAAATACGTGGCCGACCATGCGCAGGGCAAGGTGATATTCATGGACAACGGCGCGAACGGCGCAAACCGCATCATACAGGGACTGGAAGGGCTTAACGCGGAAATCGCGCCGCCTCCGCCCCCGCCGGACGCCAAAATAGTCAGGCAGGAAGTGCGCGACGCGCAGCAGGCCAGAAACGACGGCCCGAGCTATTCCTGATATATCGCCTTAACCGAAACCGAAAGCCCCCGCGACCGCGCGGGGGCTTTTTTGTCGTCGGAGAAAATCACGTCATTTCGCCGTCATTGCCATGTCGCCGCGCTTTTGGAATAATTTCAACAGGCGGGCAATGTCCATAAAAGACGATTACATACTCAGGCTGATACAGGAAATCTGCGCGACGCTGCTTGCGTCCGCGCGCTGAAGGCGGAAGCCGTTAAAAAATACGTCGCCGCGCAGACAAAAGACGAAATGCTAAAAACCAAATGCGCCGCCGAAACAGGCGAAATGCGCGTCCTGCTTTCATGAAATCAAAATACCCGGAGGGAATGATGCTTAAGACTTTTGCCGCTCTTGTACTTCTCGCGCTGCCGCTTTGCGCGCGGGCCGACGATAAACTTGTGTTCGCGCTGGACGTCATCCGCCACGGCGACCGCACGCCGATAACCGATATCCCCGCCGCGCCCGCCGTCTGGCCGGAAGGCGCGGGGCAGCTTACCGCGCGCGGCATGCGCCGGGAGTACGACCTCGGCAGGGCGATGCGCGAGGAATATGTGGACCGCTATCATCTGCTGGCGTCCACTTATACCGTCGGAACCTTGTTCATCCGCTCCAGCGATCTGGACCGCACATTGATGAGCGCGCAATGCGTGCTGGCCGGGCTTTATCCGCACGGCACCGGTCCGCTGGACGCCGACGACGGCAAGCCCGCGCTGCCCGATTTTGCGCAGCCGATACCGGTGCATACCGTCGATCAGGACTCGGAGCCTTATCTTTTCCCCGATACGCCCAAACACGATTTCGGCGAGATAGTAAAAAAATACGCCACCGCCGCGTGGAAAACAAAAGACGCCGAACTGCGCCCCGATTACGAACGCTGGAGCAAACTTTCCGGCATGAAGATAAACGGGCTGGAAGACCTTATCGGCCTTGGCGACGCGCTGTTTATCCGCCAGCGCTACAACGTGCCGCCTCCGGCGGGATTTAAGGCGGAGGAAATAGCGACGATAATAAAGACCGGCCACTGGATATTCACCGAGCGCTACCGCCCGGCCGAGACCGGCGTCGGCGGGCTTGCGCTGCTGCGCGAGATGGCCTCTAAAATAAAAGACGCCGCCGACGGCAAAACCTCGCTTAAATACGCGCTCTATTCCGCGCACGACAGCACGCTTGCCGTGGAGATGAGCACGCTGGGCGACCCGCAGGACGAGCAGCCGCCCTACTCCTCGCGCATAAACGTGGAGCTTTTCGACTCGCCGGAAAAGGGCAAAATCGTGAAGGTGAAGTATAACGGCGCGCCGTCGCATGTCAAAGGCTGCGCCGCCGATTACTGCACGCTGGAGCAGTTTCTGGCTCTTGCTAAATAAAATCCGTTTCAGCGCAAAACAAAAACCGCCGGCAGTTGCCCGGCGGTTTTTTTGTTTGGAACGCGATTTATTTAATCTTGTAGACGACCAGCATTTCGGGCTTTAGTCCCCATTTGCGACAGTCGCGCTGCGATTCCGGAAAAGCCGTGCGGCCCTTGGTTTGCAGGCGGCCCTTGAAATTTTCCTTTATCCAGCCGAGAATGTATTTCTCCAGCGGTGTGCCGAAAGATGCGGGCAGGTTGTCGTCGTAATAATACCAGCCGAACCAGTTGACGGTTCCGGGACCGTAGGCGTTGCGCCGCGTTATGACTACAAGCACATTGCGTCCTTCGTCGTCTGCGAGATGCAGGAATTCGGCTTTGCGGAAAAGAATTTTTTGCGACTGTTCGGTTTCCTTCACATAACGCGGAGTAAGGCGCTTTTTGTGGCGCTTCATGGTTGCAATGGCTTGCTCCATGAAAATTTCCCGGGCCCGGCTTGGCGTTATTTTAGCCGGGCGCAATGTGCCGGGAAGCTTTGCGGGCCGGGTTTTTATTTCCTCCACCGGCGCGGAATAGATGACTGCGGCGTCGTATTTGGTTGAAAGTTTTTTGGATACGGCGATTTCGTTTTTTATCCCGTCGCGGAAACGGATGAAGGCCATGTCGAGGTCTTTGGGGAATTGCTTTGTCACCTGTTCCAGCAGCTCGTTTGTAACCTGCTTGAAACTGTCCAGTTCGTATTCGACAGCCCGTTTCGTTTTCTTGCCTGTAAGTTCCTGCATTTTAACCCTCCCTGTGTATCGTTAAATTTCAAAATCACCATGGCAATTTATATGCCTTTCGCTGGCGTTTGCGTAAAATAAAAAATAGCCGGGCGTGAACCCGGCTATTTCCGTTGAATGAGTTTACAGTTTCAGCGCGACAAATGCCAGCACCGCTACCGTTACTGCGCCAAGCGCCACAAGCGCTATCGGGCCAAGCCAGAATTGCATTACAGAGGCTATCCGCGCTTTCTGCGGTGAGTTCGCGGGATAAATGACAGGCACCGTTTCGCCCTTTTTAAATCCGGGCGAAGAAGCGCCGAGATCGCTTGTGAATGTTACGGTTTTCCCGTCCGGACCCGCGAAGTCCACTACCGGATGATAGTATGTGACTGTGACGTACATGCCGCGATTGTCCTTGGTTTCGCGCTGTTTATTCTCAAAGTCTGTGACCGTGCCGGAGGTGTGCACCCCGGTGCGCCACAACTCCGTGCGCTCCCTTGCCATTTTTACGCCCCAGACGAAAAGCCCTATACCCAGCAGCGAAAAAAGGCTGACACCGCACCATTTTGCAATCAGCGGCGTGCGTGCGGACTTGAGCAACTCCGCGATCATCCCGCCGGACCCGTCGGACTGCGCCATCACGCCGAAAACCAGCAACCCCGCCAAAACAAATATCAGTCCGAAGCAGAACACAAAAACCGGCGCGCCCCACATCTGGCCGAAAGTGTTTATCATTGCGTCCGAGGCGGTATATATCACCGGCAGCGGAGTGCCTGTCGCTGGAGCATTGGACGAGCCCATAGCGCCGCTTATATTGCGTTTCTCGCCGGACGGGCCGGTAAACTCCACGACCGGGCAGCCGTCTTTGTCCAGCCGCGCGACTATGCCCTGTGTGCGGGCGCCGTTTGAAAGCAGCGTCAGTATCCGGGCCATGCTTTTCAGTCCGGCCGCCGACATAAGCAGGCCTATGCCGCATATAAATACCGCCACAACCCATTTAAACATTGTTCCTCCGCTACAGGCCGATTGTCGATGAAAACCGCGCCGGGAAATTGGCGGCCTGCGTTTATTAAATAAAATAGCGGTTGCGGCGGCAAGCTGATGCCGGGTTTTGTGCCGGGGCAATAAAAAACCGCCGGGGGGATATCCGGCGGTTTCTGATGACGGATGGTCTATTTACAGCCGTACTGCCGGGGATTCGGTGCGGAGTCCGCACACACAATTGCTTCCACGCTTTTTGCGTGGGGCTGACAGCAGAACCGGGAATATATTGGCGAAATGGAAATGGATGGGATAAGGGAAAGCGAGTTGCCGCCGTTCTTCCATCGGCCGAGCGTAATAAATTGTGATGTTCTTCTTAGTCTGCCAGTCCCGGCCCGGTCAAATATGCGCTTACATGCACGGTGGGGATGTCGGGCTTATTGTCGCAGCCGGTCCATTTGCCCGCATCGTCGTCGTAACGGCAGTGCAGGTACGCCTCGTCGCCCTTGTCGAAAGCGGGGACGAGGTCGAGCTTGTAGCCGTCCAGAAGCTGCACGCGGGCGGACGCAAGTCCGGAGTCTTTTATCACTTGCCCGATAACCGCGCCGCGCGCCGCGCCGGGATAATTTTGCGGCAGGCGCACGACTCCGGCGGCCCGGTCCACCGTCAGCGCCGGGAAAGAGACTCGCGTGATTATCATCGCCGACATGCATTCCGGTTGCTGCGCCGCGGAACCGGAACATGCGTTCGGCAGCCACTGGTAGTGGACGGTTAGCGTGTCCGCGCCGTTTTCGGGGAGGATGAGCAGCACGGTCTCCCTGCCGTCTGAAGGATAGATCCACTGTCCGCGCTTTTGTGCGACGGTGAACATATTGGGAGTGGCGTCCATGCGTCCGGACGGCAGATAAACCGGCTGCGGCGGCTGGGGAGCGTCCGCGTTCTGCCCGCGGTCTGCAAGCATAAGCTCGTGCACAAAATCCAGTCCGCCGGAATCCGCGCGCAGTTGGGCTGCGGCGCAAAGCATTGCCAGCGCGGCTATTAAGACTTTTTTGTTCATTATTATAGTCTCCCTGAATTTGGAATTATTCTGTTTTGCTGCAAGGGGAAAACTGCGCTTTCCCCGTCTGCTATCAGGTTATCAGTTGGGCGGGATGCGGGGCATGACGCGGCATTAATTTTTGTCTGACGGCCACCTGACTCTCTGCACAGGCTCTTATGGCAGCAAAATTGCTTTAATATGTTTATGCGAAAGGAGATTTCAATCAATGCCGTTGTGCTTTGCGCCTGTTTTGCGCTGGGTATTTTTATCTCTATTTGTCTGCACACGCTTTTTTTCGCCATGGGCGGGTACTTGTGGGAGAGCCAGCTTACCGATCCGATAGTGCTTGGCATATTGCTTGGCGGCGCGGCGTTCACGCTGCGTTACGGCGAGAAATATAAAAACATGGCGATAGTGCGCAATCCGCTCTGGTTGTATTATATCGTCGGCGCGATGGCGTTAGAAATACTCAAACATGTGCTAGGCGTTGCGGCGCTGGGCGTGGTTTTCAGCAAATGGACGCTCGGGATATTCCTTGGACTGCTTTTTTTCGCCGGCAGGCTTGCAAAAAAACGCGGGATGGTTAAGGGGGAAAAATGAAAATGCCTTTGGGCGGGATTTTTATAGCGTCTATCGCCGGTGCGCTTGCGGGCGCATGCTGGCATATGTTTTCCGATTGCGGGCTTGCGATGCAGGCCGCGGCGGATGTCGGTTGCGGGATGCTGTCAGGCTTTATATGCTCCGTCGTGCTGCATAAAATCTATCCCGGCTGCTGGGAGAACAGGGGCATTTTTTACACTTTGACTTTGATGGGTTTTTGGCGCGCCTATGACCGCGCGCTTGCGCTTGCCGGAGTCGGGTCAACGGCAAGGATTCTGGTGATTTGTATACCATGTGTTTTATTTCTAGCCATGGAAATTATGCTTAAAAAGATGCAGACGCAAAAATCCCCGGCACAATGCGTTAATCTGAATTAAATGGCGACAGCTGTTCCCATTTACATAAATTCTCAAACGTTATGGGGAGGGTGATTCATGAATGCAATACGTGAGATTATGCTTTCTCCTGATGTGTTAACGCTCATAGGCTCAATTGAGCAATATGCTACACAATCAATAACGGTTGTAAGAGACAAGAGGCTTAAACCAGACCAGGGCGCATCTTTTTGGCAAAAAAATCCAGAAATTAGAATTAGTTCGACTGGGACCACAAAAGATGTTGTTCTTCATGAAGTTTTACATCTGGCATTACGAGCTTACGGATTCCCGACTACATTTCAAGCCACTGATAGAGAACTTTTTCCAATCCTTCGGCCTATCGACAATTTATTGCAGCATCATGTCATGTATCGCAAATTTATTGCACTTGGTGGCAATCCGAGTAGGTTCGTTTGTGAAAAAGCAATTGTAGATTCGAAAAAATGCATGCAATCTCTTTTAAAATCCCCAACACCACAAAATCCTGCCACACAGTTTGTGTTTACTACAAATAGTTTAATAGCGATGTCGCCATTCTATGGATATTCTGATTTAGAAAAAAGTCTAATTCAAAAAAGGATAACTTGGGTATCATCAGATTTTTGGGATACATGGAACACTATTACCAATGACTTGGGGCCTGAAAGAAAATTTGAAGGCTGTTTTAGACGAACTTCAAGATTATTGGGAGGAAACCCTTCTGATATCGGGGGATTTATATATATTACTGGTAAAACATTACCTTGGAGTACGTGGTAGTATCCATTATGGAAAAAGTGGTCAGACACTATTTAATTCATAAATTGCCGGGAAATTTGAGTTTGTATTGGGGGAATGTCTGGAATTACGTTCAAAAATTAAAAGGTGTCTGTTGTCTCCATTTAAACCCGGCATAAACATATAAGCTCGCCAAATAATTTCCGGGTTGAACTTTACTTTCGATTTTTCCTGCACGTTATGCGCTGCGGGGAAAAATAGCGGTTCCGGCTCGTCCGGGATTGTGGGGATGGCCCGGTATTCGTTTTTTATATATTATCGTATGATGCCGGATGCGAAAGACTGCGGTTTTTTTAAGGATTCAAAACGGGGGCTGATTGCGACCGTTATTGCCGCGCTCTGCGTGTTTTCCGTTCCTGCTTTTATCAAGTTCCGTTCGCCGGTTTTTTTCGATTTCGACGAGTATTACCATCTTGCTTTGGCGCTGCTGATTAAAAAAAGCGGTTTCCCGGCGCGGCTGGACTGGTTTTCTTTTTCCATACTCGGCACGCCGCGTTATGCGGACAGCACGCCGCTTTTGCACGCGCTTATAATTCCCTTTACGTTCCTGACGCGCAATCCCGTTTTTGCGGGCGACATGGCGGCGTTGTTCATGGCCGCGCTGCTGCTTGCCGCGGCGGCTTTTTTGTACCGCCGTTATGGCGGCGGTTATTGCGCTGCGGGGCTGCTGATTGCATTGGCCGGGTCGCCCGCTTTTCTTTTTATGGTCGCGTCGCTGCGTCCTGCTACATTGGCAACCATTTTCACGCTGACCGGGATTTACGGGATGGCGGAGAAGAAAAAAGGCGTGGTGTTTTTCTCCTGCGCATTATTCGCACTGGGGCACATATCGGCGTTTACGATGCTGATGTTTGCGCCGCTTTGCGAGGGGCTGCGCAAACTGCGTACCGGGGAATTCCATTATCCCACGCTGCTCTGGACCGCGCTGGGGTTTTGCGCCGGGACGCTGCTGCATCCCGATTTCCCGAGGAACATCTACATTGTCTACGTCAACGCTTTACTTAGCATGTATTATGTCCATGCGGACAAGACCATCTTTTTCGGTCCGGAACTGCTGCCGTGGAATGCGGCCAGCGACATGCTCTATAACATCCCGTTGCTGGCGGCGCTTGGGCTTGTGGTTTTTGGCCCGCTGCGCCTGTCCCGGCTTTCGCACCGGACGGCGTTTTTCTGGTCTGCGTCGGCGGTTTATGCTGCGCTTGCTTTGTGCGCCGGGCGGTTCTGGCCGCAGGCGCTGGTGCTTGCGTTTATGGCTGTTGCCGCGTTTCACGGCGATTTCCTGTCCGGCGGCGGAGACATAAAGCGGTTGTTCCCGGCTTATGGTTTATGGCTGATGATTGCGGCGCTGTCCGCCGGGGCGGTGGGCTTGCCTCAACTGGCCGCGATGACGGTCAGTCGTCACGCCGGGTTGGCCTCCGTGCAGGAGGCCGCGCTGCATGTGCCGGAGGTTGTGCCGCCGGGCGAGCTGGTTTATCATCCTTCATGGGGGGAGTCTGAACTGCTGGTATACGCGGCCCCGGCGAACCGCTATATAAGCGCGCTGGACCCGATGTTTATGTATCACACCATGCCGCAAACCGGCAGGCTTTACGATTTGATATACGGCGGCGCGCTGCGCGACCCGTATCCGGCGCTGACCGGACTGTTCCGCGCGCATTACGGTTTTATAATGCGGGGCGAGCCGTTCTATGAAAATATACGCAACGACCCGCGTTTTGTGACGCTGTACGAAAATGACGCCGCGCGTATTTTTAAGGTTCTGGATTATTCCGCGCCGTCCGGCGCGGTAAAAAAGAATAACAACTGAAGGTTTGTGCGGGAATAGTGCCGCTATTTTCGCGGGGATTCGCTTTCCGCGTTATGCGCGGCGGGCAGGCGCAGCGTTTCCAGCTCTTCAAGCAGCGCCTGTATTTCCGGCTGCACCTTGTCCACTTCCGACGGCGGGATATGCTCCAGCCTGCCCACAAGGGTATTTATGTGTTCGATGATGGCGTTTATCTGGTTTTCGTGCAGCGAGCGGCGGTTGTCCACCATAGAGCGCAGCTCGCCGATGCGGCCCTTGAAACCGGATATCTCCGAGTTGATGGTTTTGATTACGTCCTCGGTTTTTTTCAGCTCGATTTCCGGCGCGGACGGACCGTCCGCCGGCAGCGGCTCCGGAATTACGTCCGGCAGCCCCGCCTCGCGGAATTTTTCTATAAAATGGAAAAGCAGTCCCAGCGTCACCAGAAAACCGGCCAGGGCGACGTAGTAGAAAGTCTGCGGCGAAACAGCCATAAGCGAATCTATATCCATATTTGTTCTATAAATCTATCCGCATGCCCTGCGCCACGGCGAAAATCTCCGTTTTGACGCCGGTTTTTGCAGCCTGCGCGCGGCAGTCCGCCACCAGTTTATCCACCTGTTCGTCGGTGCGGTCGGCGTTATGGTGGTAGAGCCCGAGTCTTTTTACGCCGGAGCGCGCGGCCAGTTCCAGCGCCTGTTCCCAGGTGGAATGGCCCCAGCCTTTGTGCTTTGCGTATTCCTCCGGCAGGTATTCCGCGTCATGCACCAGCAGGTCCGCGCCCCGGCAGGCTTTAATATAATACTCCAAATCCAGTCCGCCGTTGTGCTTGTGCCGCAGTTCGTTATCGGTGAGGAAGACGAAGGTTTTCGTATTTTCCCTGAATATATAGCCGTTGCCGCCGTTGGGATGGCTGAGCGGTACGGGTTCCGCGGTCAGCAGGTTGGAATCTATGCCGCAGCAGGAATTCTGGAAATCTATCTTCGCCTCGATGCTGGAAAAATCCACCGGGAAATTCGGCGCGCGCATCACGTTGGCTATCATGTCGCGCACGTCATGGACCGCGCCGGGGCAGCCGGCTATCGCCATAACGAAATCCTTTTTGTAGAGCGGCGCGAAAAACGGGAATCCCATTATGTGGTCCCAGTGGGAATGGGTCAGGAACATGCGGCAGGATTTGGGGCCGCGCGCGAGCATATCCTTGCCGAGCGGGCGTATGCCGGTGCCCGCGTCCACTATGGAAATAAAGCCCTTTGCGTCAAGCAGCGAGACGCACGCTGTATCGCCCCCGTACCTGTCGTATTCGGGACCGGATACCGGGATGCTGCCTCTTGCGCCCCAGAACTTGATCTCCATATTGATGACACTATAACAGAAAAACGCGCGCAATTACAATGCAAGTTTGGTCATATCCGCGCCGCCGCGCCGTCCGGCCTGCGCAGGAATTCATAATTGCGGTAGGTCAGGCATTTTTTATAGCCGTTGCCGCTTATGTAGCGTGCGAGCCATTGCGGCGCCGCGTCCAGCACCAAGATAAGCTCCGGCGGTTTTTTTTCAAGCGCGGAGAGCACCTCGTCCTGCTGCCGTTGTCCGTAAATGAAAATCGTGTTGAAGTAGCGCGAAGGGGAGAACCGCTCCGAATAAAACTGCGCGGAACTGGAGCGGCATTCCGATATGTAGACCAGATCGCCCGGCTTTGTCTGCATCCTTGCCGCCATGCCCGCCATAAACCCGTCCGGTCCGCTGAAAAGCTGCGGCAATCTGCGTTCCGTCGCCATCATCGCGCCGCTTAAAAACAGTATCGCAAAGGCCATGGCATACGCGCGGCTTTTGGCGGCTTCAAGCTTCAGCAGTTGCGCGGCCCGCGCGCAGGACAGCCCGCATACCAAAGCCAGCGACGGTATTATCTGCTTGAACTGGTGCGGGAAATACTGGGCCGACGCGTTGACCCCGATAAAATCGCAAAGCAGCCAGAGCAGCAGCATTTTGCGCGCCGCAGGTGAATTGGCGGACTTTTTGTCCAGAACAAACCACAGCACTCCCGGCAGGAACCAGAGCAGTCCCGCCCAGGCATGAAATGCCATCGCCAGGCGTCCCGTCACCGCCCCCTGTCCCGGCGTCGCCGCCGTTGCAATGGCGGCGGCGGTATTGACGGTCTGTTGAATTGCCGGACCATGCGGAAAAATCCTGCCTATGCCCAGCATCAAGGCTTTTGGCGTGCCTATATGCAGCAGCGAAAACCAGGCCCCGTCAAAATAATCGCGCAGCGGCATCCCGCAGGCCAGCAGCGGCAGCACTACCGCTATATTTACAATCAAGGCTCCGGCAATTATGCGCGCGGAATCCGCTTTCGCCTCCCGCCATGACAGCCCCGACAGCCAGGGCCATATGCACAGCGCCGCAAACGGCAGCACCGCTATCTGCTTGAAAGCTATAGCCGCGCCTATTGCCAGCCCGGAATATAAAACCCGCAGTTTCCTGCTTCCCCGCGCAGCGTAGAGCAGAAATGCCATGCTTGCGAAACTGAGCAGATAGGAATCCGTAGGCCCGACATTGAGCATATCCGTTTTGCGCAAAGCCAGCAGCGCGGAATAGAAAGCCAGACTCCATAATCCCGCTTCCGTATCCGCCAGCAGCGTTCCAATCCTGTAAATACAGAAACCGCCGGTACACAATAGCGCCGCGGCCAGCAGCCTTGGCAATATGAACCCGGTCCCGGCCAGCGTGGACAGCGTATATATCAGGAATATGCCGGGGGTTTTGTTCTCCATCGCGCCCGTATAGGGAGGAATGCCCTGATGTATCCATACCCTGGCGACATAGCTCCAAAGCCCTTCGTCATATACTATATAGTGGTTCGCAAAGCAGAAGAAGACCAGCGTTACCGCCAGAAACGCCAGTATTTTAATGGCGGCGCTTTCTGCCGGGGCTGCGGAGGGGGTTTTGGGTGTGCCGAAAATCATCGAACTCTATAATAACAGTTTGCCGGAGGGCTTTCAATGCAGGCCTCCCGTCTTGTTGTGGCGCTCCCTTTTTTATAAGATTTAAGGATGCAACATTTCTCTTTAAGTCTCACGCAAAACATCCGTTATTCGGTATCCGCAGGTATTGGAGAACGAACGCCTTCTCCCGTTCCGTCGGCGGCGGACCCGGCGCTGCCGGTCTGCCCCTCGGCGGAATGATATTGCGTGGACATACGGAAACCGCCGGTTTCCAGAGTTTTTTCCCGATACAATCCAAAGCAAGGAGAACCATCAACAGATGAAATCCGAACCGCTTGAACCAATAGCAATAATAGGCATAGGGGCGATAATGCCCGGAGGCCTTAACAAGGACGCTTTCTGGCAGCATATACTGGACAGGAAATCGGCGATAACCGAAGTGCCCTCCACTCACTGGGACTGGCGGGTTTATTATGACCCGGACCACAAGGCTCCGGATAAAACCTATTCCAAAATAGGCGGGTTCATACAGGGGTTCAAGTTCGATTCATTAAAGCACCGCATTCCGCCGCAGGTGGCGCAGCAGATGGACTCCGTTCAGCATCTGGCTATAGAAACCACCCATATGGCGCTGGCCGATGCCGGTTACGATAAAAAAGAGTTCGACCGCGACCGCACCGCCGTCATCATCGGCAACGCGATGGGCGGCATGAAAAAGGAAGCCAGCGACCTGCGCATATACCGCCGCAGCTATTACGAACTGCTAAAAAAGACCCCGTCATTCTCCGCGCTGGGCGCAAAAGCCGGCGAAAAGATGATAGAGGAGCTGGACCGGATTACAACGGCATCCTCCATGCCTATCACGGAAGACACCATGCCGGGCGAGCTTTCAAACGTGATAGCCGGGCGCGTGGCCAACGTTTTCAATGTCCACGGCGCAAACTTTACGGTGGATGCGGCATGTGCCACATCGCTTGCCGCGCTGGATCAGGCTATAAACGGGCTGCGTCTTGGCAATTTCGACATGGCGATAACCGGCGGCGTGGACCAGATGATGTCCGCCTCCGCTTATGTGAAATTCTGCAAAATAGGCGCACTTTCCGCGGAAGGCTCCTTTGTATTTGACGATCGCGCAAACGGCTTTGTGATGGCGGAAGGCGCGGGCATGCTTATACTAAAGCGCCTGTCCGACGCGCTGCGCGACGGCGACAAGGTGTACGCGCTGGTGCGCGCGATAGGCGCGTCCAGCGACGGCAAGGGCAAAGGCATCACCGCCCCCAATCCCAAGGGCCAGAAATACGCCATCATAAAGGCTTTCGAGCAGGTGGAATATACTCCCGCGGATGTCGGCTTTGTGGAAGCGCACGGCACCGCCACCCGCGTGGGCGACGTTACCGAATTGACCAGCCTTTCCGAGATATTCGGCGGTTACGGCATCCCCACCGGTTCCATAGGCATAAGCGCCATAAAATCCCAGATGGGCCATGCCAAAGCCGCGGCAGGCATAGCTTCCATAATAAAGGCCGCGCTGGCGCTGCATAACAAGACGCTTGCCCCTTCGATAAATTTCGCAACCCCCAACCCGAATATAGACTGGAAAACCTGTCCGTTCCGCGTGGTCACGCAGGCGGAGCAATGGTCCGCGCCCGCGGGCGGAAAGCCGCGCCGCGCCAACGTTTCCTCTTTTGGGTTCGGAGGAACCAATTTCCATGCCGCGCTGGAGGAATTCGTCCCCGGCGCGCGCCTGCCGGATTTCCGGGTGCTGCGCTCGGCGCAGTCCGTCCCGGCGGCCCAGCCCGCCGCTGCGCAGCAAACGGCCACCGTTTTGAAAGGAGGATTGACTACCATGCATGTAAGCCCGGCAAAACTTCAGGGTGAGGCATTCACCTTCTCGGCGAACACCAAAAGCGAGCTGTTTGAAAAGCTGGAGGCGTTCGCCGCTTCGCTCGGCGAGTATGATCCAGCCCCGCTGTCCCAGCAGGCGCTGCCGCTGGATATGGCGCATCGCATGGAGTATGCGGTGTCGTTCGCTGCGGAAAGCCCCGCCAAACTTAAAGAAAAAGTGGCTTTCTTCCGCAAAAACGCACAGGCCTCCGATGTCTGGAAAACCCCTTCCATACATTTGAAAATGAAAGGCATTTATCCCTTTAAACCGGCGTTGAACCGCTCCAAAATCGGCTTCATGTTCCCCGGACAGGGTTCGCAGTATGTGGACATGATGAAGGACCTGGCCTCCAAGTATCAGGTGGTGCAGGATACTTTCGACGAAGCCGATGTCATCCTTAAAGGGATGATAGACACCACTCTTACCGAAGTCATCTGGTCAAAGCCCGGCGAAAACGCCGAGCAGCTCGCAAAGCGCGAGGACGCGATAAAGCAGACCCAGATGACGCAGCCCGCGGTGCTTACCGCCGATACCGCCATGATGCGCCTGCTTTCCACCTACGGCATAGAGCCGGACGTGGTGATAGGCCACAGTCTCGGCGAATATGCCGCAGCCGTCGCCAGCGGAGTGTTCACCTTTGAAAACGGGCTGCGCGCGGTAACCAGCCGCGCAAAAGAGATGTCGAACATAAAAGTCGACGATCCGGGCAAAATGGCGTCGATAGCGGCTCCCTGCGAAAAGGTTGAAGCCGAGCTCAAGCGCATAAAAGGCTATGTCGCCGCCGCCAACAAAAACTGCCCGACGCAGACCGTCATTGCGGGCGAGAAAAAATCGGTTGAAGAGGCGATAAAACTCTTTACCTCCCTCGGCGTGCAGGCCGTGGAGATACCGGTATCCCACGCCTTCCATTCCGAGATAATACGCCCGGCGGTGGAACCGTATGCCCGCTTCCTCGGCAAAATCCCTGTCAATGCGCCAAAATTCCCCATACTTTCAAACGTCACCGCCGACTACTTCCCCATGGATGCCGCAGGCATACGCGAACTGCTGGTGCGCCAGATAACCAGCCCGGTGGAATGGATGAAGCAGCTCGACAAAATGTATGAAAACGGCGTGCGCGTGTTCATAGAATGCGGTCCCAAGCGCGTGCTAAGCGCGCTGGCGACCGGCACGCTTTCGGACAAGAAAGATATCTGGGTGCTTGCCTCCAACCATCCAAAGAAAGGCGGCATAACCGAGTTCAACGACCTGCTGGCCAGCCTCATGGCCATAGGCGTTCCGCTGAAATGGGAGGGAAAGGACCCGATGAAAACAGGCAGCATATACACCCCGGCTTTTATTGACTGGACCGCGCAAACCAGCGGCAAGCCGTCGCCCGTTGCGGCGGCGGCGCCCGCGGCGGCTGTCGCGCAGCCGCAGCCTGCGGCGCCCGCACCGGCGGCTTCAACTCCGGCGCCCCAATCGCGCCCGGTGGCTTATGACAAATACGGTTTCAACACCAATAATATAGGAATAAGCGGCATAGCGGCCGGCGTGCCCGGCAGCTGGGACAAGCTGTTCCGCGAGGGCAGTCTCGACGAGATACTGCGCGGCCAGAATTTCATAGAGCCGATTTCCGTGGAAGACCAGCAGAAGCAGATAGACAAGAACGTGGTCTATGTGGTCAAATCCGCCACCGGCGACGCGCGCTTTGAAAAGCTGACCTCGGTGGAGCAGGCGATAAAGCTGGCGTCCAAAAAAGGCGCTTTCAATCTGGAAAAGGAATTCGGCCTGCCCGCTAAATGGGTGGAGTCGATGGATATTGTAGCCAGAATGGCGCTGGCGGCCGGCATAGTGGCGCTGCACGACGCGGGCATACCGCTGGTGCTGCATTACAAAAAGACTTCCACCGGCGGCTATCTGCCTGACCAGTGGGGCCTGCCCGCCGAAATGATGGACGACACCGGCGTTATTTTCACCTCCGCCTTCCCGACTATGAACAGCATCATAGCGGAAGTGTCCGCCCATCTGGCCGACAAGCACCGTCACGAGACGGTGGATGAAATCTACAAATTCTACGACCGCATGATCCAGACGCTGCCCAAGGCGCAAGACCGGCGCGAGCTTACCGAATGGTTCTCCGCCAATTTCGCCGCGGCGCACAAGGGCGGCAGGGACGCGATGTACACCTTCAGCCAGAATTTCCTGCTGAAAGTGATACCTATAGGCCACACCCAGCTTTGCCAGTGGATACGCGCGCGCGGCCCGGCTACGCATACCAGCGCCGCCTGTTCCAGCACCACGCAGGCCGTCGGTCTGGCCGAGGACTGGATACGCACCGGCAGGGCGAAACGCGTGCTGGTCATCGCCGCCGACGACATCACCAACGACATGCTGCTCGAATGGGTGATGGCGGGCTTCCTTGCCTCCGGCGCGGCTACCACAAAAGCGGTTGTCAGCGAGGCCGCGTTGCCTTTCGACCGCCGCCGCCACGGACTGATAGTCGGCGTGGGCGCGGTGGGCATCGTTGTAGAGGACGAGACCGAAACCCGCCGCCGCGGCATGAAGCCGCTGGCCCGCGTGCTCGGCACCGCGATAGCAAACAGCGCTTTCCATCCTACCCGCCTGGACGTAAACCATGTGTCGGACGTGATGGACAAACTGGTCGGCACCGTGGAAAAACGCTACGGGCTTGACCGCTCGGAAATGTCGCGCAACATGATGTTTATGTCGCACGAAACCTACACCCCCGCGCGCGGCGGCAGCGCCTCGGCGGAAGTAAACGCGCTAAAGCAGACCTTCGGCCCCGCCGTCACCAATATTATAGTCAGCAACGTAAAAGGCTTCACCGGACACACGATGGGAGCCGGGCTTGAGGACGCCATTGTAGTGCGCGCGCTCAATTCCGGAGTGGTGCCTCCGATAGCCAACTATAAGGAACCGGACCCGGAACTTGCCGGAATAACGCTCAGCACGGGCGGCAAATACGATCTTAAGTACGCGCTGCGTCTCGGCGCGGGGTTCGGCTCGCAGCTCGCGATGACCATGATGGAAAGGGTCTACGTGGCGGGCGAACCGCGCATAGAGGACTCAAGCCGCAACGCCGCATGGCTAAAGGAAATTTCCGGCCAGCAGACGCCGGTGCTGGAAGTGGTCAACAACACGCTGCGCGTCAAGGACGACGACAGCGTGCGCAAGGGCGGCAAACCCGCCGTCACGGTGGCCGCGCCCAAGGCTTTTGTGGACAACGCGCCGCAGGTGAAACTGCGCGCGTCCGCCGCGCATATTGCCCCGGCTCCGGTTGCGGCAGCTGCTCCGGTGCCGCCTCCGCCACCGGCTCCTGTCGTCGCCAGGACTGTTGCGGCGGCAACATCCTCCTCTCCGCTTAACGAGGCGGATGTAAAAACCGCGATTCTAAAGATGATCACCGAAAAGACCGGCTATCCCCAGGATATGCTAGACATAGACCTGGATATGGAAGCCGATCTCGGCATCGATACGGTAAAGCAGGCGGAACTTTTTGCCGGTATCCGCGAGCATTACAATATCACACGCAAGGACGGCATCCGGCTTAAAGATTATCCGACGATACGCCATTGCGTGAAATTCGTGCTTACGGAGACCGGGTCGGCTGCGCCGACTTTTAATGCTTCCGCTGCAAAGACGGAATCTGTTGCAACTCCGGCGACAGTTGCCGTTGCACCTGCACCCGCGCCGGTAGCACCGGTCGCGCCGGTCGCACCGGTGGCGAAGGCTGAAGCTGCATCTCCGTCCGGCTCCGTTCATAAGGAAGAGGATGTTAAAGTCGCCATCCTCAAAATGATCACCGAAAAGACCGGTTATCCTCAGGATATGCTCGATATCGATCTGGATATGGAAGCCGATCTGGGCATCGATACGGTCAAGCAGGCGGAACTTTTCGCCGGTATCCGCGAGCATTACAATATTACGCGCAAGGACGGCATAAGGCTTAAAGACTACCCGACGATACGCCATTGCATCAACTTCGTGCTTACAGAGACCGGGTCGGCTGCGCAGACTTTTAATGCTTCCGCTGCAAAGACGGAATCTGTTGCAACTCCAGCGCCCGTCGCTGTTGCGGCGGCTCCTGCGCCGGTAGCACCGGTTGCGAAGGCTGAAGTTGCATCTCCGTCCGGTTCAAAGCACAACGAAGAGGATGTCAAGGCCGCCATCCTCAAGATGATTACCGAAAAAACCGGCTATCCTCAGGACATGCTTGAGATAGACCTGGACATGGAAGCCGACCTCGGTATTGACACTGTAAAGCAGGCGGAGCTGTTCGCCGGTATCCGCGAGCATTACAATATCACGCGCAAGGACGGCATCCGGCTTAAAGACTATCCGACGATACGCCATTGCATAAACTTCGTTCTTACCGAGTCGGCTACGCCGACTTTTAATGCTTCCGCTGCAAAGGAAGAAGTTGCGAAAATTCCGACGCCCGCGCCGGTAGCACCGGTCGCGCCTGTTGCGGCGGCTCCTGCGCCCGCTCCGAAAGCTGAAGTCGCAGCGACTCCGTCCGGTTCAAAGCATAGCGAGGAAGAAGTAAAGGCCGCCATCCTCAAGATGATTACCGAAAAAACAGGCTATCCTCAGGACATGCTTGAGATAGACCTGGACATGGAAGCCGACCTCGGCATTGATACGGTAAAGCAGGCCGAATTGTTCGCGGGCATACGCGAGCATTACAATATCACGCGCAAGGACGGCATCCGGCTTAAAGATTATCCGACGATACGCCATTGCATCAACTTCGTTTTGACCGAAACTTCCGGGTCGGCCAAGTCTACGGGTGATGCTTCCGCTGCAAAGGAAGAGGTTGCGGCAACCTCGGCGGCACAGCCTGAACTTCAGGCGGCGGCTGCCAATAAGCGCGTTGTGCGCCTGATACCAACGCTGGTGGATGCCGAAAAGCCCGCTCCCGCAGGACGCAAATTGTCCGCGCATCGCCCGGTGCTTATATTCGCCGACGGCTCCGCGCTTATAAACGCCTTCAAGTACGAACTGGCGCAGATGAAGGTGCCGGTGCATATATTCACCTCCGCCAAGACGCGCAGCAAAAACAGCACGATAGTGAACTGGGAGGATATGGAAGCCACGGAGCGTTCCCTCCGCGAATACGCGGCCGACAATCCGCGCGTGCAGGGAATAATATACCTGCTCGGCGCGACGCATAAAAAGCTCGATAAAAAGGCCGACGCGCACGCGGCGCTGCTTCACTACGCTATGCCGTTGTTCAACGCCTGCAAGGTGTTTGAAAAGGACCTGGCGGACCGCGTCGATGCCGCGACGTTCATCGCCGTGGATGTCGTTATAGACGGCGCTTTCGGCATAAAGGCGGCCAAGGATTTCGATCCTTTGGTGGGCGCTATCGCCGGGGCGACGCAGTGCTTTAGAAAGGATATGTACGAGCTTACCAAATGCGTTACCAAGCTTATGGACTTCGAGCCTGAAACCTCGGTGGAGACCATGGCGCAGCAGACCATGGACGAAGTCCTAAACGGCGATATGCGTCTGGCGATAGCCATGCGCGGCGGCAAGCGCCATACCTATTACGCGATACCGCAGCGCGTGGATAAGTCGGTGAAGCATTACAACCTTGAGGGGAAAACCTTCATAGTCACCGGCGGCGGGCGCGGATTGGGAGCGTTGTTTGGCAGGCTGGCAGCGCAGCAGTACAAGCCGCATATAATAGTCTTCGACATAATCAAGGTGGACGACACTACCGCACAGCATGCCGCGATGAGCGAGGTTCAGCTTAAGGAGCTGAAAGCCTCCATCTGGGCGGAACTGAAAGCGGACGCTACGCAGAAGGCCACGCCGGTGATGCTGGAGAAAAAATACGGCGGGCTTATGGATGCCGTGCATCTCTATCGCAATTTCGAGGAGCTGCGCAGGCTCGGCGCCACGGTGGATTACTACCAGTGCGACGTCACCAATCTGCCGGCTATGGCCGAAACCCTTGCCGCGATAAAGGCAAAGTACGGACAGATAGACGGCGTCGTGCATTTCGCGGGCCTTGAACGCTCCAAAATGGTGAACGAAAAGACCGCCGAGGAATTCATGCGCGTCTTCGACGTGAAGGCCACCAGCGCGATGGCGCTGCTCGCCTCCGACGTGGTAAAGGAAAAGGGCTTCTGGGTGTTCGCCTCCTCGATAGCCGGCAAGTTCGGCAATCTGGGCCAGTCGGACTACGCCTGCGCCAGCGACTATATCTCCAAGCTGGCGATAAGCCTTTCCACAAAAGGCATACGCGCCTACGCCGCCGATATGAGCGGCTATGCCGCTATAGGCATGGCGACGCGTCCCGGCGTGGAAACCTTCCTTAAATCGCAGGGCATGGCGTTCCTGGATCCCGTGGAAGGGATGCAGACTCTTGTGGACGAGATAGTCTACGGCACCGTGCCCGAGATAGTGCTGAGCGATACGCTGGGCAAGCTGGACTGGGACGAGCAGGTGCGCGTAGAGCAGCAGCCGGATGCCGGGCCGTCTTGCGGCGGCGCCTCCTCCGGCGGCGGAGAGAGCGGCCCGCATTTTGTGGGCAGGGTTGTTTCGCTTGAAAAAGGCAAGTCGCTTTCCGGCGAAAAGACTTTTTCGATGGAGAGCGATCCGTACCTTGCCGACCATTCCATAGAAGGCACGCCCTATGTGCCGGGCGTGATGGGCATAGAGACTTTCATGGAAGCCTCATCCGGGCTTTTGGACGACGTTCCCGCCGGGCTTGAGGACGTGCATTTTGCGCTGCCGATAAAACTGCTGCGCAAAAAACCGCAGACGGTGCGCATCAACGCCGCCAGGAACGCAAAGAACGGCCAGGTGGAAATGACGATAGAGTCGGACTTCCTCAACCCGCAGGGCGTCAAAATGGGCGCGCCGCGCAGGCATTTCGCCGCCAAAACTCTCGGCGAATTCGAGTCCGCGTATCTCGGCATGCCCAAGGCGCAGCCTTCCGACGCCAAACCGCTGGCGGCCAAAGAGGATATCTATAAAATCTATTTCCACGGGCCGAGTTTTCAGGTGCTGGACTCGGTGATATCGGTGGACGAAAAGACGGTATTCGCGGTTTACCGCCGTCCTGCCGCGCCGCTGTGGCCGTCGGGCATCAAACCGCTCTGCGCGTATCCGCTGCTGGTGGAGGCCGCGTTTCAGGCCTGCGGCTATCGCGATTTGCATATAGACAAGCGCATGGCGCTGCCCGATTATATCGGCAAGCTGCTGGTTTCCCCCGGCGCGGAGCTGCCGGAAACGCTTTACATCTCCTGCGTCTTCAAGGGCAAGTCGAAAGACGGCAAGACCTCATATGACGCCTGCGTTTACGACGCCGACGGCAGGCTGTGGGTCGAGCTTCAGGATTACAGGATGATCCCTCAATAATGCCTGCCATACTCTCGATAATAGGCCATGAGGACGTGCCCGCGGCGGAGGAGTTTCTTTCCCAAACCGAAGCCGCGGACTACGCCTCTTTCAAGCTGGAAAAGCGCCGCGTGGAATGGCTGAGCGCGCGCTTTGCGGCCAAAAAAGCCTATTTCGAGCTGGAGCCGGACAGCAAGCTGTCGCTTAAGCAGGTGGAAGTGGCAAAAGCTTCTACCGGCGAGCCGTATCTTTTGGTGGAAGGGAGCAGGTATGGCGCGCCGCTTTCGCTGTCGCACAGCGGAGGATATGCGGTGGCCGTTATCGGCAGGAATTGCAGGGCCATAGGCGTGGATATAGAGAAAATAGAGGACCGCCCCCAATGCTGGGCGGACGACAGTTTCCATCCGGCCGAGATACCGCCGGGCGCGGGCGCGGACCACTATACCGAGCTGTGGGCAAAAAAAGAGGCGGTGCTAAAGGCGCTCGGCATCGGGCTTTCCGCCGATTTGTACGATATCCGGTTCGAGGGCGGTTCGCACAAGCCGATACTGTTCAACCGCGCCTGCCGGGCATGGCAGAGCAAAGGTTCGGGCAAGTTCGCGATACGGATTTATTCTATGCCGCAAGGCTATGTGACTTGCGTAGTTACGCTGGACTGAAAACAAGGAGGATTACCCCATGGATGATTTGATAAACGAACCCGCTTCCCAGACCGAGAACGAGAAGTCGGCCAAGGGAAAGCAGGCCAAGGTGCGCGTGGTGCCGGAAAACCTGAGGCGCTTCCGCGAGGTTTATTCAAAGGCGCTGGAAGGCGCGGGCCCGGAGCGCATCGCCGCGCAGAAAGCCAAGGGAAAACTGACCGCGCGCGAACGCATACAGTACCTGGTGGACGAAGGCTCCTTCCTTGAGACGGGCACCATGGTGGAAACCCGCGCCACCGATTTCGGCCTGAAGGAAAAACACATAAAGGGCGACGGCGTTATCACCGGTTTCGGAAAGATAAACGGGCGCGACGTGGCTATTTTCGCGCAGGATTTCACGCAGCTCGGCGGTTCGCTGGGCTCGGCGCACGCCGAAAAAATAGTCGCCGTGATGGACAAGGCCATAGAGGCCAGGATACCGATAATCGGCATGCTCGACTCCGGCGGCGCGCGCATACAGGAAGGCGTGGACAGTCTGGACGGCTACGGCAAAATTTTCACGCGCAACGTGCGCGCCTCCGGCGTGGTGCCGCAGATTTCGATAATACTCGGCCCCTGCGCAGGCGGCGCGGTTTATTCGCCCGCGCTTACCGATTACGTTTTCATGGTCGAGGGCGTAAGCCACATGTTCATCACCGGGCCGGAAGTCGTCAAATCCGCCACCGGCGAGCAGGTGGATTTCGACACGCTCGGCGGCAGCGGCCCGCATTCCTCCAAAAGCGGCGTCTGCCATTTCGTCGCGAAAAGCGAGCCGGACTGTTTCCGCCAGGTGCGCGAACTGCTAAGCTTCCTGCCGCAGAGCCGCTTTGAGCGTCCCCCGATGGGCGACAGTCACGACCCGGTCAACCGCCGCGTGCCGCTGCTGGAAAAAATCTGCGAGATTCACCCGCGCCGCCCGTACCGCATCACCCATGTGATATGGTGGCTGGCCGACGAGCACAAGTTCCTTGAAGTGCACCAGAATTTCGCCAAGAACGTCGTGGTCGGTTTCTGCCGCATGGGCGGCGAGGTTGTGGGCGTGGTGTCCAACAACCCCGCGCAGCTCGGCGGCGCGCTCGACATCAAAGCCAGCGTAAAAGCCGCGCGCTTTGTGCGCTTCTGCAACGCGTTCAATATCCCGCTGCTGACGCTGGTTGATCTGGGCGGCTATCTGCCCGGCGTGGAGCAGGAGCACGGCGGCGTGATACGCAACGGCGCTAAGCTGCTTTACGCCTATGCCGAAGCTTCGGTACCGAAGATAACCATCATCCTGCGCAAGGCTTACGGCGGCGCGTACATAGCGATGAGCTCCAAATATCTGGGCGGAGACTTCAACTTCGCGCTGCCCTGTGCAGAAATCGCCGTCATGGGCCCGCGCGGCGCCATTGAAATACTCCAGTCCAAGGCGATCAAGGAAGCCAAGCCGGAGGAGAAAGAGGCGCTTAAGGAAAAGCTCTCCAAGGAGTATGCCGACAAGTTCGCCTCGCCCTACCAGACCGCTTCCAACGGCTCGATAGACGAAGTTATAGAGCCTTGCGAATCGCGCTTCCGCATCATACAGTCGCTGCGCCTGCTCAAAAACAAGCGCGTGCCCGGACAGTTCGAGCTGAAGGGCAATATCCCGCTGTAAACCGTAGGACTTTGCATGTGCACCGGCCGCCTGAAAAGGCGGCCGGTGTTTTTTTGCACCGAAAATGCTGCTTGCACATTTTATATAAGGAATATATAATATTGGTATATATCAAACTGATATATAGATTGTTTCAATTTCCGGAGATTTAACATGCCAAGGACATCCGCCACCAAATACGCGCTGCTGGGACTGCTTTCCTGCAGTCCGTCTTCCGGCTACGCGATGAAGAAATTCATCGACGAGAGCATACGCTATTTCTGGACTGAAAATTACGGCAACATCTATCCCGCGCTCTCCGCTTTGGAGCGCGAGGGCCTGGCCGTAAAGCAGCGCGCACAAACATCCGGCAGGCCGGACAGCAATGTGTTCACGATTACCGCAAAGGGGGAGAAGGAACTGGACAAATGGCTTGCCGAGCCCTGTCTTCCCCAACTTGTGCGTTCCGAACTGCTGCTGAAGCTTTTCTTTGCCGGACGGCTCTCGCGCGGGAAGGCGGCCGCCCTATTGAAGGCCGAGCTTGCCAAACATAAGGAACTTCTTGAACGCTACAAAAAAACCGGGGCATGCATAAGCGAGCATGGCCGGGGCGACAAGGCCTACTGGCTGCTGACGCTGGATTACGGCCGCCGGCATTCGGCCATGGTATGTAAATGGTGCGAACACTCGCTGTCCATACTGGAGAAAAAATCATGAAAATAGCGGTATTAAACGGCAGTCCAAAAGGCATAGCCAGCATAACGCTGCTCGGCGTGGAATATCTGCGCGGCAAAAACCCGAAAACGGAGTTCGTATTTTTCCACATCGCCGCGCAAATCGACTCCCTTTGCGGGGCCGACGGGACTTTTGAAAAACTCTGCGAAATGGTTTCCGGCTGCGACGGAGTGCTGTGGTCTTTCCCCATTTATCATTTCCTCGTTCCGGCGCAGATGAAACGTTTTGTGGAACTGGTGGAGGAGAAAAACGCCAGGGGCGTTTTTGCGGGCAAATATGCGGCTTCGCTTAGCACCTCGATACACATAATGGACCGCACGGCGCACAGCTATCTGCGCGGCGTCAGCGAGGACTGGGGGATGAATTTCACGGAAGCTTTGTCCGCCTCGCACGAATTGCTCTCTGCCGAAGGCCGCAAGGCGCTGGACGGTTTTTTCGCGGCGTTCACGGACGCGATAGCGCGTCGCGCGCCCGTGCAGCGGCAATATCCTCCGGTTACGCGCAGCGGCTTTGTATACAAATCGACGCAGGCCGCGCTGCCGGCGGCGCATGCCGGGCTCAAGATGCTGGTGATTACCGACGGCGAGCAGAAAAACGGCAATATCGCCGAAATGGTGCGTGTGTTCTGCCAAAACGCAGGCGCGGATACCGAGGTGCTGGATATTTCCAAAGTGAAAACCGGGTGGTGCCTCGAGTGCCTGCGCTGCGGGCCGGACAAATGCGTCTACGAAAACGCGCCCAATGACGATTTCATCAGCGCATACCGCGAAAAAGTGCTTCCGGCGGACATCATAATTTTCGCCGGGCATATCGAAAACGACCGCTACCTTTCGTGGCGCTTCAAGCGGTTTTTCGACCGCACCTTCTTTAAAAACCATGTACCGACGTACGGCGGAAAGCAGGTGGGGTTCATATTCTCCGGCCCGCTGGCGCAGGCGCAGAATCTGTGGGAGATACTCTCCACCTATCCCGACGGCAACGGAGCGAACAACTGCGGTTTTGTGACCGACGAGTGCGGCGATTCCAAAAAGTTGGACGCGCTGCTTTACGAACTGTGCGCCGGAGCGCTACGCTCGGCGCGCGCGGGATATTTCAAGCCCGCCACCTTCAACGGCGTGGGCATACACAAAATAGTGCGCGACGAGGTGTGGGGGCATCTGTGCTTTGTGTTCCCCAGGGATCACGAATTCCTCAGCGCAAACGGCGGCTACGATTTCCCTCACCGCAACCCGCTGCGCGTTTTGGGGTTCAGGACGCTTTACTGGCTGCAAAAGATTCCTTTCGTGAAACGCAAATTCCTCGCGCACATGGCGGAAGGCGCATCGGCCCCGTTTAAAAAACAACTGGATGCATTAGGCAAGTAATATTTTAGAAACGAAAGCCCCGGGGATAAAATCCCGGGGCTTTTCTGCCTCATAAAATCCAGTCGGCTGCAAGTACGGCCAATCAGCGGGGCCGGTGTCATCATTGTGATAGAATATACCGGTAAAGGGGATAATCATTCGCAAATGAGCCAACCCGGACTATGAAAAAAAATATCAAACGCATCCGCGCGCACAAAACCGGTTCTGGAACTAAAATGTATCACAACGAAACCGTACGGCTGCTTATAGAGCGTGGCAGTTGCCGTTCTTTTATCGAAAAACCGCTGGAACCGGAACTGATGTCCGCCATGCTTGAGGCCGGCATTCATTCGCCTACCGGCGGCAACTTGCAGCCTTATTCGATAATAAAAATAGAAAAAGCAAAGCGAAAAGCCATGCTGGCAAAATTGTGCGGGCAGCCTTTTATGGCGCGCGCATCCGCGCATCTTGTATTCTGCATTGATTTCCATCGTTTGCGCCGGTGGGCAAAGCTGGAAACAGCGCCTTTCGTGGAAAATTATGCTTTCCGCCATTTCTGGATATCGTTTCAGGATACGATTATATGTGCGCAGAATATCTGCACTGCGGCCGATTCGCTTGGGCTGGGTTCGGTCTATATCGGTCCTGTTGCGGATAATATCCCGCAATTGCGCAAAATATTCCGCCTGCCGAAAGGCGTGATTCCGGTGGTGCTGCTTGCGGTAGGGTATCCTGCTGCCAAACCGGTATCGAAAAACAAACTGGGTCCCGAAATAATAGTGCATGACGATGTGTACCGCGATATCCCGGACAGCAGACTGCGTGCGGCCTTTGATGCTAAATACGCAAACGCGAAATACGATGTCACCAAAGAGAACCTGGCGGAAATTGAAGGGGTCTGTGCGAAAGTACACGGCAAGAAATTTGCGGCGGCATGTAGAGCGCAAATGCGCAAACAGGGATATATCAACACCGCCCAGCGCACTTTCGGCCTCCATTACAAGGCGGACGAAATGTTGCAAACCACGGAAGCGCTCTTGCGGGCAATGGAAGAGGGGGGACTGTATTGTTTCAGGAAACTGAAACGGAAATATGTCAAACCGTGAATAATCCGAAAACTTAAGTCGGGACCCGCGGTCTTGGGTTCCTTGCACATGCATGAAAATGAACAAATTGCAGATTTTAAAGCAAAGCGATACGCAGGTTATTTATAAAATCGACGACTTCTCCGATGTCGGATGACTTTCTGGATTCGGTAATGGCGTATTCCGGCACGGCAAAAAGTCTGGGTTTTGTTTGTGAAAATGCAATTAATGACGACTATGCCTTTATCCATAAAACAGTGAAAACATATTCCTCAAGGTTACTCTGCGCCATAAACCCCGCCATGCTGAACGTGCCCGAATCAATCGCGAACGAAACGGAAATTTGCAGTTATGAGTTCGAAAATTTTGCCCGCCTGAAACAGTTCTACGATAAAAACGTTAAAGAATATCTGGTAACCCCGTGGAAAAACTATTTTACGCAGGATTATCTGAAAGCTATCGATAATGCGACGGAAACATCGCTTATCAAGGCAAAAACATTTTGTCTGGGCCTGGATGGCAAACCGGGTGCCTTGCTTGCGCTCACCACGCCAAAACATTATCTGGACATCAGGGAAGCCGACTGGGTATTATGGATATGGATTGATTCCAAATTGGCACAGGCGGAACGTGCATGTGTGCACCATAAACTGGTCGCATGGATGAAAGAGTCCGCAAAATATCCGAGACTGATGGCGGGCATCAATTGCTTCAACACCCGCTCCAATAAATTCTTTCGCAAGCTGGGATTCAAATCCGAGTGTTTGATAGTCTCAAAACTAAAATAGTCGTGCTGCTTCGTTCTGGATAGTTCGGACAAAATCGGTATTTTCTATTTTTTTTGTGAAGTCATTCCCCAATAGCATGCCTTGCCGGAATGCATCCGGAAGCTGTTGTGCTTATTCATGATAATAGTGCGGACACGACAAGGCGACGCCGGTTTATATCGACTCGGAACTCGGCAATGGAATCAAAGGCGAAGATATCGCCAAAGCGCTGCACGAAAAAGGCTTTACAAACATCCACATGGCAACCGGCCACGCGCCGGAACAGTTCAAACATCTGACATTCCTAAAAGGCGTAATCGGCAAAGACCCGCCCTGGGAATAACAGTTCCTTGCTGAAAATAAAAAACCCCCGGAGCCGGCTCCGGGGGTTTTTTGTGTATATCTTTTTGTCAGACCTGTTCGGTCAGAGGCGGCTCGTCGTGCTTTTTGCCTTTGAACTTGATCATGAAGCCTATCACGAACAGCAGCAGTATCGGCGTGGCGTAGAAGTAGATGCCGGAGCTGTATGTGTAAAGCTCTGCAAAACGGCCGTAGAGCAGCGCAAAGCGCCCCATGACCGTTATTCCGTATGCCGCGCCGAAGTATATCATCAGGAAGTAAACTGCCATCTTGGAGGTCACTTTCAGCACGCCGGTATGCTCCGCCGAGAAGAAGAAGTAGAGCAGCGTGCACAGCAGGCCTATCATCAGCACCAGCGCCGAGAATATGGAAAACAGCGCAGCACCGGAGAAGTCGACCGATGCGCCGGACATGGCCACCAGCGGCTGTATAGTGGAGCTGACCTGTTTCATGAACTGCGAGGTCATCGTGACCGGTATGCTCATGCCCGCGCCGTAGCCTATCATGTAGGCAAAGCTCATGCGGCTGACCCATGCGTACTTGGGATGCAGGCGGAACAGCATAGTTATGCCCAGCAGGGCAGGCAATATCGGCCACAGCAGCCCCGCCGAAAGCGGCAGCCACACTTTTGGCACCCATACGTCGTAAGCGTACACCGTAAACCAGTAGCCTGCGGATACGCCCACGTAAAGGTTTTCCGCTACTTTAAACAGCGGGTTGTCCCTGTAGAGGAAACTCAGTATGAATAGCGTAAGTCCGGCGGCTACCCACGCGCCTATTATGGCTGAAAAGGTCATTTCTCCTCCTCTTTCATGAATTTCTGCGCCAGCACCATGAGGTTGGCCAGTATTATCAACGCCAGTATCAGGAAATGCCCCATGCTGACCGAGGCCATACCTTTGGTGGCAAGGCCGTTATAGTGCAGCAGCGACTCATATTCCGCGCCGCCGCGCAGCGCGCCCAGCAGCCCGACTATCTGGTGCGACTGCACATAGGGCAGGCAGGAAGGCTCGTTGACCGCGGTAGTGCCCGCGCCCAGCTTGAAGCCGTAACGGTCGGACGAATAAGCCACCCACGCGTCCAGATAGGACGCGGCGGTATAGTCCATTACAAGCCCGATGTCCTTTATGGTGCGTATGCCCTGCATCACCGGCAGCGATTGCAGGTTGGTGCCGCGGGAGTCTGTGGGATAAACGCTGTAGAAGTCGTTGCCGAATTCGGTCAGCGCGGAGACGTAGTTTGGCTGATATCCAAGGAACACGTAGTCCTTGCCGTATTCCTTGTGCATTTCCACGGCGTCCTTGGTTATCAGGTCTTCCGCGATGGCCACGCCGGGAGCGGTGAACGCCATGGCCAGCACCTTTATGTTTTTCTTGAAGGCGTGGCGGCACATGACGTCGGCCATCGGATAAAGCTCGGGTTTGGTGCTGGGGTCGAAGTCAAACGACATCAGCAGCGTGGAGCCTTCCGGCAGCGAGTCCAGCGCGTTGTATACGCTCTTTGTGGACTCCGTCACCTGCAATCCCGGCATCTGGATATAAAATACTATCGGTATCAGTATCGCCAGCGACGTGAGCAGGAATATTATTCTGCGGTCTATTTTAAGGAGTTTTGCGATTATATCTTTCACGTTGTAATCCTCCGGACTAGTCCGTGCCGCCGAGATACTGGCGCTCTATGCCGACTACTATCTTCACCGAGGTCGCTATCGAGCCCAGCGAGATGCCGACCATGATGGCGCGGCGCGCCGCCAGTGTCGGACAGTTTAGAATCCATTCCGTTATTCCGGAAATGCCGCCGCATGCGGTGCCGAAAATCTGGCTCCACAGCCATTGCCCGGGGGGTATGCGTCCGAGAATGAAGAGCCCCGCCGTCAAAAACAGCAGTCCCGCCTCCTTGCTTTTTACGCGGAACGCCCGGTAGGAGCACGACACAAGGTAGAACGCCAGTATGGCAAACATCGTGCCCTGCAGCGGCGAGTAAATATAGGTGTACATCCAGCCGTATGCGGTCATATGGTTGTTGGCTATGAATTCGCCCTTGGCCGCTATGCCGGATATTATGCCTATTGCCATGCCCACGAACAGCAGCACACTGTAGCCCCAGCCGTCCGCTTTGCGCTTTATCGTTCCCCAGTTGGCCATGCTCAGGCTTATAAGGCCCAGCATGTAGGCGAAGAAGTAGATGATGTTCATGTGGTCGTTCAGGACGTCGGCGAACTCATCGGACAGGTGGTGCGGGCAGTAATACTGCAGAAAGCTCAGCACGCCTATCACGAAACATATTGCGAGAGGAAGCGTTTTTTTGAATATGTTCATATGTCCTCTAGAAGGAGTTGAATGGATCCATCACCAGACGGTTGAAAACATCCCAGCCGCACAAGGTCCCTATCGTGACCGCTATGACCGCCAGTATTACTCCGGCGACCACCACGATCTTTCCGATGTCCTGGCCGCGCAGCGTACCCAGCAGCACCGGGTCCTTGGATATATACGCTCCGGCGGCGTAAAGCTCCTCGCCTATCAGCGTATAGTCGCAGGTCGTAAAGAAGAACGGCAGCTGGCTGTCTATGTCGGTTCCGGCTATCTGGATGATGCCGTTGTTGGAACCGACTTCGGTCATGAGCATCGCCTCCGCGTAGAAAGAACCCATGTAGAATACGGCGGCGGGCTTCTCGCGCTCGAATATGCCGTCTATGGCCGCGGTGAAGGCGAACTGGTCGTACGAGATGTAGAAGTTTATGTCGTCGCGGTAGGAATCTAGTCTGCCCGCTTCTATGTACGCCTGCTGCACGATGGCCTGGCAGACGGGGAGTACGGTGGGGTCTCTGTGCGGGACCTTGAGGGTGGCGTCGTACTGCGCCACTTTCTTGGCTATCTCGCCCAGTATCATCGTGGAGGCTATAGTGGAGACGTTGGTCATATCCAGCGCGCCGGTCTGGTAGATTATCGGGCGGCCCATTTCGGTGGCGCGGCCTATCGCGTCGTCCACGGCGTCAAGCCCGGGGATGCGGCGGATGAAAAGCTCGCGCTTTTTGGCGTGGGAGATGAACCACAGGAATATCGCTATAAGTCCCAGCGAATAAAGGAAGTTGTTGAGCCTCGGCATGTTGAAAAGGCTCATCGCAGGCACCGCCGAGACCACTTCGCTGTCCGTCTCGGGATAGGCCGGTTTAAGCGTGCCGTCGGGCTGTTTGGTCATCGCCACGGCGGACACTTTGAAGTAGTAGGGCGTCTTGCACATCTTTATGAAATAGTCCTCGCGCTCGTCTTTCTCTCGTGAGTCCTCTATCATATTGGCCCTGGCGGAGGCGTTCTTGTCCCGCTTCGCTTTCTGCTCGATCGGGAAAATGTCGCGCAAATCCACCTGCACGGCGTGGCGGTTCTTGTCCGCGCTCCAGCACCAGAAAGGCAGCTCTATGTCCGAGGCGTAATTTTTGTTGGAAGGGACGGTCGTCGCCTCTTTCCACGGACCGGCTGCCGTTGTGGACGCATATATTTTATATTTCACCGCCGGGCCGTCGTAGGGCATCGCCGACCATTTTAGCAGCGCGACGCCTCCGCCCGTATAGGGCATGCCCATGCCCACAAGGCCTTCAACCGAATAAGGCCGGTCTATAAGCGCCGGATCGGCCGGAGGCGCGGCGTAAAGCCGGGCCGACGACAGAAGCGTCGCAGCCGCCATCAGTAATATCGTTGTGTAGTGTTTCATAATATATCAGCAGTGCTGCGGTACTCTAGCTCTCCAGACGCTCTATGTTGGAGCGCGGTATCGTTACTTTCTCGCCTGTGGCGAGCGTGACTTCCATTATGCGTACATGGCTTTCCGTCGCTATCTTGACCAGTTCCGGCGGCAGCGCGGTGACCTTGCCTATCTGGCCGAAATGCGGCTCGCGTATGATGCGTATCGGGTCCCCGATGCTTATCGAGCCCACGCTGTCGTCCTTCTTTGCGGTTTTTACGTCGGGCGGGTAGCCGGGGATGATTATCTCCGGGCGCATCACGCCGGCGCGTATCTGCGTCGCGCCGGAAATGGAGGCTTTTTCCCCGTTGCGGCTTTTAAGCAGATGGAACGTGTGCTTGGCCATCGGTATCATGCTGAAACCCTCGGTGACCACCACGGTGGTGCCTATCTTTTCCGTGCCCGTCACCGCCACGCCGATATCGTAGCCCAGCAGTTCGCGCAAGTCCTTGTCGTGCATGCCGCCCGCGACCACGGCCGCCGCGCCAACTTTTATCGCCTTCCTTATGGCGTCGAGTCCCGCGTGGTTGCCGCCTATGACTATCTTGCCTTTGCAGGCGTCGGTGATATGCTCGGGCAGCAGCTCCTCGTCCGGGGCCTGCACGGCTATGAAAATCTCGCCGGTGGCCTCGCCGCCCACGCCGAAGATGCCCTGTATGAAGGTGGCTTCGGTTTCCACGGTGACGCCGAACTTGTCCTGCACCTCGATCACCTTGCCGTCTATGTAGGCGAGGAGGTTTAGGACTTTTGGCGGCTCGCGCAGCAGCACCTGGCCGGTTACGTCCGACACGGTTTCTATCGTGCCGGTGACCGGCGAGGGGACCGTCGTTTTAAAGAAGGGTATGAAGGGCTTGTTCTCCGCCAGCGGTTCGTTGGCGTTTATTTTCTCGCCTTCCTTTTTGAGCAGGAACTGGCGCATTTCCTTTGGTTCCACGCCGAGGCGGTTGGCGATGTTTATCGAGTGTACCCTGCCGGGCAGCTCGGTTTTGGCCACTATGTCGGAGGCTTTCACCATATCGCCGACCTTGACCACGACTTCGCCGGGTATCGGCAGCAGCCTGCGCTTGTTTACAATCATGCAGGGGATTACTTTGAGACCGGGTGTAAAAACGTGTGCCATGTTTTATATTCTCCGTTTAATCGTGGTCCGGGTACATGTCCATGGAGCCGTACCAGCGCTGGAGCAGCTCGCGGCGCGGCGCGGTTTCCTTGGGGATGTTGAGCGGGCGGCCGCGGCCGTCCAGCACGAAGCCGAACACTCCGCCTTCCAGTTTCGCTTCAAGATGCGCGCCGTTGCCCGCGCCCATATTAAAGCCCTTCACCGGGCGGGCGATTATCTTTCCGTTCGCCTGCGACGGGATGTGCACGAGATGGCCGAATTTCAGTTCGCCGTTGTAGGACTTGCCGTCCTCGGTGGTTATCTCGTAGTCCATGCACTTCTCGCCGTCCCTGGCCCGGCCGACCGGCGCTATGCAGGTGCCGATCTTTACCAGACAGTCGTTGTAGAAAACGTCCAGCGCGGCTTTTTCGTTGGCTTCGCTCAGCACGCCGAGATGCGGCATCATGAATATAGAGTCCACCGCCAGATACGTTATGCCCTGCGGCTGATAGGAATCCATCATCAAAAGCATGGACTGCGCGCGGCGCGGCGAGTGCGCCAGTATGCCGCCGCTTCCTATGATATAGTTGAGGTCCATCAGGTTGATGAGGCTTGAACCGGTGTTGGTCTGGTCGAAGGCGTCCGATATCGTGCGCTGCTGCTGCACGCCCTTGAGACCGACCGCCAGCGCGCAGTGCTGGTCGAAAGCCAGGCGCAGCGCCTCGCGCGCTACCGCGTGCTCTATCATCAGGTCCTGTATCGTCTGCGGTATCGTGGTCGGGCGGATCATTTTGTTTTTGATGCGGTTGCGCAGGTCCTGCTCCTCCACATCGAAAGGCAGCCAGCGCAATATGTTGGGCAGGCCCGCCTCCGCCATCACGTTTGAAATCGAATAGCTCATGCCCAGGTTGGCGCTGACGGTGCGGTTGAATATCCCGCTGAAAACCGAGAAGACGTCCGTCGTCGCTCCGCCGATATCCACCGCCAGCACGTTGTAGTTGTTGGCCTTGGCGAACTTTTCGGTCATGATGCCTACGGCGGCGGGGGTCGGCATGATGGGTTCGCTGGTGAGCGTCATCAGCTTCGGGTATCCGGGGGCCTGCGCCATCACGTGCTCCAGGAAAATGTCGTGTATCTTGTGGCGGGCGGGCATCAGGTTTTCGCGCTCCAGCACGGGGCGCAGGTTGTCGGTGATATAAAGGGCGGTTTTGGCTTCGAGTATTTCCTTCACTTTGTCGCGCGCGTTCTTGTTGCCCGCGAATATCAGCGGCAGCCGGTAGCTCTGGCCGAGGCGCGGCTTGGGATCGGCCGCGGAAATGAAGTTGGCCATCTCCACCACGTGGGATATGGTGCCGCCGTCGGTGCCGCCGGAGAGGAGTATCATGTCCGGGCGGAGCTGGCGGATGCGTTCGATCTTTTCATAGTCCGCGCGGCCGTCGTTGGCGGCCAGCACGTCCATCACTATCGCGCCCGCGCCGAGCGCGCAGCGCTGCGCGCTTTCGCCGGTCATCGCCTTTACGGCTCCCGCGACCATCATCTGAAGTCCGCCGCCGGCGGAGCTGGTGGAGACGTAGATGTCCACGCCCACGTTTCCGCTGGCGGGGGTTATTATCTTTTCGCCGTCCAAAATCTTGCGGCCGGAAAGCTCCTCCACCTCGGTGATGGAGTTCAGCACGCCGCGGGTCACGTCCTCGAACGGAGCTTCCACCGTGGTGGGGGCCTCGCCGCGGAAGGTCTGGCGGTAAACGTCGCCTTTCTTCTCGATGAGGATCGCCTTGGTGGTGGTGCTGCCGCAGTCCGTGGCTACTATTATATTGAGATCGTCACGCTGTTTTTTTGCCATTTTCTTCCCCTGTCCGGCTGCCGGACGAATTTTTTTGCTCTTCCTCCAGAAGCTGCAAAAGCCTGGTTACCGCCTTCTGTTTGGTAAGCATCCTGCGGTACATCTCCTGCTGCTGCGGTGTCGCCAGAAAATCCATTATCGGCGCGAGAAAGTGCGAAGCCTGCGCCCCCAGGCTGTGCAGCGGTTTTGTGGACTCTATGGCCAGGCTCGCCGGCAGTTCCATTTTGCGCTGCTTTATCTTTCCGGCCAGCGCGACGAGAAGCGCCTCTTCCTCGGGCGTTATTTCCTCCTGAGCGGGCATCTTGAACGCGTTGCCGAAATCGGGCCATTTCATGACTATATGGCTTCCCTGCCGCCGCGCGGCTCTGTAAATATATACAAAATTACTCCTCCCTTTAGAATATCACAAATCAAGGGGCCGGTTTGGTTTCGTTTTTGCGCTGTGCGCCGGCGGCGAAATCGGTGACTATGGAGTATATGAGTCTGAACTGCTGTTCCAGCTCGTTTTCCGAAATGCGTTCGTCTATGCCATGCACGCCGGACGATTGTCCGTATGTCGCAGGGCCGCAGATGCCGTACGTTATTGTGCCTTTGCGGCGCAGATGCTCCGAGTCGTTGGAAGGCGACAGCACTCCGCCCACCAGAGCGGCGGTGGGCAGCGCCTGCGCGGTGGCGCGCGCTATAGACGCGTAAAGCTCGTCCGTCATTTCCATCGGTTTGGGAAAGGGCAGTTTCGGGCGTTCCAGCACCGAAACCTCCACATTGTCGTTTTCCACCGCTTTTTTGACGTCGGCTATCACCTGATCAGGATCGGAGTCCGGCAGCAGCCTGCAATTGAGTATCGCCTGCGCATGGCCGGGTACCACGTTGTTTTCATATCCGGCGGTGACTACGGTAGGCGTTATGGTGTCGCGCAGCTGCGCGTTAAGGAAAGGGTCCTGCTCCATTGCCGAGACCGCGCCCTGGCGCGCCGCCGGGTCCTGCGAGAAGAGCAGGTCTATCGTGGTCTTGCCGTCCGGATTCTGGAAAGGGTATAGCCCGTCGAAGAATTTGCGCGTCAGCGGGGTTATGCGCACCGGCGTTTTGTAGTTTTTTAGTTTTTCGAGCGCGTCGGTGAGCCGGTATACCGCGTCGTCCGCCGGAGGCAGCGCGGACTGGCCGGACACGCCCTTTGCGGTGAGCAGCAAATCCATGTACATCTTCGCGGCGGCGTCCACGAAAACCGCGCGCGGCTTGCCGGTCTGGTCCAAAAGCATGCCGCCGCCCTCGTTTAGCGCGAATCCCGCCTTTATCACGTCCCAGTGATGCTCTATCATCCAGAGCAGACCTTTGGCGCTGCCGGATTCCTCGTCGGCGCTGGCCAGCATTATCACGTCGCGGTTGAGTTTAACTCCGGAGCGTTTTAGCAGTATCATCGTCTCCAGATTAGTCGCGGCAAGGCTTTTGCAGTCCACCGCGCCGCGTCCGTAGATGTACCCGTCTTTTTCGGTGGCCTTAAACGGAGGCACGCTCCACTCGGAAGCGTCCGCGCCGACGGTGTCCAGATGCGAGATCAAAAGCAGCGGCGGCTCCTTGCCCGAGCCCTTGAGCGTGGCGACAAGGTTGGCTCGCGTATCGTTGAGCCGGTATATGCCCCAGTCTATTTTTTCGCGGTTTAAAACGCCGTACATGTAGCGCGCGGCCTCGGTCTCGTTGCCTTCGGGCTGCGCCGTTTTTATATTTACAAGGTTAATAAGGTGGGTTTTTACTTCCTTGTATGCCGCCGTCCAGTCGGGCTCCTGAGCGCAGAGCGGGGCGGACAAAAACAGCGCGGCTATAAGCGGGGCTGCTTTTGCGCGGTTCATTTCGCCGCCCTTTTTGCCGGCAGCCTGAAGTCCAGCTTCATGCCGGTATTAAGGCCGTGGCGCTTGCAGTAGCCCGCGGGCAGTTCCAGCACGTACTGCGCCGGAGCGCTGGCGCGGGCCACCTGGTCGTCCGGCGTTATGCGCGTGGAGCGCGGCACGTCGGCGTATATCGCCGTGACGCTCTTGTCCGCGGCCATGAAGACCATGTCGAGATCTATAAGCGTGTTTTTCATCCAGAACACGCGCATCTGCTCGTCCGGGAAAACGAAAAGCATGCCATGGCCGTCCTTTAGCGAAGTGCGAAACATCAGCCCCTGCTCGCGCTGCTTGTCGGTGGCGGCCAGCTCGGCGCGCACGGAATTTTTTGCGAAGGTTATCTTTATCGCGGGCAGGCTTTTGGCGCGCGCCGCAAGCGGCAGCGCCAGCATTAAAACCAGAAGCGGTATTTTTTTGCGCATCGTCATTTGTCCTTAAGCGAGCGGAATTCGCTTATAACCGCGCGTGTAGACTCCGCCCACTGCTCCGTTGAAAGCGGTCCCTTCCTGCCGCCGATGAGGCGGGTCAGGTCGTGGATGAAAATGCCCTTCGAGTTGCCGTCTCCGTACATGCCGCGCATCGCTTTCGAAAACCGCAGCCGGTACTCCGGCAGCCCCTTGTCCTGGTGCAAAGGCCAGTCTATCACATTACCGGCCACTATTTGAACGTCTCCGCGCCTTATGTAGCCGCTCCAGTCTTTAAGCATGTCGGCGAACTGGTCCGATGTGGCCTCGTAAAGCATAACGGAATCCATGTCGATGCCCGCGTCGTTCATCATTACCGGGTCCTGGCCGTGCTGCCAGCCCTTTTCCCAGCCCAGCGTGAAGGCCCACATAGGCTTGTCGCTGCCGACGCGGCTCTTTATGTGACGCACAATCTCGCCCACGCGGTGCGCGCGCCACCACTGCCACGCGTCGATAAAATCGTGGTCCTTGCGCGCTATTTTCATGGAGGCGAACGCGGCCATGCGCCGCTGTTCGCCGAGCTTGTCCCAGCCCGCCGGTTTGGGGGCCCACGGCATTTCCTGATAGAAGCGGTCCATCAGCTCGTAGCCGCCGAGCGCGTTGCGGATATAGTCGAGTCCCAGGTAATCGACTTCCTTCATCGCCTTGAATTTAAGCAGCATGTCTGCGATATCGTCGGGGCGCGTCGGGTCCAGCAGCGATATCGAGCGCACCTTAACCGGCGCGCCGTTTTCCACCTCCAGCGCCCACTGGTAGCGCGGGAAGAAATTGCCGTCCTGTATGTGCGTCAGGTAGCACATCGTCCACACGCCGAATTTGAGGCCGTGCTTGTGGCACTGTATAGCCAGATCGTGCACCGCGTCGAAATCCACCGGGTTCCACGGCTGCCCGCAGTGACCCTCGGTCTTGCCCACCAGCACCCATACCGCGTCCGCGCCGAGATGTCTGGCCCACAGCGCCACCGCCTCGCGCCCGATGACTTTACCGTCGGGGGATTTTATGCGCATCGAGCCGTAGTCGTTGGCGTATTCCATCGTCAACACCACGAAATGCGGCGGTATTTTAGCCGGGACACGACGGGTTATGTCTATCTCGGCGGACGGTTTTTGGCCGTCGTAGTCGCCTCCCAGCGCGGCGGCGTATTTGCCGGGCGGCGCGTTCCACGGGCAGGGGAAAACGCCGTCCCATTCCTTGCGCGCGGCGTCGTAGGTCATGTAAAAACGGTCCAGACCGCCGGGGCCGCGCTGTTCCTCGCCGGAGGGGGAAAGAAGTTTTATCACCGGAGGCGCCGCCTGCCAGTCCCTGATCCAGCCCTTGTTGCGCGAGGAAAGCGTGACGCGCAGGAAATCGTCGTGATAATATGCGGTTTTGACCGGAGCCAGGAATATCTTGTTGTAATAGGCCCGGTGGAAAAGTATATAGCCGGTTATGCCCGCGGCAAGCAGCAAAAACCATATGGCGTACTCGAACCAGCGGATGTCGCCGCCGGGGGAGGGGAAAGGGCGGAAATTGCGCTGCGGCCGGATTGCGGCGGGACGCGCGGCGACGGCAGTCCGCACCGGCGCTTGCGGGGCGGCTTTTTTTGCGGCGCGGCGCGGCGCGGGGCTTTTGGCTTTAGGCCTCGGTCCCGAGATATTGGCCGTTTTCCTGCGCGGCGCTTTGCGGACTGCTTTTTTGGGTCTGTCCTGCGGGGTGTCGCTATTTTCCATTTGTACGCTCAAGCATGATTGTAACGGGTCCGTCGTTGAAAATTTCCACATCCATGTGCGCGCCGAATTCGCCGGTTTTAACCGGCACGGCCAGTCCGCCCAGCGCGCGCACATAGCATTCATAAAGCTTTATCGCGGCTTCGGGTCGCGCGGCAGCGGTGAAATCCGGGCGGCAGCCCTTGCGCGCGTCGGCGTAAAGCGTGAACTGCGAAATCACCAGCGCATCGCCCTTGATGTCGAGCAGCGATTTGTCGAACTTGCCCTCTTCGTTGGGGAAGACGCGCAGCTTTGCGGTCTTGTCGGCCAGCCAGAGCGCGTCGCCCTCGGTATCGTCCGGCGAGACGCCGAGCAATACGACGAAGCCGCGCCCGGTTTCCCGGCGTTCGGTATGTTCCACGGTTACCGAGGCTTTTGTTACTCTCTGCACGAGTGCTTTCATAATAAAATAGATACGGACAGCGGACATTATTTAGGTTCCTATCAATAACCCCGCTGTCTACAATACTTGATTTTACAAAATTGCATAGCCGCACGGTGGGGAAGCGGCGTGCTGGGCAAGCGTTTCTGTCCCCCGCTTTTGGCTGGCGGCACCGAGAGATTGAGAAAGTTTCAGGATATGGAAAGCGGACGGTTTCTGTTGAAACCGCCCGCGATATGAGTTGTTTCCCGTACGCTAAAGCCTACTTGAAATTCTGATGGATATGAAAATTTGAGGAAATGGAAAGCGGGCGGACATGTCCGCCCGCGGTATGAGGGTAAGCGCGCTGCCCTTGTTTTACCAAGGGCCGCGCGTTATGCGTCGTCTTTCCGTATGCTCCAGGCTCGCTCAGAATTCTGATGGATATGAAAATTTGAGGAAATGGAAAGCGGGCGGACATGTCCGCCCGCGGTATGAGGGTAAGCGCGCTGCCCTTGTTTTACCAAGGGCCGCGCGTTATGTGTCGTCTTTCCGTATGCTCCAGGCTCGCTCAAAATTCTGATGCATTTATGAGATTCTTTCGTATAATGTAAACAATCAATGTGAAACATCAGTTTTTCAGGTGTAAAAAAGGAGCTTAACAAATGATTACAGGTCTTGTTCTTGTGAAGCTTGGCGGCGGCAAGGAAACCAGCGCGCTCAACAAAATAAAGAAGGTCAAGGGCGTGGCGCACATGTCGGCGGTATTCGGCCGCTGGGATCTGGTGCTGGACATGGAATCCGAGGATTTGCAGAGTCTGTCAAACCTGGTGGTGCACGAAATACGCTCGATACCCGGCGTCATCTCCACCGAAACGCTGGTCACGACCGCGATATAATCCGCATTGTTTTCTGCCCGGCCCCGCCGGCCTGCCTGACGGGGCCGTGCGCTTTATTGCGCATATGAACCGTTCTCCCGGGAGTTTTTTATGGCTTATCTGACCGAACAAAACAAGGAGCGCATGGTCTCCACTTTTCTGGAACTGGTGCGCATAGATTCCGAGACGCACAGCGAGGGCGACGTCGCCCGTCGCCTCACCGCGATACTAAAGGGCCTCGGCTGCACTGTGGTTTTCGACGGCGCCGGCAAAAAAACGAACAGCCAGACCGGCAACCTGATAGCCAAATTCCCGGGCGACAAAAGTCTGCCGCCCTTTATTCTTTCGGCGCACATGGACACCGTCGCTCCCGGCAAGGGGATAAAGCCTAAAACAGGCAAAAAACGCATCACTTCCGACGGCACCACGATACTCGGCGCGGACGACAAGGCCGGCGTTGCGGTCATTTTGGAGGCGCTGCGCATCTTTAAGGAAAGGAACATAAAGCATCCGCCGATAGAGGTGGTTTTGAGCATCTGCGAGGAGATAGGTTTGCAGGGCGCGAAGTATCTGGATTTCTCGCAATTGAAGGCGAAGTCCGGGCTGGTGCTTGATACCGAGTCGCCGCGCGAGGTTACGGTAAAAGCCCCCGCCGCCGACAAGCTGGAAATAAAGGTGCACGGCATCGCCTCGCACGCCGGGATGTTCCCGGAGCGCGGGATATCGGCGATACGCGTCGCCGCCGAGGCCATAAGCAATATGAAGCTGGGCAGGCTGGACGAGGAAAGCACCGCCAATATCGGCGTGATAGAAGGCGGCGCGGCAACGAACATCATCACTCCGCTCGTGACGCTGCGCGGCGAAGCCAGAAGCCGCAACCCCAAAAAACTTGCAAAGCAGGTCGCGCACATGCGCGCCGCTTTTGAAAACGCCGCGAAACGCAACGCGATAAAGCTGGACGGCAAAAAAGTCTCCGCGCGCATAGAGTTTATAAGGACCAACAGCTATCCGGCGATGAATATCCCGCTGACCGACAAGACGCTGCGCGCGCTCGTCGATTCCGCAAAGGAGATGGGAATAAAACTGGAGCCCAAAGCCTCCGGCGGCGGCTCGGACGCCAACGTCTTCGCCGCGCACGGTATTTTTACGCCCAATCTCGGCTGCGGGATGTGGGAGCCGCATACCACAGCCGAATATCTCGATCTGGAAGATTTTTTCACCTGCGCCGAGATAGCGATAGGCGCGGTGGTCAGGATAGCCGGGAGAAAATAAAGAGTTAACCGGTATAAGTAACGGCCGCCAGTTTGCATGCTGGCGGCCGTTTAAATTTTTCCGGGCGTTGGATATTTGGAAGAAGCGGCTATTCCTTGTTTGTGCTGTCGTTTAATTCGAACTGCTGTCCGCAGTAAGTGAAGCGGACCGGGCCGGTCAGCGTAAAATTTCTGGTGTCTAGCAACTCTATAAGGGAATCGGCCCTCGGTACGGTGTCGTAATCCGGCTTGTCCATGCGTGAACCGTCCGGGCGGAACGGATGGGCCAGCGTGTCCTTGCGCGATTCCATGAAGGCCGTCAGCCAGCCGGCTTCGTCCGCGGGCTGCGAGGCCATGCGCGATACTATGCCGTCTATGCCGCCGGGCGCGTCCTCTCCCATCTGTATTTCCGTGTCATATATTATCGCGACGCCAAGAGCCGATGTCACATGCAGCGCACTGGCTTTTTCGAAGGCCGGGATGAATTCGTTCTTCTCCACATAGTCGTCCTGGATTTTCCTGAACGCCGGGTCCTGCGCCGCCAGTTTGAACGCCGCGCCGAAATCCACCGCCATCAGTCCGCTGCTTTTGAAATACTGCGTGGACATATAGTCCGTGGTCAGCGACGGGAACAGGCAGGCGTAATTGCCGGTGTTTTCGTTCGCTTTCAGGCAGTCGACATACCGGGCCAGCGGATTGTTGGGGTTTATTTTTGAATACTCCTGCGCCAGATAGCGCAGCCCGCCGTCGTTTGTGAAACCGATGCGCCCGGCGGTGATGCCGGCTCCGTCGCCGATATCCTCTATATAGGAATACTGGAAATCCGGCGTGCTGTTTTCGTATATGGAAGTTATCTGCTCTATGCGCAGATGCTGCTGCGCGGTAAGCTGGCCGTACGGGCCGAGGTCGGCAGACTCCTGCGCCGCGGCGGCGGTGCAGAGGAATATCAATCCCGATAATATTTTTTTCATGTTTTATGGCGTGTGCAATCTGTTCGCTGATCTGGCGATGCGTAATTTATGCTCTTGCTGATTATTGCGGCTGCGTCGGAGGCTTTATCCTGCGTATATATACAGGATACCAAATTTATTCCCGCCCTTCCTCGTGCACCTGTATGAACTTGCGCAGCACCAGCAGCCCTACCGGAGTGGCCAGCGCCATGCAGCCGATTATCAGCCAGATAGTCGCGGAATTGCGCGGGCCGGTCTCGGGACAATAGGTGGCAAGCAGCACGCCGCTGAGCATTCCTACGCCCAGCTTCGCCAGAAAATACGGCAGCGTGGAAAGCGCCATGTACGACGCCTCCTGCCCTTTGGGCGCTATGGCGGCGGTGTATTCGTAAAGCCTCGGCGACCAGAAAGATTCGCCGATAGAGTAGACTATCCCGGTGAATGTTATCGACACATAAAGCGGGCTTATCGCGTCGCCCGGTATCCCCAGCCATGTCTTGGCCACCAGATGCCCGTACCAGCCGTTGGCTATCGGCAGGAACACATCCTGCGGCACGGCGAGGAAAAACAGCGACGCCGCCGACAGGAAGCTGCCGAACACAACCATTTTATAGGCCGAAAACCGCTGCGTCAGCGCACCGATGACCGGCACCAGTATTATCACGCAGACCGAGTTGAGCATCCCGAAAAGATGACCTATCGGCGCGCCGGGGCCCAGCTCGCGCAGCGCGTATTTCGGGAATGTAAACGACATGTGGAAATAAATCAGCCTGACGCATACGACCAGCGCCAGAAAAACCAGGAATTTGTGGAAAGTGGTCTGTGTACATACGCTGGCGAATATTTTTGCGGTTTTCCCGAACGTTTCCCCGGCCTTGCCGTAGAGCCGTCCGAACGCGCTGCCCTCCAGCCTGACCTCCCGCGCCGCCTCCGGAACTATAATCACCTTGCCGTCGTTTGAAACCTCCACGCCCTTGCGCAAAAACACAAGCAGCAGCAGCGCCGGTATCGTAAACAGCGCGCTGCACAGAAACAGCACGCGGTATGTGCTCATGTCCACGCCGCAGATATTGTGCACGCCGTGCTCGCCCAGATTCTTGCGCAGGTAATCCATAAGCCATGCCGCTATTGCGAAACCGACGTTCATTATCGTGTAGTAAAGCGAGAACGCCATCGAGCGCTGCGCCGGGCTGGAATAGCGGCGCACCGCCGCGTTCATTACCGGCGTGGTCATCGAAAGGCCTATCGCCATCAGGAAAAGTCCGAACGGCAGCACCACCCATTTTACCGCCACCAGCGCTATCAGCAGGCGGCAGAAGAAGGCTATGCCGAAACCCAGCACGAAGGTGTTCTTTATGCCGATGACGTCCGCAAACGAGCCGGACAGCATCACCGCTATGGACATTATCGTGGACCATATCGCTATCACGCTGCCGGCCTGCTTGTCGCTAAATCCCAGATCGCTGGAAAGCCACAGCACCAGTGCGCCGGAAGTCATAAGCCCGTACGCGATTATTTCCACCATGTAGGAGGCGTAGGTTACCCACAGTTCGCGCGGCGCGGTTTTTAGAATGGAGAATTTTTCCATGAACTGTCCAAAGCTGTTTTTTACAGGCGTTGTTTCAACTGACATTTTGTCCCCTTGGGAGCCGTTGGCGGGCTCGTTAATGTCTCACGACTTCAGTTTAGCAAAACTGGACCGGCAGCGGAAAGATTGGCTTTTGTATCCATGCTCGGAAACTTAAGTTTCTTTAACGGTTGCAAAACAATCGGTTTCTCAACGTTTAAAAAGGAAATAAATAATATAATATTGATTATGAGAGAAATCACTACCTTGTATCAGGCGCTGCTTCACAGCGCTTCCAATGTACCGGACAATATTGCAGTGGTTGAAGCGGACAGGCGCTGGACCTTCCACGAAATTTTGATGGCCACCGATCGCGCCGCCGACATGTTTTGGGAGCTTGGGTTGCGCAAGGACGACAAGGCGGCCATAGTGCTGCGCAACAGCGCCGAATTCCTCATAACCCAGCTGGCCCTCTCCAAGATAGGCGCCATAGCGGTGCCGATAAATTTCATGATAACCCGCCGCGACGAGATACGCTTCATCCTCTCCGACAGCCATACCAGGGTGGTGGTGACTTCGGGCGAATTCGCGGCCGCCTACCTGGGGCTGCTCAAAGAGGGGCTGGTCGGGCATGTGTTCACTATCGAAAAACCGACCGAGAACGAGGCCGGGGCGCTGGACTTCTGGGCCATGCTGGACGCCTCCTCCTACCAGCCGCCGGCCAATAACGTGGAAGTGCTGCCGGACGATACCGCGACGCTGCTTTACACCTCCGGCACCACCGGGCATCCAAAGGGCGTGATAATCAGCCACGCCAACCTGCTTTCCAACACCCGCTCGGCCTGCAAGGCCTTCCGCATCACGCACGGCGACGTGTTCATGTGCCTGCTGCCGATGTTCCACACCTTCTCTTTCACCGTCACCGCGCTGCTGCCGCTTTTGCAGGGCTGCAAGACCGTCGTGGTCTCGCACATCACGCCGGCCAAGCCCTGGCTTTACCTGATGGGTAAGGAAGGCGTGACGCTGATGGGCGGCGTGCCGCAGATTTTCTCCGTCATCGCAAAGGAAGCCAGGGGCATCAAGCGGCTCTACCTTCAGTACTGGGCTTTCCGCAAGGTGCGCTTCTGCTTCTCCGGCGCGGCGCCGCTAAGCATGGCGGTGCACAGGCATTTCGAGGAGACGCTGGGCGTGCAGCTTATAGAGGGCTACGGCCTCACCGAAACGTCGCCGATAGTGTCGGCCAACCGCCCGCATCACGAGAAGAACGGCTCCGTAGGCCGCCCGCTGCCGGACGTGCAGGTGAAGATAATGGACGACAACGGCAACGAGCTCCCCACCGGCGAGGAGGGCGAAATCTGCGTTCTGGGCCCCAATGTGACCAGCGGCTACCATAAGAACGCGCAGGCCACCAGCGAGATTTTCACCGAGGACGGCTGGCTGAAAACCGGCGATATCGGCGTGCTCGACGAGGACGGTTTCCTTTTCATCCGCGACCGCAAGAAAGACATGATAATAGTCAAAGGCCTCAAGGTCTTCTCCGCGCAGGTGGAGATGGTCGTGCACGAGCATCCGGCCGTGGCCGAGGCCGCCGTCATAGGCATACCGGACGGCAAGGGCGAGGAGTTCATAAAGTGCTTCGCCGTCTTAAAGCCCGGCATGCACGCCGAAAAGGCGGAGATAATGAAATTCCTCAAGGAAAAGCTAGATCCCTACAAGCGGCCGCGCGACCTTGAAATAGTGGAAGCCCTGCCCAAAAATTCGCTCAACAAGATACTCAAGCGCAAGCTGCGCCAGATGGAAAACGAAAAGCTGGCGGCAAAAATGCAGGCGCGCGTGCCGGCCGGCGCGGGCAAGCGCTAGAACCATGACGGCGTCCCCTGAAAAGATATTCGCCGGGCTCGGCGGAGCGTTCTTCGTCGGCGGCGCGGTGCGCGACGCGATACTCGGACGCGTCTCGCCGGATATCGATATAGCCGTCTCTCCGGGCAAAGCCCGCGCTTGCGCGCAAAAGCTCGCCAAAGCCTTCGGCGGCAACTGGTTTACGCTGGATGAGGAAACGGGAGTATACCGCGTCAACGCGCGCTCCCCGTTCGCGTTCCAGATAGACGTGGCCGCGTTTCAGGGCAAAGACATGGACGCCGACCTGCGCCGCCGCGATTTCACCGTCAATTCCGCCGCATATCCCGTAACCGCTCCGTTCTCCATAACGCAGGCCGAAGGCGGGCTGCGCTTTCTGCTCGGGGACGCAAAAAAGCTGCTTGACCCGCTCGGCGCGGCGCGCGACTGCGGCAAAAAGACAATAGCCCCCTGCGGCAAAACCATTTTCAGGGACGATCCGCTGCGCATGATGCGCGTGTTTCGCAACGCGGCGGAGCTGGATTTTTCCGTTTCCCCGGCGCTGCCGCCGCTGGTAAAAAAGCACCGCGCGCTTATTGACGGCGTCGCGGGCGAGCGCGTGCGAGAGGAACTGCTGCGCACGCTTGCCGTGCCGCGCAGCAAATACTGGCTGGAGCAGATGGACGGCGCGGGGCTTTTGACCGCCGTTTTCCCGGAATTGGAACCCCAGCGCAAATGCGCCCTCGTCTATTACGGCAAGGGCGGAGTGCTGCGCCATACGCTGGATGTGGTGGACCGCATGGAGTATCTGCTGGCGCATCTCCCGCGGGTGTTTCCCGAATTTAAAAATCAGCTCGCGCCCTTTGCGCGGCGCGCTTCTATTCTGAAGTTCGCGGCGCTGCTGCACGATATCGCAAAACCGGCCACCGCGAAAAAAATAGACGGCAGGCTGCGGTTTTTCCTGCACGAGGAACAGGGCGCGCGCATGGCGGAGGGGGAAATGCGCCGCCTGCATTTCAGCAAGGCGGATATGCGCCTTGTCTGCGCGATGATAGCCGGGCATCTGCGCCCCGGCCATCTTGCCACAGGGGCCGAGATAACGCCGCGCGCCGTTTACCGCTATTTCCGCGAGACCGGGGACGCGGCGCTGCCGCTTCTGCTGCTTTGCTGGGCGGACTACGCCAGCTATCTGACCTATGCGCAGCTGGAAAAACTGCTGCCCGATACGGGCAGGGAACCGTTCGCGCTGACAAAAAAACTGCCGCAGCAGGGGCCGCTGAAAACTTTGCGCCATATGCAGCTTGTAAACCACATGTTCAGGCTTTATTTCTCCCAAACCGCGCGGGTGCTCCCGCAGCGCGTGATAGACGGCAATACGGTCATGAAGGCGCTGCGCATAAAGCCGGGCAGGGTGATAGGCAGGATTCTAGACGAGATCAGCCTCGCGCAGGTGGACGGCAAGGTCAAAAACCGCGCCGACGCGCTGGCCTTCGTGAAAAAACTGAACGTCAAAAAGCTTGAAAAGGAGGCGGCGGCGAAATGAAAAGTTTCATAGCCCTTATTTTGGCGGTTTTGCCCTGCGCCGCCGTCTGCCAGGACAAGCCGCTGCCTAAAGTTTACGTCTCGCAGCAGGTTTTGTCCGACAAGGAAGCCCGCCTGCGCGAGGAAGACAACGAGAAAAAATGCGCGGACAAAATATCGCTGGCACTGCAAAACCTGGTCGACAAAGACGACGTGATGAAGGATCTGCTAAAACAGGCGGGCAAGCTGAATTCCAAATCCAGACCCGCGCAGTACGACCTGCTGGCCGCGCGCGTTAAAGTGCAGGGGGACGACTGGGCCGCGCTTTCCGTTGATTTGCGCGAGGCGATAAAGGTGCTGCCTTCCGCGCCCGGCGAGGCGCTGTCGGCCAGGATACGCACATCCAGGGTGTACAGCGAAAAGGCGAAACACGATGCCTTGAAATTCAAGGCTGCCGTTTCGGCGCTGGCTAAACCTTCCCCGGCCAAGGCTCCTGCCGGAACCGACAGGAAGGCAAGCGAAGCCGCCCACCGGCTGGTATCGTCCAAAAAACTGGCCGCGGCTGCGGACACGCTCGTCCGCATGGCCGGGCAGCTGGCGGCGGCCGGCAAATTCCTCGCCGTAGCAGGCAAATAATTTTCACAAAAGAATTAAGCCCCGCTTCCATAGGAAGCGGGGCTTTTATTTCATTTTTGTCCCATTTTCAGCGCGGATGCCTGCGGGGCGGGCGTTTTCCGCGCGGCTTTTTGCCGGGGGGCGTTGGAAGGGACGATCCTGGAGGCCGCAAATTCCGCAGCCAGCTCGCGGGCCAGCGAATCCATAACCTTGAACGGCGCGACAAGCTGTTTTAGCGTATTGGCCTGAGCCGCCAGTTCCTCGCCGGAGGCGGCCAGTTCCTCGCTGGCGGAGGCGTTGGATTCCGTTATCGAGGTGTTTTCCTCCATCGCTGCGGCCTGTTCCTGCGTGACCTGCGATATCGTGGAAAGCTGCTCGGCCGCCTTGCTTATTTCGGCCACCATCGACTTCAGGTTTTCCCCGGTGGTTTTTGTAAGCGAGACGCCCCGTTCCACCTGATGGAGGCTTTCCTTTATCAGTCCGCTGATTTCCTTGGCGGATGACGCGCTGCGCTCGGCGAGCTTGCGGACTTCGTCGGCCACAACCGCGAAGCCTTTGCCGTGCTCGCCCGCGCGCGCGGCTTCGATGGCGGCGTTTAGCGCCAGCAGGTTTGTCTGGTCGGCTATGTCGGTTATTATGGCCACCGCGTCGGCTATCTGTTTGGAGCTTTTTTCTATCGCGCTTATGGCCTCCACCGTGATGTCCATGTTGGAGCCCGCGGTGCCCGCGTTTTTGGCTGTGCCCTGCGTGAGTTCGTTGGCTTTGGCCGCGTTGGTGGCGTTGTTCTGCACGGAGGAGGAGAGTTCCTCGAAGCTGGCCGACTGCTGCTGCGCGCCGTCGGCTATCTGCTGCGAGGCCGAGGATATCTGCTCCGTTGCGCCGACCAGATTGTCGGCGGCGTCCTTGACCTGTATTATCATCTTGCCGACATTGGCGTTTACCTCGTCCATCGCGCGGGAGATATCGCCTATCTCGTCGCCGCGCGTGTGCATGGTGGTGGCCACCGCGAAGTTCCCTTTTGCCGTGTCGTTGGATATGTAATGCGCTATGCGTACAAGCGGTTCCACCACGCTTGTAATCAACATGTAGGCAACCAGCCCCACCGCGCCCAGACCGGCCAGCAGGCCGATGAAAAGGAATATAATCATCGTGCGTCCAAGCGAGACGGCGCTTTCCGTGGTTTTTGCGTTCGATTCCTTTATGAGTTCCATCAACTTGGCGTCCGAATCGCTTTCATCCTTGCGCATCCTGTCGGCGTCCGAGGAGCGCAGAATTGCCAGCGCGTCTGCGCGTTTGGATTCCAGCAGCGCCTTTATTATGCGCTCCTGAAGCTCGTATATCGCATTGGCGTTCCTGCCGAATTCTTCCGCCGCGCTTTTAAGTTCCGGGGAGCTGAACTGTTTTTTTATCAGCTCCAGCCCGGACTGCACCTTGCCATGCGCGTCCTTGAACGCCGCATAGGCCTTGTCGGTCTGCTCCCTGTTTTCCGACAGCAGCGCGTCGCGCAGCGCTATTTTGCCCGCCGCTATCGCGTCGCCTATATCGTTGCCGATGCCCGCTCCGGTTACGCCCTCGGAGACGATTCTGTCTATCGCGCCCGACATGCGCACTGCGGATATGATGCCAAGGCCGGCCACCAGCGCCATCGCCAGCGCCACTGCTCCGAGGCTGCCCAGCAGTTTGGGCTTCATTCGCGTATTCTCTAGCATTGTTTTATCCTCTTGGGTATATGCGGTTATATTTCAAGCGGTTTTATCCGGCTATGCGCTCGTCGGACAATATCGCGTATATAAATCGGTGCAGCGGCGATTCTTCGTTAACCCAGGCCGTAATCCCGCGCTTGTACAATTCCCATTTGCTTTTTATGTGCTCGCGTTTTACCGGCGCGCTTCCCTGCGGTTTGAGCAGCCGCCCCTCCACTATATAGGTAAAGTCCTGTCCGTCGGGCAGCGTGAATCTGTGGCGCTGCATGCGCGCTATCCGCGCCCATATTTCGGCGAACTGCAGCCGCGAGGCCGCGGCCGACACGTTTTTTGTCCGCACTTTTGTATCCCCGTCTCCGACGCTGAATATCCGCTGTCCCTTGTTGTAGGCGGAAACCTCCTCGTCCGTCAGCCATAAAACCGCCGAAGACCTGCATCCTTTAACTTCGCAGAGAAGGGCCGTGTGCGGATAGCCCGCCGGAAGCACATAATCCTGAAAGTTGGCGGAATCAGCGCTGGGCCAGCCATGCCGCCGCAAACACCTTGCCGATGCCATTTCTCCCCCTTGTTGTTCTTTTGATGTTGTACATTTGGAATATGGCCGCAGTTGTTTTTGCATTTATGTTCCCGCAGGCCTCTGTTCCTGAACAGGCCCGGTGTTATCCGTCCCCGCCATATTCGCGACCGCATCATTGTCTTATAGTTGCATACAAAGGCGATCGATTTAAGTCGTTATATCTCGAAATTTAGCTGATAGATTTAATGTATACGATGTACGACTATAAGTCAATAGTACAATGGTCCTAATATGAAGTGGCTAGTGATTTAACCCGTCCTGTTCTCTAATATGGACTGGCTAGCCGCTTAAGCAATGTATAGAATCTCTACATGCGGAAAAACATATACCTTCATGTAGGCGCGAGGATAAGGCAGGAAAGGCTTAAGGCCGGGATGACGATGCAGAAGCTGGCCGCTCTGTCCGGCATAAGCCCCAGTTTTCTCGCCTACATAGAACACAATGGTCGCAAGGCCAGCCTGGAAACCATCGACAGGCTTGCCGGCTCGCTGCAAATTCAGGTCCACGAGTTGTTTATGGATTTGCCGGAGGAGAGCAAAGAGGATGCGTTATCCGTGGGCTGCGCGCGTTTCAAGTCGCTGGTGCGGGGGCTTGACGAACGCCGTCTGGATGCGGTGCTTGCCAGCGTGAAGGCGATTTGCAAGGCCTTCGCTGCCGACGCCTGACACTCCGCATGTGAATGCGCTGCGGGCGCCACGCATGCCGATTGGTTTTTGCGCGTGTTTATGATGATGGGGGAAAATACGGGTTTAATGTTTGAAGCTCTTGAATGAACCGGACTGTACCGGCGTGGCGGATATGTTTGCGGGGGCTATGCTGTCTGCCGAGGCCGGCAGCGGAGCGGCTTTTGGCGTGCCGCCGTCCGCAGTATTTTCCGGCACGGTTTCGTCCGGCGCCGGGGAATCCTCTCCTGTTCCGGTTTTTGTCTCCGGCACGGGCGAACCGCTGTTTGTTTTTACGGGTGCGGCGGCGGTTTGCGCCTTGCCGCCGGGCGCGGGAGGCGCCGGATTTGGCTGCATTACCGCGTTGCGCAGTTTGTTAGGAAGGGATTTTATCTTTAACATCAGCATATCGATGAATGCATTGAAATCCGTGTTGTCCTGCGGCAGCGAGGTGTTGTTAGGATCCGCCAGCGCCTGAGCCGCGGAGGTGAAGGTATTCGGGAACGGTTCCAGCGCTTTATTTGCGATGTCGGAGGAGAGCGCGGGAATATTTGCGTCCTGCCGATTGTTTTGCAGTTGCTCCGCCCCTGCGTTCGGGTCCGGAGAGGCCAGCGCTTTTGCCGCGCCCGAAACCTGGGGAAAAGATTGCGCCGCGGCCTGCCGCACGGCGCCTTCGGCGGAAGCGTCGTTGTGTCCGTCCGCGAAACACGGCAGCGCAACAGCCGCTATGATCAGCACCGCGAATTTAACCATATATCAAAAGTATAGGGTGCAATGCGGCAGTGCGCAAGGTTTTTTTGCCTGTTGCGCGCCAACATGGTTTGTGGTAACTTTTAAGTATATTCATCCGGAGGAGACGATTTATGCCCGTTAATCACCAAAAGTTCATGCAGGAGGCCATAAAAGAGGCGCGCAGGGGATTGCAAGAAGGCGGCATCCCTATCGGCGCCGTGCTGGTCAGGGACGGGAAAATAATCGGGCGCGGACATAACCGGCGCGTGCAGAAAAAATCGGCAATACTGCATGCCGAAATGGATTGTCTTGAAAACGCCGGGCGGCTTAAAGCCTCCGATTACAAAAAGTGCGTCATATATTCGACGTTGTCGCCGTGTTCCATGTGCACCGGCGCTATTTTGCTCTACAAAATACCCGCCGTGGTTATAGGCGAAAACAGGACATTCAAGGGGCCGGAGGGTTATTCGCGCAGGCAGGGCGTCAAGCTTATCAACCTGGACCTCGCGGAATGCAGGGAGCTGATGCGCGATTTTATACGCGAAAAGCCGGAACTCTGGAACGAGGATATAGGCGAATAGCTCAATTCCGCGTCCGCCTTACTGACCTTCACCTAATTCATTAACATGTTGGAGGCCCGGCTTTGCTTCGCAGACTAGGCGCGACGACGAAGGCTTGCCTTTGGCAAGTCGAGGAGAAGCAACGACGGCTGCGGACAAAGATGGGCCTCCCCGAAGGTGAGCATCGCCGGAGGCGATGCGCAAGAGCGCAGGCATTTTTGATGAAACAAAAATGCCGGGCTGTGCCCGGAGGCAAGCCCTGCGGGCTTGACCGGAGGGCTGGCCGTATTTGAGCTGAAACCTCGTTGCAAAGCGCTTACATACCAAGGGTATGCCGCGCGCTTTGCGCCTTGTTGCATCTCAATTACGACACAGCCAACATGTTAAGGAATTAGGTGAAGGTCAGTAATTTAGTATTATTGTAATAATATCACTGCCGTATTTATCGAGGTGAGACGTTATGAAGCGTAGAGAATTGATAAAACATCTGGGCGAGCAGGGCTGCGTATTGACCCGCGAGGGCGGCAAATACTCTCTTTATCAGAATCCGGTCAACGGCAAGGAAACTCCGGTAACCCGGCATAGCGAGATAGCCGATTTCACCGTGCGCAAGATATGCCGCGATCTGGGCGTGGAGCCGCCGAAGTAGCTCCATGGCCGCAAATAACCGCGGGAAAATCCACAGGCTGCGCCTGACGCAATTGCTGCCGCTGCTGGCTGTTTTCGCCTGCGGCTGCGCGTCCTATGACCGCAAAATGGACTGGATAGCCACCGCGCCGGTTTTCCCGCCCGGAAAAACGGAGGAAGTGCCGGTTTTCCATGCCCGCAGCGAGGTCAAGCATCCCTTCGGCGTGATAGGGCTGTTGCGCGGCTGGTTCGTTCAACCTTCCGAAACCTCCGAATTGCAGCTCCAGGCCGACATGGCGCGCGAAACCGCCGCCCAAAACGGCGCGGACGCGGTGCTGCTTTCCGAAGGCAGCACGGCAATAGACCGGCCAGCCTCCCCGCACGGAAAGCAGGAAAAGGCGAAAAGCTATATTTATGGAGTCGCGATCAAATATTTTGAGAACCTCACTCCTCAGGACAAACAGCGCATCCTTGACTGGGAAAAAGCGAATTCTGGCAGCATCGAACCCTGAAGAATGCGGGGACTGGTCCGGCGCGGCCGTCGTAGTGGATGTGCTGCGCTGCTCCACCAATATCTGCGCGATGCTGGTGCGCGGCAAGCCTTTTGTGCGCATTTATGCCGACAAGGACGCCGCCGTCGCCTGGCATGACGCCAATCCCGGCAGCGAGTTCTTTTCCGAACTGGATTATCCCGAAGGCTTTGTAAAATACGACAATTCGCCGTGGCAGGCGCTGCATTCCGATCCCGCAAAACCGGCCGTGCTTGTAACCGGCGCGGGCACCAGGGCGATGCTGAGTCTCAAAAAAGCCTCTTCGCTGCATGTCGGCTGCTTCGCGAATTTCCCGTGGATAGCGGAAAAAGTTGCGGCGATGACGGAGGATGTGCTTATCGTCCCCGCCGGGCTTTTCTATCTCAATCATGCCGAGGACAGGCTTTGCGCGGGAGCGATAAAGGCCGCCGCGCTGGGCTGCCATGATTGCGCGCAGGCGGCATTGGCTGAATTTAAAAAGACGGGCAGGCCGGAGGAATTTTTGTCGATACGCGGCGAGGCGGAGGCGTCGGTAAAATACACCGCGCCCAACGGCGAAACCGGCAACGCCCATGCGCAAAAGGACCTTGAGCTTGCCGCCACCATAGGTTCCCTTAAGGCGCTGCCGGTAATAACGCTTGAAGGCGATCATGCTATAGCGAGGAACGAACTTGTCCAAGAGTCCATCTAGAACAAAAGCGATAGTGCTGTTATCCGGCGGGCTTGATTCCGCCACCTGTCTTTACTGGGCCGTTGCAAAAGGCTACGACTGCCGCGCGCTGTGCATCTCCTACGGGCAGCGCCATGACCGCGAGATAGAAAGCTCGCGCAAAATAGCCAAATGCGCCGGTATACCTTTCACGCACTTAAAGCTGGACCTGCCGTGGCTTAAATCCAGCTCGCTTGTCGATTCCTCCAAAAAAATACCGGACACGCCGCTTGAAAAAATAGGCTCCGGCGGGATACCCAGCACCTATGTGCCGGGCAGAAATCTGCTTTTCACTTCGCTTGCGGCATCGTGGGCGGACGCGCAAGGCGCGTGTGCGATAGTGCTGGGGCCAAACGCTCTGGATTATTCCGGCTATCCCGACTGCCGTCCGGAATTTTATTCGGCGCTGGAGAATGCTGTGGCTAAAGGCACAGCGCAGGGCGCGACCGGCAAAAAAATAAAAATAGTCACTCCGATAATAAAACTTTCCAAGGCGCAGATAGCCAAACTTGCCGTCAAGCTGGGCGTGCCGGTGCAATACACCTGGTCCTGCTACCGCGGCGGCAAAAAGCCCTGCGGCCATTGCGACGCCTGCCGCCTGCGCGCCAAAGGCTTCGCGGAAGCCGGGCTTGAAGACCCCGCGCTTGTGCGCACCGCGCACTTTTCTGTTCCGCGCCCGATGGCGCGTGGCAGATAAATTTGAGAAAAGGTTGAGGTAAGCGGACGGGCACGCACTTGCCCGTTCGCGGTATAAGGGAAAGCGAGCTGGCGCAGCAGTGCAAGCGCCCGAGCGTTAAAACAGTCTTTAACATGGAGTCTTTACTGAGTTTTTGCCCGTCATGCCCGAACCCATAACAGCGCCGGTGGCCGAAATATTCTCCTCAATACAGGGCGAGGGGATTTATATCGGCGCGCGGCAGATATTCGTGCGGTTTTGCGGCTGCAACCTGCGCTGCGCTTATTGCGACGAGAAGGCTGCTGTTTCATCCGGCAATCCCGCGACCGTGCCTGCGGTTATGGACGAAATACTGCGGCTGGACGCGCAAGAAAAACATCATTCCGTTTCGCTTACCGGCGGCGAGCCGCTGCTGCGCTCCAAATTCATCCGCGAACTCGCCCCGTTGATAAAAAAAGCCGGGCTGCTTGTCTATCTCGAGACCAACGCCACGCTGCCCGCCGCTTATGCCGAAATAGCGGAACATGTGGACATTGTGGCTGCGGATATAAAGTTTTCTACCTGCGGCACGGACACGCACAAGGCGCATCTGGATTTCCTGTCGCTGTGCAGGGGCAAGGCTTTCGTGAAAGCGGTGCTGTGCGGAACGGAAAGCGACGCCGAACTCAAATCCTGCGTTGACATTATGACGGCCGCCGGCAAAGGCATGCCGCTGGTTATACAGCCGGTGACGCCGCGTGCAGGAGAGCCGTCCTGTAACCAAAATAGAGTTGACTTATTGCGCTCTTTGGCTCAAAATAATAGTATTAGGCATGTAGCCGTATTGCACCAGATGCATCCGGTGTGGGGATTGCGCTGAAAGAGGGGTCATGGCAGAGCAAGAGGGAATCAGATTTTACCCGCGTTTCGTGGTGTTCCACCGTCCCGTGATTTTGCAGCGGGTGACGGAGGGGCAACTGCGCGTCTATATCTGCGACGGACGCGAAGTGGCCTGGGAAACGCTGGACCCGGGCGGCCATGTCACGCGTATCGACGGCGCGATTCCGGACGGCACCGTCCGCGAATACTACGACACCGGCGAGCTAAAGGCAGAGCTGGAGTACCGCTCCGGCGCGCTGAACGGCGCGGTGCGCGAATTCCTGCGCAACGGCGACCTGGCATCCCAGACCGGCTATCAGGACGGCGGCATGCACGGCGAACGGCGCGTGTTTTCGCAGACCGGGGAAGGCGTGATAGTGGAAACCGCCTCATATGCGCATGACCGGCTGCACGGCGCGCGCACCGTCACGTTCGACAACGGCAAGCCGTGGTGCGAGGAAACGTATTCCGACGGGCTGCTTCAGGGCGAAAAAAGGCTTTATTTCAAGAACGGGCAGATGAAGGTTTGCGAGCATTACAGCGCGGGCAGGCTGAACGGCCAGCGCGTCGCCTATCACGATAACGGACGCGTGCAGTGCGAGGAGGAATACGCGGACGGCAAACTCGTTTCCCGCAAGATGTACATGCGCAACGGCCAGCCTATAGAAAGCGGCCATCAGGGGGGACACAATGAGTAGCGAGACTATTTTCGTGGACTGTCCCGGCTGCGGCTGCCGCATGGAAGTGGAACGCGCCACCGGCAAGGTGATAAAACACTGGGCCAAAATGGAAAAAAAAGAAGGCGTGGACCCGTTCGCCGAATCGCTCAAAAAAATGAAAGAGGAAAAAGACCGTCTGGACAAGTATTTTTCGCAGGCGCCTTCTTCGCTGCAAAAGCACAAACAGGAATTACTGGACCAGTTCGAGCAGGAGAAGAAGAAGGTAAACGAAGGCGGCCCGGTGGAACGCCCTATAAATCCGCTGGACCTGGACTGACGCATGGACAACGGCTCCAATTCCCTGCCTCCCCAACCCGCAGCAACATTCTCCCTTAAACACAAGATTTTTATAATGCTTGCCCTGCTGGCCGCGTTTTCGCTGCTGGTATATTTTGTGCGGCGCGGTAATGCCCGGACCAACGATACCGCGCTGCGTGCGGCCAATATGCAGGCTGCCGTGGCGGCTAATATCCGCGACGCGGCGGCGCGCTCCTCCGAGGAAATGCGCGAGCGCGCCGAGCGCGAGGCGCTGCTGCCGGGCATCTCCACCGTAACCGTCAATTCCGATACGCAGGGGCATATGGCGGTGGTGGGGGATAAAAATTTCTCTTATGTTCCCGCGCCGCAGAAAAGCATGACGCAGGTGCTCTCCGAACTGGCGGCGGACCGCAGGACCGAAAAGCTCTCCATGGACGACAAGGACCTGTCCAAACAGGTGGCCTCGCCGAGCCAGGCGGCTCCCGCGCAGACGGGCCTTAAAAACATACCGCCAGGCGCGCAGTCGCCGCTGGACGGGCTGCCTTCCGCGCCGGTTTCATACAAACTTTTCACCTCGGCGCAGACCTACGCGGATTTTAAAGATACGCACAGGGCCACCAAATTCCCGAAGGCGGATTTCGACCGGCAGACGGTGGTGATGCTGGTCTCAAACTCCGATTTTCCAAACAGGATTTTCAGCATAGTCTCCGCCGAGGAAACCGGCGGCGTGCTGCATGTGCGCTACCGTGTGAACATCTTCGCCGCATCGGACGCGGGAGAGGATACGTTCGCCGCCATGGCGGTCAAAAAAACCACGGCAAAAGTGGAACTGGACCAGATCCCCTGAAAAAAGTTTCTGTTTGCGGATTGGGAATGCCGGCTATAAGCAGCCGGCGTTTTTTTATTAATTTCAGGCTGGTTGTCGCGGCGGTGTTTTGGCGGGTTCGCCCTGGCTGGCGAAATAATGCGCGAACATTAAGACGGGGACTATAACCAAAACCCCGTAAATGCCCAGCGCCTTTGCGATTCCCGCGTGGTCCATCAGCCAGCCCAGCAGCGTGTAGGAGATCGCTATGAAAATTGTCTGCGTGGTGCTCCATACCGAAAGCACCGACGCTCTCGTGCGAGACGGTATGCGCTGCTGTATATAGTCCTCGCTGAACACAAAGAACATTTCCGGCACCGTGTATACGTATGTCAGCGCGAAAATGCTTGCATAGAGATTCCCGGACAGCGTCGATGCCATTACCGCCGAGCTGGATATCAGCATCGTCAGCGCGACATTTTTGAACGAGAACGCCCTGCCTATCCTGTTGCTCGCGAGACAGGCAATGGCCGCAAACACGAACATCCCGCCGGAAAGCAGCCCCATGACCGACGGCGTCATATGGAAAGTGACGGACCAAAGCTGCTGGCTCATTATATGGAAAGGCGTGGCTATCGCCTCAAACAGCGCGTATGCCACGAAGAACCAGATCATTTTGCGCCCTTCGCCGCTTGCGCAGAATATTTTCAGTCCGGCGGCGGTGGCGGCCAGCGATTTATGCGTTTGTCCGGATTCATGGTTTTGTTCATGGGGAGTTTCGCGCATCAAAAGCGCGCACAGCGCGGCGGCCGCTGCCGTTACTGCGCCGGCTCCGTTTACCAGATCCCACGATATTTTCTGCATGAAGCCGCCCGCCACTATGGACATCCCCAGCGCGCAGGAGTTGATGGCGCTTACGCGCGAATTCATCTTGAGGTATTCGCCCTCCCTGCCGCATTCCTTGAGGCTTTCGTAAAGCAGCGATTTGTCCACGCCGGAAGTCAGTGCCGAGCTTACGCCCAGCAGCGCGAATATGCCCAGGAAGGCGGGAAAAGAAGTGCAGAGTATCATTCCGGTACGGTAAAGCGCCAGACAGACGCAGCCTGCAAATATCGTCCATTTCCGGCCCAGCGTGTCGCCGATTATGCTGGTGGGGATATCCATAATGAACATAGCTATGAACATCGTGCTTTCAAGCATGCCCGCCTGGGTGCTGGAAAATCCTTTGCTTGCCAGATATACGATGAATATCGCGCGCGAAAAACTAAGCGCGCCGAGCAGCGTGTAAATAAAATAGAGCCTTATGTTTTTTGCGTAATGACGGTCCATATCGTTAACAGGGTAGCAATTTGTGTGCCATGTACATAAAAATGCCCCGCTTTCGGCGGGGCGGAAAATGCGGGAGAATCATGTCAGCTTGTCTTTTCCAGTTTATTTTCCACGCTGCGGATTTTCTGCTCCAGACGGCCGGTCTTGCCTTTGCGGTAATCCATTTTTACGGCGAGCGATATGCGCGCGCAGTCCTTTTCCAACGCCTTCTGGCAGCGCTGTATGACTTCGAAAACCTCGCCGGTATCGCCCTCTATTATTGTGCCCATCGGCGTCAGACGGTATTCCAGCCCGGATTTTTGCACTATAGCCGCCGCGCGCGCGACATACTTGCTCAGGCTTTCGCCCCTGCCTATCGGGAAAATAGCGAATTCCGCCATCATCATATGCTGTGCCCGGCTGCGAAAAGGATGGCTTCTGTCATAGCGGACGGGTCGGCCTTGTTTTTTCCGGCTATATCGAATGCCGTGCCGTGCGCGGGAGAAACCCGGATGAACGGCAGCCCGAAAGTCCAGTGCACGACCGGCGTTTTGGCGGCGAGTTTCAGCGGGGCAAGCGCCTGATCGTGATACATGCAGAGCAGCCCGTCGAACTCTCCGCCGGCATGGCGCTGCCATGCGGCGTCGGAGGGAAGCGGCCCCTCGGCCTTGATGCCTTGCCGGTTGAGCGTTCTTATGGCCGGAATAATTATTTTTTCCTCTTCCGCGCCCAGCACGCCGCCGTCGCCCGCATGCGGGTTAAGCGCGCAGACGCCGATATGCGGCCGTGTTACGCCCAGCATTTTCAGCGCGGCGCAGAATTTTCCGGCGCGGGAAACTATCATTTCCCTGGTGATTATGTCCGGCATTGTGCGCATAGAAAAATGCTCGGCGACCAGCGCGCAGCGCACTTTGCCCGCCACGAACATCATCGCCGCGTCGGCGGTTTTGCAGGATTCGCGCAAAAAAGAGGTGTGGTCCTTGTACCCGGTTTTGGCGAGCGCCCATGATTCCTTGCATACCGGCGCGGTTACCAGTGCGTCGGCTTTGCCTTCCAGCGCGAGGCGTACCGCCAGCCTTACCGCCCTGAATGAAGATTCTCCGCCTGCCGCCGATGGTTTTCCGTACGGCGGAACGGGATGTAGCCCCGCGGTGTCGAGCAACGGCACGGAGTCCTGCACTCCCGCGCGTTTGAACGCGCGCGCGTCGCCCAAAAGAACCGGCCGGCATATCGCCCTTACCCTGCGGTCGCGTAACGCGGCCGCGCAGATTTCGGGCCCTATGCCGGCCGAATCGCCGGATGTTATCAGAACTGTTTTCAATTTCTGGCTTTGGCGTCCGCTTTCGCGTTTGCGGCGTCCGTCATGGTTATGGAAGCTTTTTCGCGCAGTTTCTTGACCATTTTGGCCAGCTCGGCGCGGAACTGCTGGTTCATCATGAACGTGGCGAGGCGTTCCTTGATCTCGTCGAGGCGCAGCGGCTGCGCCGCTACGTGGTCCATCACCTTTACGATATGGTAGCCGAGCGGCGACTCGAACGGCTCGCTTATCTGTCCGACGGGCAGCGCGAAGGCCTGCTTTTCAAATTCCAGCGGCAGCCCCATGCCGCGCACTATAGCTCCGATGTCGCCGCCGCGCGAGGCGCTTTCCGCGTCCTGCGAGTATTTGCGCGCCAGCTCGGCGAAATCCGCGCCGTTGTCGAGCTGCTTTTTGACGTCCTTTGCGGTTTCGTACGCCTTGCTGCGGTCGGCGACCGGAGCGGTGTCGGGGGCTTTAAAGAAAATATGCGATACCTGCACGCGCTCCGCGCTCATGTCCTTAAGCTGCATAGCAAGGCCGGTCACTTCCTGCGCGTCGTCCTTGTCCATCCCGGCCAGCGTGGCGGTGCTGCCCTTTATGACGGACTGCACCTTGTCGAAAAATTTCTGCACTTCCTCGTCGGAGGGCTGCTTTACCATCGGGCGCAGCGACTCCTGCACGTATTTTTCGGCCTCCAGCTGGCGGCGCAGCTTGTCGCGGAATTCCTCGTAGGTGAGGCCTTCGAGCTTTAGCTCCTTGTCGAATGCGGCCTGCGTTTCGGCCTCGGTCGGCGTTTTTATGGAATCGTCGGCGGAGACGACCTGCTTTTTTAGCTTCTCGACGCGTTCGTCTATGTCGCGGTCGTGCACCTGCACCTTGGCCTGCTCCGCCGCCTGCTCCACAAGCACGGCCTCCAGCATCTGGTCCATCACCATGTCCTGAAGCTGTTTGTCCGCGTCCTTCTGCTCGAAGAATCTCGGCATGGTGGCGCGGTAGCGCTCGGTCAGCGCCTGCAGGTTGTGGTCGTATTCGGAGCGCAGTATCGGCTCCCCGTTCACGGTGGCGATATTGTCGCCCACAACCTTGGCGTTCGCGGCGGCGGACAGCGCCAGCGCGAGTATCGCGGCAAGCGCGAATTTACTCGTACTTGTAGTTCGCATCAAGAACCTCCACGGGATATTTGGACTTCATGGAATTGAGGTAGTCGTCCAGCTTTTTCTTTTCGAGCAGCATCGCTATGCGGTCGTGAGCCTGCCCGTAGGAAAGATGGTTTTCGCCGTTTTTGTGCAGTATATGATAGCCGGTCTTGGTTTTGAACGGACCCTGCGTTTCGCCCGGCTTCATGCCGGCGGCGGCGTTTTCCAGCTCGGGCAGGAATTCGCCCACTATGAAGGAAGGCAGCTTGCCGCCGTTTTTGGCGCTGTCGGCGTCCAGCGAATACTGGCGCGCCAGCCCGGCGAAATTGCCGGCCTTGGCCTTGCGCAGCAGATCTGTCGCCTGCGACGGGCTGTCTATCATTATGTCGCTTACCGAGATTTCATAGGGATACTTGGTGTAATAGGCGCGTATCTCGTCCTCGGCCACCGCGATGGTTCCCTTTTTTGTCAGCGAGTCCAGCCACATCTTGGTCAGCACGTATTCCTGGAATTCCTTGAGGCGGTTGTCCAGGTCCTGTTTCATCTGGTCGACCTGCTGGCGGTAAAGCGGATTGGCGGACACTTCGCTGTCGGACGCGGCCGCCACTATCATTTTCTCGCGTATCAGTATCTGCAAAAACTGCCTTTTGCCGGTGGCGGTGGCCACGAATTTCTGGTAGTCTGGCGAGACCAGCACCGACTTGCGGTCGAAATCATCCTGCGTTATGGCGTATTTTCCGACGCGCGCCAGCACGGTGTTGGGGCTGGGCGTTTCGGACGGGGCGGCTGGCTGCGGCGCTTTTTTTGCGCAGGCACAGAAAAAAGCCGCCGCGAGACATATTGCGACTGTACTTTTATTAATAGGCATAAATATACTTAGACAATAGCATTTTATAGCTTTCCTATAAACCGGGCTCAGGACTTAAGGAAAGAAACGGCCTCGGCGGCGCATTTGAGCGCGTCGGCTTTTTGCGCGGAGGGCTGCCGCGGCGCTATGCGCACTCCGTCGCCGAGCTGCGACTGCATAAAGCTTATCTCGCCGCTGTAGCGCGCCATCAGCCGCGCTATAACGTCCGGCGGCGGGGGGGAATCCTTGCGGAAATATATATCCATGGTTCCGTCGTTGAATTCCATGTGGCGCACGCCGGCTTTTGCGGCGCGGTGGCGCAGCTTCATTATCTCCGTTATATTGCGCACGCTCTGCGGCGCGGGGCCGCACAAATCCTCGAGCTGAGCCAGCAGCGTATCCGCATTCGTGCCGTCCGCGCCCAGCAGCCTGCGGTACCAGTTGAGGCGCTCGTTGTCGTCGGGCAGATAATCCGGCGGGATATGCGCCTGCACCGGCGCGTCGAAAGAGGCCAGCACCGTCTGCGGCGCTGCGTTGCCGCGCAGTTTGCGCACTTCGGAATTTAAAAGCTCGCAGTAAAGCGAAAGTCCGACTTCGTTTATGAATCCGTGCTGGCGCAGACCGAGCAGTTCGCCCGCGCCGCGTATTTCAAGGTCGCGCATCGCAAGGCGGAAACCGGAACCGAGATCGCAGAATTCCATCAGCGCGGAAAGGCGCTTGCACGCTTCTTCCGTCATCTCGGCTCTGGTTTTTAAAGGTTTGTTTTTTTTGCGGCGGCCGCGGCGCGGTCCTTCTTCCATCTCGAAATCGCCGGGGATATCGGCGCGCACTGCGGGAACGGAGCCGTCTTTTTTTATCTGTTCCAGCCATTGCGGATAGAAAAGGTAGCAGAAGGCTTTTTTGTCGCCGCGGCCTATCCTGCCGCGCAACTGGTAAAGCTGCGACAGCCCGAAGTTCTGCGCGTCCTCCACGATTAGCGTGTTCACTTCCGGCATGTCGAGGCCGGACTCGATTATCGTGGACGCCAGCAGCACGTCGTACTTGCGGTTGAAAAAATCCCACATCGCCTGTTCCAGCGTCTCGCCGTCCATCTGGCCGTGCGCGCACACAAAGCGCGCCTCCGGCACCAGCTTTTGCAGGTACTCCATGCGCGACGCCAGTGTGCGCACGCGGTTGTGCACATAATAAACCTGTCCGCCGCGCGCCAGCTCCTCGCGCAGCGCGGCGGCGGCTATTTTGTCGTCCCACGGCGTTACGCGCGTGCTTATCGGCATGCGCCCGGATGGCGGCGTTTCTATGACGGAAATTTCGCGCAGGCTGGACATCGCCTGATACAATGTGCGCGGTATCGGCGTGGCCGACATCATAAGCGTGTGCGCCCCCTTTATGAGACGCTTTATCTTTTCCTTCTGGCGCACGCCGAAACGGTGTTCTTCGTCTACGATGCAAAGTGAAAGGCGTTTGAATGAAATATCTTTTGAAAGCAGTCTGTGCGTGCCGACAACGATGTCGCAGGCGCCGGAGCGCATGTCGGCGATTATCTTTTTCTGCTCGGCGGCGGTCTGGAAGCGGCACAGCATCGCTATGGTTATCGGAAATCCGGCGAAGCGTTCCTTGAAAGTGCGGTAATGCTGCGCGGCCAGCACGGTCGTCGGTACAACCACGGCCACCTGTCCGCCGGACAGCGCGCAGCGCAAAGCGCCGCGCATCGCCACTTCGGTCTTGCCGAAACCCACGTCGCCCGCCAGCACGCGGTCCATCGGTTTTGGCAATTCCAGATCGGCCAGTATGCTGTTTATCGCTTTTGTCTGGTCCGGCGTTTCCTCGTAGGGGAAGGAGTCGGCGAACTCGCGCTCCATATGCGTCTCTCCGCCGAGGACCGGGGCCTGCGAGGCCGCGCGCTCGGCCTCCATCTTTAAAATCTCTTTCGCTGCTTCCTCCACCCCTTTTTTGACGCGGGCCTTCACTTCGTTCCACGCCTTGCCGCCGAGCGCGGCAAGCCTCGGTGCGGTGCCTTCCGCGCCCACGAATTTCTGTACCTTCGCGAAATCCGCCAGCGGCACGAAAAGCTTGTGGCCGTTTTTGTATTCCAGCAGCAGGCAGTCCACCGCGTCGGGCGAATTGCCGGCGGCGGGGGAGCCGTCCGGCTCCAGCGCGCGCAGGCCTAGATATCTGGCTATCCCGTACGTTTCATGCACGACGAAATCGCCCGCCTTCAAATCCTTGAAACGGATGCGCTTTGCGTTTGTCGAATCGAATTTTTTAAGCAGCGCGCCGCCGGTGTATTTGCGCGAAAAAATGTCGCCGGACGTTATTATCGCGATGTTCGCCGCGCGGCTGTAAAAGCCTTCGCGCAGTTTCGCGACCGTAAATTCCGGACCGGCGTTCTGCCGTCCGAAAAGCTCTTCCACGCGCTCCAGCTCGCCGCGGTTTAAACAGGAGATTATCACGCGCATCCCGAGGCCGCGCAATCGCTGCGTTTCCCGCAACACCAGGTTTATGTCGCTGTTGAAGGGGATGTTGCGCTGCGCGCCGAAATCCTCGCCAGAGCCGTCGGGCGGCAGCGGGCGTATCTCGACGGCGTTTTCAGGGCGCGGCGGCTCCGCCGCGCCTTCGGCCGCCGGGGCGGTGGAATCCAGAATGAAGGGATATTTGCCTTCGAGTATTTTATAAAGCGGCGTTTCGCCCGTCGCCTTGCGGCAGGGCGGCAGTTCCAGCGCGTCCAGAAATAAGCCGGTGTTTTGCGTTTCTATGTCGAAAACGCGGATGCTTTCCACCTGGTCGGCGGCCAGGAATATGCGCGCGGGCTTTTGCAGCGCCGGAGGGAAAATGTCCATCACCGCGCCGCGCACGGCGTATTCGCCGTGGCGTTCCACGAATTCGGCGCGTTCGTAACCGGCTTTTTCAAGCCACGCGCAAAGCTCGGCGCGGCGCACGTTGTAACGCCGGGAAATTGTTTTTGTTTCGCCCGCAAAAGCCGCCGGGTCTTCGGCGGGCATGTGCAGGCTGTCGAAACTCGCGCCGATGAAAACCGGACCGTTCGTTTTTGCCAGCTCGCCGGTGGCCACCGAGCGGGAAAGCCGCTCCTCGCCGAAATGGATTATCGCGGGAGGAGCTTTTCCTATAATCTGCGCCAGCGCCTGCGCCGATTCCAAAAATGATGAGACTTCCTCTTCCCCGCGCGCGCAGAAAACAGCCCCGCCGGGAAAGCGGGACAGCGCGAAAAACGCCTTCGCGGCCGTGTTCGGCAGGCCGCCTGCGTTTACTTGCATAGCGCCATCGCTTTTATTGCGTATCCCTTTTGTGCTGTCATCGCATGTTCCCAAAGCAATACATTTTATATCTTTGCTGCGCCGGCTTGCGCAAACGGCGCTTCCCCTCGATGTAAGAAAAAAATACGTGATGAAAAGCTGTCCGCCTCGGCGGACAGCGGTATCAGGAAACGGCACTGGCCGCGTTGCGCAGGCAACGCGGTCAGTGACCCTTGCTGTGGTCTATGTCGCAGAAGGTCTTGGGTTCGGTGCCTTTTACGAAGGCTTCAAACAGTTTGCTCTTGCAGGTGGGCAGCGCGAGCTTGCCCGAGGTCGGGTCTATCTGCACGAAGGAGACGCCGTCCGGCACCGGGAACTGGCGCACCGGCTGGTTTTTTAGCAGCTCGGCCATGATCTCGGTCCACCACGGCACCACGGTGCTGCCGCCGGTCCAGTCCTTGCTTTCTATCGTCGAAAAATCGTCGTAGCCCATCCACGCGCCGGCGGCCACGTCCGGCGTCATGCCGATAAACCACATGTCGCGGTGGTCCTGGCTGGTGCCGGTCTTGCCGGCTATCGGGCGGCCCAGCACGGCTGCCTTGCTGCCGGTGCCGTGCTCCACGACGCCGCGCATTATGTTTACCAGCACATAGGCGTAGTTATGCGGGAACACCTCGGTCTCCGTCGGTATGGTCTCCTCCAGCACCTTGTGCTGCTGGTCCTCCACGCGCGTTACGGCATAGGGTTCCACGCGTATGCCGCCGTTGGCGAAAGTGGCGTAGGCGTTTACCATCTCGAGCGGCGGCACCGCCGAAGTGCCAAGGCCTATGGACGGCACCGGGTCCAGCTTGTGCTTTATGCCCGCCTTGTGGGCGGTGTCTATCACCGCGGTCGCGCCGAATTTTTCCACCAGCCCCACCGACACGAGGTTAAGCGATTTTTCCAGCGCCTTGCGCAGCGACACCTTGCCCAGCGTTTTTATGTCGAAATCCTCCGGCACCCAGATCTTGAAATCCTTGTTGCCGAGGAAGGGCTGCGTGGCCAGCGTTATCGAGGCCTGGTCGGTGGCGCCTTCCAGCAGCCGCCAGTCCCTGCCGTCGAAATAATAGGCCAGCGGCGTGTCGTCCACCATGGTGGCGGGGGTGTAGCCGTTTTGCAGCGCGGTCATCCATACGAAAGGCTTGAAGGTCGAGCCCGGCTGGCGGTTTGCCTGCGTGACGCGGTTGAACTGGTTTTCCTTGTAGTCGCGGCCGCCTATCATCACGCGTATCGCGCCGGTTTTTACGTCCATCATCAAAAACGCGCCCTGCAAACGCAGCGTCCTGGTGGAGACGTCGCCCTCGTAATCCGCCGTTTCGTTATGCGGCATCTTTGCGACGTCGGCGTCTATCGCGGCAAGGTTTTTCTCCATTATCCGTTCGGCGGTCTGCTGCGCGTCCAGGTCCAGCGTCGTGTATATCGAAAGCCCGCCCTCCCACAGCATGTTCACGCCGTACTTGGGCTCCAGCTCCTGCCGCACGTATTCGACGAAATACGGCGCCTGCGTGGAGAGATAATAGGGCTTTTTCGTCGGCACCGGCGCGGCGTTGGCGGCCTTGCGCTCCTCGGCGGTTATATAGCCCTCCTCCTGCATGCGTTCGAGCACTATGCTGCGCCGCCATTTGGCCAGGTCGGGGTTTACGAAGGGGGAGTAGCGGCTCGGCAACTGTATAAGCCCGGCCAGCATCGCCGATTCGGGCAGTTCCAGTTTGGAGACGTCCTTGTTGAAATACGCCCTGGACGCGGCGGCCACGCCGTGCGCGCCCTCGCCGAAATAAATCTGGTTTAGATACATCTGGAGTATCTCTTCCTTGCTGAAACGCTTTTCTATCTCAAGCGCTATTATTATCTCGCGCAGTTTGCGCACTATCTCTTTTTTTGGGTTGAGGAAAATCTGGCGGGCCAGCTGCTGCGTTATCGTGGACGCGCCCTGCGCGGCGCGGTGGTGCAGCATGTCGCGCAATATGGAGCGGATGATACCTTTGGGCGAGATGCCGTAGTGGTCGAAAAACTCGCTGTCCTCGGTGGCGATGACCGCGTTTTGCAGGTCCACCGGTATCTGCGAAAGCGGTATCAGCGCGCGGCGCTGTATCGAAAACTCCGCCACCGGCTTGTTGTTCATGTCGTAGACTTTGGTGGAAAGCGACGGCGTGTACTCCTCCAGCCCCTGCGTGGACGGCAATCCCGAAAACACATAACGCATGAACGCGCTGGCCGACAGGACGAGTATTATCGCGGCCAGAGTAGTTATGTAAGCCGCCCTGCGGAACGGGTTTTCCCAGATCGCGTTAAAAAGGGATTTCATATTTCCAATTATACCAAATGGCGCATGCCGCGCCGGTGTTTGCGGGGATGTGACCAAATTGTCTTGAAAAAGCCTTTTTGCTCTGTTACACTTATATTATCAGCTACTTTAAAGGGATACTTTTATGTTTGAACCGGGGAAGGTAAAATTCACGCTGGATTTCAAGTTGACCAAGGCGAAAATCGCTTTTGCCCTGGCGGTTTTCGTCATAACCGTTTTCCCGTTCAGCCTGGGCAGCGAATATATGGTCCTGCAGGCTTATTACCCCGTGCCCAGCGGCTATATGGACCGGCTGAGCGCCCTGGTGCTCAATATGGGGACTTACAGCTCCGTGGCCGGTTCGGATTACAGCGTGAGCATATCCTCGGTGCCGCCCATATCGAGCGCCACAGGAGGCAATCTTGCGGGCGCAACCCCCGCCGCAGGCACTTACCTGTCTCCACTGTTTGTTTCCACCGTGACCATGTCGTTTGGCGGAGGCTATTCCACCACCGCCAACACCACGATGAATGCATATGCAAGCTATATAGTTCCGCGTGATATAGGCTCCCAGACTTATCTGGCTGATTTCTGCACTTGGATTTATATAAGCGGTGGAGTGTCCGCTACAACCTGTTCAAACCAAAGCGGAGAATGGGCTAATAGTACGCCTATAGCAATAGCCAGGATTGGACCGGATTCAACCTCAGTCTCAGCGACTGGTATAAGCGCCGATAGTACCGGCCTCCAGAGTTATATGCTTCTTGGCTTTTCAACACCTACTTCCATGAACACTTCAAACGGCGCCGGTCTGGGCCAATATGTTCTTTGCTGCAAAGTCGCAAATGCTTAAGGGCAAGGGTGGATTTATGATTTTCGGCGACAGATGCAAAATTTCATTCGAAATGACCCGTGGCCAGTTCGTGGCCGCGCTGGCGGCGCTTTTTGCCATGTCTATGCCTGGCACGCTTGGCAGCGAAGTGTTCAGCCTGAACGCTTTTTATCCCGGCGGCGCCGGCGGCGCCGGCGGAGCTTATGTGCCCGCTATCGCCTATAGCGCGCCTACAACTTATTTTGGTTTCAATAGCGGTGGATATGCCATTGTTGCGAAGTCAACAAGTGCGCTTGGGGGATATTCCTTTACAAATGTTCCGTCAATCGGCCCTTATAACGGGCAGTTTAGTGTGGACGCCAATTTTGGAAACAACAACATAAATCTTATCCCGGGGTCGCAAGCCGTGTATATCAATGGACAAATGAATCAAATGTGCAAATGGGTGACCATCACCGATAATGTACAGGTCAACTGTCCTTCTAACTGGATGGCCATAACGCTTGGTTACGGCCCGAATGCTATAAGCTATAATCCGATAGATGTTTATAAGGGCATTACCGGGTATACGCCGGCAATGCTTTGTTGCAATGCCACTTTCACCGTGGATACTGAGGTGACGTCACAATAAGCCGAGGCGCATATGGATACGGAATACAAAATATCTTTAGATACAAAGCTGACGCCGCAGCGTGGGCTCTGGCTGCTTGCCGCTTTCTGTTTTTTGATTCCGCTGGATCTGGACAGCGAGGATTTTGCGGTAACCACCTATTATCCTCCGACTTATGTCGCCTATACAAAAGCCAGCGTTGCCAGTTTTGCCGAAGGCGGCATAGGTCCGTTGAGTTCGCGAATAATGATAGGCAACTCTGCCGCTATGTATAGTGCATACGGCTCATCTTATTATTCAGGCACTTGGCCAGGGGGTTCTGCCTACGGCTACGGCATACATTCCTCCGGTGATTTGAATGTATATTCCGGCGCGGGCAGCGTAGTATTTGGCAGTGGCGGACTTATAGAAAATCCTGCCGCTACCAGCTATACTAACGCTTCTCCCGGCATAGGCAGATTATGCAAATGGGTGCCGGACGTCTCATTTAACCTTCACACACTTGACGTCACAAACCATGATCCGTGCAACACCAGCAATCCAAGTGAAAACGAATACTGGATTTCCATAGGCGATGGCGAGACCGATAATAGCACTGCGGGGGTAATAAAGACTTATATGGAATTCATGTATGGCACCCCGCTTGGTCTGGCCGCCGGTACTGACGGCGCAGGGGGAGTAATGTGCTGCCGCATCAGGATGAATTGCGGTACCAACAACACATATCCTGGAATGCCGGGTAACAGTAACACCACCGGGGTGGATCCTACGGGAACATGCAGCAATTGGTATAGCACCTCGGGCAACTATACATACTATTCCTCTCCCGCTCCCTGATGTGGTTGTTTAATCTGTGATGAAGAAGTATATTTTTATTTTCATGGCGGCCGGACTGCTTTTGCGTCTGGCCGCCGTCGTTTGTTTTAGCGGGATGCCGGTAAGCGGCGGCGGCGACGATACGGTATACTGCGCCCTTGCGCAAAGCGTACGCTCCGGACAGGGATTTTCCGTGGACGGCAGGCCTTGCGCGCAGCGCGGACCGGCATATCCTCTTTTCCTTGCGGCGGCCGGAGGCCGTGACTTCAGCCCTGACCGCGCCCGCTTTGCCCAGATTTTCATAAGCTGCGCCGCCGTGGTTATTGCCGGATTTGCGACGGGAGCCGCTTTCGGCCCGCTTGCGGGCTGGTGTTGTGCGGCGCTGCTTGCGCTAAATCCGGAACAGATACTTTTGCCGACATCGCTTTATTGCGAATGTTTTCTTTCGTTGCTGCTGGCATTGCTGCTGGCGGTTTTTTTCAGGTGGAGCAGGGTAAGCGACCGGAAAAATGCGGCGTTGTGCGGCGTTGTTCTGGGGATCTGCGCGCTTTGCCGCTCCTTTTTCCTGCCTTTCGGCATACTGGCCGCATGGGCGGTTTTGCGCCGCGCGCCGGTTTTTGAAGCCAAAAAACAATCCGCTGTTTTTACCGTGCTGCTGTTTGGCTGCCTGCTGCCGTGGGTTGTGCGCGATTATCGCGTTTTTCACAGGTTGCTGCCGATAGAGGCGGGCGTATCCGGCCCGGTTTTTTATTATGCCTCGGAAGGCTATATAACCGCGCCCGCACAGGAGGATGGCGAGGAGCCGTTTAAAACCGTCGCGCATACGCTGCCGCATTGGGAATGGGACGGCGCTATGTATCGTTATGCATGGCCCAATATCGCGGCACAACCTTTCAGGTACATAAAAACCTCCGTCAGCCGCGCCTGGTATTTATGGGACGAGACTTATGTGGCGTATCTGCTGTTTTATAATCCGGCATGGCGCGGTTTGGCTGTGGATAAATGGCAGGTCATCAATCTGGCGGGAAAGATATTTCTTTTCCCGCTTTTTGTGCTGGCTTTTTATGGCTTTTGGCTGCACCGGGCAAAAACGGCGGCATGGATTGCCCTCGGATTGCTGCTTTATTTCAATTGCTACGCCTTGTTCGCCGTTTTTGTGCGTTTTGCCGCTCCGGCGGCGATTCCGCTTGCCGTATTGGCCGGAGCGGGCATTGCGGGGCTAATCAGGTTATGTGACAGATTCGGCATAGGTCTTTAGATACTATTTATATATAATAAATAAATCAGATAAATTTCGCATTTAAAAATGAAACTATACCTACTTATAGCAGTACTATTGCTGGCTGATTGCGGCCCGCTGAAAGCACAAACCCCGCCCTCAGCATCGGCGGTCCCGGCAGCAGCTACGGCGTCCGGCCAGCCCGCTGTTTTGCAGCAGGCAACAACACAGCAGGCGAATGCTCCCCAATCCGCGGTTGCGGTTTCCTCCGCGCCGCTTGCGGTGGCTGTTTCCACGCAGCAGGCCGCGGTGGCCGTATCAAGCCCGGCGGTTTCGGTCGACGTTTCCAGCGCGGCGGCCGCGGTGGCTGTTTCCACCGAGGCGGAAGTCGACGTGGGCGACGGCCCGTGGATGATATGCGCATTGGCGGCCGACGGCCTGAAGCTCAACAAGGAAAAGGTGATTTTCAAGCACGTAAAAGCCAAACGCGGCGAGCTTTACGACAAGACCGACATCGGCAAGGATGTGCAGGACATAGTCGGCCTGGGCGATTTCTCGAAGGCCGAGGTGGACATCTCCGCCATGCCGGGCGAGCATAAGGACAAAGACTCCGGCAAAATGTACCCGTGCCGCAAAATAACCTACCGCGTGGCGGAACGCCCGATTATAGACGAGATAGTTTTTGAAGGCAGAAAGGAACTTTCCAAGGGCACGCTGACGGACGAGATGAGCCTCAAGGAAGGCGACCCGTACGACGAAGTGAAAATGATAGACGACGTGCGCAAGATAAAGGAAAAATATTCGCAGAAAGGCTACATAAACGCCAGGGCGGACTACGCCGCTTCCCCCGGCAAGAAGCCCAACACCGTCAAGCTGACGGTGAACGTGGCGGAAGGCGCTCAGGCGCGCGTGAAAACGGTGGAGTTTACGGGCGTAACCGGATACCCGCAGAAAAAGGTCATCAAGCAGACCAAGAACAGGCCGGACAAGGTTTACAGCCCCTCCGACATGGATCAGGACAAGCGCGACGTGGAGGATTTTTACCGTAACGACGGCTATTACGATTTCAAGATAGACACGCCCACCGTCTCCTTCAACGCCGAACAGAGCGAGGTCTACATAAAATACAATGTTACCGAGGGCCCCAAGGCCGTTTTCGGCGACACCGTGTTCGCCGGCAACCTCGTGCTGAAAACCACCGATCTCGCCACCGCGGAGGAATACGTGAAGGGCAAAACCTTCAACCAGGAGTATTACGACGACACTATCCGCGCGATACAGGAAAAATACGCCAACATCGGACATCTAAAGGCCGCGATAAAGCCGGAAAAGACCTACGACCCGGCAAACCGCGTGCTCAACATAAAGTTCAATATCGAGGAAAACTCGATAATCTACGTCGACCATATAGACGTGGGCGGCAACAAGGCCACCAAGACCTACGTGCTGCGCCGCGAGATATCGCTCAAGGAAGGCGACGTGTTCAGCGCCGCCAAGGTAAAACGCAGCCAGCAGAAACTGATGAACCTCGGGTTCCTCGACGATGTCGTTTTGGACATACAGCCCACATCGGACCCGGACAAGGTGGATTTGGGTTTTGACGTGGTGGAGGGCAAGCCCGGCATGCTGACGCTGGGGGCCACGGTCTCTTCCACCGACGGGCTTTACGGCGACATGTCGATAAAGCACATGAACCTTTTCGGCAAGGCCGAGCAGCTGGCGCTGAACTGGCAGATAGGCTCCCGCGTGCTAAACTACTCCATAAGCTGGACGACGCCGTGGATAGACGAAAAGCCCATAAGCTTCGGCGTGGACCTTTTCGACACCAGCCGGGAGCGCCCCTACAGCACCACCTCGGACGCATACACGGACAAGCGCGTCGGCGGCACGGTGCGCCTGGGGCCGCGCTTCGACGACGACAAGTACGAGCTCAATCTCGCCTACACCTACGAAACGATAAACATATCGGACGTGGACACCACCTACGCCAGCACGATAGCCGAGGGCACCAGCACGACTTCCAAGATATCGGCCGAGTTCGCCGTCGACACGCGCGACAACAAATGGGACCCGACCACCGGCATGCGCAACGCGGTTTCCTTCGAACTGTCGGGCGGACCCCTTTTCGGCGACGTGGACTTGTACAAGACGGGATTTACGTCGACATGGAACCACAAGCTGTTCTCGGTGGGCGACTATCCGTTCGTATGGGGCATCTCCAACCGCTTCGGCCTGATGGGCCGCTACGGCTCCACCACCGACGTGCCGGTGTACGAGAAGTATTTCCTCGGCGGCGCGGACACGATACGCGGCTATGACAATACCGGCCAGGTCGGCCCGGCCAACGGCGGCACGGTGTTTTACATATTCAACACCGAGCTGCGCTTCCCGATAGCGCGCGAGCGCAGGCACACGATAGTGCAGGGCGCGTTCTTCTTCGACATGGGCAACGACTGGGACAACATAAACGACATAAGCTTTGAAACGGGTTCCTCCACTAACCAGTTGAAGATGGGCGCGGGATTCGGAATACGCTTTACAACCCCTGCCTTCCCGATACGCCTGGACTGGGGCTACGGTTTCAATCACAGCACGGGAGAGAGCAAGTCGCAACTCTACTTTACCATGGGCAACCTGTTCTAGATTATGAGGAAAGCATTGGCGCTTTGTTCGCTCTGCGCGCTGGTTTTGGCGGCGCGCGCGGCGGCGATAGAGATAAGCCTCGAGGAAAACCGCGCCGAAGCGGGCACGATAGGCTATGTGGACATGGAGCGCGTCTTCAAGGCTCATCCGGAGACCTCCAGGGCCAAGGACGACTTCGTGCTGGTCATAAAGGACAAAAAGGACATAGTCGCGCTCAAGCGCACCGAGCTTGCGGCCATTAAGGCCAAGTTGAACATGCTGCGCGATAAGGAGCGCGATTTGTCCGCCAGGGTGGCGCTGGAATGCCCGCTCCCTCCGCCGTCTCCGGTTGCCGTTGTATCCGTCTCAACCGTGCAGGTTCCTGCGGTTTCGGTCAGTTCTTCCGTGGAAACTCGTCAGGCAGCTCCGGTTGCCGCTGTCGTTTCATCATCCTCCAAGCCGGTTTACGGGCCTTTTGCGCCGCAGAATCAGGGACCGGTTCCGATGTCTGCCTCTCTGTCCCTGCCCGCTACGGCGCAGGCCTCGCCGGCGGCTGCCGCGCCGCTTGCTTCTGCCGCCACACAGCAGATTGCCTCACCGCTTGCTAATGCGGCCACGAATCAGGCTGTAGTTCCGCTCTCAAGTCCGGCGACAGCACAGGCCTCCGTTCCCGTAACTCCGGCGAACAGGGACATGACGGACCTTTCCAATCTGCGCTCATCGATAACGATGCTTGATCAGGATGTTTCAAACCGCGAGCGCGAGCTGGCCGATTTCAAGACCCGCAGCGAGCGCGAACTGGTGGACATGGAGGCCAAGCGTTCGGAAATGATACTGGGCAAAATTTATATGGTGCTGCGCCGCCTCGCCGCAGAGGAGAACATAAGCGTCGTGGTGGACAAGAAAAGCATCCTGTACGGCTATTCCGCCGTGGACCTTACCGACAAGCTTCTGGAGCGACTGAAATGAACATGACACTTGCCGAAACAGCCGCGCTGTGCGGCGGCGAACTGGAAGGGGACGCGCAACTGCGCGTGACCGCGCTGGCTCCGGTGGAAAATGCGCCGGAGGGCAGCCTGTCCTACCTCGCCGATTTTAAAAAAATAAAACTGCTGGAAGGCTGCAAGGCCGCCTGCGTGATACTGCCCGCCGATGCCAAAGGCAAACCGCGGCCGTTCGCCGGCGCGGCAATTTACGCAAAAGAGCCGCACTGGGCCTTCACGCTCGTCATGCGCAGGATTTTCGGGGATACCGCGCCCAAACGCGAGCTCGGCATACATCCCACGGCGACCGTGCACCCTTCCGCCAAAATAGGCGGCAAGGTTTCCATCGGTGCGAATGTCGTTATCGCGGCCGGAGCCAGCGTCGACTACGGCACGGACATCCATCCCAACTGCGTGGTAGAGCAGAATGCCTCGATAGGCAAGCATTGCACCCTTTATCCCGGCGTTGTCGTGCGCTACGACTGCGTGCTGGGCGACAACGTAATAATACATCCCAATTCCGTCATTGGCGCGGACGGTTTCGGCTATATTTTCCGCGGCGGCGTACACGAAAAGATTCCGCAGCTGGGCCGCGTTGTGATAGAAAGCGACGTGGAAATAGGCGCGCTTACCGCCGTCGACCGCGCCATGATGGCGGAAACGCGCATAGGCGCGGGCACCAAAATAGACAATCTCGTGCAAATCGCGCACAACGTAAAAACAGGACGGGCCTGCATAATCATCTCCCAGACCGGCATAAGCGGCTCCTGCGAGCTGGGCGACGGCGTAGTGCTGGCCGGACAGGTCGGCATGGCCGACCATGTGAAGATAGGCAGCGGCGCGGTGCTGGCCGCGCGCTGCGGCGTGATGTCGGATATAGAGCCGGGGGCCGTAATGTTCGGCACGCCCGCGCGTCCTCATATGCAGGGGCTAAAGATTCAGGCGCTTATGGCGAAGCTGCCGGAAATGCACGCCGATATAAAGGAACTCAAAAAAAAGCTGGAAAACCGCTGATGCGAAACACTCTGCAGGCTCCGATAATTTTCGAGGGGGTGGGGTTGCACACAGGCGCGCCCTCCGTGATGGAGCTGCGTCCGGCGGAGGACGCGCGCGGGATAGTTTTTTCCAGAGGCGACATCGCGGGCTCGCCCTGCGCCTCCGCGATCATTGAAAATGTAAGTTCCACCGTGCGCGGCACCAATATCGCAAAAGGCCGCTGCGAGGTTTTTACCGTAGAACATGTGCTGTCCGCGCTGTTTGCGTGCGGCGTGCACGACGCGGACATTCGCATGGACGGGCCGGAGCCGCCGATAATGGACGGCTCTTCGCTGGATTTTGCGCGCGGCATACTGGCGACAGGTTTGCGTTCATACGACGAGCCCGCGCCGCCGGAACTCTCCCTTGCCGCACCGGTTGAATATTCCGACGGGGCGGTGCGATACCGTGCCGAACCCGCGCCGGAACTTGAATATTCGTTTGTCTATGAAACGCTGCACCCGCTTGTCGGCACGCAGCGCGCCGGCATAAAACTTTCGCCGCAAACTTATCTTGATGAAATAGCGCCCGCGCGCACTTTCGGTTTCGATTTCGAGATAGACGCGCTGCGCAAAGCCGGTCTTGCGCGCGGCGGTTCGGAAAAAAACGCCGTCATAATAACCAAATCCGGCATACTGGCCGACGGCGGGCTGCGCTTCGCCGACGAGTTCGCCCGGCACAAAGTGCTGGATATGATAGGCGATTTTTCGCTGCTTATGCCGCGCGTCGCCAGAATGAAAATATCGTCCGTGCGCGGCGGCCATGCGCACAATGTCAAATGTGCTGGAAAAATTATGGAGGCTTTGAATTTATGAGCGATAACACCGTGCAGGAACAGAAGAATATGTCTTTTTTGCTTTCGGCTCCGGTCGTCGCCACTTTCGGAACCAGAGAAATAATGGGCATAATACCGCACCGCTATCCCTTTTTGCTGGTGGACCGGGTGGATATTATAGAGCCTCGCCGCTACGGGCTTGGTACAAAATGCGTCACGGCGAGCGAGCCTTATTTCCAGGGACATTTCCCCAATTACCCGGTGATGCCGGGCGTGCTTGCGCTTGAGGCCATGGCGCAGACCGTGGCCACGCTGTCGCTGAGTCTAGACGAGTTCAAGGGCAGAACGGCTTTTTTTATGAGCATAGACAACGCCAAATTCCGCCAGCAGGTGCTGCCGGGCAGCACGCTTAAAATGGCGGTGGAAATATTGCGTCTTGGCCGCGCCGGCAAAGCACACGGCGAGACTTATGTGGACGGCAAGCTGGCCTGCGAGGCAGACATGGCCTTTATGATGGCCGACAAATAAACAATTTAAAGGAGATATTATGAAAGCCAAAATACACCCCACGGCTGTAATACATCCGACCGCCGTTATAGAAGACGGCGTCGAAATAGCGCCTTATGTGGTAATAGGCGAGGACGTCAAGATAGGCGGCGGCACCTATGTCGGGCCGCACTGCATAATCGAATTCGCCGAGATAGGCAGGAACAACCAGCTTACCGGCTCGGCGTTTATCGGGCTGCCCGCGCAGGACTTCGGCTACAAGGGCGAAAAGACTAAAATTATAATCGGCGACGGCAATTCCATCCGCGAAGGCGTTTCGCTGCACCGCGCCAGCAAGCCCGAGCTTGTGACCAAAATCGGCAACGGCTGCATGTTCATGGCCAACTCTCACGTCGGTCACGACGGACTGGTCGGCAACAACGTGGTCATGGTCAACAGCTCCGTCCTCGCGGGCCACTGCGAGGTGGAGGACAAGGTGCTTATTTCCGGCCTTGTCGCCGTGCATCAGTTCACGAGGATAGGCTTTATGGCTATGGCCACCGGCGGCGCGATGGTAAACCTGGACCTGCCGCCGTACTGCCGCGCGCAGGGCGACCGCGCAAAGCTGGTGGGCCTTAACGTCGTCGGCATGCGCCGCAGCGGCATGTCTCGCGAGGCTATAAAGAGCGTAAAAGACGCCTACAAAACCCTTTTCATGTCGCATATGCGCCTTTCCGAGGCGATCGCAAAAGTGCGCCAAAACCGCATAGCGCCGGAGGCCGAGCATTTCGTCAAATTCTGCGAAGGCACCAAACGCGGCGTTATGCACGCCAGAATGCGCGGCGCACGCGTGGACCAGACGGAGTCCGATGACTGAGAAGATCGGACTCATAGCCGGGGCGGGCAAATTCCCGATGCTTTTCGCGCGGGAGGCTTCCCGCCGCGGCTACGAGGTCTACATAGCCGGCCTGACGGGCGTGACCGCGCCCGAGCTGGAGCGTGACGCCAAAGTCATGGAGTATTTCCGTCTGGGGCAGCTTTCCTCGCCGATAGATTTTTTCCTTAAAAACGGAGTGAGACGCGTGGCGATGGCCGGGCTGGTGCGCCACAGCTCGATATTCGGCGGCGTCATGCCCGACCTGCGCGCCGCGAAAGTGCTGGCCCGCATACAGGACATGCGCGCGGAAACCATATTCCGCGCCGTGGCGGACGAGTTCTCGCGCGACGGAATAGAAATGGCAAGCTCGGCGATGTTTCTGGACCATCTGCTTGCAAAGCCGGGGCTTATCGCCGGTAAAAATCCCGACAAGATTGCGCAGAGCAACATGGCGCTGGGCTGGAAAATAGCCAAGGCGCTGGCCAGTATGGACGTGGGGCTCACCGTCGTGGTGGCGGACATGTCGGTTGTCGCGCTTGAGGCCATGGAAGGCACCGACGCCTGCATACTGCGCGCGGGCGAGATATACAAAAACGCTTTGGCCGGCGGACTCAAAAAAGGCAAAAGCGGGCTTGTTGTCGTCAAAGTCGCGCGCGAAAAACAGGACTTCCGTTTCGATTTGCCAGTCATAGGCAAAGGCACCGTGGAATCAATGGCGAAGGCCGGGGCCGCGCTGCTGGCGATAGAATCAGGCAGCACGCTGATAATAGACCGCGAAGAAGTTTCCGCTCTGGCCGACAAACACGGGATAACGCTCATCTCCGTGGACAATATCTGATTTCCTTCCCTCTCCCCATTTTCCTTTAAATCAGCCACTTCATACAGTTTCAAGTTCCCCTTGAAATTTCTGTACACAGGGGATAGTATATTTGTTGTGTATAAATAGTTATTTAGGGTTACGCAATTGTCTGCTTATTCCTCATGGATGTTATGAGCTACTCCAAAGACGGCGATGCTGAAAGCCCGGGGATAAATAAAATATATCGCGTTTTGTGCCGCGCGGCTTGCTCCGCGCTACTGCTGATTGCGGTTGTTCCGGGCCGGTGTCTTGGGGCCCGGACAGACGCAGTGGGTTTTTCGCCGGATTGTTATTTTGCCGTGCTTTTCGCTCTGTTGTCCGCGCTTGCGGCGATAGTCCTGTTTGAGCGCGCGCGGCGTTCCGGTGAGGCTGCGCGCCTGGTGGAAATACTGCGCGCGCTGCCTACTGCCGCCTGCGCGATAGACACTCGCGGGCGCGTGGTGATGTGGAACGGCGCGATGGAGGCGCTGACCGGCGCGCCGTCTTGCGAAATGCTGGGCAAGGGTGATTGCGAATATTCGCTGCCTTTTTACGGCGCGCGCCGCCCGATGCTAATGGATCTGGTGCTGCATCCGGAACTTATGGAGGCCGGAGAATATGCCGATGTTAAAAACGAAAACGGCATTTTAAGTTGCGAAGTGGTTTTAAATATGCCGTGCGGCGGCGCAATTTACGGCGAGGCTTCCGCCGCTCCGATACTGGATTCCTCCGGCAGGCTTATAGGCGCGGTGGAGACGGTGCGCGACATAACCGGCGAGCATATCGCTCACGAAAGAGCCCTTTTCCACGAATATGGCGTGCGTTGTTCCAACACCGGAGTTGCCATAGCCAATAACGAAAAAAAACTTATATACATAAATCCGGCTTTCATGAAAATGTGGGGGTACTCCGATCCGAAGGAACTGCTGGGGCGGCAGGTGGACGACGTGTTTTCCAACAGGATAGTAATAAAGGAAATAATAGAGTATTACAAGGCGGGCAGGAACTGGTCCAGCGAGATTACCGCCCACCGCAAGGACGGCAGCACGTTCGAGGTATACGTGTCGGCCAATCTGGTCAGGGACGAGAACGGACAAGTCATGGGAGTTGTGGGGATGGCGGTGGACATAACGGAGCGCAGGCGTCAGGAGCGCATGCTGAAGGATTTCGCCGACGAGCTGCGCCTGCTTGCGCGCGCTTCGGAGGCGGTGCTGGGTTCGCTGGACCCGGCGGCGCTGTGCAAGTCGGTGTGCGCCAAGGCCGTGGCTTTCTCTGGCTGCGACGCGGCGCTTATAGCGATGCCGGACAAGGAAAACGGCGGGCTTTCGCTGCGCGCCTCCTGCGTGGGCGCGGTAGTCCGCCAGTGCGTAATGCCGGAATCGCTGCCGCTTCCCGAGAACTCGATGGCGGCGCTGGCTATGAAGATGGGACTGCCGCAGGCGGCCAACGATATTACTTCGGCGGACGGCGACGCGCTGGTCGCCCGCGCGCTGGCCTGCGGCATGAAATGCTGCGCGGTGTTCCCGCTGTTTTGCGACGGCGCGGCGGCGGGGATAATAGCGCTCGGCAGCCGCAGCCCCGGCTATTTCAACGCCGGGCATATGGAGATTTTCCAGATTCTCGCCAATCAGGCCTCCATAGCGCTGGAAAACGTAACGCTGCTGCGCTCTCTTGAAAGCCGTGTGCGCCAGCGCACCGCCGAGCTGAACGTGCAGCGCCAGCTTGCCGACGAGGCCCGCTTGAGCGCCGAGCAGGCCAGCCGTTCCAAATCCATTTTCATCGCCAATATGAGCCACGAACTGCGCACGCCGCTCAACATATCGCTGGGCTCCGCCTCTTCGCTGGCTAACGGCATATTCGGGGCGGTGACGGACAAACAGCTGAAATATATCAACTATATAATAGACAGCAACAAGCATCTGCTAAACATAATAAACGACATATTGGACCTTTCGCATATAGACGAGGGCGGCATGCCACTGCAGATAAAGTCTTTCAATCCTGAACGCGCGCTGGACGAAATCATCGCGGTCATGAATGCCGGCGCCGCCAAGGCCGACATGCGGCTGGAGCGCGAGAATCGTCTGGAGGCGGGGGAACTGGTCTATGCCGACGAAAGACGCTTTAAACAACTGCTTTTCAACCTGATATCGAATGCGATAAAATTCTCTCCGCGCGGCGGCGCGGTAAGGCTGGGCGTTTCGGTGGAGGATTGCGCCGCCCTGTCCTCGCTGCCCGGGTCGCCTTATAGCGGCGCCTGCGATGGCGACAATTGCGGAAATTATCTGCTGGTCAGCGTGCGCGACAACGGGATAGGCATAGACTCCGGAGACAGGGACAAGCTTTTCAAGCCGTTCTCGCAGATAGACGCCTCGCTGGGCCGTTCCTACGAGGGCACGGGACTTGGCCTGCTGCTGGCAAAACGGATAGTGGAGATGCATAACGGGCGCATCTGGTTTGAAAGCGAAAGAGGGAAAGGCACGGTTTTTTATTTCACGCTGCCAAGTCCGCCTCAAGCCGTTTTAAAACATTAAGCAGTTCTCTTGAGTTGTCCGTTTTTTTGCGTGGCTTTATTTTATGCCGTTCCACCATTCGGAGGAGCTTTGGGCGGGGTTATCGAGGTTTACTATTTCGCCTATTTCCGGCGTTATCACCGGCTGCGGCGTTTCCTTTGCCAGGGCCGTTATCGCTTTAAGCGGAGTGTCCCAGTTGTGCGTGGACAGCATGAATTTGGAATTGTGCACCGGCAGAAGTATTTTGGCGTCAAGGTCCCGGGCGGCCAGCAGCGTTTCCGACGGCGTCATGTGTATGTATTTCCAGGAAGGGTCGTATTGCCCGTCTTCGAGCACGGCAAGGTCGAAGCCGCCGAAAGCTTTGCCTATGGCCGCGAAATGCGGGCCGTAGCCGCTGTCTCCGCCCATATAAATTTTTGCGCCGCGAGGGCTGACAAGCGCGAACGACGCCCATAGCGTTTTGTTGCGTTCCAGCCGCCTGCCGGAAAAATGCCGCGCCGGAAGCACGTATGCCGCAAAGCCTCCGCCGAGATTTTCTTCGTCGCCCCAGTCACCTTCAATTATCTGTTCTTTGGAATATCCCCAGCGTTCCAGATGCGCGCCGACGCCGAGCCCGCAGATGACTTTCCCGACGCGCGGGCGGAGTTTTTTTACGGTATCGTAATCCAGATGGTCCCAGTGGTCGTGCGTTATGAAGAGATAATCTATGTCCGGCAGGTCGGCGGCGGAGTATGCGTCGGTTCCGCGGAAAGCCTTTATCAGGAAAGACAACGGCGAGGCGTGCCCGCTGAAAACAGGATCCACCAGAATGCGTTTGCCTTCCAGTTGCATGAAATACGAGGAATGCCCGAACCAGACGAGGATATTGCGCGCCGGGTCGAGATGCAGCAGGTCGCGCTTCACCGACGGTATGGCGTCCTGCGGAGTGCGGCGGGTTTGCGCGCTGAAAAAAATATCTATCGCGGAATGTTTTTCATTGGGCGCTTCGGTGATTATCGGCGTGGGCAGCAGGTTTTGGAATTCGCCGTTTTTGTAATTAGGTGATTTTTTTATGCGCGCCAGCCGCTCGCCGCAGGGCGCGCTGCCGAATTCCGGCAAATTCCACAATATCAACGCGGCTGCGGCAACAAGGCCGGATATCGAGAGTATTATCGCAACTGGTTCTTTCATAATGCTATTGAATCAATTTATAGCGCAGCCAGACTATGCAGCCCGGCAATGCCTTGCAGCACAGAAGTTTCAGCCGCGCGGCCAAACGCTTTTTAGGCCCGCAGTCGAAAAGGCTCGGCGTTTCATTTGTGCCGTCCGCCGCAGGCGCGACAAGCAGGCTTAGTTCATCTATTAACCCTGCGCGCAGAAAGGAACCGTTTATCTTGCCGCCGCCTTCCAGCAGCAGTTTGTCTATGCCGAAATTTTTATGCAGTTTTTGCAGCACGGCGCGCAGGTTTATTTCCTCCCTGCCTCCGATGATGTATGAAACTCCCCTGTCGCGCAGGCAGGCTTTATGCGCCTCCCCGGCGCGTTCCGTGATGACCGCTATTACATGTTCTTCGTCGATATACCCTTTTTTGAAAACCAGTTTCCCTGACGGGTCCAGCGCTATGGCGAATTTTTTGTCTTTATGCGGAGCGATAAAATCTCCGGCGGGAACTTTGGTCCATTTGGTTTTAGCCGGTTTGCCGTTTGCGTACGGAGCCATGGATATGCGGCCCACAATCCATGCGTCCGCTTTGAAGGTTGCGGCGGTTTTTTCGTAGCAGCCATGGGCCGCTTTGGGCAGGTTCCAGCGTCCGGTTATCCTTCCGTCCACCGACGGTATCATATGGCAGATTACATAAGGCGTTTTCATCTTAAGGCTCCTTCATGTCCGTGCTGTTCTATTTTAGCGTATTGTGTATCCACCATCCACTACAAGCGCGTGGCCTGGCTTGCGGGATAGCGGTCGCCCTGTAGTTTCACCTTTGCAACGGCGCTTTCCAGTTCGCGCCATTCCTCCGGCGTAAACTCCACCTCTACGGCTTTGATATTTTCCTGCAAACGAGCCGGTTTTGTCGTGCCCGGAATGGGCACTATCCACGGCTTGCGGGACAGCAGCCACGCGAATGCGACCTGCGCGGGCGTGGCGTTTTTCCTGCGACCGAATTCGCTTATCAAATCAACCAGAACCCGGTTGGCTTTCATCGCCTCCGCGGTGAAACGCGGCAAAGCGGCGCGGTTGTCGTTACCGGCGTCGAACCGGGAATGTTCGTTCAACTCGCCGGAGAGATAGCCCCTGCCCAGCGGGCTGTAAGGAGCAAACCCGATTCCCAGTTCCTCAAGGGTCGGCAGAATATCGGTTTCCGGTTCGCGCCACATCAGCGAATATTCGCTTTGCAGCGCCGCTATCGGCTGCACGGCATGTGCGCGGCGTATGGTTTGCGGCCCGACTTCGCAAAGTCCGAAATGCTTTACCTTGCCCTGACGTATCAAATCTTTTACGGCTCCCGCCACATCTTCTATCGGCACATTGGGATCAAGGCGGTGCTGATAGAAGATGTCGATGCACTCGCATTTCAGGCGTTTCAGCGATTTTTCCGCGACCAGTCGTATGCGTTCCGGACGGCTGTCCAGGACACTCGGTTTCCCGTCCTCGCAATTGAAACCGAACTTGGTCGCTATAACCACATCTTTTCGCAAAGGGGATAGCGCTTCGCCCAGCAGTTCTTCGTTTATGAACGGGCCGTAAACTTCCGCCGTATCGAAAAAAGTGATTCCCAGTTCCACCGCTTTGCGCAGCAGCGCTATCATCTCGGTTCTGTCCGGGGCCGGGCCGCGATGATAACTCATCCCCATGCAGCCAAGTCCGAGTGCGGAAACTTCCGGCCCGTTTTTACCCAGTATGCGTTTTTTCATTTTTCATTCTCCTGATACCGGTACGGCAGATTAGGCTAAGTCTTTCTGTTTGTGTCAGTTTGGGGCGTCACTTCGTTTATACATCTTATCGCATTCAGCGTGCGCGGATAGCCGATATAGGGCAGCAATTGGGTGACCGTTGCCAGCAGCGTGGCTCTGTCGTTGCCGACATTGAGATTGCCTTGCACATGGCCTTTCAATTGAGGTTCGCATCCCCCAAGCGATAGTATCATTGCAAACGTTAAAAGCTCCCTTGTTTTTATCTCCAGTCCGTTACGGGTGTAGAAATCGCCGAAGCAATTGGCGGACAGATATTTTTGTATATGCAACTGGTCGGTGGGGGAATCCCTGTACATTTTATCTATAGCGTCGCCAAATATCGCTTTTTGCGCCGCCAGCCCTTTTGCGTAGCGCGTTTCCGGCGAGGTTGTGGACTGGCCTTCCAGCGGAAGTTTTATGCCGCGGCTTTCAAATACCGCATTTGTGGCGTGCAGGAAATCGAAAGTCTTTGCGAGTCCGGCATACGGCACGGATTGATAGACAATTTCCTTGACCTCCACGGGCGTTACGCCCACATTGAGCGCCGCATTCAGCATCGCTTTATATTCGTTTAGCGTCTGGCATGCTATCAGCGCGGCCAGTATGACCATCATTCTGGTTTTCGTATCCAGATCGCCGTAACGCAGAACTTCGTCGAACGCGAAATTATCGAATACCTCTATAAGTTCCGGGTCGGTGACTTTCAGAGTCGATTTGTAATCAGGAAACAGCTCGTCGTGATTTTTTTGCGCCGTATCGCTTATTTTCATAAAGCGCCCTTTTACTTAACGGACAGTTTTGCGTATTCTTCGTCCGATACCGGGGCCAGCCATGTGTTGGCGTTTTTGTCCAGGTTTGTGCTTATTGCCAGATGCGTCATGGCGGTTTGCGCGGTGGCGCCGTGCCAGTGTTCCACATCGGCGGGAATTGTCACCACGTCGCCAGCGCGGATAACGCGGGCGGGCTTGCCCTTTTCCTGATAATAGCCGGTTCCGGATGTGACGAGCAGCAACTGCCCGCCGGAGTGTTTGTGCCAGTTGTTGCGCGCGCCCGGCGCGAAGGTCACGTTGCCTATCGCGCAGTTGTACAATTCCTTGTCCGCCACAAGCATATGCAGCCACGCGTCGCCGGTGAAATTGTCGTGCGGCAATTTGTCGCCTTGCGGGAAAATCATGTGCAAATCCTGATTTTTATTTTTCATATCGTTCCTTTTGTAAGTTTTTGTTGCCAGCCGGTTGACTGTGACGAGACACGATTACAGTCCCGTGCGTTTTTCCAGAGCTTCGGGATATCTTGCGCCCTGAATTTCTATTTTCTCGGCCGCGTCGTTGATCTCTTTGATGTCCGCCGCTCCAAGTTCCAGCGCCGCCGCGCCGACGTTTTCCTCCAGCCGGGAGAGTTTTGTGGTTCCGGGTATCGGGACTATCCACGGTTTTTGCGCGAGCAGCCATGCCAGCGCTATCTGCGCGGGCGTTGCGTGTTTTTTATCGGCGATGCCTTTTAAAAGTTCCACAAGCGCCATGTTGGCCTTGCGCGCCTCCCCGGTGAAACGTGGTATTATGTTGCGGAAATCATTCTTGTCGAATTTGGTGGCGGCGTCAATTTTGCCCGTCAGAAAACCGCGTCCGAGCGGGCTGTAGGTCACCAGACCTATGCCAAGTTCCTCAAGCGCGGCAATCAATTCTTCCTCCGGCCTGCGCCACCATAATGAGTACTCGCTCTGCACGGCTGTCACCGGCTGTACGGCATGCGCGCGGCGAATGGTTTTTACGCCCGCCTCGGACATGCCGAAGTGTTTTATCTTGCCTTCCTTTATCAGGTCTTTTATTGTTCCCGCCACATCTTCTATCGGCACCTGCGGGTCAACGCGGTGCTGGTAGTAAAGGTCTATGAAGTCGGTTTGCAGGCGCTTTAGCGAACCATCCACGCTGGCGCGGATTTTTTCCGGGCGGCTGTCGGCGAGCTGCTGGCCGTTTTCCATTTTTATGCCGAACTTCGTGGCGATGACGACTTTTGCGCGCAGCGGTTTTAGCGCCTCACCTACAAGTTCTTCGTTGACAAATGGGCCGTAAAGCTCGGCGGTATCGAAAAACGTCACGCCCATGTCCACCGCTTTGTGGAGGAGTTCCGTCATCTCTTTTTTGTCATGCGCCGGGCCGTATGCATGGCTCATGCCCATGCAGCCAAGACCCAACGCCGAAACTTCCAGATGTTTACCGAGTTTGCGTGTTTTCATTTTTTCTCCTAAATTTTTTTACTCATCTCTAAAGCTTGCTTCAGCGCCGGGCTGTTTTTTATGTCGCCTATGTTCCATACGCCGCCCGCGCGCAGCACGCCTTTTTCCTGTGCGCCGTCCAGACAGGACAGGAATCCGCGAAACTCCTCTATAGTGCGGTCCATGCAGCTCTCCCCGGCAGCGGCTGTCATAATATAATAGAACTCCTTGCCGGTCAGCAACGTGTACGAAGAGCAGCAGCGGTCGATGAATGTTTTCAACTGCCCGCACATAGTGTAGAAATATATCGGCGTAGCCAGCACTATCACGTCGGCGGCTGTCATTTTTTCAAGAATAGCGGCCATGTCGTCCTTCTGAGAGCAATGGCCTTTTTTGTCGACGCATGTGCCGCAGCCGGTGCAGTAGTTTATGCGCTTGTCGCGCAGGAATATTTTTTCCGCCTGATGCCCCGCTTCTTTTGCGCCCAGCAGAAACTGTTCGCAGAGCGTGTCGGAATTGCCGCCCTTGCGCGGACTGGATGATATTATCAGAACTTTTTTTGCCATGTATATTTCCTCCGTAGTGCCGGGCTCTTCGAACCCATGGTTGTCGCAAACTGGTCTTGAACTTGTTTTTTCACAGACCAGTCAATGTAACGTTTATTTGTTGCCGTGTTATTGGAGCGGCGCTAGATTTTACTTTGCGCCAGTTCGCCGAACCAATAGGCTGCGGTAACGCCGCCGTCCATAAGAAAGTCGCTGCCGGTAATGAATGCGCCATCGGAACCCATCAGGAGCGCGCCTACAGTTCCCACCTCGTCGGGAGTGCCTGCCCGTCCGGCGGTGCACACTTCAATCATATGCCGGTAGCCCGGACCGCGCGGCCCCTTCAATTCATCATTCGCGAGCGGGGTGATTATAATGCCTGGGCTGATGGTATTGATTCTTGCCCCGCGCTTTCCCCAGCGGACCGCCTCGGCCATCACCCGTAGCGAGTTGCCGCGCTTTGAGAGTTGATAAGCGTGAAGAGAGTCTTTTACCTGCTCAAGCCTCAGCATCGGGAGACTTAACAGTTCTTCCACCGGTGTTGTTGCCAGTAATGCATTTTGCTCGGCGGATAGCGGCGGCAGACGGTGTCCGGACTGTGACGAAATAACAACCCCCGAGCTGCCACGCGCGATAACCTTGCCGAACTCTTCAAGCACGAGCGCGGTTCCGTATAGATCTACCTTGAGTATTGTCTCCGGCGACGCCTGACTTGGGGAAACACCGGCCGCATGAATGACACCGGAAACTTCCCCAAAGGATGTAGCGGTATCAACCAGAGTCTGGACGGAGGTCCGCGATGAGACATCGACTTTTGCCGTGCTCACGATAAACCCGGCATCACTTAAGGTTTTTGCGGCAGCATCGGCGTTCTCTTGGCGCAAATCTGCAAGCACTACTTGTTTGCCTGCGCTAACCCGCCGCGCAATAGCCTGACCGATAGATCCGGCTCCTATTACTACGATGACATTTTTTTTATTTCCAGATTGTTGTGTTTCCATAAAACTCTCCTTTCATGGTAGTGCCTGTGATGGAACCATAAAAAACATTCAGTTGCCTGAAACTGAATGTGACTATCTTCTTGTTGTCAGGCTTTCAGTGACGCCATGTCGATTACGAAGCGGTATTTTACGTCGCTTTTGAGCATGCGCTCGTATGCTGCGTTAATATCCTTCATATTTATTACTTCCACATCCGAAGTGATACCGTTCCTGCCGCAGAAATCCAGCATCTCCTGCGTTTCGGCTATGCCGCCGATAAGCGACCCGGCGACGGACTTGCGTCCCATTATCATCGGCGCGGTGTTAAGCATCGGCTCCAGCGGGCCGAGATAGCCGACAAGCACTATCGTACCGCTTGTCGCAAGCGCGGGAATGTACGGGTTTAAGTCATGCACATAAGGCACGGTGTCTATGATGAGTTCGAATTTGTTTTTTACCGAATCCATCTGCGTCTTGTCTGTTGAGATGACAACTTTATGCGCGCCCAGACGACGGGCGTCCGCTTCCTTGCCTGGCGAACGGGTCAGCAGCGTAACTTCCGCGCCGAGCGCGTTTGCCAGCTTTAGCGCCATGTGGCCCAGCCCGCCCAGTCCCACTACAGCGACTTTGCTTCCCTTTTTTACATTCCAGTGGTGCAGCGGCGACCATGTCGTTATGCCCGCACACAAAAGCGGTGCGGCTCCCTTCAGGTCAAGTCCGGACGGAATCTTTAGAACGAAACGATCCGCCACCACTATTTTTTCGGAATATCCGCCATAAGTGGGCATATGGTCGTGGCGGTCATGCCCGCCATAGGTATATGTCGCGCCGTTTTCGCAATACTGTTCCAGATCGTGCTTGCACGGTTCGCATTCGCGGCAGGAGTCAACCATGCAGCCCACGCCCACATGGTCGCCTTTTTTGAATTTTGAAACATTTTTGCCCACGCTTTCCACCACGCCTATTATCTCGTGTCCCGGTACTACCGGGTACAGCGTGCGGCCCCAGTCGTTGCGCGCATTATGCAGGTCGGAGTGACAGACGCCGCAATAAAGTATTTTTATCACCACATCGTCGGGACGGGCCTCCCGGCGTTCAAAACTGTACGGTCCCAGCGCTTCTTTTGCGGATTTTGCGGCATAACCGTTAACTTTCATCGTCATTGCATCGCTCCTTTGCGGCGAAAAATTTGGTTTCCTCATTTATATCTTAGCTCCGGACAGCAATAAAGCGGTATAGCAAACCTGCCTGTTTTTTGCCTAAACCGCTTGAAACTTCAAAAAAAGTATTGCTTATGTCCCACCGGATGCTATACTATTCTGACTGCGGCACGGTGCAAATTTATATATATGGGAGCTCTTATGTCCTCAGCGGAAAGCATGGAATATTCTCGCGGCATTATAGGCAAAAATATTGCCCAAAAGGCCAAAAAAGGGCAGTCTCTTCCTACCGCCATATCGGGGCTCACGCTTTATAACCGCATATGCGTCTCCCAGCCGGCGACGGCCCTTTACCAGCCCAGCATTTGTCTTGTCGTGCAGGGCGCAAAGCGCGTCATGCTGGGTGAGGATTCCTATGTTTATGACGCGAACCATTACCTTATAACTTCGGTTGACATCCCGACCATGGTGCAGATAGTGCAGGCCAGCGAGGCAAAACCGTGCCTTGGAATAGTTTTGCAGCTTGATTTGCGCGAGATTTCGCAGCTTATGGTGGACGGCAATCTGCCGCATCCGCGCGCGCATCAGCCGGAACGAGGAATGGCGCTGGGCAGGGTTGACTTGCCGTTGCTGGACGCTTTCGGCAGGCTTGTCTCCCTGCTGGATTGTCCCGGCGACATCCCGATACTTGCGCCGGTGATAAAGCGCGAGATTTTTTACCGGCTGCTGACGGGCGAGCAGGGCGCGCGGCTGCGCCAGATCGCTTCCATGGGCAGTCAGGGGCATCAGATATCGCAGGCTATAGACTGGCTTAAAAACAACTATTCAAAACCGTTGCGGGTGGACGACCTTGCGCATAGAGTGTACATGGGCACATCCACGTTCAATCACCATTTCCGCGCGATGACGGCAAAAAGTCCGCTGCAATACCAGAAATGGCTGCGCCTCAACGAGGCGCGCAGGCTTATGCTTGCCGAACGCTGCGATGCCGCCAGCGCTGCGTTTCAGGTGGGTTATGAAAGCCAGTCGCAATTCAGCCGGGAATACGGACGCCTGTTCGGCGAGCCGCCGCTGCGCGATATGGCGAAACTGCGTCAGGAAGCAAACGCGCTGGCGGTTTAATTTTTTAACGCCGGCGGCGCTGACGGCTTTTTCCAAATATAGTAATATTAATATACAGCGGCAGCGTGTGCTGCAACCCAATTTTGAGGTGTTTTTATGGCCGAAGAAAAGAAAAAACTTCGTTTTGGCGTAGCCGGGGCGGGCAAGCTCGGCACTTTCCATACCAGAACCCTTTCCAAAATGGCGGATGTGGAGCTTGTGGGCGTTTGCGACACCGACCCGATGCGCGCGCAGTCGCTGGCCTGGAAGCATAACTGCGTTGCCTATACCTCCGTCGAGGATCTTATCGCGCAGGTGGACGCGATTGTCATCGCCGTCCCTACCGAGCATCACAAGATGGTGGCGGTAAAGGCGCTCAACAAAGGCATACACTGTCTGGTGGAAAAACCCATTGCTTCCACTATGGACGAGGCCCGCGAACTGCTGGACCTTTCCGATAAAAAAGGCGTGGTTTTCCAGGTCGGTCACAGCGAGCGTTTCAACCCCGCCGTCACCGAAGCCTTCAAACACATAAAGAACCCGCGTTTTATCGTGATACAGCGCATGGGTCCATATGATCCGCGCATGTCCGCCATCGGCGTTATTTTGGACCTGATGATACACGACATCGATTTGCTTTTGACGATGATGGATTCGCCGATAGTGAGCTTTGAGGCGGTGGGCGCCAGCATATTCTCCTCGCACGAGGATATAGCCAACATCCGCATGCGCTTTAAAAACGGCTGCATAGCCGACGTGACGGCAAGCCGCGCCTCCATGGAACGCGCGCGCTATATGCGCGTCTATCAGGAGAACGCCTATATCTCCGTGGATTTCATGAACGCGCGCGTGATGCTCTACAAAAAGAAAACGCCGGTGCTGGCATCGCTAAAGGATGTGGATGTAATATTCCCGCCCATCGGCAGGCAGCAGCCCATAGCCGCGGAAATAACCCATTTCATAGACTGTATCAACCACATGAAGACGCCGTGGCCGTCGGGCGAACGCGGCAGCCGCGCGCTGCACTACGCGCTGCAGTTCACCGACCAGTTGCAGCGCTACGAGCTTAACCGCGCGTCAAACCCCGAGCCGGCCGGCCCGATACAGGTCGCCTCCGATATCGGCAAGGCCGCGCAGGTGGTAATAAGCGAGACGCTAAAAAACATCGGTCTCGACAAAAGCTGATTTTCCCCGTAAATCAAGGAGCCATAATGCCTGACATAATGCCAACCACGAAAAACATACTTGTTGTAGCGGGCGACCCGTCGGGCGACGTGCACGGCGCGAATCTTATCCGCGAGCTTAAAAAGCGCACGCCGGAGCTAAACGTCTCCTGCATGGGCGGCGCGCGGATGCAGTCCGTGTCGGACAAATTCATCTACAACCTTGTCGGCGTCGGCGCGGCCGGTTTCGCCGAGCCGTTCAAACGCTTTTTCCTGTGGATACGGCTCATCGGCCTTGTGCGCAAATATATAGAGGACAAGCGTCCCGCCTGCCTGATACTGATAGATTTCTACGGATTCAACCACCAGCTTATGGGCGTGGCCCGCCACCGCAACATCCCGGTTTATTATTACGTGACGCCGCAGGTCTGGGCCAGCCGCCCGGCGCGCGCCGGGCGCATAGCGCAGCTCGCCAAAAAAGAGCTGGTGATTTTCCCGTTCGAGGAGAAGATATACAAAGACCTCGGCGGGGACTGCACTTTCGTCGGGCATCCGCTTCTGGACCTTATTCCTTCTCCGGTCGCGCCGGCGGACAACCGCAGCGGCGTGGACTATGCGTGGAAGGTCGGTATACTGCCCGGCAGCCGTCCGTCGGAAATAAACAGGCTTTTGCCGGTTTTCTGGAAGGCTTATATACGCATACACGAGGCTTTCCCTAAAAGCGAGGCGCACATATTCGCAGCGCGCGAGGTTTCCGACGAAACGATAAACAGGCTCTGCTCCTCAGTAGAGCATGGCGGGCCGGTGCCGCAGTATAAAATAGTGCGCGAGGACGACTATGCCTTGCGCGCCACCATGGACGCCGCGCTTACCGCTTCCGGCACCGCCACGCTGGAAAACGCGCTGCTGGGCCTGCCGATGGCGGTGGCCTACAAAATGCACTGGTTCACCTACGCCATAGCAAAGCGCGTCGTCACGATAAAATACATTTCGCTGGTTAATATAATCGCCAACAAACCGCTGGTGCGCGAATTCATTCAGGAAGCCGCCGTGCCGGACGCCATAGCCGGGCAGATAATGGGACTGCTGCAAAATCCCGAGCGGCTGGGCGCCATGCGCAACGACTTGCTGGCGCTGCGCAAGCAGCTCGGCGAACCCGGCGCGGCCGGGCGCGCGGCCGGAATAATACTGGCGGATACATTCCAGAACTGATGATGCGGTCATCATCCATCCGACAACCGTTGCAGCGCATGCTCCCTTACCTGCGCGTCCACAAACGCACGCTGGCGTACGCGGCGCTGGCCATGTGCGCGGTGGCGCTGCTTAACGGCGGTTCCAGCCTGCTGCTAAAGCCGCTGGTGGACGGTTCCATACAAATAACGCCCGCGCATCTGATACTGCTCACGATAAATTTGCCGCATTTGCCGCAATATACCGCGACGCTCACTCCCGCCCGGCTGCCGCTGCTGCTTATGGTGATACCGGGTCTTTTTCTGCTCAAGCTGGCGTTTCAGTATACGCAGGCCTACCTGATGAGTTTCGTGTCGCAGCGCATAGTTCAGCAGGTGCGCGAGGATCTGTTCCGGCACCTGCACGCGCTGTCGCTGGAGTTTTACTGGAGCAACCGCTCCGGCGACATAATGACCCGCGTCACCAACGATCTGGCCAACCTCCAGTCCGCGCTGCAATTCCTGCCGCTTTATATGGTGCGCGACGTGGGCACGCTGTCCGTGGTGCTCTGCGTGCTGTTCTGGCTCAACTGGCGCTTTACGATGATAGCGCTGCTGCTCGGCCCCGCCGCCGGGATAGTGATAGGCACGCTGGGGCGCAAGATGCGCAATTCCGGGCGCGAAAGCCAGAAGATAAACGGCCGCATATACCAGCGCTTCAGCGAAAGTCTGGAAGGCATGGCGATAGTCAAGGCGTTCAATTACGAGGAAGGCGCCATAGCCCGCTTTTGCGAGGAGAACGACGCGCTTTTCGCGCAGGTGATGCGCTATCTGCGCGCCACCGCGCTGTCGGGGCCGCTGCTGGAATTTCTGGGCAGCATAGTGATGGCGCTGATGCTTTACTTCGGCATCACCGAGATAATTTCCGGGCGCATGACGGTGGGCGATTTGATGGTGTTTTTCGGTTCTTTTTTCATGGCCTATATGCCGCTTAAAAATCTGGCGCAGGCCAATTCCACCCTGCAGATGGGCGTGGTCTCTTGGAACCGCATACTGCAACTGCTCGACGAGCGTCCGCAGGTGGTGGAAATAACAAACCCGATACGTCTGGAAAAACTGCAGGGCCGCATAACTTTTGAAAACGTCTCCTATTCCTATCCCAAGGCCGAAGTGCCGGCGCTTAAAAACATCACCATGGACATACAGCCGGGACAGGCGGTGGCTTTCGTAGGGCCCAGCGGTTCCGGCAAGACTACGATGATAAACCTGCTGCTGCGCCTTTACGATCCGTCCGGCGGGAGCGTGCTTTACGACGGCAGGGACTTAAAGGAATTAAGCCTGCGCGATTTGCGCTCTCATATCGGGCTGGTCAGCCAGAACACGATACTTTTTGACGATACCGTAAGCGGCAATATCGCGCTCGGCATGCCGCAGGCCGCGGCGGCCGACATAGAGGAAGCCTGCCGCGCCGCCGACGCGCACGAGTTCATCGTCAAACTTCCGCAGGGATACGCCACCGTGCTGGGCGAGCGCGGCGTGAAACTTTCCGGAGGGCAGCGCCAGCGGCTTGCCATCGCGCGTGCGCTGCTTAAAAAACCCTCCGTGCTGCTGCTCGACGAGGCCACCAGCAATCTCGACACCGCCAGCGAGAAATACGTGCAGTCCGCGCTGGAGAGGATAATGAAGCGCTGCACCGTTGTTATGGTGGCGCACAGGATGTCCACGATAGCGGGGGCCGACAGGATTTTCGTTTTGCAACACGGCGAGGTGGCCGAACAGGGTTCACACGCCGAACTGCTTGCCCGCAACGGCATCTACACGAGGCTGTGCGAAATACAAAGCATGACCTCCTCTTAAGGCAACGCGCTATGGACTACCAGTCACTCGCAGACAAATACCACTCCTATATCCCCGACGCGGACCTTTCCATGCTGGAGAAGGCCTATCGCTATTCCGAAAACGCGCACTCCGAGCAGAAGCGCGCCTCCGGCGAAAAATACTTCATACACTGCTACGCCGTAGCCGACACGCTGCTGGACTACAAACTCGATATCCCGACCGTCTGCGCGGCGCTTTTGCACGACGTGCTGGAGGATACTCCCGTTTCCGTGGAGCAGTTCCAGAAGGAGTTCGGCGAGGAAATAACGCGCCTCGTGCAGGGCGTCACCAAAATAGACCATTTCGAGTTCTCCTCCATAGACGAGGAGACCGCCGAGAACTGGCGCAAGATGCTGCTTGCCACCGCCTCCGACGTGCGCGTGATACTGATAAAGCTGGCCGACCGCCTGCACAACATGCGCACTATACAGTATCTGTCGCGCGAGCGGCAGGAGAAAATCGCGCACGAGACGCTTACCCTTTACGCGCCGCTGGCGCAGCGGCTTGGGATGTTCAGCCTCAAGTCGGAACTGGAGGACCTTTCTTTTAAAGCGCAGAGCCCCGCGGAGTACGAGGAGATATCCGCAAAGCTGGAAGTAATTTACCAGCACCGCCAGCAGGTGCTGGAGAAGTTCCGCGCCGACCTGGAGTCGCGCCTCGAGGTGCATAACGCCATACCGCACCGCGTGCTGGCGCGCACTAAAAACATCTATTCCATATACCGCAAGATGAAGATGCAGAACCGTCCTTTCGAGGATATACAGGACTCGCTGGGCGTGCGCATCATAACCGACACGATATCCAACTGCTACGCGCTTTTGGGATTTGTGCACGCCTATTTCAAACCGGTCGCCGGTTCGTTTACCGACTATATAGCGCTGCCCAAGATGAACCTCTACCAGAGCCTGCACACCACGGTGGTTTCCGCCGACGGCGACGTGGTGGAGGTGCAGATCCGCACCGAGGACATGCACCGCACCTCGGAATACGGCATCGCGGCGCACTGGCGATACAAGCTCGGCAAGGCCGGCAAGGACGCGCATTTCGACGAGAAGATAAACTGGCTGCGCCAGTGGATAGAATGGCTTCAGGACCTGACCAGTCCGCGCGAATTTCTGGAAAGCCTGCGCACCGACATGGAACTGCCGCAGGTGTTCGTCTTCACGCCGCGCGGCGAGGTGAAGGCGTTGCCGAGCGGCGCCACGCCTCTCGATTTCGCCTACGCGGTTCACTCCGAGGTGGGGGAGAAGTGTTTTGGCGCGAAGGTGAACGGCAAGATGGTGTCGCTGGAGTATGAATTGAAAAGCGGCGATATTTGCGATATCCTCACGCGTAAAAACAGCTCGCCGCGTCCGGACTGGCTTAAGATAGTGAAAACAGGCCGTTCCCGTTCCAAGATACGCAAATACCTGCGCGAACACGGCCTGTCGGAGGATTAATGCCGCAAGAACCTAATGATCCGTTTCTGGAAGAGATGGCCAAAATGAACGGACCGCTGCCGGTGTATCACCCGGTCCGGCCGTCGGCGCCGCCGCCGGTGGCGGCGCCGCCCGCGGATACCCTCTGCTGGCATTGCAAAAAACGCATAGACGCGCAGGACAATTACTGCCGCCACTGCGGCTACGGACAGGGCAGCCACGTCAAATGGTATTACAAGCACTGGGGCATAGTTGTGTCCACTTTCATGATAGGGCCGTTCTCGCTTATTTTCGCGTGGCGTTCGCCGCTGCTGTCGCGTACGGCAAAACTGGTTTATCTGGTGGTGATAGGCGGAGGAAGCGTATGGCTCGCCTTCGAGATGTATAACGCGGTCATGGCGGGGCTCTCTTATCTTACCGGGGGAGGCGCGCTCGGTCAGGCGCTAAACGGGAGTATCTGATATTTTTGCAAAATAAAAAGGCCGCCCGGTAAAGGGCGGCCTTTTTGTTTCGCTCTAAAACGTTTTACGGATACGCCGCCACCGGCGCTTCTTCCACGGTGGGTGCAGCGGATGCAGCGGAGGATTTATTGTCCTGCGTCGCGGCATCGGAGGCTTTTTTCTTCTTGCGCACTATGACGCGTTTTTTCATCGGCTTGCCGTCCGGGCCGATGACGGTTATTTCCTTCACTTCGCGGGTGTAGCCGTCGTCGCTCACCTGCAACTGCACGGGGTTGAGATAGCCTTCGTAAACCATCTTGTCGAACCTTTCTTTCTGCACAGGGTCAAGTATCTCGCGTATCTCGGCCGGCAGATCGGACTTTAGCATGAAAATCTTGAAGCGCAGCTCTTCCAGTTCGGTTTTGATGCCCTTGGCCAGTTCGACGCGCGCCATGTACTCGTCTTTGTCCTGCTCTATCGCGGTGTCGACTTTGCTGTAAAGGGCGTTTTCGATGTGAGTGCGCTGGTTCTTGCTGAAGCGCAGCGGAGTCGCCAGGTCTTCGGTAAGCGATTTGTAAACCCGGTCGTGCGGCGGCAGCGCGACCTGCTCCACCGGCTGCGGCGTCTTGTCCTGCGCGGACGCAAAGACGGCGCATGCGGCGCATGCGGCCGCCGTGTAAAAGAATCTGCGCAGTATTCCCGCTGTTTCCATGATTATCATTACGATACAATATTTTGCGAGGGAAAATCTATATAATAGATGTATGTTCGCCAGATCATTGCGCGTTTTCCGGGAATGCGGCGGCGCGGCGTCTGCGGCGGTATTGCTGCTTATGATGCCCGCGCAGGCGCTCAAATATGTGATATCCATGGATTTCGGCGGCGGTGATTTTTTCTCCATAGCCGTTTCTTTCGTGCTCAACCTGCTGCTTTTGCTTACCGTGCTGTTCGGTTATATGGCCGCGATGAAAATCGTGGACGAGCATATCTCCGGGCGCGCCATGGGGCTTAACGCCGCGTTTTCCTGCGCGATAGAGCTTTGGCCCTGCGCGGCGTGGACGCTGCTGCTGATGGCGCTGCTCACGCTGCTGGGCGGCCCGCCAGCGTTCCTTATAGCAGATTACTTCCATCTCGGAAAACAGGTGTTTTTGAATCTGCTGCTGCCGCTTTGCGTGATGCTCCCCGCGCTTTCTATAAGCGTATTATGCATTTTTGCTTTCAATGCGGTGCTGGAGGGGAAAAGCGGTTTCGGGGCTTTGTCGCGCAGCTTTTCGCTGGTGCGGCGCGGTCCGCTGAAGGTGCTTGGCGGCGTGGCGCTTTTTCTCGTAATTTCCTTCGTGATAGCCTTTCTGGTGGCCTTGCCGGTGGTGGTGCTGCTAAAACCGCTGATGCAGGACTCCGAATTGCGTTCCGTTTTTTACAGGGCTTTCGCCGGTTCTGCGATCATATCGTTCCAGATAGCGCTTACGACGCTTATCTTCAGGGAACTGTCCGGGTCCGCGCCGGACCGCGAACGATGAGCGACTTGAAATTCGGAATAACGCTTGCCTCCAGCGCGGGCTTCTGCCCGGGGGTCAAAAAGGCCATAGATACGGTGCTGGCGCTGTCGCGTTCCGGCAAAAAACCGGTTTACACCATAGGGCCGCTTATCCACAACCCGCAGGTCATAGAGACGCTGGAGGGCGAGGATATTCATTCCGTGGCGGCGCTTTCCGCGGTCGGGGACCGCTCCGGAGTGCTGGTCATCCGCGCGCACGGCGTTACTCCGCTGGCGGAGCGCGAGCTGCGCGGTTTCGGGATGGAAGTGATAGACGCCACCTGCCCTCTCGTAAAGCGCGCGCAAAAGCTAATAGCAGAATACGCGGCAAAGGGATTCGATACCGTCATAATAGGCGACGCGGGCCATGCCGAAGTAGTAGGCCTGCTCGGTTACGCCGCCGGGCGGGGGCGCGTTGTGTCCGGCGCGCGGGAAGCTGCGGGGATGCCCGCGTTCGAAAAAGTCCACGTTGTCGCGCAGACCACGCAGGAAGAGGACGTTTTCCTCGCGGCGGCGGAGGCAGTACGCTCCCGCGCTGGGGAGTGCGTCGTTTCAAATACCATTTGCATGCCCACCCGCGAGCGCCAGCGCGAAACGCGCGAGCTGGCTTCCCGCGCCGACATGGTGATTGTCGTGGGCGGACGCCAGAGCGCAAACACCGCGCGGCTGGCAAAGCTTTGCGCCGCGCTTTGCCCGAAAGTGCTGGCTGTGGAGACCGAGGCGGAACTGGAACCTGCGGATGTGATCCACCCGGCGCGCATAGCGGTGACGGCCGGTGCCTCCACACCGGACTGGATGACCGAGCGCGTGATAGCGCGCCTTGTCGCCCTGCGCGGAGCGCGCCCGGCTTAGCCGGATATGTTAAAAAAAATACGGTTTTGTGCTATAATATAGGTGGGAAAGGGATGCGCCGCACCCCTTCAGGCAGCAAGAAAAAGTAAAGAAAAGAGGAAAAAAGAAATGCCCAAAGGAAAAGTGAAGTGGTTTAACAACCAGAAAGGATACGGGTTCATCACACCTGAGGATGGTTCCAAAGATTTGTTCGTCCATTACTCAGCAATCACCGGCGACGGTTACAAGAGCCTCACCGAGGGTCAGGAAGTCGAATTCGAGACTGCTGATTCCGATAAGGGCCCCAAGGCCATCAACGTCCGGAAGGTTGCTTAACAGCCGGCTTTCCAACAATAAAAAGCCCCGGCATCGCCGGGGCTTTTTTTATAGCTGCTTGCCGCCCTGCGGGGCGGTTTTTTAATTTGTTTTGGCCGGTACCGATGAAGGCTGCTGTAGCGGCTGTTTCACAGTTTCTGTAGAGGCTGCCGGGGCTGCATCAGCCGCCAGCGGAGCGGCATCATCCCATGGTGCGGGGCCAAGGGAGGGCAGCCAGTAGTGCGCGGGCGCAAGCTCCTGCGAAGGGCGGGTTATTTCGATGCGCACCTTCAGGCCGCCGGATTTTAGCTCAAGCGTCTGCGGCAGTACTTGCTCCCCCGTGTGTTCGTAACCCGTTTCCAGCGTTACCTTCCCCCCGTCCTTGCGCGTAAACGACTGGGGACGCATTCCCGCGTCATCCATGCATATTTCCGCGTCGGCGGTCTGCAGGCAGCGTCCCGAGGCTTTCTGCGGCTGCGCGGCGTATATATTCCCGGAGTAATAATCGTAAAGCATGTTGAGCAGGCGTTCCGCTATCGCGCCCAGTTCGCCCGCGTCGCCGCCGCCCTGCCGGACGGAAAAGCTGCGCGTCCCGTCGGCGTTCCGGTCCAGATGAAAGCCCATGACGGGCGTGAACATCGGGCCGGTGAGGTCTAGCGAAAGCGCCGCCGTGCTGTAGCTCAGTATCGCGTCGAAAGACGCGGATTTCAGCCCGCCGGAGGCCGTCAGCCTGCACAGCGCGCCGTATTTTGTCGGGCGCGGCGCTACGGAATTGAAATACCGCCAGTAAAGCCCGGGCAGGTCCGACGATGATATCTGTTTTTGCGTCTTGTCTATGGAGGCGGCCAGTCCCTTCTGGTCCGGTTTTATGAAGCGCGAGAAGCGGTACGCCATCCATGCGTCCCTGTAGTCGCCTTCGGCCGCCATTATATCGCCTGCGTGCTGCCAGACGCTGTCGTCGGTATTGAGCGCGAAAAGCGCTTTTTTTATCTGGTCCTGCGCCTGCGGCAATTTGTGCTTTTTAAAGTAGACCCAGGCCAGCGAATCCAGGTACGCGCCGTTGCCGGGCTCGGCCTGCACGGCCTGATTGACGTAGCCCTCGGCCTCGTCGAGCTTCATGCCGCGGTCCGCCAGCGAGTAGCCCAGATAATTGAGCAGCATCGGATCGTTCGGAGAGGCCTTGAGCAGTATCTTGAACTGTTCTTCGGCGGTCTTTATATCGTCGATTTTTTCCGCCAGTATGGCGTACTGAAGCCGGGCGTCGTGATAATCGGGTTTCTGGGCGACTATATTTTTCAGTATCGCCACCGCTTTGGCGGTCTGGTTGGTGTCGTCCAGTCCCAGCGCAAGGAAGTAGCCCAGGTCCTCGTGGTCCGGCCATTTTTTGTAGGCGTCCTCCAGTTCCTTTACTGCCTCCGGGTAGTGCCCGTTCTGCGTCAGATAATAACTGTGGCGCAGGCGCAGGCTCGGGTCCTTGTCGAAATTGGCGCTTGCACGGACATACTCCGCGGCGGCCTTGTAGTCTCCCGCGTGCTCGGCGTATATCGCCATCCAGAAATTGGATGTTGGTTCGGACGGTTCGGCAGCCAGCGCCTTTTTGAAGTAGCCCGCCGCAAGGTCGTTTTGGTTGTTCCCGGCGTAAATTTCGCCCATGTGGGCGAGCAGGTCCGCATTTTGCGGGTCGCGGTTTTCTATCTCGCGGTATTCGGCCAGCGCGGAGGCCGTGTCGTTTTTTACCTCGAAAAGCTGGGCTTTGGCATAGCGCGACTGCAAAAAGGCCGGATCTTTCGCCAGCGACTGGTCCAGCAGGACGAACGCTTTTTTGTAATCGCCTGTTTTGTAGGATATCAGCGCCATTTCGTAATAGGCCATCGGCGCGGCTTCCGGCATAACTTCCATATATTTTTTTAAATATTCGATCGCCGCGGGCGGATTGCTCACCTTGAAAAGCTGTGCCGCCTGATAAACGGCTTCGGCGTTGGACGGGTCCAGCGTTATGGCCTTGTCGTAATCGGCTTTGGCTTCCACCGCGTCGTTTTTTGCGGCGCATATGGTGCCCAGCAGCATCCAGTTCTCGGCGGTGTCGGGCTGCGTCTTGACCAAGGCTCTCGCCCAGTCCTCCGCCTTTTCCATCCGTCCGAGGTTGAACGCCACGCGCACGGCCTGGCGCTGCACGCTGTAGGCCTCGGGTTCCATGGAAAGTATTTTTTCGTACATGTCGTAGGCGTTTTCGAGGTTGCCCGCGTATTCGTCGAGCAGCGCGCGCACGTAAAGCAGATGCGCCTGTTTCTGCTCGTCGCGCGTGGCGGCGCAGCGCGCCGGCGCGGCAAGCGAAAGTCCCAGCGCGGACAGCGCCGCGCAGCAGAGGAAAAAGCGTGAAAATCTGATCATAAGGCTCCTTTGGCGGACGCAAGCGCGAGGTCCATCAGCAGCGCGTCCTGACTGCCATTATAGAATTTAGCCCGCCTGCCTACAATCTTGAATCCGAGCTTTTCATAAAACCTTATGGCGGGCAGGTTTCGCTCGTTCACTTCCAAAGCGGCCAAATTGCAGCCGCGTTTTGCGGCTTCGGCGGCGAACGCGGCGAATAGCGCGGTCGCAATTCCTTTGCGTGCCGTGCCGGGATGCACGGCTATATTTAAAATCTGGCTTTCCGGAGCTATGAACTCGGCGCAGATAAATCCCGCCGCCCTGCCTTCCACGGAAGCGCCAAGCACCAGCGCGTTTTTTTTAGCCAGTTCGCCTTGCAGTCCTTTCTCGCCCCAGCCTGCCGCGTGCGGGCAGAGCTTTTCTATTTCCGCCAGCGCGGGGATGTCCGCGCTTGCGGCGGGCGCTATGTCAACGCGCATTCTTTTTAGCCGCCGCCTTTTTGCGCGCGGCTTCAAGCTCGTATCTCGCCGGTTTAAGATAAAGCGGCGCTGGCGCGGACTTCAGCGGTTTTGCGGCTATGGCCATTTCCACAAGCGTCGCCGGGAGTATGCCTTTTTCCGAGCCGGGCGCGGCGGCGCAATTTTCGGGCAGCCACGGCGCAAGCGCCGCGCGCTGCGCGCCCCAGCCCGCGCAATAAACCGGTTTTTTTAGCGCCGCCAGATATTTTTTAAGCTCCTCTGATGAAAGCCAGCGCGGTTCCTGCTCCGCCGATAGCGAGCCGTCCTTGCCTGTTTTGAAAATCTGGCAGAAAAACTCCTCGCGGAACGCATAGGTTATCGCGGCCAGCAGGCCGGAGGCGTTTTTTGCTTTCCAGTTTGCAAAGCCGGTTGTTTTTGCCGTTTGCGCGGCCAGCGTTTCCAGCACGGTGGCGGCGGCCATTTCCGCGCCGTTAAGCTCGCCGAGAACGGAGGCCACGGTAAGCCCTATGCGTATGCCGGTAAAGCGGCCCGGCCCGCGCAGCACGAAAACGCGGTTTACGTCCGAAAGTTTTTTGCCGTCCTTTGCTAGAAGCCTGTTTGCCAGCGCCACCACATGGTTTTCCTGCTTTAATTGCGCGCTGGAGGCGGAGCGTATTCTGCCGCCGTCGCACAGCGCGGCTATGCGCAGCGGGGTGTCGGAACTGTCTATGGCGAGTATGGCGGTGTAATTTTTTTTCATAATTTCAGCAAAGCTTCGGAGCGCGGCCCGGCGGCGCGCAGCTTTATTTTGCGCGCGTCGCCCTGCCTTAAAGTTATATCTATTTCCAGCCTGTCCGGGGGCAGCAGGTCGGTGGCGGGGTCCGGCCACTCGGCGGCAATAATTGCGGTTTCGTCCTCGAGAATTTCCTCGATGCCGAGATTGGCCATGTCTTTTTCTTCCAGACGGAAAAGGTCTATGTGGAACATGCGCGCTTGGGGGCCGTGGTACTCTCTCATCAAATTGAAACTTGCGCTTACCGGCTGCGCTGTCATCCCCAGCGCTTTTGCCAGCCCCTGCACGAAAACGGTTTTGCCCGCGCCGATGGGGCCGCGCAGCAGTATTATCTCCCCGCCTTTAAGCCTGCGCGCCATGCGCGCGGCAAGCTTCATAGTCTCGGCGGCGGAGGCGGTTTCAAAAATGCTCGAAGTTGTGCGGTTTGCAGTTTTCATGCAACAGTATATCCTTGCCCTTGGTCATCACCCCGAGCGCGCAGGCGCGCGGGAAATGTTTTATGAAATTTATCGCTTTGCGCGGGTCCGCCGCGACGACGAGGCCGTAATCCTCGCCGCCGGACAGCACGTATTCGCGCCAGTCGGCGTTTATGGATTTGCAATATTCCTTTAGAACGGGCGAGAGCGCATCCTCGCCTATTTCCATGAACGCGCCGCAGCCGGATGCCGCCGCCAGCGTTTTTACGCTTTTGTAAAGCCCGTCGGAGTTATCCATCATCGCGGTGGCCAGCTTTTTGCGCCCGATTATATCCCCGGCCTCAAGCTGTATTTTTGGCAGCCAGAAGCTTTTGTAAAGCGGCGCGAATTTGCCCGGTTTTTTGTTTTTTAAAACGAAATCCAGTCCTGCTTTTGCTTCGCCGAATGCGCCTATGCCGAATATAAGGTCGCCGGGGCGCGCGCCGTCGCGGCGCACCAGTTGCTGCGGCTTCCCTTCGCCGATAACGGTCAGGTACACATGCACATTATCGCAGCGCGTCAGGTTCCCGCCGCAAAGCGTTGAGCCAAAAGAGTTCAGCTCGTCCATCAGCGCGGCGGTGAATTCCTTGACCCATTCATAGGGCATCTCGCGCGGAAGTCCCGCGCCGCAAAGCGCGGTCACCGGTTTGGCAGCGCCCATGCCCGCCAGGTCGCTTAAATTTATGCGCACCAGCTTGCGCGCCACCTGCTCCGCCGTGCAGCGGTTTAAAAGGAAATGAGTGCCGTCGGCCATTTCGTCTGTTGTGACCACCTGCGCCATGCCGGGCGAGGTGCGCAGCACCGCGCAGTCGTCGCCGGGACCGAGCAGCATGCGCCGGTCCTTCTGCTTCGCCGTTAGCGAGGCTATGAATTCCAGTATTTTAAATTCGCCGACTGAAGAGAGCTTCATCACTCTAAATGATATAAAATTAGGGTAATCTAATCAGTAACGGAGAGACGATGAGAAAGCTTTTGTTGTTTGTCCTGTCCGCCGCGCTTTTCGGTCAGGCCGCGCTGGCGCAGGAGGCTAAAAAACCGGCGGACACCGCCTGGCTTGCGCAAAGCGTGCCGCTTGAAACCGTTTACGGTTCCACCGAGACGCTGCGCCCTCAGAAAGTCTGGGTGGATATGATAAATTCCGCCAAAGACACTTTGGAAATGGGCGAGTTCTATTTCGAAAGCAAGGACGGCGAGGCGCTTGAACCGGTGCTGAATGCCATACGCGCCGCCGCAAAACGCGGCGTTACCGTGCGCATAATAGCCGACGGGGCTTTTTATAAAAAAGACCCGGATACCGTCAATTCGCTGCGCCCGGTTAAAAACATAACCATCCGCATAATCCCTTTTGAAAAGCTGCACGGCGGTGTGATGCACGCCAAATATTTTATAGTCGACGGCAAATCGCTTTACGTCGGCAGCCAGAACATGGACTGGCGCTCGCTGATTCATATACACGAAGTCGGCATGCGCATAGAAAATCCACGCATGGCGCGCGCTTTCCGCAGGATTTTTTATATGGACTGGAAGGACTGCGCTTTCACGCCCGAACATGCGCCGGTGAAGATCGAGGATGACGCCGCGCTAACCCCGTCCGCAACCGAAACGCTGGTTATCGGCGGCGAGCCTGTTTCGGCCTACGCTGCCTTTGACCCGTCCGGCACTTTGCCCGGCAAGGATTTAAACGAAATAGACGAGCTTGTGCGGCTTATAGACTCCGCAAAAAGCAGCATACATGCGCAGGTGATGACCTATTCGCTTGTCCGCAAAGGCGGCGACAAGTGGCGCCAGCTCGACGACGCGTTGCGCCGCGCCGCGCTGCGCGGTGTGCTGGTAAAACTGGTTTTTGCCGACTGGTCCATGGGCAAGAAAAATGCCGACGATATAAGGGCGCTTGCGCGCACCGCCAATATAGAAGTGCGCATCTCCACGATACCGGAATACTCAAAAGGGCATATCGACTATGCCCGCGTGGAACACTGCAAGTATATGGTGGTGGACGGCATCGATTCAGTAGTCAGCACGTCGAACTGGGAGTACGATTACTTCTATTCCTCTCGCGACGCCGCGATAATAATGCACGGCGCAAAGTCAGCCGGAATACTGGAAGGCATTTTCAACACATCGTGGAACGGCCCCTACGTAAAACCGGTCTCCCAAATCCCGGAACCGCAGACCACGATACAGAAATAAAATCCACAATCGCTAAAAACAAAAATCCCGGCGCTGTAAATCAGCGCCGGGAATTCTATTTGATAAAAACACGTGGTTTATTTTGAGAATTTTTCTAGGAATTCGTCGAAAGTAGCCCGTTTGTAATCTATTTCTGGATGAAGCTGAGTACAGAATCGTTCTAAAACAGTTGAATCTGGATTTACAACATGAATAGTTGCTTGATTTTTTTTGAGGAAATTCATCCTAATCCCACGGCGAAAAACATATCTTGCCGAAATGTCGAGTGGCGGCATTGAATAGCCAATAAACCAGATATCCGATGCTTGGCTTAATGCCGCTCGTGCTGTTCCCCAAAGTTCTTCAAATCTACCAGGATTCTTGTATAGTGTCGGAGGAATAATTGCATAGCGATTATTAGTGGTAGGCTGTTGTTGCCATGTAATAGGAACGACTTTGTTATCTTTAAAAATCCAATTTATAGATCCATGTAGTTTCAGTAAACGAGGTGCGAGGTTGCTTTGCTCAAAATATAATTCATTCAATGTCGATACATTGAATTTCTTCATGATAACACGGTCAAGCAATGTATCATAATTAAACGTTATTATTGTATCTGTATTGTCTAAGTCATAAATCTCGACAAATTGGCTATATGGGTCAGATTGTTTGGCAGGTGAAGTCCATAATTGTTTGACAATTAAGAATGATAAAGTTTCTTTAATTTTTTGCAAAATTTCTTTGCTAAAGATTGCCCCATCATTAATTGTTGGGGTGTTAATTGCTGCATCTATTGTGCTTAAAAGGTCCTCAATATTTACATCGTTTTTTGCAAAATGACCGGACAGTCCGTTTGGGTAAAGATACTTAAGAAATTTACTGATACTCTTATCCTTAGAAAAATAAGCTGTATTGTCATCATAAATATTTTGAAACAAATTTTTTGTCAGGATTTTCAAATCCGAATAGGAACAACCTGCTCCTAAAATGAAAACTCTTTTCCCTGTGGTAGACGAATTCATTATTTTCTTATTTTTGCAGTTATTTAGCCATCTTTATTTGAGTAGCAAGTTCGGTGGCTCGCGCTTTTGCCTGTTCCAATTGGTCTTGAGTTAATTCTGTCGCAAGATTATGCATATTTTCTATTGCTGCTGCATGTCCTTGTTCGGCGGCAAGACTAAACCATGCATAGGCTTCAATAGTATTCTTCTCAACCCCGGTCCCATTGTTGTAAAATGCTCCAACAAGAAATTGCGCATCAGGATCTTTTTGGTCTGCTGCTTTGCGGCACCAATGTATTGCTTGTATATAATCCTGTTCCACGTAATAAGTTGCGCATAGCTTAGCTTGACCAGGCGCATAACCCTGTGCCGCTGCTTTTCGAAGCCAAGTTACAGCCTGCAAATCATCTTTTCCTGCGCCTCTTCCGCCACTATACATAGCTGCAAGATTAATTTGGGCTGGGGCACATTGCTGTTGCGCAGCCTTGGTGTACCAGTTAATTGCTTCTGTATAATCCCGCTCCAGTCCTTCGCCGTTTTCGTACATCCAACCAAGCATAAACTGTGCGGGCGCATATCCCTGTTCTGCTGCTTTGCGAAACCAACTTGCTGCTTCAAAATAGTTTTTTTCGACACCATTGCCTTTGTAATAGCACTGACCGAGGTTAAATTGTTCGTGCGCATATCCACCATTTTCTGCTGCACGACGATACCATATGAGGGCCCGTGTAGGATCTTCTTTTTTTATGCTATTGGTTCCCGTTTCATATGTCAATCCAACTGTAAATTGCGCAAGGCGGTTACCGGATTGGGCCATTCCTTGTACAGCGTGTTCTGCTTTATTAACCCCTAAATATGCATTTGCAAAAATATTTCCAGTAGCAGCAAGTCGTGCAGCTAAATCTACAAATTCATGGTTCGCCATGTCAGCCATATATAATGTTGCTTCCCAAAGCTCGTTGTCTGTCAGTGCGTTTTCCGGCAGATATGGCAAAAGCTCCGGCAAGTATGGATTGTTCATTGGAACCTTGCCGTAAGCCTTCAAGAAAGCCGAGGCATATTGCTGTTTTGTTTCTTTTGTTACTGTAGTTAGCGCAAAAATGCGTTTTAGCTTGTCCCAATCCTGTTCCATTTGGGCATAGCGGATCTCGCGCGCTTTGTCTGCTGCGGTGAGTTCATACGCGTAATGCTGCCATTGGTTGGCGCGTTGTGTTGCCAAATCTTTATAGACTGGGGCTGCTGTTGCCAGCTCAATCCACTTTTCGGCTTTTTTGGACGGTTCCTCGGCGGATTTATCAAAGGTTACTGCGGCGTCATACTTTTCCAGCGAGTCTACGTCCACATTGCCAAGCGCGGAGGCGGCTTTGGGGTCTATATCGGCGGGGGCGTTTGTTGCCGCCAAAACGGGCACTTCTCCCGGTGCGGTTACTTGAAATGCAATATTGCCGGATTCGGGCTGTGCTTTGACCAGTGCGGCAATGTCCGGCCCGGACTCGCCCGCTGATGGTGCCAGCGCCATATTTTCATCGCCATAAAGCACCGGCGTTTGCTGGCGGTCACGCACGGTAGCGCGCAATGTCTGGTCCACATAATTATATACCGCGCCGGAGGTGATATTGTTTGCGCCCTTTGCCGCCCAGCCGCGCAATGCGCCTAATGCAAGGTAGCTGAACGCCGGACGGTTGCCTCCGGCAAGCGGTCCGGCGAACTGGTCGCCCTTTGCCGCCGTCAAAACCACCAGTCTGGAATCCTGCGGGAAGCCGACATTTACAAGCGCCAGCGGCTGCAATCCTTTAAGCAGCGGAGAACCCTCCGCGCCCCTGCCGGAAAAACAGGCGTCCACCAAAACCGTCACCTTTGCCGCTTTTGTGGCAAGCAGCGATTGCACCAAATCGCCCACCGGCAAGCTGCGCTGTTTTATGCTGTTGGCTGTCTGCTGCGCGTCTATGCCGACAAGCAAACCCTCGTTTTTCTCCGCGTCCGGCGCGCCGTGGCCGATAAAAACAAACCAGAGCGTTCCGTTCTTGCCCGCCAGCCCCGCCGCCTGTTTTGCGGCATCGCTGATGCTTTCCGCCGTTACTTCATTATCGCGCAAAAGTATTATGTTGCCCGCAGGTATGCCGCGCGTTATGTTTAGGTAGTCATACCATGCCAAGGCGTTAGCTTTTGCGCCCGGCACTGGCGCCACAAAGGGATAATTTTCCGCTCCGGCGATAATCGCCGCGTCCTGACCGCCTCCGCCGATGGCGGGCGCGGGTTTGTCCAATGCGGGCCATGACTGCGCAAAAGAATACCCTGCAATTGCAACGAACAGCGCGGCTGAAACAAAAATTTTTTTAAGCATAAATTGCCCCCTTGGCGTCCGACTCTACTAATATACAAAATTACTGATAACTTCATAATAATATGGATTTAAAACGAGTGTTTTGTCCGTGCCACTGTTGTTTGCTTTTCTTCTGTCATTGCGGGCATAAAGGTCAAAAAGTGTTGAAAGTTTTTGAGCGGCTGTCGTCGTG
>Ga0326728_10000876_pt1 | contig 112971 bp, 89 predicted proteins | sample MB3enrmetagenome_FD_207602 | JGI IMG/M metagenome (GOLD analysis project Ga0326728, IMG submission 207602) | Lab enriched peat soil microbial communities from McLean, Ithaca, NY, United States - MB31MN | ecosystem: Environmental > Terrestrial > Soil > Wetlands > Peat | place: USA: New York... | reverse complement strand
GCGTCCAACTCTATCGCTCGCTCTATCAAGCGCTGCCGCCACTCCAAACCCCCGCTGTGAATAATTCTTAAAACATGATTGCCGGATTACCTCAGAGGTCTCACCGTAGTACCTCTGATAGCCTATCAGAGGTACTACGGTGAGGATACGGTGAGGATACCGTGTGGTGACGGTGTAGCTCTGGGGTGGTTGTGTAAGCGTTGTTAGGACAGGTGCTTACAAATCTGATGCGCTTGATGGTAGCGTAGAACTTCGGCAAACCCGCTGCAGCCCTGGAATGATTGCTCGAGGCAATGAGCGGGTTAGCGGAATGTTTACCTTCAGATCGGGGCATCGCGGGCCTCGGCTCGGGAAGGTGGGCGAAACACTGGAGTTCTGGTCACCCCTGTAAGAGCCTGGAGCTTAGAGATTTAGTCCACATGTAAGCGCCATTCACCCTGTAAGGGATGCATCAGAACCCACTCACGCCGATGGTATCGGGCGAGGCGGTGCATATTGGCTGGGGCAACAACGGGAGCCGGGCGTTTCTCTCGGGCTGCGAAATCCAGGTGGACCGCGGCGACGGCAAGGGCTACGGCTTGCTGACGGTGGACACGCAGCCCTTCCCCGCGGGCAAGGCGGTCTGGAGCTACAAGGCGATCTATCGCGCGGACGATGCGCAAGTCGGGCAGTGGAGCCAGGTCGTGAGCGTGGCGGTTGGGGGTTGAGAAGCGCACGTTTTCCGGGCCGGGGTGGAAGGTATCGCCCCGGTCCGGGCTTGCTTCTTTAGCGCGAGGTTTCAAAAGGCATCCCGAACTTTGTTCTTGCGCCAATGATTTTGTCCCACCAACACTGCTAGAGGAACTATGACGAAGCGCGAAGCCATCCACAAAGAACTGAATGCACTCTACGGAGAGGGCCTCGACCTAGCGACCGCCCTCGGGAGTCATGAAGCAAAATCGTTTCAGTATGATTACCAGTGCTGGTATACGAAAGCACTCAAGGCTGTAGCCTCACTCGCACCGGATCGGCACTCAGAGTTTCGCGGCTACTACGAGGTCAACCCAGGGAGGAAATCGCTTGGATACGGCACATACGTAATCCAGGACTTCCTCATGAACGTTGTCCCAAACGCCCATCGGGTTCCAAACTTTGATGCGCTTGAGGTGGTGGTCAATTGTTTCCTCAATCAACTGGCAATCCTGAAATCCATTGGCGAACGCGTGGATTCAGTGCTCTCAAATATTGAGGGTGAGCTGCATGCGGAGATCCAGGACAACGAGATCATTGTTGCCCGTCAGTTGGCCAAGTTTAGCGCTAGGGCTGCGGGAGCGCTTGCAGGCGTAGTGATTGAAGGCCACCTACAAAAGGTGGCACAGGCCCATGGCACCAAGATTGGCAAGAGCAATCCTACGATTGCTGATTTGAACGACCCGCTTAAGGCTGCTTCGGTTATTGATATCCCAGCATGGCGAAAAATCAGTTTCCTCGCAGATCTGCGCAACCTTTGTTCTCACAAGAAGGATACCGAGCCAACCAAGGAGCAGGTCGAAGAGCTGATACAGGGAGCCGAGTGGCTTACCAAGAATGTCTTCTGACACGCCATCCCAGGTGACCGCCTCCGGCAGCCGCTGGACTCACCCGCCAGCCGCCGTCCGCGCGTGGCTACCGTTTCCACGCCGCCTCCGCCCCGGCGCGCCTCACCGCGGCGAGGCGCCCGCGATGCTGAGGGTCAGCTCGATGGCGTCCGAAACTTTCTCTTCCATTTGACCCGGCATGATGCCGAAATCGCTGCGCTTGATGTTGAAGTCGGCGCGGATGACCAGCAGGTCGCCATTCATGTTTGGCACGCGCTTGCTGAGCTTGTCCTTCAGATAGGTGAATTTGACCGGCACCGTGATTTCCTTGGCGATGCCTTTGCACGTGAACGTGCCGGCGACGTCGGCGGTCGTGGTGTCGCCGTCGGTCTTCACGTTCTTGAGTTCCTTGGCCTCGAAGGAGATTTCTGGAAACTTCGCCACATCCATCCACTTGTCGCTGCGGAGGTGTTCCAATTGCATCGGGTTGCCCACGTGCATCGAGGTGGTGGCCACCACGATCTTTCCCGTGGTCGCGCCCGGCGCAGCCGGATCGAACGTCACCTTGCCGCTGATGCCGGTGGCGTTGCCGGTGACGGCTTCGAGCGGGGCGTCGAGCTTGAAGACGGCGTTGTTGACGCCTTTCGGGTCCTTGAAATCAAAGGTCTCCGGGGCGGCGAGCGCCGCTGCGCCCCGGCAGGCGAGCAAGGCGATCAGGCAGGCGGCGATGTTCAGGCGATGGGTATGTCGTGTCATTGTAGGTATGGTTCTATGCTTGAGGTTGCGGTTTGCGGAACAGGAAGGAAGCGCCCGCCAGGCAAGCTGATCCCAGCACGACGGCTCCCAGAAAGTCAACGCCGGGCCGGAACTGCTTCTGGTAATCGTCCACGGTGATGCCCGTCACTTCGTCCGTCCGGTGCACGGGCACAGTGGTTTTGGTCCAGCCGCGGTTCGCGCCCAAGGCGAGCCAGATTCCCAAGGCGGCGAGAATCAGTAGCGCCGCCACGATGCGCAGGATTCGGCGGCTCACTTCGCGGCCAAAGCGGTTTCAATGGCGGCCACCACCTCCGGCGAGTCGGGCACGGTTTTCGGCTCGAAGCGCTTCACGATCTTGCCGTCGCGGCTGATGAGGAACTTGCCGAAGTTCCATTTGATGTCGCCGGGGAACGGTGAGTCCGGCCCGGCGAGCGCGACGTAGAGCGGGTGCCGGTTGGGGCCGTTGACCTCGATCTTGTCGAACAGCGGGAAGGTGACGCTGTATTTGTCCGCGCAGAACTGCTTGATCTGGTCGTTGGTGCCGGGCTCCTGGCCATTAAACTGGTTGCACGGGAACGCGAGTATCACGAAGCCCTTGTCCTTGTATTTCTCATAGATTGCCTCCAGAGCCTTGTACTGAGGCGTAAGCCCGCATTTCGAGGCGACATTGACGACCAGGACCACCTTGCCCTGATAGGCCTTCAGCGACGTCTCCTTTCCATCAATGTCTTTGAGAGGGATGTCCTGGAGAGACGTGGCGGCAAAGGCGAGCGTTTGCATAAGAACGAACACAGCACTAAGCGAAATTGGCTTCATGCTAGAGCCATACCACCGAGGCAACGTTTGTCAAATGGCAGCGCCTGCGCTCGTGTCACCCATATGGACTGCGGCGGCAAGCAAAGCGCGACGCCGCTTTGGCTGAGCTCAGTTTGAGCGGGCGGATTCCGGGGGGCGGGCGCTGCCAGGAATAGCGGCGTCGCGCTTCGCTTGCCGCCGCAGTCCATAAAGACTCAGTCCCCGAAGCTGATGCCCAGCGCGCGGGCGGTCTGGACTATGCCGCCATTGGGCAGCACCGTGCGCAGGCGGCCTATCGCGTCGGAAATCCTGACACCGGTGATATCGGGCGGTCGCAGAGCAACCATCTGGCCGTATTGCTCCTGGGCGATAAGCTGCACGGCGCCGGCGCCAAAGCGTGTGCACAGCAGCCGGTCAAAGGAGGTCGGCGCGCCGCCGCGCTGCAAATGGCCCAGCACGCACACGCGCGCCTCCTTCCGCGTACGCTTCTGGACCTCCGCCGCCACGACCGCTCCAATGCCACCCAGGTGGGCCTCGCGATCCTTCTCCGCGCTCCCGCTGGTGACATAGTCCTTCCCCTGCTCCCTGGCACCCTCGGCGGCGACGATGAGAGTGAAGTGCTTCCCCTCACGCTCCCGCTCGGCAATCTTGGCGCAGACAGCCTCGTAGCGGAAAGGGATCTCCGGTATCAGAATGACATCCCCGCCGCCCGAAATGCCGGCGTGGGCAGCAATCCAGCCGGCGTAGCGGCCCATGACTTCGAGCACCATCACCCGGTCATGGCTTTGCGCCGTTGTGCGCAGCCGGTCCAGCGCGTCCGTAGCGCAAGCCACCGCCGAGTCGAAGCCGAACGTCATGGCGGTAGCTTCCAGATCGTTGTCAATGGTCTTTGGCACGCCGACGACCGGCACACCATGCTCAAAGAGCTGCTGAGCGATGCTCAGCGAGCCATCGCCGCCCACACATACCAGCGCGCGCAGCCCCAGCTTCTGGATGTTCGCCCTTGCTTCAGCCAGGATTTGGTGTGGGATGCTGGTGGCTTCACCGTGGCCGGTCTTGGCGGCAAACCGGCCCTTGTTCGACGTGCCGAGAATAGTCCCGCCGACGAACAGCAACGCGTCCATCTCCTTGTAATCCAGTTCGCGGTAGCGCAACGGTTCAAGCAGTCCCTCATAGCCATCCAGAAAGCCAATAGTATCCCAGCCGCGCTTGGTGGCGCATTTGACCACGGCCCGAATAACCGTATTGAGGCCGGGACAATCGCCCCCGCCAGTCAGAATGCCAATGCGTTCGCGCATGGGTAGAGTTGTAACGAACGCCCCGTGCGGAGTCCAATCGCAACGGGTGATCGGTTACCCTGCCTCCTGCCATTTGCCACCCAGGGCCTTGATGAGGTTGACCACGGCGACGCGATCCTGGCCTTGAAGCTGCACGACGGCTTGCTCCTGCATCAGCGCAGCCGTCTGCGAGATGGCTACTTCCAGGTAAGTGACCAGGCCGGCCTTGTAACGGTTGTTGGCGATCTCCAGCGTGTGACGGGCGGACTCGAGCGCGGCCTTCTCGGCGTCCAGTTGCGCCGCCAACAGACGCTGGGCCGAAAGCTGGTCCTCGACTTCCTGGAAAGCAGTCACCACGGTCTGCCGGTAATTGGCCACCGCCTCGTCGTAAGCCTGTCGTGCCACGGTGAGTTGCGCCCGGTTGCGGCCACCGGTGAACAGCGGAAGGTCGAGCGAGGGTCCGATTGACCAGAAGCGGCTGGGCCAGTCCAACAACGTGCCCGCATTGACGGACTGCATGCCCGCAAGCCCGTTGATGACGACATCGGGGTAAAAGGCGCTGGTAGCCACGCCGATGTCGGCGTTGGCGGCGGCCATGCGCCGTTCCACCGCGGCGATGTCCGGCCGGCGCTGGAGCAGTTCACTGGGCAAGCCGGGCGGCACTGAGGGAACCGTTTCCGGCCGCGATGCAGCGGGGGCAACCTGAAAGCGGGAGGCCGGTTGGCCGCAGAGCATTGCCAGTGCATGGACGAAGTCCTCGTACTGGAGATCAACGGCCGGGACCTGAGCCTGGGCGCCACGAAGCTGCGTCTGCGCCTGCGAGACGTCGAGGTCCGACGCAATGCCGCCGCGGCGGCGGTTTTGGGTGAGCTCCAGGGAGTGGCGGTAGGCCTCGATGGTATCAACCAATAGCTTGCGTTCGGCTTCAAGCGCGCGCAGGACCGCATAGTCCGATGCGATCTCCGCTTGCACGGACAATCTGAGGGATTCCAAATCATCGGCGCTCGCGACAAAGCGGGCCTTGGCGCTCTCCGTCTGGCGGCGAATGCGCCCCCACAGGTCCAGCTCCCAACTCAGGTCCGCCGGCAGAGTGAATGTGTTGTACCAGTAAGCCTCGCCGGCGGGCCCACCGTTTTGCGGCGCGTTGACGCTGGTGCGCTGGCGTGTGGCAGATGGGTTGGCACTGAGTTGCGGGAAGAAGCTCGACTGGGCCACCTTTACCAGCGCCCGAGATTGTTCGAGGCGTGCCAGCCCCGCGGCCAGGCTCTGGTTGTCGGCGGCGGCCAGCCTTTCGAGACGGTTCAGCTCTTTATCCTCGAACACTTCCCACCAGGAACCGCGCGGCTGGTCCGCGGCGGGCGCGGCTGGTTTCCACGCCGGCGTGTTGGTGGTCGAGGCTGACGACGGCGGCGCGTTGCTCTCGAAGCCGGCGTACGAATCCGGCATCGGCTGCGACTTCAGCGCCGAGGGCCGCTTGTAATCGGGGCCGACGGCACAACCGGCCAACAGCCCCGCAGTACAGGTGACGATGAGAATGTCTGATTTCATTCTGACACAAGGTTCCAGGTTGTTTCGAGGACGCGAACGCTTGCGCCACAGGAGTCAACAAACATGCAGGATGCAGGATGAGCAGATCAGCCTGCCTTAGTCCAGCGAGAATTGCCGCGGTTGGGTGGGCCGTGCGCCTTCAGTTGGCGATCCGCAAGGAGCCGTGCACGAAGTCGTCGGCGTTCAGTTGCAATGCCTTGGGGTCGCCGTAGGATTTGCTGGTGATTTGGCAGAGAACCCAGTCCCCGCGCCCCGCTTCCGCCAGCACCACCGCTGGGCGCAGTTTGGACGCAGTCAGGTCGGAAAAGGGGAAACGGACTAGGACGACTTGCCCGGCTGCAAATGGGCCCATGCGGCATCCTCCTCGGCGCGGTTCCAATCCTCCGCCAGTGCCGCCTCGCTCAGAAGCGCGGACTCATGCACGAGCGGAGCTTCTTCCAGGATGGTCACCAGCGCACGGCTGGGCGCCGCCAGATGCACAGGCTCGGCCAAGCGCACCTCGCCGTTGGGTTCAATCACTGCCTCGACCGTTCTCATCTTCCCGCGGAGTGTACGTTGGCCCTGCACCGTCAGCAAACTGGAAGTGGACTTCGAGGTCAGCCACGGGACTTGAGACTAGGTCCAACGGTGGCCTTGCCGCACCTTGACCGTCTCGTTCGGCGATGTCACCCTCGCTCCATGATCGCAGTCGAAGAAGCTGTTGCCAAATTGCGCAGCCTGTCGGCTGATGAAAGCCAGCGTGTGTTGGCGATGATCGGCATCGGGGCTTCGGGGAGGTTTCCCTGCCGTTAGGCGCCTCATTTTTGAGGATTTCCAACCTCCACGGCCCGGATGACCGTATTGAGGCCGGGGCAATCGCCGCCGCCAGTGAGAATGCCGATGCGTTCGCGCATGGGCGGGGTGTACCAAACGCCGCACTCGGAGTCCAATCGCAAGGACCGCGAATTGCCTGGTCCTCGTTACCTGGTCGAACTGCTGTCTTACGACGGACACGTTCCAGGTCGAGCATGTGCTGGAGCCTCAGGCCGTATTGGAGTCACGTTCCACATGATGCGATGGACGATGTCGCCGTAGTTCTCGTCGGGGTATGAGGATACACTCGCCACGAGCCCCCCCCACCGTGCAGTTCACACGCCCAAGGCAGTTTTTCAGGCCAAGGGACCTTGCTCCTCCACCATCATCCGTGACTTCTCACCAGAAAACCCATCGGCGTTATGCGAAATAGCCGCGAGGGGAGACGCTCTTCCAAGTTCCAGCTACAACACTTCTTCTCCTGCTGCTTACTTGTATAGCTTGGCCCGCTCGGCAGCGATCTGCGAAAGCTTTGTCCGGCGCTTCTTGCAACCCTCGATCAGCGCGGGATTAAGAGTTCGCTTGTGCTTGGTCTTGCGCTTGTAGGCCTCCATCTGCGCATCCACCCAAACGCGCAGGCTCTGGCCCGCCGCGGCGGGTCCAAGGTCGTTAATCGTTGGCGGTTGGCTGGGATCCACCCAGAGTATCTGCTGCCACTCATTGGTTGCCATATCAACGTAGGAGATGTAGCCGCCTGGCAGAATCTGGCGCGGAGCCTTGATGGCGCCGGTGAAACTGTAGCGCGTCCCCGGGCTCACCACCGGATCGTAGAAGTGAGGCGTCAGGAAGTCGGAAACGGCCACCCCCTGGATCGAATATGCGTAACCGTCGGCTTCGCACGGATCGCACGCTTCCACGAGATAATTGAATTCCCCAGCACTATCTTCAATTGTACCATCGGACGCTATGGCAATCGCCCTGGAGGTTTGAAGCCGATTCCCATACGGATCAACCAGCATCTCCAGGGTCTCATGGCTGGCGTCAATGGTCCACTCGTCGCTGCCCGGATTGGCAATCACCAGGGCATACGGCTGGTTATGTCTGTCCATATGCACGCCGCCTTCGCCGGGAGGAAGCTTATGCACGAGATTCACGGGCCAGACGCCAGCTGGCACCTGCTTTGCGTTAGGCAAACAGGTCACCGTGGCCTGAACATTCCAGAATTGCGGTAGGTCCCGGATCACTTGGATGTTAAGGGCTGCCGCCACGGACTGAACCAGTGCCGGGTCCAACTTGCCGGTTGTATCAACTAATCCAACTTGAATCATAGACATACGATCTCTTTACCTTGTTTTTCTTTCAGGCTCGAGCGAGGTCGGGTTCAAGCCGCCGGACCGCCAACATAAAAATAGCTACCCCAGGACGTTCCGCTGTTCATGTGTAGCTGGATATCATAAGGATCGGAGGAACACTTGTTGGCGCTATCCGTCTCGGCCAGCCCATTGAAATTCACCATGGCGCCGTTGGTATTCGACTGGAGGCGGAGATTTCTTTCAAAAGCTGCGTGAGTCCAACCGTCCTCAGCTCGCCGTCCGCTGCCCATTTGATCCGTTGTCGAACACGGATTGGCCAAGGAGGAATAGACCTCGCCTCCGAAATCAACCCACTCCGTATAGTTGCTAAGACCGCTGCCGCCGAACAAGCTGGCTGGGTAGTATCCAATCCATATAAAACTCCCACTCCCCTGGACGCCAAACCACCAATTGCCCTGGTAGAGTTGGTACTTAATGAACACCCAAAACTGAGGACCGCCCTGCGTGCTCGTACCGTTGATGCGGATACCGGGAAAGACGGAGGCGTTGTATTGTATCCACCCGCTATATAGGTGGTTGTATCCACCCAGGTTATTACCGTCTTTGGAATAGCTGTTTGTTGTGTAATACGTGAATAGATGGGGAAGCGTATCACCATTTAGAGCCCGATCTACGGTCAAACCTGCCTCAAGCGATTGAAGTTGCGCTGTCTCGTAATTCTGCACCCAGGTTTGGAGGATTGAATGGTCATCGCCCGGCCCGCTGACGGTAGGATCCCAAACGTTCAAATATCCATCGCACCCATAAGACTGCGCAGTTTGGTCTGCCATGGCGTGAAAATAGCCAAAAGGATCTGGGGGTGTCGGTTTTTTGTTGGGATGTTTCTTCTTAATCATCACGCTTCCACGCTTGGATAGGTAGTCTTGCACCGCAATCTTCTTCGTAAGCACCGATATATCTGGACGCGCGATGGGAACAGTTCCAGTGGGACCCCGTTCGGCTTTAGGATCGTCAAGCTCGAAGCCGACGCCTTTCGCTGGCTTTTCCGCATCTTGCTCTGCGACAGCAGTCTGAGCGGGGGGCGGGGGCGCCGCGATCTTACCTTCCGGATGCTGACTTTCGATTGGAACCCAATCCAAGGTCTGCCCTCCGGGCGTTCTGGTTGTTTTGACTACATTCAATAGACTTTGCCGGGTTTTCAAGGACTGGACTAACTCGGGGTTTAGCTGACTTTGATCAGGCATATCGTGTTCTCCTGGATTGCGTTCGTTTGTTGATGTTGATTTTGCGACCACAGAGCCAACGCGAAAGGGGTTGTTTCTTCAACGGTGGCTTCCTTCTGAAGGCGTGAAATTTCCTGTCACAGTGTAACTTTTCGGTTCACAGCCTCACCGCTCCGAGGCAAATCAGAACTTCCAAGCCACCGGTCGATCCGGGTGCGGGGTGTAGGAGCAGAAGTAACCGGTCTTGATGCTCGCGGTGAGGTGGTGGCCGAGGTCGGGAATGGCTTCGGCTATCTTCTGGATAGATTGCTTGATGCGTTTGGTGACGGCGCAACGCGCCCGTTCGGCCTCCGAGGAACTCTTGCGGTCGCGGCCTCCGAGTCCGACCGCGGAAGCGAGATGATGGGCAATCGCGCTCATCTCGTCCTGGGCTTGGGCCATACGGGCGGGATCATTGAGTTGCTCCGCTTCGTTCAGCTCATGCCGCAGATCGTCGAGCCGGCGTTTGTATTCCGCTTTCGCCTGCGCGTCCAGTCTGGGACAGCCGTCGTAGAGTCCGGCAGCCACCAACCGCTCTCTTGCCTCTCGCGGGCATCCGCGCGCGGTGATTGCCTGAGCCGCGACGGGAGCTTGCACCACGCTGGCAAGCAATTCGTTGACGTGAAACTCCCGTCCGGGATGGCGTAGCAGCAAGGCCAGGCATTGCAAACCGCGCGTGGCTTTGAGGCAGGTGGTGTGACCGCGATGCCGGATGCTCCAGTAATCGTTCTGTCGCAAGAAGAGGGACTCTTCGCGGGTCCGAAGCGTGGGGCGCTCAGCAAGGGCGTCCCGTACACTTTCCATCAGGACCCTCGCGAGGTTTCCGCAATCGGGCGCGTCCTGCGCAAGGGTGCTGTCTAGCCCGAGGGTGTTGGTCGCGATGCTAAGGGCTTCCCGATATTGGCATTCCTCAAGCCGGAGCATCGCCCGCGCGACGGCGTTGATTCGGGCGATGCCAGGCCGCCATTGCTCAAGTTGCACCCGATCCTCTTCGTCTGGCGCATGCCGCCTGATGAAATCAATGAGGCGGAGGTTTCGTGAGGCATCCCGTTCCACGCGCGTCCAATCCTTGAGGCGAAAGAGAATAGCCAGGCGATGATGATACAATAAGCCTTCCTGGAACAGCTCGGCGCAGTCTTCGGCACTCAGAGCGAATCCGCTGGCCGTATTTGCCTTCTTCGCGTCGTTGATTCGTGCGCAGTGGAGGTCAAAGACGGATTCCATCCCGTGGATGCGTTGGCCATCGGGCCGGCCATCCATGGCGTATAGCTCCAGGCCCATCGGGAGGCGAACCAGGATTGTCCCCCGCCCGCCGGGGCCAGGCACAACTCGAATAGTATTGGCCGCATCATAAGGCCATTTCGCAAGGAAATCCCTCAGTGCCACTAACGTTGCCACATTGCCTTTGTCCATTGTCCAATGCCTGGAGGCACGAGGCCTCCAGCAGAATCAAACTCAAGTGCGCGGGGTCGCGCGGCCCACGGCACGAGGCGCCCGCCAGAGCCGCCGATGGAACAGAATGGCTTCGCCCGCGCTCTTGCCCTGAATGTCCTCACCTCCCAAACCGACTGTAACCCGCGCTCGCTCCCAATTCCGAAAGCGCCTGCTCGTTGCTGCGGGAGATGTTCCTCTCACAATACTGCTCTGAGTTCCTAAATCAAGTAACGCTTTCGTGGCGGTCACCCGCAGTGTTGTTGTTCCCCGGGCTCTGGCAGCGCCGACGAGCTGGGAGTGGGCTTCGGGATCAGCCACGTCACCCAGGATTGGGCGAACGAAGTGAACAGCGGTCGCGGTGGTAAGGCCAGCCGCCTGACGGCCTTGCGTGGAGCATTGCCGCAGGGTATTGGGTAATGTCCTAACTCGAAACTGATGGGCGGTCGCTGACTTTGGGGTGCTGGGATGTTGGCCGAGCGGCCAGCCACCATCGCCGCAAGGCAACACAGGCCCAAATGGCTTCCACTACCCCGAACGGCCAGGCGCCTTGAAGAAAGCCATAGATTGATCCGAGGGCACAGGCCGCGGCAAAGGCCAAAATGAACCACCGGCTGCGAGCCTCCAGTGCGTAACACACCAGCATGGCAGTGACCGCGAATAAGCCGAACAGCGTTAGCCTATCCATACCCCCCATATCTTATACCTTCAAAGCGGACCGATTGTCAAGCATCGTCAAGGCCTCATTCGCGGCCCGATTCCCCGCCGTTGGATTAACCTCTGAGGACTGCCGCGAGGAATGCCCGTGGGGTGACACGGCGATTGTTCTCACGCTGTTCCTTTTTCACCTTGCGCACAATCTTGATGATCTCATGCACGGGCTCGGGTCCGGCTGCGCCATCGCCTTTGAGCTTGTCAAACTCAGCGCTCAGGGCCGCCCGTTCCGTTTCCTGTTGCCGCCGGATGAGGTCCCTCACCACGTCGCTGGCTGTGGCAAAGCCCTCCTCTTGTTTGCGGGCCTTCAGCCAGGCCAGTTGGCCCGGCGCCAGAGAAATGTTCAGCGTTTCTGCCATGCCGCCAATGTAGCCGCCAATGCGAAACTGGGCAATATCCGCCAAAGGGGCGCCCTGGGCCTCGGGGCTTCGGAGAGGTTTCCCTGCCGTTACGGGCCTCATTTTTGAGGATTTCCAACCGCCACGGCCCTCCCGCAGCCTATCCCCACCCCGTTACCCCACCCTGGCCTCTCCGTTACCTCGCCGTCGCTCCTCTGCAAAGTTTGCAGAGGAGCGACGGAGAGGTAACGGAGAGGTAACGGAGAGGTAACGGAAGGGAGCTGGAGGGGTTGGGATGGGCGCGTGGGCTCAAAAACCAGCCTTTTCGCGGAAACCGGGTGAATCAGACCCGGATTAACTGGCGATAGGGCAAGAACTTGACTCCTGCCTCAGGTTGCCCACCCATCATTCGAGTTCCCGTAGGGCGTCATCAAGATCAATCCCCTCGCCGCGCTTGATCTCCTCCATCCCCTCTCTAAACGAGGCTGGGATTTCGGGTTCTACCAGCCGGCGAACCCCCTCCAGCACGCTCCAACGTTGCTCGCTGGGCAGGGCCTCGATCTCGCGCAGGATTTCCTTCACGCTCATGTCAAGACGATACCATTCTCACCGATGGGGTCAACGCCCGATTCGCGCTTGTTGACGCCGCGTCACACACGCGTGCCTAACGCAATGTTGGTTGAGCGGCCAACTGGGGACTCCGTTACGCCTACAACGGTCCAACCGTGGGGGGGGCCTTCGAGTGCCCGGAGCCGAAGACGCTTGCGTTGTCAAAGCCGAACTGGGCTTTGGCAAGGGTGTCTGGGTGGTAGTTCTGCTCGATGCACTTGTCCCCATCATACCGGGTGCAAGTCACTCGGGGAGCCTCCCCAGGGGCTTCGCGCACGTTGGTGACCGTCATCGTGGGGCCGCCCGATTTCAATTGAACCAAGTCTCCGATTTTCCAGGTACTCATAATGATCCGAGGGTAGCCTCGGGCTAGGGGGTCAAGGAGTTTGTGAATGATTGTGGTTGACAGCAAACCGTGTGCATCGAGGTTGACTATTGGCAGGGTCTTTGATAGAAACTGGGCCATGTCAAAGATGCGGTCAGGTTAGGCATCTGAGGAGCGAACTATGGCAGGAAAATATAACATTTCGTCCGCGTCGGCAAGATTGCGGTCGTCCGTTCATGTTAAAGCGGTGTCGCCGAAGGACGTGAAGACGTGCGGAATTATCATGACGAAGGATCAGGCGATTGAACTCGCAAGTTACGTCCTGGCGGTGGCAGGAGCAAGCAACGCCAAGGGACTGGTTTATATCACTGGGCGTCCGAAAGCCAATAGCGTGACTGTTATTCGAGGGATAAAGTAGTCGGTCCCCTGCACTGCTGGAAAAAGGGTGGTTGACAGCAAATCATGTGCGAGGTATGGCTGGCACGCGAAGCGCAGAACCTACGAACCTTATGGTAATTATGACACGATACCAACGAGCGGCGCAGTTATGGTCAGTTCTCGTATTTGCAGCACGTGAGCAGCACATTTTGAGCTACGAGCTTACCGGGAAGCTGACAGGTCTTCCAGAACGTGCAGTGGGTGAGAACCTCAGCCCGATTCAGGATTACTGCAAACAGAATGGCTTGCCACCGCTAACAGTGCTTGTAGTCAGCGAGAAGACCGGAGTTCCAGGCGGGGGCTTTACTGCTGCACAGGACATTTTGCCTGCGCAGGCTCGGGTTTTCGTTTATGATTGGCTGTCACTGCGGAGGACACCTACACCCGAAGATTTCGAGCAAGCGGCTCGCAAAGCCAAGCATTGATTGACCGGGGCGCGGGCGCGGGGAGTCCCCTACGCTGAGGCTTGCAAAAAGGCTGTTGACAGCAAACCTTGTGCTTGCTGGCGCAGCGGGGCTTGGGCAGTTATACCCAAGAGCACAGTCCAGAAGTGGAAGCAAACATGGACACAGCTATAAAGCGCAAGAGACAACACACAGCTTCGGCTGCTGCATTGGCTACGGGCGCCGAGTTGTCCCGCAGGGGTTGCGATGTTGCGTTCACTCTAGGAAACACCGCCCGCTTGGATATGTTGTGCTGTGCGCCAAACGGAAAGGCCTTTAAGGTCCAGGTGAAGGGAATCTCTGGCAACTATGGCTTCTACATTGACAAATCGTTCTTCGATGGCGAGGACGAAGACCTCTTCCTCGTGGTCGTTCTGGTTCCCTGCGTGGAAGATGAGCCGTTTCGGTTCTTCGTGCTTTCGCACGCTGAAGCAAAGAAGGAGTTCTCGAAAATGCCTTCGATACACCGAGACGGCACGTCGTTGAAAGAAAGCGGTCCTGGGCTTAATTGGGGCTCGGTGAAAGGGTATCCGGGTTGGACTTCCCTCTACCGTTTTCTTTCGGCGAAGTCCTGTGGCGGGGGTTGACAGCAAACATTGTGCTCCACATGCGCCGTGTTTTTGCTTAACGTTAAGCGATAGCCGCATGAGCACACGGAACGATCAATCATTCAACCTAGCGCATAATCCACTGGTGGTGACCCTGAACCATCTGGTTAAGCCTGGATCACATCGGCTCCAGGTCATTGTAGCTCACGCTTTCATAGAATTGCTGATCAACGCTTTCATCGAAGCCAAGTGCAAACATGGGAAGGCCATTGCATCGCATAACCGCGATTACACACATTCTGCCAAGCTGGTCATTTTACACGAGGTGGGCCTGCTGACGGATCAGGAATTCAGGCGCTTTGACTGGCTTCGGAAGCTCCGAAACCGGGCAGCACATGAATCGCTATTTGCAATCACTCCCAGCGATCTTCTCCCGTTCAAAGGCTCCAAGTAGTCTGATCCCGCCAATTTTCACGAACTATGCATGAAGTTGGTAGGCGGTTTTTGCAATGACCACCTAGAGTTATTCGGGCGGAGGGCGGAGGTTCATTCCCGAGCTGTATAAGAGCTCACAAAAAGGGTCGTAACAGGTGGTTGACTTCAAACCTTGTCCGAGCTGCGGCTGGGGTAGGCGGCTCCTGTGGCAGGTTTCCGCTCTGGCACCATAGGGGGGCGCACCGTTCCTGCTCCCGGTCCGCCGCCCCACTCAGGAGGATTCGTTCAACTGACGCTCTTGGAAAGGCTGGCCAACTACTTCGCACCTAAAAGGCGCTCGAAGTTTACCTTAAACTGTTGCTCCAGGTACTGCCGAGTTTTCGGGTGGTTGGAAAGTGAGGCAACTATTAGCCGCGTCGTAAACAATCCTGCATTCTTACGGAATTTCGCGTGCTTCAGAGGTACGTGTTTAATCCATTCAACGGCGACGAGGTATTCGCACTTCCCGTCGTCTTCAGCGTCGTGGAGCAATTCGGGTCCAGCTAGCATCCGTGGGCGGAGTGGGCGCCCGTGGTACTGGAAGTCCCTTGAGGGAACCGCCTTTGCAGTAACTCGCGCGATGCCGAGGTATCCGCTCTTTGGCTGGTACGCGGCTGCGATCGAGCCGACTTCGAGACGATTAAGCTGGGAGCTATACATGCGCCCGTACCCGGCAGCCAGGAATCCATATTTGCGACAATCTTCCCAGTGCCTGTGCTCCTCAGCATGACCCACGTTTACAACGAAGATTCCGTGCTCCGTGTCGAAGCCCGAAAGCGGTTCGTCGAAGGTGTACGGCGGCCTGAAGTTCTTAGCGAAATGGCCCCCGCTCGCGTTGGTGAGCCAATTTCCGACACGCCATATCAAGGCTTTCTCGACAAGGAAGGCTTGCTCCTCTGTGAGGTTGACCGCGATAACCCTAATGAGCGGCTCCTTGCCAGCTTGCTCGATTTCGTGGAGTTGACGTTCCATTGGCGTGCCCGCTTTGTTAGGCAGATGAGCCCACTTGCGCCTGCCCTGCCCTTTTCCAACGTACATCATTGTGCGGTCCCGAGGATCGAAGTAAGCGTAAACGTAGTAGTTGGAGTCAGTTGCCATATAGAATGTGAGAGTAGGAAGATGGCAGAGGTTGTCGAGCGCGGAGATTGGCCGCAGGCAGGGCCACTATTTCCGTTTTCCGGCGACGCCGGCCTGGCGGGCGGCAGACCGGACGGCGGCGGCGACCCGCTGGACCACCTGCCGGTTGAAGACACTGGGCACGATGTACTCCGCGCTCAGCTCACGGGGCGCGATGCATTGGGCAATGGCGCGTGCGGCAGCCTGTTTCATGCTCTCGGTGATCTGCGACGCGCGAACGTCCAGGGCGCCTCGGAAGATGCCCGGAAAGGCCAGCACATTGTTAATCTGGTTCGGGTAATCGCTCCGGCCTGTGGCGACGATGAAGGCGACCCGCGCCGCTTCCTCCGGCATGATCTCCGGGGTCGGGTTGGCCAGCGCGAAGACGATGGGTTTGCGGGCCATGCGCCGCAGGTGTTTGGCCTCCAGGGTGCCCGGCCCGGAGACACCAATGAAGACGTTCGCATCCCGGAGCGCATCTTCCAGGCGGCCACTCAGCTTGCGGGGATTCGTGTGCCGGGCCAGCCAGGCCTTGCTCTCATTCAGGTCGGGCAGCCGGCCTTCGTGCAGGATGCCGGCCCGGTCGCACACTACGATGTCGCGCGCGCCGCCGCGCAGCAGGATGCGCGTGACGGCCATGCCGGCGGCGCCCGCGCCGGAGATGACGACGCGGAGCCGCGCCAGCTTCTGCCGCGTCAGCCGCAAGGCGTTGAGCAGGGCCGCCAGCACCACGACGGCGGTGCCATGCTGGTCGTCGTGGAACACCGGGATGTCCAGTTGCGCCTGGAGCTGGCTCTCGATGTCAAAGCAGCGCGGGGCGGAGATGTCTTCGAGGTTGATCCCGCCGAAGCCGACGGAAAGGGGCTTCACGGCGGCGATGATTTCCTGCGTGTCTTTGGTGCGCAGGCAGATCGGGTAGGCGTCAATGCCGGCGAACTCCTTGAAGAGCATGGCCTTGCCTTCCATGACTGGCATGGCGGCTTCGGGGCCGATGTCGCCCAAGCCCAGAACGGCGGTGCCGTCGCTAACGACGGCGACGGAGTTGCCCTTGATGGTAAGCTGCCAGGCCTTGCTCGGATGGGCGGCAATGGCCTGGCACACGCGCGCCACGCCCGGCGTGTAGGCCATCGAGAGCGCGTCGCGTGTGACCAGCGGCACTTTGTTCTGGATTGCTATCTTGCCTCCCAAGTGCAGCAGGAACACGCGGTCCGAGACGTTGATCAGTTTGACCCCGGGCAGGCGACGAACCTTGGCGATTATATGCTCCTGGTGGTCCGCGTCGCGTGGCCGCACGGTGATGTCGCGGGTCATGGCTTTGGTGTCGGAGGCCACGATGTCCACGGCCCCGATGTCGCCACCCTCCTTGCCAACGGCGCTGATGATGCGCGCCAACATGCCGACCTGGTTAGGATAGGTCAGGCGCATGGTGAAACTGTAACTGACTGAGGGAGCAGATGGGTTGGTTTTCATGGGGACGGCTCTGGGCGGGCAGGTTGGCCTCTTTCAGCGATACTTGATCTCACTATGTTTGTTTCATGTAGGGCCTTTCTGGCGGGGAGTCTGGCGATTGTTGGCGGCGGCGTCAACGGGGAATGGAGAACCGGCAGCAGTTCTCATGTTGGCTGATTGGCAGGGCGCGTCACTCCGTGCGCGCCGTTCGCTCGCAGGTGCCCCACGCGCGGCGCGCACGGAGTGACGCGCCCTACCGCTCTGCGCAGGTCTTAAACGTTCGTTAGCAGTTAAGCGTGCGACGCGCAAGCGCCGCAGCCCCCATTCACCGCCAGACGAGCCGAATCGGCCGGGTATCGCAGGGCTAAGCTGGCCGCGAGTTGTTTAAGCTCGGCAACATTGATCTTCCCGCGGATCTCTTCATCGAACGCCTCGCATGATTGGTCCAGCAACTCGAACTGCTCGGGCGAAATCGTGTTCTGGGCCATGGGATAAAGGACGTTGTTCTCCTTCTGGATGTGCGCGTAGAGCAAGGGCACGAACTGGGTGACGTACTGGATGACCCTCGCCCTTTCGTCATCGCTGAGCACACCGGTCCCGCTGCCTATTGCAAGCAAGCCGCGCACCTCCTGCCGGCCTTCCTCATGCTCGGCCAGCATCACCGCCACTGGACCGCTACCCTCTGGAAACCCGGCCTCAACCATTTTGACAAAGAGCCGGTCTTCCTCCTTGCCGTGGTGGCACTTGTCGGCGAAGTCGCGAAAGAACCTGCCGAAATCGGCCACATCCTGCCGAGGGACCGGGGTTCCTGCAGCCAACTGTTCGCCCATTGCCTCAAGCGAGGCCAGCACTTCAACGATCACCTCATGTTCCTGCATCATCAATTCAACGCATTTATTCATGACGCAAATCTAGCGCCGAGCTGAAGCGGTTGCCTTGATCGAAGTCAAGGAACGCCGCGGTTTCATGGACTCCGAAATGTCCGGTGCCGGTTCTCCCGCCGCCGGTTGGTTTGGACCGGCTGCAGCTACAAAGCCAGCAGCCACTCGACTCGGTGGGGCTCATCCGTCGGGGAGGGCGTGGCGTAAGCGTGATTGGCGCGTGCTTCACCCGTGTCAGGCCCGTGTTCATCCCGTGTCTAACCCTTAGCGTACCCTTCTCCAGGCCACTTTTTGCCCTTCGGGCGATCATTTCACGGCGCTTCGCCACCGCTCCGGGGCATATTGGTAACCTCCCGCAAGGCGGGTTGGGCACTCTCAGCGCGCAGATTTGACTTGCACGGGAGTAACAGTCACACAAGATGACGGCAGATGAGTGGCTCAATATCAGCAAGGGGCAGTGCCGTTCTCGACTGGTACTGGCACAAGGGCGTCGAGCGTACTGGCGAGTATGATTTGAGCGGGGCCTGGCTGGATGAGCTTTACCAGGTGCGAGATGCGGCGGCGGCAGTAGAGGCCGCGGTCGCAGCGGGCCGGCCATGCCTGGCGCTGTGGGGGCCTTCGCAGAGCGGCAAGTCCACCCTGCTCTCCCGTTACCTGGACGCGCCGGCAGACCCGAAGGCTGTCTCGGCCCTGCAATGGGACCCCGCAGCGCCCGTGGCGTTTGTCGGACGGCCCGACCGGCCGGATTGCGTCCATCTGAATCCCTACAACCAGCAGCACGATGCTTCGGGCTGTGTCACCCGTTTCACGCTTTGCCAGGCGGTAGAAGACCCGCGCCACCCTGTCGAATTGAAACTGGCCACTGAGGAGCAGGCTCTGCATGCGCTGGCGGCGGGTTACGTGATGGAGTGCGACACGCGCACGGCCAAGGGACGCGAGGTGTTCCATGAGGCAGCCGGCGTGGACCGGAAGCTGTTCGAACTGAAGGCCCGGACCCGTGGGCGCGGCGCGGCCAGCCGTCCGGTGCGCGAGCGGCTGCAAACGGTCCTGAATGTGTTGGACGACCTGATCGCCGCTGACTGGGCGCGCTACCGCAACCTGGCACCTGATTGGAAGAACCTGCGTCCGCGACTGGCCTCTGATCCCTTGCTGCGAGCTGATGCGGCGGGCCTGGCGGAGTTTACTTCGTGGCTGTTCTGGGATGGCCAGGCCCCGCTGACCGATCTCTGGCAGAAGCTGGTGGCGCAGAGGGGCAAGATCCTCAAGCAGGCGGCTGGGCGTCCGATGCACTGCTCGTATCAGGTGGCACGACTGTTTCTGGACATTGATGCTTACCGCAAGGTCTCGCAGGGCGACGGCGGGGGCACGATCAGCGGCATCGGTTACTCTGCGGGGGAGCGCTTTTGTCTGGGCACAGGCTTGCCCAATGCAGCCGTCGCGGACACGCAGGAGTTTGGGCTCTGGCAAGGCTTGGTATGGGAAATGACGTTGCCGGTCAACGCGGCGCTGCTGCCGCAGGATTCGCCTACAATGCGCCTGCTGCAAGTCGCAGACCTGCTCGATTTCCCGGGCGTGGCCCTGACCTATCCTGGCGGGGAGCGCAAGAAGCCTGAGCAGTTGACCCCCGCGCAGTTGCTGACCGAGGTGCTCAAGCGCGGCAAGACGGCGAGCATCGTCGTGACGCGCTCGCGCCAACTCGGCATCGCCGGCTTCTCGCTGCTGAACCGCATCCAAGCCGCCCCGGCACAACCGACGCAACTGCTGACCGGCATCCAGGCCTGGGTCCGCGCGCTGGGCCAGCCCTGGCCGCCGCCGCCCGGGACCGTGCCCCTGAACCTGGTGCTGACCTTTGCCGCCCGATTGGTCAACGGCGTCGTGGACAGCATCCACTTGCAGCGCCCGTCCGCGGATTTCTCGCCTGTGTTCGAGTTTCTCAACAAGCTGGGCGATCTGGCCAATCCGCAGTGGGTGCAGTTCTTCACCACCACCTATCCGCGGTTCGACGAGGGCCGCACGCGGGGCAGTGCAAAGGACATTGAGGCAGCGGCGCGCCTGATCTCGGAGAGCGAAGACTTTCGGCGTCACCTGGGCAACTGCATCGGTTCCGTCGCTGCGATGATCAAGGGCGGCGCGGCGGACGGAGACGGCGGCACCGATTACTTCCTGAGTGCGCTGGTGGCGCAGGCGCAGCAATCGCAGGTGCCGGCGCTGTTGGCGCGGCGCGGGCAGGAGCTGGAGCGGCAATTCGCCGCCCTGTTGGAAACAGCTCTGCCTCCCGCGGCGGCGGGTGAAGCACGGCGGGAGCAGGAGTTGGAAGCCTGGTCCCGTGCGCTGGAGGTGGAGATTGACAGCTACCGTCAGCAGCATCGCGAGGGCGATGGTGCGGCGCATGTGAGCCAGGGCTTGCGCCAGTTGTTGAACGTCGAGCCGGAACTGCTGGAGCCGATCCCGCTGGCAAGCCAGAGTCCGGATTGGCGGGCATACGTGGAGGGCCAGCTTCTGCGTTGGCGGGAGCTGCGCAAGGGGCGCGACGGCGATTGGAGCTACCTGGGGCTGAAGGATGCCGCCGCGACGACTCGGCACTTGGGTTACCTCGCGGACCATGTGCTGCTGCGAGGTAACTTGCATCGCTGGCTGCGCGAGAATCTGGATCACCTGAACGACCATGTGGAGGCGGCCCAGGCGAGGCGCTTCCTGGCGGTGCGCATGGCGGAGATGATCTGCTTCGGCGTCGAGGGCCGGGCAGCACATCGCGGGTTCGCAACGGATCCCGATGCACCTGCCAGTGTGACCGCCGACGCCATCCAGCCGCGCCTTCGTGGCTATGCCGCGCGCGAACAAGAAGACCCGGAGGCCCGGGATGATCGCAAGTCGCCCCATTACCTGGGCTTCCTGAAGCCGTTCTTGCAGCACCTCCAAAGAGTCAGGGGCACACCGGCTACGGCCCGCAAGCCGCAGGCGGGGGATGCGGAACTGGCGCAGTTGGCGGCGCGGTTTACTGAGAGTGCTTAATATGCGGCAGCCGGAGAATTGCAAATTGAGAATTGTAGATTGTAAATTGCTAATTGGGGTCGAGTATGACACCTGAAGAATTGTCTGAGCGGTTGTGGCGATTCGCGGCAAGGGTGGGCAAAGTGGTGGATGCCTTGCCGGACACGCGGCTGGGGAGGCATGTGGCTGGTCAATTGGTTCGGTGTGGCACCAGTGCGCCGCCCAATTACGATGAAGGTTGCGCTGCCGAAAGCCGGCGGGACTTTATCCATAAGCTTGGGATAGCGCTGAAGGAGCTGAAAGAGACCCGCGGTTGGTTGCGCTTTATCCCTATCGCGGCGCTTCTCCGGGAACGGCGAATCGCCGCTTTGGTGCGAGAGTGCGAAGAACTATTGAATATCATCGCTCAATCCATCCTGACGGCGAAATCCCGTGGGCAGCCTCGGAAGCCAACCAAGCCCGGGGAGGCTGCGATTTGAAATCTTCAATCTCCAATTTGCAATTTGCAATTCCCTCTCCCGACTATGGACCCGAATGACCCATTGGCCCAAGGTGATACCACGACGGGTGCGACTGCAGGGCCGCCGGATGACCTGGCGCCCGCCGCCGAGCCCGCAGCCAAGCCTGCCGTCATTGATCTATTCGGCGACACGGGGCACCACTTCGCGTTTGTCCCGCTCACGAGCCGCCAGTTGCATGACAACCCGGACCTGGAGCGGCTTTGCCGGAACAACGATTTCCCGTGGTGCGAGGCCCGTGACCGGAGTGGCGAGCCGCTGCGATGGCTGCGCTACCAATTCGCACAGCGCGAAATCGGCGGCACGCCCACGGACCAGAGCGGCGTCCTGCTGTCCATCGAGACGAATCAAGGCACTTCCCACCGCGGTTGGGCGCTGCAGCCGCAGGAAGCCGTGTCCAGCACCGATGCTGCCCGCTACACCGCCGCCGACAAGACGCGCACACCTTACGTTTTCCCCGACCCGACGCGCCAGCCGCCGGGTGGGGTGCAGAAGCTGACTGTCTATCTGCCTCTCACGCCCGCGCCCGCCCGTGACTCCTCCGCGCTGGGCCGCTCGTTGAGCCTGGACCTGGAGATTCACTGGCTGGAATCGGTGGGCAAAGTGGTGGACGTGGACCTCATCGTGGACTTCGGCAACACGCGCTCGGTCGCCCTGCTGCTGGCGCGGAGCCAGGCTGCCCACGGCACCCTTTCGGAGATCACGCAGCCAGTGCGTTTTGGTTACCGGAAGGAGGAGCCCCATGCCGCCCCCAAGGACCAGGAGGACCCGTTCGCCCTGGTGGACTCGTGGTTTGTATTGCAGGAGACCACCTTCGCCAACCTTGAGCCGCTCGACCAGAAACTGCCGCCGCATATGCCGCAACCGGTCGAGGACTTGCACTGGGAACCGACGGGGCCTCATCTGTGGCCGCTCAAGAAGAAGGGCGAGCGGGTGGTTAGCCGCACGCTGCGAATGCCGCACATGTTTGTGGAGCTGTCACCTGCTGTGCTCGGCCCGCCGGCCGCCGATATTCTGGCCAACATGGAACCCAGCGCCGGGGGCAACCACTTCCTTAGCTCGCCCAAGCGCTACCTTTGGGACCAAACACCGGTGGGCGACCTCGGCCAGGCAGGGCTGACGTATTGGACGATGAACGTCCAACGCTGGCATCCGAATTCCAGGATGGTGCAGGCGGGCAAGACGCTGGAGAAACTCTCAGGCACCGTGCTGCGTTTCCTGGACCAGGACGGCTCGGACTGGAACCTGGGCGACGACGCGACACAACGCCCGCCGCCCGAGCGCGCGAACGCGGCGGCACGCCCTCCCTCCCGGCCGAACGAGCCGGCCTATCCGCGCGCGGACGCGCTCACCTGGGCGGCGCTGGCTTTGCTGGAAGCGGCCTACCGCCAGCTTCAATCGCCTGCGGGACGCCCGGCCGGCCAGCCGTTTGTGCGCGTGCGTTTGGCCTCGGTGATGGTCACCTTCCCACCGGGCTGGACCGCGCAGGAGTTGGCCGCTTACCGGCGCAAGTGGCAGAAGGCTTTGGATATATTCGCGCTCACCCATTTTGCGGATTGCCGGCTGGTCACTGACGGCGGTGAGCGCCCAAACTTGAGCATGGAGTTGGATGAGGCGGTCGCTGCCCAGCTTCCGTTGGTGTTCGATGAAATGAGACGGCTGGGCGGACAGGGCGAGAATTGGCTGGAGCTGGTCGGGCGCGGGCACGGCACGGACGCGCGCGCCCGGGTGCTCAACCTGGACATCGGCGGGGGCACGACGGACGTCACTATCATTGAATACCAGGACCGCCGTCCGGGCGAAGGCGTGGACCTGGTTGGCACGGTCCTTTACCGCGACAGCAGCACGATTGCCGGCGATGCGCTGGTGCGGCGCATCATCGAGTCGGTCTTGCTGCCGGCCCTGGGGCGAGGCTTGAACGAGGAAGGGCGCGAGGCTTTCGCCGCGCTGTTTGGCCGGCAAAAGGGCGAGGAGCGCGCACGCTGGAACCGGATCACTCGCCAGGTCCTGCTGCCGATTGTGAACGGCTGGCTCGCCGCCGCCGGGCGCGAGGAATCCTCTGCCCAGCCCACGCCGACGCCGCGAGAGTTGCACGTGAACCTGCAGTTGATCGAGGAGTTCAACCAGCTCTGCGAGAGCGCGCGGCTGCCGGCGCGATTGCTCGACCCGGATGCCGCGCTGAGCTACTCGCAGGAGCACCTCACGCAGTGCGTGCATGAGAACTTCGCCGGCATATTCCGTTCGATGGCCAAGGCGGTCGAGGCGTTTGACTGCGACCTGGTGCTGGTCAGCGGCAAGCCGTCCGAGCTGGCGGCGCTGCGAAAATTACTGCGGGCGGAGTTGCCGCTCCTGCCGCAGCGCATTCTTTTCACGAAGGACGCCTACGTGGGCGCCTGGTATCCGCTCAGCGTGGATGGCCGGATTCACGACGCCAAGACCGTCACGGTTGCAGGCGCGGCGTTGCACCAGGCGATCAAGCGCGGGTTGATGGGGCCGGGCTGGCATATCACGCGCCGGGTGTCGCCGCACCTGCTCACGCGCAATTATTGGGGCACCATGCCGAGGGGCGGCCACACGCGTTTCGGCACGCTGCTGCTGGAGTCGAAGGAAGACCGGAAGCAGTGCCGTCTCCAGATCGGCGACCGGCTCGGGCGGCGGATGCTGCCGGCGGATACGCGCCCCGAGCCCGTCTATCAACTGCATTGGCGGGACCGCAGCCGCTATCGCAGCGGTGGTGACCCCGTGAACGCATTGCTGGAGGTGACGCTGGAGCGCATGGCGCCCGCCGCCTGGGATGAGACCGAGGCCGATCAGGCGCCGCAAAGTGAATCGCTCCGCGTGGCTGCCGCGGACGGCGTGTGGAACGGGCAGCGGGTGACAGCGCAAGACGTTGAACTGTCTTTGTGCACATTGGAGACCGATAGCCATTGGCTGGATGCCGGGACCTTCCACGTTATGTGGCCGAGTCCTGAAGTGTCTGACGCCGGCTAACTGATATGGGACATAATTCTGGCGCCGCTGTTGTAGCGCAGGTTTCCAACCTGCTGTATCGCGGATTTCCAATCCGCAGGCGCTACAACGTGTCAACGGCCAGCCGACTCGAAGTCGGCGATACGGCAGGTTGGAAACCTGCGCTACGTCAGAACAGTTATGTCCGTGGTTACTAAGACCATGAACACCCGAGAAGAGAGCACCAACGTCGAAGGCGCGAAAGGCGAAACCGGGAGCGCGACGCTCGGCCGAACGGGGCAAGCGACTTCCGCCCCCTCCCCTGCCCTGTCCTCCGCGGCGGGCGCGCCTGCGGCCAGTGTGCTAGGAGACGCTGCCACAACCGAAGCCTGCCAGACGCAAACCAACCGGCTCACGGCTGAGACGTTGAGGCTCATCGCCGAGGCGAACGAGTTCGGCGCGCGCCAGCTTCAGGAGCTGAAGCGCATTGGCGAGTGGCTCCAGCGCGACCTCGTGGCTGAGGCCGGGCGTCTGGCGCAGCTCGATAAGGAACTGCGCGAGCGGCAGACAGTAGTCCAGCGGGATGAGAAGCTTTACCGCGAGGGCGTTGAACTCAAGCTACAGGCCGAAGCCCAGGCGCAGGAGAACCAGCGCGGCCTGGCAGAAACGCAGAGCAGAAAGGCGGCGGCAGAGAAGGCGGAGCGAAGGGCCAGCGAAGAGATTAAGAGCAACGAGCAAGCGGCTGCCACGGCACGAGCGGAGCAGGAGCGTGCGAAGGCGCTGCTGCTGGAAAGCCAGTCCGAACGCGAGAAGGCCGAGGCCGTCCGCAACGAAGCCGCGCGCAGCTTGCAGGAGGCACAGCAGCTCCATGAGGAAACCGAGAAGCTCCAGGCCCAATTGCTGCCGAAAGCCTTCCAGGGCGAGAGTTGGCGCGCCTGGCGTGAGGAGGTCATCCGCCGGGCGGCGACAGACGGGCCCGTGTCGCTCCTGGTCGCCCGCCTGCACACGGCGGCAGCCCTCGAACGCTCTGCCCGGCCTCTGACGTTGGAGTTGCTGCGCGACATCGGACGGTCCGTTTATGAAACGCATGGAGCGCAGGCGGAGAAGATCGCCCAGGCCCTTGCCCAGAATGGCCGCGGGCAATTTGACATCAAGACCGTGCGTGCCGGCGACCGCGTGGATAACAAGTTCATGAAGCCAGCCGCCAGCGGGCTGGTGGAAGTGCGCACCGTCTTGGGCTGGGCCGTGCGCGACGCCAAAGGCAGTTGGCAATTCCTGGCTGAGGTGAGCTGAGCCTGGGAGAAAGCCATGCCACTCGAACCCACACCCAACGGCTTGCTCGCCCGTTCAGGCGATTATGAGCCCTTGCGCGCATTCAGCCAGGGCGGGGTCTATTGGGACAAGGTGCCGCAGCAGCTTATCCGCGAGAGCAGCCTGGCTGAGTTTCTGCCGCCGGTGGAGGTGGAGAAGGATGACGGGGGAAAGTACGGACGCTTTCACCGCGAGCAGGGGCGCCGGGAATTGCTGAGTCGCAGCAAGCCGCTTGGCGGCGGGCGCATTCCAGCCGATCAGCTCCAGCGCTTGAAGCAGGCCATCGAGGAGTTCAAGGCCAAGGGCCGGGAATCAGGGGCTCAAGAGCACAATCGCCAGCTCATCGAGCGATTCAGGCTTCCCAACCCCGGCCTCGAGCCTGAGCTCTACCGCCTGGTTGGCTCCTGGTGGAATCGCCGGCTCCAAATCCTTTGGGGCTGCGAGCGCACACGGGACTCTTCGCTGCCGCCGACCGCCGCAGTCGAGAAGCTCGCGGAAGACCGGTTCTACCACCTGCGCCGTTGGCTGGCGGCGCTCCTCCTGTTGTTGCTGCTGGCGCTGCCGGCCTGGTGGGCGGTTGCGCACTGGGAGCAGGTGCAGGCTTGGGTCGCCCCCGGGACCCAGCCGCCGTCTGCCGGCGCCGGGCAAGTCTCTCCCGAACAACCAGCAGCGACCGAGGCTGAGAAAGCTCAGCAGGCGGCGAAGCAGGCTGAGGCCGCTGCGAAGAAAGCCCAGGCAGACGCCGATAAGGCGAGCGCCGATGCCCAACGTGCCCAGCAGGCCGTGGATGGCACGAAGGCTGATGTGGATCGAAAGCAGAAGGAAGCGGCGGATGCCCTGGCTGCCGCGAAGAAGGCGGAGGACGTTGCCAAGGAGGCTCGCGCTGCCGCCGATCGCGCCAAAGCCGCCGCGCTGGCTGCGCAGAAGGCGGCGGAGCAAGCAAAGGCCGCAAAGTCGCCTCTCGTGCCAGCGCCGCCGCAAACCCCGACAGGCGCATCTTCATCACCCGGCCAGCCACCCTCCTCGACTCCGGGGGCCTCTCCCCTGCCCTCTCCGGGAAGCGGAACAGGCATGCCTTCGCCGAGTGGAGACATGTCGCCGAGCGCGGGAAACCCAGCTCAAGCCATCGCGGCCCCGCAGGGCCAGATCGTCCTCTGCGATCAGGGCCAGCCTGCCGCCGACGGCACAATGGCCGTCACGCTGGAGGTTCGCCCTCTGACCGGCGCGTCGCGCGCGCTGCCCGTCCAAAGCTGGACCTACGATGGGACCACTGTGAGCGCGAGGAACCGGCTCCAGGCGAACTTGAAGGGCGGTGACCATCTTGTCCAGGCTACCCTCCTTGATGCCGCGGGGAATCCGACGCAGATCCAGGCGGTCTTGACCGTGCAGCCGGGCAAGGTGATCACTACGCCCGGCACGGTGAGTCTGCGCCCGAAGGCAACTCTTTGAGGGGTCGTGGCGGCGAAAAAAGTCCGGTAACCTCGGCGCGGACCTTGAAACTACCTTGAAACTACCTTCAAATTACCTTCAAATTACCTTCCAACCACGGGGAGACCCCTGGGGTACAAGGGTTTTCGTGAGGTCACCAGCGCGAGGCGAGGCGGAGGATATGCTAACCTAATCAATGGATTTACCCCGAATGATAACGAGAACCGAGCCGGGCGCACGCCTTAGCGCTGAGCCTCGGCAGGCTTCACAAGGGCAATGACGAGGGCGCCGGGCAGGAGATACTTCCGGGCGATGGCTTTGATCTGCTCGAGCGTGACGGCTTCATAGCGGGCGTCGTCGGTGTCGCTGTGCGCATAGCCGAGGCCGTAGAGTTCATCGAGCGCGGTAGTCATGGCGAAGCCGCCCAGGTCCTGCCGGGCAATCTTGCGCTGGCCGATGACCTTGGCCTTCGAGCGTTTGAGTTCGTCGGCGGTGATGCCCTCGGCGCGGAGGAGTTCGGCTTCTTTGAGCAGTTCCGTTTCCACAAGGGCCGCCTTGTCGGGCGCAGTGCCGGCGTAGAAAGCGAAGTAGCCGGGGACGAGGCCCGCGACATTCTGCGCACCCACGTAGTAGGCCAGGCCAAGCTGCTCGCGGATGCGCATGAAGAGGCGCGAGCCGAGGTCGCTGCAGGTTTCGTGCAGCAGGTCGAGCGCGTAGCGGTCGGCGTCGGCGATGGTCGTGCCACGATAGCCGATGACAAGGACCGCCTGTTTCTTATCGCGGGTTTCGGTGACGCGCTGGATAGAGTCCAGAGTCCAGAGTCCACGGTCCACAGTCGAAACGGGAGCGGGTGGCGAAGGTCCCCAGGTGGCAAACGCCTTTTTGACGGCGGCTTTGACTTTGTCGGTGGCGATGTCGCCATAGATGGCGAGGACGCAGTTGTTGGGGCGCGCGAATTGGTCGTGGAAGCCTTTGAGATCCGCGACCTGGATGCTCTGCACGCTGGCATCGGTGCCGAGAGCATCAAGGCCGTAGCCGTTCGGGCCGAACAATGCACGGCGCATGGCCAGTGAGGCGCTCTGGAGCAGGTGATCCTTTAGATCGCGGATGGCGGCCAACTGGACTTCGCGCTCGCGCTCCAGCGCCGGTGCGGGGAAAGCGGGGTTCAAGAGCACGTCGGCCAACAGGTCCAGCCCGGTCGCGAAATCCTCGCTGAGGACTTCGACGTTCACCCCGAAGCTGTTGTTGCCGCCGTAGCTGTCAATGCTGCCGCCGACGGACTCGATCTCGCGGGCGATGTCCTCTGCGGACCGACGAGCGGTGCCCTTGAGCAGCATCTTGCCGGTCAACTGGGTAAGGCCGTTGTTCTCCGCGGTTTCTACGAGCACGCCGCCTTTGAAGAGGGCGCGGAATTCGACGAAGGGCAGGCGGTGGTCTTCCTTGACCAGCAGCCGAAGGCCGTTGGCCAGTTCGAACTTCTGCACCGCGTGCTCGCGCGCCGTCTCGCCCGTAACCACCGGCTTGGGCGCAGTGCCGGCGGGCAGAAGCGAGTAAAGCGTGCGGTTTTCCGGCGTAAGGTACTTGAAAGCGACGCGCTGGACGTCGGCGGGGGTGATGCGCTTGACTGCCGCCAGGTAGCGCTCGCTGAAGTTCAGGTCGTTGGCCGCGAGCCAACTGCCGCCCAGGTCCTGGGCTTGCCCCTGCATGGTCTTGCGGGAGGAGAGCGTGCCGGAGATGAATTGCTTTACGGCTTTGTCCAGCTCATCCGCCGAGACAGGTGCCGCTTTCATCTTCTCGACCTCGTCCAGCATGCCGTCGCGCGCGGCTTTGAATTTATCCGCGTCCACCATAGCGCTCATACCGAAGAGGCCTGGCTGGCCGGGGCTGTAGGTCCAGGCGTCAACGCTATGGACGAGACCTTTCTGCTCGCGGACGGTCTGGTAGAGACGAGAGCTGCGGCCATGCCCGAGCAGGGCGGCCAGCACGTCGAGGACCGGCACGTCCGGATGGCGCAAATCGGGGATATGCCAGGCGATGTGGAAGTGGCCCAACTCGATGGGCGCCTCCTCGATAACTTCGCGCGGGGCAGTCTGGGCCGGTTCTTCGGGCAGCATGACGGGCGGCAACGGGCGGGCTTTGCTCTTGGCGTAAGACTCGCGGATTTGAGCAAGTGCCTCCTCAGGCTTCACGTCGCCCGCCACGACATAGAAGACGTTGTTGGGTGCGTATTTCTCGTGGTAGTAGCCGCGAATGTCCTCGGGTTTGAGCTCGTTGAAGATATCCGGGTAGCCGATGACAGTGAGGCGGTAGGAGCTGCGCGTATAGGCCGTTTCGAACAGGCGGCGGCCGGCACGGCGGCCCGGGTCGTCGGTGTTCATGTCCATCTCGCGCAGGATGACCTGCTGCTCCTTGGCCAGCTCATCCGGCGGCAAGGTGGCGTTCTGCATGATGTCGCAGAGGACGTCGAGGGCGACCTTCGCGCCCGTGTTCGGCACATCAATGTGGAAGACGGTGCGGTCGAAGGAGGTGTAGGCGTTCATGTAACCGCCTGCCTCCTGGACTTCCTGGTCAATGCGGCTGCCGGGGCGGGTGGTGGTGCCTTTGAAGAGCATGTGCTCCAGCACGTGCGAGAGCCCGGCGCCCAGCCATTTGCCCTCGTGGATGCTGCCCGCCATGCACCAGGCCTGCGCCGACACGACCGGCGCGCTGTGATCTTCGCGGGTGATAATGGTCAGGCCGTTGTCGAGCGTGGTCAACGTAACGCCCGGCGGGATGGCGGGGATGGGGTCGGTTTTCGGTTTAGTGGGGATCATTGTTAGAGTTCGCCGGCCTGTCGGAAGGCCACGGCTTTGACTTCATCCGACAGCCGGAAGTCCGCTACGGCCTCCAGTTCTGCTGCCAACTGCCGCACTGAAGCGATACGTCCGGTCCGCTTGGCCACCACCAGAACGCCCAGCAGGCCGATAAAGGGCACGCCTTCACGCAATGCCACGCGCCGGCCTTTCAGCTCGTCCATGAGTAGGAGATCGGCATGACGCTCTTTGGCGAGTGCGATGGCTTCGGCTTCTCCCAGGTCCAGTTCAGCGCCAAGCCTCTCCACCTCAGTGCGGCTGAGCACCCTTGCAGCGCGGAGAAATGCTGGGAGAAACGGGTGGGTCTGGTGCAGTTCCTTCTCGACCGTCTCAGGGATAAGGACTTCTCCATAGAGTTCCTTCAGCAAGGCTTCCTTTCCAACCTGCAGCAGTGCCGTAATCGCCGAAGTATCGCTGACAACGATCATCCCTGCGCGGGCCTACCCGAGAATTGCTCCGCCATTCTCATATCGTGCTCGGCGTCCTCAACGGTATAGTTGATGCAGAGGCCACGATGGCCGATCTCATGCATGAAGGAGGCATAAGGAACGCCGGCGATTCTGGCGGCGCGTCCCAATGAGACCTGCCGTCCTGCATAGAGGCCTACCGCCAGTTCCAAACGAGCCTGCTCTGGCGTCAACCGCAGACCAGCAACTTCCTTGTCAGGCAACTCAATCGTCATAATCAAACGCTACCACCCTGACGTAAACGTGCAACGCCAGGGCCGAGTAAAGAGGCGCAACATATTGCTAAGGTTTGGCCTCCGGCGACTGGGCAGGCTTGGCCTGAGCAGCCTGAACGGTCTGCTTGCTCCTGGGCAGGAAGGGTTTGACGAAGGCTTCGTCGAAATCGTAGCCGTTGCTGAAGTCGGCCCGGCTATCCTTATCGGTCTTGGCCAGCCAGCCGACCTCGATCATGTTGAAGACGATCTCACCGAAGTCCTGGCAGCAGCGCACGCCCCATTCTTCGAGCAGTGTCTTGGTCATCGGGCCGAACTGTTCCAGCGCAAACTCGCGGATGCCCTGCAACAGTTCCTGGCCGCTGACGTGGCGGACGCGCCGAACACTTTTGGCGACGGCCTTCTGGGTATGATCCAGGGCCTCGCGGACAAAGAGGTAGGCGTCCCGGCTGTAGCGCGGGTCTTTGGCCTGAATCTGGGCCAGCGCTTCTTCGAAACTGACTTCCTGCATGTTAAGGTTGTGACATTTCAGCAGCCTGCGCCGGCGGATGGGCCGTCCGATACGTTTTGACCGCCCAGCCCGTCAGCAGCAAGAGCAGGATCACGCACAAGACTGCCTGCTCGCGTTTGGTCAAGCACTGCACGGGCGGCAATATAGCAGGACGCCGGATGCATCACAATGGGTTAAACGGCCACGATGTTCACGAGCCTCTTGGGCAGCACGATAACCTTCTTGATCGTCTTGCCGTCCAGGAAGGGCTTTACCTTCTCAGAGGCCTTAGCGGCGGCCTCTAACTCGGCTTGCGCGGCGCCTGCGGAGACTTTGATCACGTCGCGGAGCTTGCCGTTCACTTGAACGGGGATTTCAAGTGTGTCCTCGACGAGCACGGCTGGGTCGAACTTCGGCCACGCGGCGTAGGCGAGAGTGGGGACGGATTGCGTGTTGTGTGTTGCGTGGAGCTTGGCCCAAAGCTCTTCGGCCAGATGCGGCGCGAATGGCTGGAGCAGGACCAGGAAGTCGCACAGGACGGAGATGGGCTTTGCGTCCCAGGTCATGGCTTCGTTGATGAAGACCATGAGAGCGGATATCGCCGTGTTGAAGCGCAAGCCGTCCAGGTCTTCAGTCACCTTCTTGATGCAGGCATGAAGGGCCTTCAGTTGGGCGGCGGTTGGCTTGGTGTCGGCGATGTTCACGGCAAGCCGGATGTTTCCCAGCAGTTCGGGCCCTCGCTGCGGCTCAGTGGTCAGGCTCTGCTCGAAGTCGGTCTCGCTCTGCTCGTCCACGAAGAGTCGCCAGACGCGGCCGAGGAAGCGGTAAACGCCTTCCACACCCTGAGTGTTCCACGGCTTCACCATTTCCAGCGGGCCCATGAACATCTCGTAGAGTCGGAAAGCGTCCGCCCCATACTCCGTGAGGATGTCGTCGGGGTTGATGACATTGCCGCGCGACTTGGACATCTTCTGGCTGTCCATGCCAAGGATGAGGCCCTGGTTGACCAGTTTAAAGAAGGGCTCAGGCGTGGAGACATGGCCGAGATCGTAGAGAACTTTGTGCCAGAAGCGGGCATAGAGGAGGTGCAGCACGGCGTGTTCGGTGCCGCCGACGTAGAGGTCAACGCCGGGTGTGGGGCGTATTTGTTGCCCCGTAGCGGCAGGCATCTTGCCTGCCGTAGAGCCGGGCATCCTGCCCGGCGGGATGGCTGGTCGCATCGCAGTGACGCTGGGAGATTCGAGTGCGGCTCCGGGCGGCAAGATGCCGCCCTCTACGGCAGGCAGGATGCCTGCCGCTACGTCGTGGACGTCCGCGCCGAGGGTCGCATCGCGCACCGTCCCCATCCAATACTCCTCCGCCCGAGGATCTACGAACCGCTCGGTATTTCTCGCATCCAGGTAGCGCAGGTAATACCAGCAACTGCCGGCCCATTGGGGCATGGTGTTGGTCTCCCGCTTCGAGCCGTCGGGCAGATTGACCCAGTCCTTCGCACGGGCGAGAGGGGGCTGGCCGTCGGACGTGGGCTTGTAGTCGTCGAGCGGCGGCGGCAAGAGCGGCAAGGCCGAATCGGGCAAGGCCTCGTGATACGGCTGGCCGTCGGCTCCGTTCTTCCAGACGATGGGAAAGGGTTCGCCCCAGTAGCGCTGCCGACTGAAGAGCCAGTCGCGAAGCTTGTAGTTGATGGTCTTCTTGCCGAGCTGCTTGGATTCCAGCCACGCGGTGATCTTGCGCTTGGCCTCCGGAGTAGGCAAGCCGCTGATCGAGATTTCAGTGCCGGCAGAGTTCACGGAAACGCCGTCTTCGACGTAGCCATGCCAGTCTATGCCCCTCGGCGGCTCGACCACCTGAACGATGGGCAGCTTGAACTTCGTGGCGAACTCGAAGTCACGCGTGTCGTGGCCCGGCACGGCCATGATGGCGCCGGTGCCGTAGCTGATGAGCACATAATCGGCAATCCAGATGGGAATCTTCTCCCCGTTCACCGGGTTGACGGCGCAGCCGCCAGTGAAGACGCCGGTCTTTTCCTTGGCGAGCTCGGTACGTTCCAAGTCGCTCTTCTTGGCGACCTCTGCCTGATAAGCTCTGACTGCGGCGCGCTGGGCCGGCGTGGTGAGGACATCCACCAGCTTGTGCTCCGGCGCGAGCACCATGTAGGTCGCGCCGAACAGCGTGTCCGGGCGCGTGGTGAAGACGCGGATGACTTCGGCCGCGTCGGCCACACAGAAGTCAACTTCCGCCCCTTCCGAGCGCCCGATCCAGTTGCGCTGCATTTCCTTGAGGGAATCGCTCCAGTCAATGGTTTCCAGGTCCTTGAGCAGGCGCTCCGCGTAGGCGGTGATGCGCAGCATCCATTGGCGCATGGGCTTGCGCACGACCGGAAAGCCGCCCACTTCGCTTTTGCCGTCCACAACTTCCTCGTTGGCAAGCACGGTGCCGAGTTGCTCGCACCACCAGACCGGAGCTTCGGTGACGTAGGCCAGGCGCCTGGAGTCGCGATAGGCACGGCGTTGTTGCACAAGCGCCGCAGGCGAGACGGCCGCGCCACTTTGCAGCTCGGGCGGGTAAGGGAGCGTCGCAATGGGCTCGGCCTTGTTGGTCTGCGGGTTGAACCAGGAGTTGTAGAGCTGGAGGAATATCCACTGCGTCCACCGGAAATACTGCGGGTCAGTCGTGTCCACCTCGCGGGTCCAGTCGTAGCTGAAGCCCAGGCCTTTGATCTGGCGTTTGAAGTTGGCAATGTTCTGCTCGGTAGTCTTGCGCGGATGCTGGCGGGTCTTGATGGCGTATTGCTCGGCGGGCAGGCCGAAGGCGTCCCAGCCCATGGGGTGCAGGACGTTGTAGCCGAGCGCGCGGCGGTAACGGGCCAGGATGTCCGTGGCGGTATAGCCTTCCGGGTGCCCGACGTGCAACCCGGCGCCGGAGGGATAGGGGAACATGTCCAGGATATAGAACTTGGGCAGGTCCTCCGGCTGGGCGTTCGCGTGCCGCTGGGCAAAGGGATGCCCTGCGGGCACAGCCTCACCCGGGTTCCAGGCGCGAAAAGCCTGCTGCTGCTCCCATTGGTGCTGCCATTTGGGTTCGATCAGATGAAACGGATATTGTCTGCGGCCGGATGCCATAAGCCGGGAACTATTGCGGAAAGCGCGCGGCCAGACAATGGAAGAATTACCGCCGTGGTGCACCGGGAAGGTCTTATCCGAGCTTTATTGTGTGGCGGCTCGCGCCTACCTTTGGGCGGCATGGTCACTTTGGTTATAGCGACGCGCAACGGGCATAAGGTTGGAGAGATTCGGGCGATCCTGGGAGAGGAGTTCCAGTGCTTGTCGTTGGCGGACTTTGCAGGGCCTCCAGAGGTAGTGGAAGATGCCGGGACGTTCGCCGGCAATGCGACGAAGAAGGCATTGTCCTTAGCCACCTGGCTTACCAAGACACAGCCCGCAATGCGCGGGAGCCCTGAGGACAATGTGTTTGCCCTCGCAGACGATTCGGGGCTGGAGGTGGATGTCCTGGGCGGCGCGCCCGGGGTGCATTCGGCGCGTTTCGCCGCGCTGGATACCGGCGAGCCGGGCAACTCGCCTACGGCCGACAACAATGCCAAGCTTCTCCAACTGCTGGCCCATATTCCCCTGCCGCAACGCACCGCGCGTTTTCGTTGTGTGCTCGCGCTGACACCGGTGCTGCGTCCGGAGCCTGGAGGCGCGTCGCCGGTTTGCCTCGCCGACGAGGCCGAATTACAAACGGAGCTGTTCGAGGGCGTCTGCGAGGGGCGGATTGTCTTTGCGCCTCAAGGACAAGGCGGGTTTGGCTATGACCCTCTGTTCATGCCGTCCGGCTATGGGGAGACCTTCGGGCAGTTGCCCGAGGAGGTTAAGAACGGGCTGAGCCACCGCGCCCGGGCCCTGGCGAAGCTGAAGGCATGGTTTCAGCGCCGGCAGGGGAACGGCCGCGGAGCTTCCTGAAGGCGCGGCGCGGGCCGGGCTGCTCAGTCCGGCACGCGAAGGCTGCGCCGGAGCAGGCCGTTGGTGGCTACCATCCGGTAGGCGTGCTTGCCCGGAATCGGGCGCTGCCAGAACTCGCCGCCCGCGCATTCGATGATCAGGCCGCCCGCCGCGATGTCCCAAAGCCGGATGCCGCGCTCGATGTAAGCGTCGAACCGACCCGTGGCTATATACGTCAATCCGAGGGCTGCGGCACCCATCATGCGAATCTTGCGCACACGATAAACGAGCTCACGGAAATAGGGCATCGTGGCATCAATGTATTCCCGGGATTTGGCGAAGCCGATGGACACGATGGCCTCTTTCATCTTGCGGCGCTGGCTGACGTGAATGGTCTTGCCGTTCAGCCGGGCCGGCTGGCCGCGTAGGGCTGTCCATAACTCGTTGCAAAAAGGATCGTAGATTACGCCCAGCAGCGTGTTATAGCCGTCGTGGTATGTAGCCGTTCGTGATGACGGCGCTCGTTGCTGCAATGCTATGGACACGCAAGCGTGTGGGATGCCGTAGGCGAAATTGACGGTGCCGTCAATCGGGTCCACTACCCAGCGGTATTCGGCACCTTCGTCACCAACGACCCCCTCTTCGCCAAGGAGCGCGACCTGTGGGAATGCCCGGCGCAGGGTCTTCTCAATCAAGGCCTGGGATCGGACATCCAACTCCAGCTTGATATCGTGCTGCGTGACCTTGTTGGCCCGCTTGGTGGCGTGAAGCTGGCGGCGCATCAGCGCGCCTACAGCTCGGGCAGCCTGCACGGCTGCGCTCTGTGCCTGGTTCAGGTTCATTCGTTGGGGATGCTTCGCACGTCAGCCGTTGGCCTTCCTACGGCTTCGCGGCCGGCAGGGGCACTTCCGTCGCACTGAGGCTGTGGGAAAACTGGTCGAAGTAAAGGTTCTTGTCGCCGCATTCCAGCTCGCCGCGCTGGAAGTCCACGTCGTCGGAGCGCATGGTGTGCTTGGGCGGGCGCAAGGCCTGGCTGTGATCGCTGTTGGCGATCAAGCGGTATTGGTCCAGGCCGCCAAAGTAGAAGTTGCGCAGCTCGCGCTTCTGCTCGGGGGTCAGTGTGTTGGCGTAGTGCATCGTCCATAGGCCCATGTAGGGGTCCACAGGCATCCAGCCGTACGGAGCGAGGTAGATCTCAGACCAGTCGTGGTTGGACTTGACGCCGGGGAAGATGTCCCAGCCGGATTGCCAGCGGGCGGGCACGCCATTGAGGCGGCAAAGCGCAATGAACAGCAGGGCTTCCTGGCCGCAATCCCCATAGCCTTTGCTTCGGCAATAGTCGCTGATGTTGCGGATGGTGGAGTATTCAATGGCGTAGCTGTAAAGGATATGCTCGGAGATCCAATCGTAGCACTTCCGCGCCTTCCAGTAGGGATTTGTCTCGTTGCCAACGATCTGCTGCGAAAGCTTGCGCAGCTCGGGCGTGAAGAGCACGTGGGGCCCCTCGCGGGTGTACTCCATAGCCGCACGGTCATTGGGACCACAGGGCCGAGCGATATCCGGCTTGGGGTCGAACCAGACGCCGCGGGTGGTGTAGTCGTATTCGATCTTGAATTGGGTGGATTTGCCCGCCTGGGCCTGCTGCTCCATGTAAACGGAACGAATCGGGCTCTGCGCATCGTCCAACTGCTTTACGGGCGGGAACGTCGCGGTCAGCGCAAACTCGCCCTGAAACGGATACTGCCGTGGCACGGGCAGCCAGGCACGGATGGTCTCGCCCGCGGGCGCAGCGTCGGCCTTCGCCGTGACGGTCATGACCACGTGGAAGCGTTTGGGCAGGACGTACGGAGTCTGCGCGGCAAGGGCGGCGCTTTTGATGGAATGGATGCTCTCCATGCGCGCCTTCCCCACTGCCGCGGAGTCTTTGGGATGGATGCGGCGCGCTTCCAGCTCCGGGTAGCGCATGTAGAGATTCCTCACGCTGTCGGTCATGTAATAGCGCGTGCCGTCAATGTCCCGGTAGTCGAAGCGGTCTTCCTTGAGCCACTTCTCGTATTCATCAGCAGTGAGGTTCTTGACCGAGTCCTTAAGGTCGGCAAAGAGCTCCGCCTTGGTCAGGGGGAAGTCCAGTTTGATGCGGTTGAGGCGGTCCAGCTCGAACTCAAGCTTCTGGCGTTCTGCGGCTGGCAGCGACTTGTCCTGGAGCGCGGTGGAGAGCAGACCTGCCGATTGCTTGAACTGGCCTTGGAGTTCGAGCTTGCTGGCTTCAACGGCGGCGTCCTGCCGTGCGAGGCAGGTTGCACCGAAGGCAAGCGACAGGCATACAGCAGTAAGAAGGCGCGTTTTCATAGCTGCGGTTCAGGATGACTGCCTGCGCCGAAGGAAGCAATCTCGCAGTGAGGCTGATCAGCCCTGCAACGTCTCCAACGCCTTCCGGGCGCGGTCGCGTTTGGCATGCCACTCCGCCAGGCGGTGCTGGTGCTCTTGCAGCACGTGCGGGGGTGCCTTCGAAGCGAAGTTAGGGTTGTTGAGCTTCTGCTCAGCCTTGGCGATCTCGCTCTCGGTTTTCTCCAGCTCTTTTGCAAGGCGTGCCTTCTCGGCGGCTACGTCAATAAGCCCTTCAAGCGGCAGATAGAGTTCGCCCAAACTGGAATGGACAGTGGGCGTGCCTTTCTTCGGCTGATGACTGGCGTCAATTTCCAAGGCCTCGGCATTCAGCAGCAGCTTCAGGACTTCGGCATCGTGCGGCATTACCGGGTTGGCGGGCTTGAACACGAACTTCACCTTCTTGCTGGACGGTATGTTACCTTCGCGGCGCAGGTTGCGGCCCCGGGTGACCAGGTCGTACTTGGCATTCACCATGTCCACGTAGCAATCGTCTAGGCCGTAGTGGCCGCGGAAATCCTCGTCCAGCGCCTTGGGCCAGGGGGCGAACATGATGGTCTGGCCTCCCTGGCTCTCCGGCATGTCCTCGTGGTAACCCATGCCGTGCCACAGTTCCTCGGTGATGAACGGCAGGAAGGGGTGGAACAGGCGCAGGGTGTGCGAGAGGATGAAATCAATGACGGCCAGGGTGTTGGCGCGGCGGCCCCCTATCGTAGCAGCCGAGGTGACGAGGCTCTGATCTGCTTGGACTGTGCTGCCTAGTGTGTGTTGTGTACTTGAAGCTGGAGCCTCGTTACCTCGGCTGCTACCGAGGACGGCCTTGCTGGCCTCGACATACCAGTCGCAATACTCGCTCCAGAAGAAGCGGTATAAGGTCTGCGTTGCTTCGTTGAAACGGTATTCGGCGAAGGCAGTGGTGATGTCCCCGATGGCCTGGTTGAGCTTCAGCAGGATCCACTTGTCGTCACTGGTGAGGAGGCGGGGCTCAATTTCGCCTTGCACCTCGCCGCCTTGCATCTGGCGGAAGCGGCAGGCGTTCCAAAGCTTGTTGCAGAAGTTGCGGCCCAGCTCGACGTCCTTCTCGTCGAACAGCACGTCCTGACCGAGCGGTGCGCTGCGCATGGTGCCGAAGCGGAGGGCGTCGGCGCCGTATTTGCCGATGAGTTCCAGCGGGTCGGGCGAATTGCCCAGGCTCTTGCTCATCTTGCGGCCCAGCTTGTCGCGGATGATGCCAGTGAAATAGACGTTGCGGAACGGCAGGTCGCCCATGAACTCGTAGCCCGCCATGATCATGCGCGCCACCCAGAAGAAGATGATGTCCGGGCCGGTGACGAGGTCGGTGGTCGGGTAGAACCTCTTCAGCGTGTCGGTCTGCTCCGGCCAGCCCATCGTGGCAAACGGCCAGAGCCAGGAGCTAAACCAGGTGTCGAGGACGTCGGGGTCTTGGGTAAAGCCGTATTGCTCAAAGGTATGCCCCTGTTCCTCGGCATCGGTGCAAACGAAAATGTCGTATTCTCCTTCAGTCGCAGGAACCACGGGCATCAACGGGTCGTCTTCCGGGTTCACTTCCGTCCCATCGCTCACCCTCAAGAGCCGAACAAGGATCTGACCGCGGGGGTCAGCGGCGAAGCCCTTGTTCCAGTTTCCTTCGAGGTAATCATCCCAGCCCCACTTCAGCAATTCTTCCGTCCAATTGCGCTCAGTCAGGTGTACACGTTTCCTCCACACCGGCACGCGATGCCCCCACCAAAGCTGGCGGCTGATGCACCAGTCCCGAAGGTTGGTCATCCAGTGCGTGTAGGTCTTGGACCAGCGGTCTGGGTAGAAGCGCATCCGTTGGCCAAGCACGTTGCTTTCGCTCGGCAATGGAGCTAGAGTTGATTCTGCGATTGGCGCGATCTGGCCCGCCGAACCCTTCGCGACATGAAGGGGAGGCACCAGCGCTCGGGCGCCAGTTGCTTCATGTGCGTCCGGTGCAGGCTGGGTGTCCAACTTCCCCTCACGGGGATGCGCTTCCAGAGGTTTACCGCCGGGCGCACCCTCGTCCTCGGGCAAATCCACACAGGCGCGAGCCTCTTCCACACTCGGATATTTCAGGAACCACTGCTCGCTGAGGTAAGGCTCGATCGGCACATGGCTGCGCTGGCTGTAGCCGACGTTGTGGACGTAGTCCTCTACCTTGAGCAGCAAGCCCTGCTCGGTCAACTCCTCCACCACGGCCTGGCGCGCCTCCATGCGGTCCATGTCGTCGAAATCCTCGCCGGCCGCCTCCGTCATCTTGCCGTCCGGACCTATGACGATGGTGAACGGCAGCTTGTGCCGCATGCCCATCTCATAGTCCGCCGGGTCATGGGCGGGCGTCACCTTCACGCAGCCCGTGCCGAACTTCGGGTCCACCAACTCGTCTGCGATGATGGGGATAGGCTTGTTCTGCAAGGGCAGCAGGCACTTGCGGCCCACGATCTTCTGGTAGCGCGGGTCGGCAGGGTTGACCGCCACCGCTTCGTCGCCCAGCATCGTTTCGGGGCGGGTCGTAGCGACCACCAGGAATTCGTTGGGTTTGGGCTGGCCTTTGTCGTCGAGCAGCGGATACTTCAAATGCCACAAGTGGCCCTTCTCCTCGATCATCTCCACCTCTTCGTCGGAAAGCGCGGTGCGGGCGGCGGGGTCCCAGTTCACCATACGTTTGCCACGATAGATGAGCCCCTTCTTGTAGAGCTCGACAAATACCTTCTGCACGCAGCGCGAGTAATCCGGGTCCATGGTGAAACGCTGGCGGGTCCAATCGCACGAGCACCCCAGCTTCTTGAGCTGCTGGATGATGATGCCGCCGTGCTTCTCCTTCCACGCCCAGACGTGTTCGAGGAACTTCTCACGGCCCAGGTCGTCGCGGTGCTTCATGACGCCCTGTTTTCGGAGCGTCTTTTCCACCACCGCCTGCGTGGCGATGCCGGCGTGGTCGGTGCCGGGCAGCCAGAGCACTTCCTTGCCGTCCATGCGCGCCTTGCGGGCGAGGATGTCCTGGATGGTGTTGTTGAGCACGTGCCCCATGTGGAGCATGCCCGTCACGTTCGGCGGGGGGATGACGATGGAATAAGGCGGTTTGGGAGAGGCGGGATCAGCCACGAAGCAATTGTGCTTCAGCCAGAACTCATACCACTTCTCTTCAACCGCCTGCGGTTCGTAGGCCTTCGGAATCTCAGACATGGCAAATCACTTCTGCGTGAGCGCGTATTCCATGCTATCCACAAGGGCCTGGAGGCTGGCAGTGATGATGTTCTCGCTTACCCCTACGGTGCCCCACTCACGTTTGCCATCGGTGGATTCGATGAGCACTCGCGTCTTGGCGGCGGTGCCGGCGCCGGTGTCGAGAATGCGCACCTTGTAATCAGTCAATTGCACGTGCTTTAATTGCGGGAAGAATTGCACCAGCGCTTTCCGCAACGCGGCGTCGAGCGCGTTGACCGGTCCATCGCCCTCGGCGACCTCATGCGCGCGCTTGTCGTCAACGTCAACCTTGACTGTGGCTTCGCAGATTGACCCATCATCGTCCCCGCGCACCGAGACATGGTATTCGTCCACAGCGAAGAGCGGCTGCACGTTATGCTTGACGACACGGCGAATGAGCAAGGCCAGCGAGGCTTCCGCGGCCTCGTATTCGTAGCCTTGGCCCTCCCGCTCCTTAACGCGCCCTGTGATCTCACGCGTCTCCGGCGCGTCTGGCTCCAGGTTGAATCCCAGTTCCTTGGCCTTCAGCAGGATATTCGTGCGGCCCGACATGTCGCTGACCAGCACGCGGCGAAAGTTGCCGACCGCCCCCGGTTCGCTGTGCTCGTAGCTGCGCGACACCCGGTCAATGGCGTGGACATGCATGCCGCCTTTGTGGGCAAAAGCCGTCTGTCCCACCCACGGCTGGCGGGGGTCATGGCGCACGTTGGCGATCTCGTCAACGAACTCGGACAGCTCCTTAAGCTTCGGCAGGGAGGCGGGGGGCAACACCTGTTGCTTCATCTTGAGCTGGAGCAGCGGGATGACGCAGGTGAGATTGCAGTTGCCGGTCCGCTCGCCGTAGCCATTGATGGTGCCCTGAATCTGCGTGGCGCCGGCCTCGATGCCTGCCAGGCCATTGGCCACGCCCAGGCCGCAATCATTGTGCGTGTGGATGCCCAGGCGGGTGCAGAGCTTGCCCTTGGCGGCGCCGACAATGCGGGAAATCTCCTCAGGCAGGCAGCCGCCGTTTGTGTCGCATAGAATAATGCACTCGGCGCCGGCCTTTTCAGCCGCCTGCCACGTGGCGAGCGCATATTCCGGCTCCTCTTTGTAGCCGTCGAAAGCGTGCTCGGCATCGTAGAAGACCGTGCGCCCCTGATCCTTCAAATAGCGGATGGTGTCGGCGATCATCGCCAGGTTCTCCTCCGGCTTGGCGCGCAAAACCTCGGTGACATGCAGCAGCCAGCTCTTGCCGACAATCGTCACCACCGGCGTTTCGGCCTCCAGGATCTGGCGCATCAGTTCGTCGCTCTCCACGGCCACGCCCTTGCGGCGGGTCATGCTGAAAGCGGCGATGCGGGCGTGCTTCCATTTGCGCCGGCGGGCCTCCTTAAAGAACTCCATGTCCTTGGGATTTGAGCCAGGCCAGCCGCCCTCGATGTAATGAATCCCGAACGCATCCAGCTTCTCGGCAATGCGCACCTTGTCGAGCGCAGAGAAATTGATGCCTTCGCCCTGACTGCCATCGCGCAGGGTCGTATCGTATATTTCGACTTCGGGTTTCATAGCCATGCCCGCCAAAGCGGGAGGGATTATCTACGCCAAGGCGGCTCGAATGGAAAGTCCAATCGAGCCTTAGTAGGCCGGCATGACCTTCTGATAAACCTTTATGTACTCACCAACTGTACGGTCCCAGGAGAAGTCCACACCCATGCCATTCTGTTGGAAATGCGTTAGCAAAGCCGGTTCCTGGAACAGAACGAGCGCCTTGGTAATGCCTTTGGCCAAAGCAGAGGCCGAATACTCATTGAACTTGATGCCGTCCGCCTTCTCCGGATCCTCTCGCAAATCTATCACCGTATCGTCCAATCCGCCCGTGGTGTGCACGATGGGAATCGTCCCGTAACGCAGCCCGTACATCTGGTTTAGGCCGCAAGGCTCGAAACGAGACGGCATGAGGAAGAAGTCGGCGCCGGCTTCGATGCGATGGGAGAGTCCCTCGTCGAAGCCGATGCGCACACCGACCTGCAAAGGAAATCTCCGGGCAAGCTCCCGGCACGCCTTCTCGAACCGCGGCGCGCCGTTGCCGATGAGCACGAACTGCAAATCAGCGCTCAGCATCTCTTCCAGCGCGCCGAGCATTACGTCCACGCCCTTTTGTTCCGCCAGCCGGCCCACGCTGCCAAAGAGCGGCACGCCGGCGTCCACGGGCAGGCCGAACTCCGCTTGCAGCGCCAGCTTGTTCGCCTGCTTGCCGCTCAGATCGTGCGCCGAATAGGCATGCGGCAGAAACGGGTCAGCGGCCGGATTCCACTCCTCGTAATCCACGCCATTCAAGATGCCCACCAGCGTGCTATTCCGCTGCCGCAGCAAGCCGTCCAAACCGCAGCCCAGTTCCTCCGTCGTGATCTCGCGCGCATAACGCGGGCTGACCGTCGTGATCACGTCGGCATACACCAGCCCGGTCTTGAGGCAGCTCATCTTGCCGTAGAACTCCACGCCGTAGACGCTGAAGTATTCCCACGACAGATTCATCAGCCCATACTTTTCGGCGGGGAAAAGCCCCTGGTAAGCGAGGTTATGGATGGTCAGGCAAATCCCCGGTCCCCTCCCCTGCCCTGCCTGCTTTTTCCAATCGTGAAGCAGCAGCGCTGCCGGGCTGGCTTGCCAATCGTGCAGGTGAACGATCTCGGGCTTCCACGCCAACCCCGTCGCCAGGCGCGTCACAGCCTTCGAGAAGAAAATGAACCGCTCGGCGTTGTCGGGATACTCGCCGCCCTCCTCGCCATAGATCTCCCGGCGCCCATAGAACTCCTCCTGCTCCACGAAATACACCGTCACCCCCGGGTACGGCTCCAGCGACCAAATCGCCCCGCGCACTTCCTCGCCGCCGAGCGCCACGGTCAGCGGGAGACTCAGCTTCTTCAACCCGGGCGCCCGCTCGCGCACCACGGCATACAGCGGCGTCACCACGCCCACGCGGTGCCCCTTGCGCGCCAGCGTCTTGCCCAGCGCCCCGACCATGTCCGCCAGCCCGCCCGTCTTCGAGTAGGGGTGGAGTTCGCTGCTTGCCAGCAGGATTCTCACGCCGTTATGCGCTCCGCCTTGAGATAAGGCTGCAATTTTGCCGGCACCACCAGGCTCCCGTCACTCTGCTGGTACGTTTCCACCAGCGCCACGAACAGCCGCGCCAGCGCCGTCCCGCTCCCGTTGAGCAGGTGCGGGAACTTATTCTCACCGCTCGCCGTTTTGTAGCGCAGGTTCATCCGCCGCGACTGAAAATCCTCGCAGTTCGACACGCTCGACACCTCCAGGTAGCTCCCCTGCCCCGGCGCCCACACTTCCAGATCATAGGTCTTGGCCGCCGCGAAGCCCATATCCCCCGTACACAGCAGCACCACCCGATAATGCAGCCCCAGCAAGCGCAGCACCGACTCCGCATCGCTCACCATCCGCTCATGCGCCGCGTAACTCTCCTCCGGCTTCACCACCTTGATCAGCTCCACCTTATCGAACTGGTGCACGCGGATGATCCCGCGCGTCCCCACGCCCGCCGCGCCCGCTTCCCCGCGGAAGCATGGCGTGTAAGCGCAATAATTCTTCGGCAAGTCGCTCTCCTTGAGCAACTCCTCGCGATGGATATTGGCCACTGGCGTCTCGGCCGTCGGGATCAGGTAAAGCTTCCCCAGCTTGTCCTTATCGTCGCCCTCCGCCACGCCGTAATACTGGTCTTTGAACTTGGGAAACTGCCCCACACCCTCCAGACACTGCGGCCCCACCATGAACGGCGGCGAAACCTCCGTATAGCCATGCTCACTTGTGTGCAAATCCAACATGAATTGTATCAGCGCCCGCTCCAGGCGCGCTCCCCAACCAGTATAGAGCACAAATCCACTTCCAGCCAACTTGGCGGCCCGCATAAAATCCACCAACCCCAGCCCCTCGCACAACTCCACATGCGACTTCGGCTGGAAGCTGAACACCGGTTTCTCGCCCTGGATGCGCACCACCGGGTTATCCGCCGCGCTCTTGCCAGCCGGCACCGACTCGTGCGGCAAATTCGGCAGCCCCAGCATGGTCCGGTTCCGGGCCGACTCAGCCTCCGCCGCCTGTTTATCGAGCGCCGAGATTCGTTCGCCGAGACTGCCTGCTTCCTGTTTCTTGGCCTGGGCCTCGGCGACTTTCTTCTGCCCCATGAGCGCGCCGATCTCCTTGGACACGCGATTGCGTTGCGCCTTGAGCGCTTCCACCTCGGCCAGCGCCTTGCGCCGCTGCTCGTCCAACTGCAAAATCTCGTCCACGCGCGCCTCTTCCCCGCCCCCGCGCAACCCCAGCCGCTGACGCACGAAATCCGCCCGCTCCCGAATCAATCTGATGTCCAGCATCGGCGCACTATACAGGCGGGCCAAATCGCATCAAGACGGAAGGGGTTGGGGGAACACAGGAAGACAGGAAGACCGCGAGAGAACAGCTCCCAGGGTAGCGCTCGGCCCGCAACCCGGGGCTGAATGATTCACGCGCGACGAGGATTGCGGTTGTTCCGTTGGTGATGGAGATGATTTGCGGAACGTCCAGGGGGGTCTGCGAACGGTTGGTGCTTGCCAGTAGAGGATTACCGCAATCCAGGCCGCTTCACGGTTTCCGCGCGCTTGCGGCGCTGCAGCCGATGAGCGAGCATTTCGGTCAAATGAACGCGCCTGCTTCTCATGCCCCGCTGGGACATGTGGCTTCGCTGCACTTGCATCCCCGCGAATCGGGCACGCCCTTCCAAAGCGTCAAGGCGGTCGAGCTGGTCGCGGCCAAGGGCATCGTGGACGATCAGCGGTTCTTTGGGAGGGTCAGCCGGAGCAGCGGGGAACCCAGCCGGCGGCAGGTGAGCTTGATTGAGCGCGAGCAAATCGCCGAGCACGCCGCGGCGCTCGGGCTGGAGGGCATCCCGCCCGGAGCGGCGCGCGCGAATGTCGAGACGGAAGGCATCAATCTCGTGGCGCTGGTTGGCCGCCACATCCAAGTCGGCAGCGCGATGCTGTATCTATACGAGCCGCGCAAGCCGTGCCCTAAAATGGATTTGGTTTGCCAAGGCTTGCAGGCGCGGATGAGCAATGGCCGGCAGGGAGTGATGGCCGAGGTTGTCCGGTCGGGCAGCATCCGGTGCGGGGATGCGATTACGGTCCTTGAAAACGGAGCGACCGCGGACGGACCCGGCGCAACTACGCCTAGGGCGTCATAGACATCACCGCCCTCCACACCGCCAAATACGGCAAGCCCCCGGTCGGCTCCAAGGTGTTCGTCAGCGTCAACCAGAACAGCAATGGCTGGGAAGACATCCCTCACGAGTTCATGGCCATTGTCCCCGCGGGTCGCCCTGCCACCTTTCTCGCCCGGCACCGGCCGCCGCAGCCACCCCCTCCTCATGCTGGTCCCTCCATTGTCCCTCCAATATACCTCCGTTGTCCCTCCGTTGTCCCTCCGTTCTGAGATGGAGGGATGACGGAGGGACAACGGAGGTACCACGGAGGGGCCAGCGTGAGGAGACGGCTTTGCAAGCCTGAACGCCCGAACTGTCCCAATATGGGACACTCGGTGGCGGTCTTTGCCACGTATCTTCGTGGACCTCCCGCACTTGCCGCCCTCTGCGCCGCCAACTGGTTCTCCCACAAAGCCCACTCGGTGCCGTAGCGATCTGCGCTCTCCACGGCGTGCCTGATATTCCGCGAAAACACCACCATTTCGGGCTTGCAATAAACGAACCAACCGTCGTATATCCAAGTCAAGTGTGGCTGGTAATGACCGAAAATGAACAGCTTACGCATAAGAGGCCCAGGCACTTTCCGGCTGCGATATACGAACCAACCGTTGCATAAAAGTTCGGGCAGCAAGACTCCTATGAACATGCAAAACGACCAACAGGTGACAGAAATAGTGAATGCAGTTATGCAGGCCCTCCTTGATCTTCAGGTCTACGGGACCAACCATCCTGTGAACGATGCCGCGGGAAAGGACGTTCAGGGTTTAATTGCTGCGGGCGCTCTTTCGACCAAGAGTGCTGCTTTCATTGAAGGCGGCCAGGTTCGCTTTCTCGGATTCAGGTCGAAGCCGATCAGGTCGGACATTCCGGTGCTCGATGCTGAATTGGCAAATCGAACGCCTCCGCTACACATCATAGGCTTCCGAGACGGACACGTGGAAGTCAGAGACAAAGCAGCGTAATGAGGCCGAACAGCGGCATCCAGCGGACCAGAGCCAGCCGTTCTGCCGGTGCTGTAGTTCACTGCTCAGTGGCGGCTGGCTCCGGCCGCTGATGCTGATCGTTCGGCCAAATAGCGAAGCGTATGCTGTGTGACAGATGTCAAAGCAAGGAAGCGATGGTTCATATCACCACCATCCTGCATGTTTGGTTTCCGGTGGATCGGGAGCGCGTGGTGGCTGGTCCAACCGTGGGTGAAGACCACCTCTGCACGGGATGCGCGCAGACCAGCCTGGCCGCCAATCCACTCTTGAATCTGCGCACAGACGCGTTGCCCGCCGTCGGCGCGCAGCCCGTGATGTCCAAACCGCTCCTGCGTCTGCTCGACCGGATGGACCGCCACCACCGTGCTCGTTTTGCCTGGCGGCCAGCACTGAACCGCGTATGGAGGCGATGGACGGGAAGATGAAGCCGAACCAGGCTGCTCCAGTGGACGCGCCGATCGCTGTTCTGTTTGCCTTCGTGCGTCAGGGGCGGCGTGCCACTGAGCAGCAAAGTTGGGCGCACACGCTATGACGCGTAAATGGAAAGTCTTGATGATCCTCGCCGCGGTGGGAGTCGGCGCCGTTGTAGCGTTGATACTTGCTGGCCCCGCATTGCAGCGCTCGTTTTTCTACCCCAAGCCGCACGGCCTGCCGCTGGTGGTTTCTCAAAGCGTCGAGCAGCTACTTGCACACTTGCAATCAGCTTTGGACACCAACGTACCGGCGGTCGCTCAGGTCTTGCAGCCAGGCTTGGCTGAGACGCAGATTTCCGCTCTGGAAGTACAGGGCGGATTTCGGCTTCCGGGCGATCTGCGGGCACTTTACCGGTGGCACAATGGCATGGCCACGAACACTCCCTTGGGTCTTCTGCCGGGACAGCGGTTTCTATCTCTGGAGGAGTGCGTGGGGGAACGAGTGATCATGCGGCAGCAGACCGGTGCTGCACCCTCCGCACAGCGAGCTGCGTTTTCGCTGTTCGCCGGCCATCGCAAAAGTTGGGTGCATGTCTTTGACGACGGCGCGGGTGACGGGTACTTCTATGACCCAGAGCGCACGGAGGCCAATGGCGCATTCTTCTACTACATGGCCGAGGGTGGCTACTACGTTTGGTTTCCGTCCTTCCGGAACTTTCTCTCCGGCGTCATCGAGTGTTACGAGTCTCGCTGCGTCCGGCTTTCGGCAGACGGAAAGAGCTTGGATGCGGACGGCCCGCAGATGGAAAGGATATGGCAGCGTTTAGCGAAGACCAGCGAGAGCGGTGGCTAAGGGCCGCGCCCAACTTGCCGCTGCACTGGACCGGCAGCAGCCAATCGAGTTTGCTTCAATGGCAACATCATTGGCGGCTGCTCCCGGCCAGTGAGCTTCGGCGTTGCCTTCCTCTCCCCGGGTGCATTTTGGGGGTGGAGACGTTGGCCGCCGATAGTCAGCGTCTGCCTGCCGCTAAATGGTGACAGTGTCCAGCGGCGCCCCGCGCCGCTATTCATACAAAATACTTCTCGAATTCTGCCGCGGATTGTGGCGTCATTAGGCGCATGAAGAAATCTTTAGACAATCCGGGCATCAGCCGCCGTCACTTCTTAGCCGCCACCGCCTTAGCCGTCGCTGCGCCGACAATTATCCCCGCCAGCGCCTTAGGGCGCGATGGCAAGGCGAGTCCCTCCGAGCGCATCACCGCCGGCGTCGTCGGCTGGGGGATGCAGGGGCCGGGCAACACGAACGAGCTGCTCAATATTAAGGACGCGCAGGTCGTGGCCGCGTGCGACCTCGACCAGCACCATCTCCAGTCCGCGCTGGACAAGATTAACGGCCATTACCAGAACAAGGATTGCAAGCCTTACGGCGATTTCCGCGAGCTGATGGCACGCAAGGACATTGACGCCGTGATGATCGCCGTGCCGGACACGTGGCATGCGCTGGTGGCCATCGAAGCCGCCCGCAACAAGAAGGATATTTACGCCGAGAAGCCGCTGGCGCGCACCATCGCCGAGCAGCAGGCCATGGTGAAGGCGGTGCAGAAGAATAAATGCATCTGGCAGACCGGCTCGTGGCAGCGCTCGCAGCGGCCTTTCCGCCAGGCCTGTGAGATTGTGCGCAACGGCTTAATCGGCAAGGTGACGCGCGTCGAAGTGGGGCTGCCGGCCGGCCATCATGATTTCGCCGGGAGTGCCCCTGCCCTGCTGGCGAAGTTTCCCAGCAAGCCCAAGGACCCCGAATACCTGACCAAGGTCGTGCCCGGCACCGAGGATTGGAAGATTGCCGTGACGCAGCCGCCACCCGAGCTGAATTATGACATGTGGCAGGGGCCGAGCCAGGAAGAGCCTTACATCCAGGCGCGCGTGTTCATGAACTGGCGCTGGAATTACAATGTCGGCGGCGGGCAATTGCTGGATTGGATCGGACATCATGGTGATATCGCCCATTGGGGCATGGGGATGGACACCGATGGGCCTTCCGAGATTGACGGCAAAGGAGAATTCCCTGCCCGAGACGCGATCTGGAATACTTCCGGCAAGTACCGCATCGAACTGAAGTATCCGCAGGACATCACCATGATCATCGCGGGGGGCTATGACGATATTCGCGGCGGTACCAAGTGGATCGGCACCGACGGCTGGGTCTGGGTTGACCGCGGCGGCTACGACGCCACGAATGTGGATTGGTTCGTGAAGATTCCGGAGGACCGCTACAAGGTGAAGCTCTACAAGTCGGACAACCATATGCGGAACTTCATTGATTGCGTGAAGTCGCGGCAGCCGACCATCACGCCCATCGAGACGGCGCATCATTCGGCCATCCCGGGTCACCTGGGCCTGATCTCAATGATGGTGGGACGCAAGATCAAATGGGATGCCGCCAAGGAAAAGATCATCGGCGACAGCGAGGCGAGCAAGCTCCTGACGCGGCCTTACCGCAAGCCCTGGAAATTGGCGTAGGCTGGGCGGGGACTCAGGGCGCCGGCTGAGGCGTGTCGGTCGGTCCGGCGCAGCGCGGGCCTTCCGGGGTCCAGACCAGCTTGTCTATGCACATCCAGCGCACTTTCATGCTCGGGTCCCAGGCGTGATAGACGAAGTATTGGGATTTGCCGTCGGGGCTTGAGACGATGTCATGATGGCCCGGGCCACGGACGTGGCCGGGAATGCTGAATAGGACGCGGGCATGGTCGCCTTGGCCAGTGTACGGGCCCAGAGGATGATCCGCCACGACATAATCCACGCCGTAACGACGTGTTTGGTAGTTCGCCCCGCTATAGAAACAATAGTAGCGGCCATCGTGTTTGAGGACGCAGGGGCCTTCGATGGTGTGCCAGTCGAAGGTGGCGTTATACACGTCCATTCGGCGGTGCGCCTCGTAGAGGGTCCAATCATAGCGGGCGCGCACGACGACGTGGCAGTCTCCCGCTAGCCGGGTCATGTCAACCAGATGGTCCACCACGATGGCCGTGCCCGGATGCACGCCCGGCTCGGAGTTGGTGAAGTTGCGCGCGTAGAAGAAATACCATTGCCCGTCGTCGTCTTTGAATGGGAAGGGATCAATCGTAAAGCGGTTGGTCTCGCAATCCACCATGGCGGTGCCGATGTCCCGGTAAGGCCCTTCCGGCAGGCCGCTGGTGGCAACGCGCAGCTCGAACTTCTCCGGCTCGATGCCGCCCATCGCGTAGTAAAGGTAGAACGTGCCCTGGTTAAAGGTAACCTCAGGCGCCCAGTACTGAACATGCTCGTTTGTCGAGGGCGGGATGAGGGCGCCACCCAAGGTGTCCCAGTCCACCAGGTTGGGCGAGCGCAGGGCCGTGAAAATTCTGCCGTCGCGCGTGCGATGATCGCCGGTGGTTCCGAAAGCGTAATAGAATCCGTTGTAACGGATCACCGTGGGGTCAGGCATTGAACCCCGATATACGGGATTGGTGTAGCAATTTAAGGTTGCTGGGATCGGACGGAAGTTGCCGGGATGGGATGAGCAGCCCGCTGTGAGAACCAGCAAGGCACACACGGCCGCGCCCAGCAAACCGGAGCGGCGGACCAAGGCACTTCGCGCGCTGGCCTGGCCTGGTGGAACGGTGACCTTTGAGCCCATGCCCGTGAGTCGGTTGTAAACGTGTCTCTTTATCATAGTTGGATGCGGGAACCTGCCCCACGCCTAAAGCGTGTAACCTGCGCCGGCCTCTGTCAACTCCGGCGGACTGCCTTCCTTGGCAGCCGGAAAAATCTATCGCTTGCGCTTGCCGCGATGTGCGCTAATCTTAGTTGTTAGACGACCTGCCGAAGTATTCGTAGGCTCGGTGAATCTTCAGTTGAGGGCTTCAGTGACGATTTGAAACCCGACGGTCGGGAACGGTCCGGAAAAGCAGCCCGTTTAAGCGAGAGAATATATTGTGAATAATGCAGTTTCAGCCCAAACGGAACAAGGCCCCAACCATCCTGCTTGGAAGGACATTGTGGCCAGATACCAGAAGTCAGAGGTATGGCCAGGCATCCGGCAGTTGCTCAATACGCTGGTGCCCTACGCGGCCCTGTGGTGCCTGATGTATTTCAGCCTGAAGGTGTCCTGGTGGCTGACGCTGCCGCTGGCGCTGCTGGCCGCAGGATTCCTGGTCCGGGTGTTCATTATCTTTCACGACTGCGGCCACGGCTCGTTCTTCCCGTCGCGGCGGGCGAACGACATTCTGGGCGTTATCACCGGTGTGCTGACCTTCACGCCCTATTTCCATTGGCGCTGGGAACACGCCCTGCACCATGCCACATCGGGCGACCTGGACCGGCGCGGCACGGGCGACGTGTGGACCTTGACCGTGCAGGAGTACCTGAAGGCCTCACGCTGGAAGCGCTTTGCCTACCGGCTGGCCCGGAACCCGGTGATCCTCTTCGGCGTGGCGCCTTTCTTCATGTTCTTCATCAAGATGCGGTTTCCCGCCGCCAAAGCCGCCCGGCGGGAACGGCATTCGGTGGCCTGGACAAATCTGGGGATCGTGGCAATGGCCGCTGGGATGGGCTGGGTTTTCGGCCTCGAAGCGTATTTGCTGCTGCAAATGCTGATCGTGCTGGTAGCCGGTTCTGCCGGGTTATGGCTATTCTATGTGCAGCATCAGTTTGAAGGCGTGTATTGGGAGCGCAACGAGGGCTGGGATTACTGCACCGCCGCGCTGAAGGGCAGTTCGTTCTACAAGCTGCCCAAGGTGCTGCAGTGGTTCTCGGGCAACATCGGCTTTCATCACATCCACCACCTGAGCCCGCGCATTCCAAACTATCACCTGGAGAAGTGTCACCGGGCGGAGCCGCTGTTCCAAACGGTCAAGCCGGTGACGTTGTTCTCCAGCCTGAAGTCGCTCACCTTTCGGCTATGGGATGAGCGCCGCCAGCGGCTGGTCGGCTACCGGGTTTTGAGAGCGATGCGAAAGCAGCAGGGGCAAAGCGTGAGCTAAGGTCTTCACCCGTCGATACGTGACGGGAGGAGAGCCTCTGGCAGGCTTGCCAAATGCGCTACCTGAGCATAGCTTCACGCAAATGAAGACGGAATTCGTGCCGCTCTTTAAGCTCGGGCGAGCAGAGCGCTTGCAGCTTGTCGAAGACCTCTGGGATAGCATCGCGGAGGAAGAATCTCAACTACCGGTCCCGGACTGGAAGCGAGACGAATTGCGCCGCCGCAAGGAGCGCTTTTTGAAGCATCCCGCCTCGGGCCGCACTTGGGAGCACGTTAAGCAACGGGCGCGGGCGCCTCATGATTGAGCGCGTCATTTTTACGCCGGAAGCTGAAAACGATGTCGCGGAATCCTACGCTTGGTATGAGAGCCGCGAGCCGGGATTGGGCGAGGATTTCTTGCGCTGTGTCGAGGCGTGCGTCCTAGCGATCCAGCGCCATCCCCAACTTTATCCTGTTGCTGTGGACGAGTTCCGGCGAGCCCTTGTGCGTCGTTTCCCTTTCGAGATCTTCTACGAGCCGAGCGAGGATTGTCTCACCATCTACTCCGTCTTCCACTGCTCGCAGGATCCGCGGAAGTGGCGCTCGCGTCTTGGCGAGGACGGCCGGTAAGGGAGGGCAAGCTTCCGCGCGCGCCGAGGCTACTTCCCTTTGGCCTTGGTTTTGGCCTGGTCACTTAGGTCTTTGGCGCGCTTGGAGAGGTCAGCGCTGGCAGTCGCATTGGCGGCTTTGTCCAGCACTTCGGTGACACGCGAGGCAACCTTGGCAGCATTCTTGCCTTTCAGGAGCTTGTCGGAGACATCCAATGCGGCGGTCGAGGCTTCCTCCTTCGTGCCGTCTTCATCCAGGTAGGGGGCTATCAAATCGAGCGCTTCGATAGAGGGGATGCCGCCCAAAGCTGCAAGCAGAAGTTTCTTCTCGTCATCCTTTTGGGCCAAAGCTCCCGCGTGGCGGCACATGGCCAGGCGCTTGTCCACGGGCAGGTCAGTCTGGCCGGCAAGGCGCAGGTAGCCGCGCAGGCAGATCATTTTGTCGGTGGGGTCGGCGGCGGCTTTGGCCAACTCAAGGAGGTCGGGCGCGGCGGCGGCGGTGTTCCAGCCGCCGAGGGCGCGGATGGCCGCGGCGTGGACGTCGGCGTTGGGGTCGTTGACGGCATCGCGAATGCCTTTTAGGGCATTGGCGTCGCCGACCGCAGCTAACACGCGAATAAGGGCGCACTTCTGCGGCGGTGGCGCGGAGGCCATCCGTCTATCGATCTGTGCGACACAGTCGGCGTGATCGGTGATCTTAATGCAGATTGCGCTGACAGCCTGTTCGGTTGATTCCAAATCCTCGGTGCCTTTTGCCTTCGTGAGCAGGTCGAGGAGCGCGGGCAATTCGGCCGGCCCGCCAAGCTCGCCAACCTTCTTAAGGGCAGTCGTCCGGACTTTCTGGTCGGGGCTTTCGGTCGCGGCCAATAAAGCCGGGATAGCTGGCGTCATGCGCCGCCGGACGATGAGGTTCATGGCCATGAGGCGTTGGTCGGAGTTGGTGCCGGAGGCCATGGCGACGACCGCGTCGTCAACTTGCCAGCCCTGCAAAGCGGCCAGGCTTTCCTGGGCGGCGGCCGAGACGTCCTTATCGGCAGCGCTGAGCAACTCTAAGAGCACCGGCAGCGCGGACAAGTCGCCGATTTCGGGCAGGGTGCGGATGGCTGCCAGGCGCATGGGCTTTTGGCCGTCCTTGGCGAGCGCCAGCAACGCCGGCAGGGCCGCTGGATCGCGCCGATAGCCTAGGGTCTCGATCAGGAGGATCTGTCTGTTCGTGTATGGGGTGCTGAGTCCGCCAGCCAGTGCCAGGGTAACTTGAGCGCCGGGCATTTCCTGTGAGATGCGTGCGCAAGCGGTGAAGACTGCGTAATCTCCCTCGCGCATTGACTCCAACAACAGGGGTAGTCCGTCCTTTTCTCGTGTGAGAATAGCTCCTCGCAGGGCGGCGGTGCGCACTTGATGCGGCACGTCTCGATCGAGAATACGGTCGTAGATGGCGATGGCCTCTGCGCGATTGCCTTTGGCGGCAAGTGTTTCGACGCAGCCGATCAGGCCCTGGCAAAGCGCGGTCTGGTTGGCTTCCGGCGCATTTGGCAGGGCAGCTTCGAGCACCTTGGCAGCCTCCTTGTTGCCAATTCTACCGAGGGCGTGGGCGGAGGCTTGCGCCACTTCGGTGTTCAAAGACTGCAACTCCGTTGCCAGCAACCCGACGGCCTTTGGATCGCGCCGCACGCCGATACTGCCGATGACGCCGATGAGCAGCCGGCCATGGAGCTTAGGCGCCGCGTCGCGAAGCGCCTTATCCACTGACGGGTCGGGGATGGTCTCCAGGCCATACCGGGCCATGTGAGAGAGGCTGTAGTCCGTCAGGAGTGCGGCCAGCGGTGCGACGGCCTCTTTGGTGCCGATGCGGGCCAGTTCGCGACAGGCGTCGGCTTTGTCTTTTTGCGAGGAGGCGCCGGATTGCAGGATGGCCACGAGAGGCTGGACCGGGTCCAGGGCGGCGGGTGAGGCGGGCGCAGTTATGGCGACGGCGCAGCTAATGAGGAGAATGGGAATCAGTAGGGGGCGCATGGAACGGATGAGATGGATGGGATGCATTAGTTTGGAAGGGTTAGGCGGTATTAGATAATCCAGGGCTCTCGCTTGGCGCGGGAGCGGAGGCGGTTGGCTTCCGGGTCGTTGGTGAATTCCTCTTTCACAGGGTCGTATTTCATATCGCGTTTAAGCCACATGCAGATGTTGGCGGCGTGAACGGTGCTCATAGAGCGGTGCATGACCTCAGGGTTGGCGACGGTAAGCCGGCGCGACTTGACGCAGTCCAGGAAGTCGCGGACGTGGCTCATCGGGCGGCCAGTGCGCGCCTTGTAGTCGTTGACCACCTTGGAGAAGTCGGCCAGGAGCGCGGGCGAGGAGAGCTCCGGCCTGGAGTAGCCGTCTGCCACGGCGGCCCAGCCTTCTGTGCCCTCGTAGCGCACGCCACAGGAGCCATGCCACCACTCGTCGCCGCGGGACAGGATCATCTTCACGCCGTTGGCGAACACGGTGACCATGCCGTCGCCCGTGGGGTTATTGACGTAGCCATACTGGACGGGAGAGGTGTTGGCCAGGCCGAGGGCGACCTGGCATTGGGCGAAGGTGTGGGCGCCCCACTCGCCGATGCAACTGGTATGGAAATCGTAATAGCCGCGCCAGCCGCCGCGCGTGTAAGCAGAGTTGTAAGGCCGCCAAGGGCAGGGCCCGAGCCATTCGTCCCAGTCCACTTCGTCCCTGGGCGGCAAGGGTTCGGCGGGCAGCCAATCGTATTTCATCTCCGCCGCGTCCCAGGGGGCGATGTGGGCGCGAACAGTGTGGACGTGGCCCAGTCGGCCAGTGCGCAGCAATTCGTTCGCGAACGTGAAGTTGTCTTCGCTGAGCCGCTGGGTGCCGGTCTGATAGACGCGTCCGTAACGCCGGGCCGTAGCCACCACCGCCTGCCCTTCGGCAATGGTCATCGAGGAAGGCTTCTCGGAATAGACGTCCTTCCCGGCGCGCATGGCCATGACGGAGGCCGTCGCGTGCCAGCGGTCGCCGGTGGTGATCAGCAGCGCGTCTATGTCCGTGCGCGTGGCGAGGAACTCGCGCATGTCCCGATACATGGCGCAATCCTTGTTGCCGTATCTGGTGTCCACGAGCCGCTTGATTGCCTCGCGCTGCGCCTCCTTCGCATCGCAGATGGCCACGAACTGCACGTCCTTTTCGGGGAGTATCCAGTTGAGGTCGGAAGTGCCCCGGTTGCCGACACCCAGGCCGCCGAGCACGATACGCCCGCTCGGCGCGACTGCGCCATTCAAGCCCAGCGCCGAGCCGGGAATAATGCAAGGCACACCCACGGCGCCCACAGCCAGGGCGGCGCGTTTCAGGAACTGCCGTCGGCTGACGGAGGATGAGGTCTCCAAGGGGGTAATGGAACAGCCGGTGCGCAGCCTGTGAGGGTGAGGGTTGTTCGCATTCGACATGGGCGCAAGCTAGCAGCATCCGTTTCCCCAAGGCAACGGGTTTTGCGGGGCCGATGGGCTAAAGGCAAGGAGGGCCTGGAATCTTTCGTAACGCTGCGGGTGGTGAGCCGGCGTTAAACCCAAGCAGGACAGCCGGTTAGGTCAAAGGGCGTCCAAATCGTATCTACGGTGTGTCTCCGGCGTGTCCCCGGTGTGTCTCCGGTGAGACTCGCTCGTGCGCCGCAGCCCTCGGCGGAGGCGCGGGCGCCATCTGGGATAATTGCCCCCGTTCCAGAGCGTGATATAGTGCTCGGGTCGGTTGGCTCAGAAGCGAGACGAGTCTGTGCCGCGGGCGTTCTCGCCGTTCTGCAGAGCCCTTGGTCCTTAATGCAGGCTTAAGGCGGGTTGGTGTTTGCTGAGATAGTATGAGATATCGAATGTCTGAAAGCGTTGGCGCGGCATTGATCTGCGTCGTGTTGATATTGTGCCTGCCAACGCTGGCCAGGGCGGTCGTAGGGAGTCCGCCGCGCAGCCTGCAGCAGCAGGTGAAAGCGCTGTCGGAGGTGAAGCAGCTTGTTTTGTTTCCCACGGATGTGGCCAAGGAACTGGCGGTCGAGAAAGCGAAGGGGCCGCACACGCCGCTGCGGTATGCGGTGGGGCAACAGGTGTCGCTGACGCCCGCGATGGACGGGACCTGGGAGCAACTGCCCGATGGCCGGCTGTGGCGAGTGCGCATCCTTTCGAGCGGCGCGACGGATCTGAACCTAGCCTTTACGACGTTTTGGCTGCCGGAAGGGGCAACACTGCACGTGATGGCAGAGAGCGAGAACTATTACCAGGGCCCCTATACGGCGAAGGACAACAGCGAGCAGGGCCAGCTCTGGACGCCAGTGGTGCCCGGGGAGGCAGCGGTCGTCGAGTTGTTTGTGCCAGCCGGGGCGAAGGAAGAACCGCGTCTCGTGCTGGGACAGGTCGGCGCCGGCTTCCTGGACTTGTTTCATCGGCAGAAGAGCCTGAGCATTCCGAAGGCCGAAGCTTGCGAGGTGGATGTCGTTTGTCCGCTGGGGTTGCCGTGGACCAACCAAATCCGCAGCGTGGCGCGCTATAGCATCGCCGGCATGTATTTGTGCAGCGGCACGCTGATTGCAGACGCGGCGGGGGATTTTCGCAGTTACTTCCTCACGGCCAATCATTGCGTGGGGAGTGCCTCTGACGCCGCCAGCGTGGTGGTGTATTGGAACTTCCAATCGCCGAGATGCGGCGAGCATGGAGGCGGTTCGCTGGCGGACAACCAAAGCGGGGCGAGCTTTCGCGCGGCCAAGGCGGACGTGGATTTTGCCTTGATCGAGCTGACGCAGGTTCCCGATCCCAGCTACAACGTGTATTACTCGGGCTGGGACCGATCCGGGAACGCCCCAGCGGGCGGAGTGGGCATTCACCATCCCAATGCTGATGAGAAATCCATCAGCTTCTCCTACAACCCGCTGACCACGATAGACAGTTGCATCGGCGTGGGCTTCAATACTCACTGGCAGGTGTATTGGAGCATCGGCGTTACGGAGCCGGGCTCGTCCGGGTCGGGGATCTGGGATCCCGCGAGCCATCTGCTGGTGGGAACATTGTCGGGTGGGGGGTCGGATTGCTCTACGCCGGATAATCCGGATTGCTACGGCAAGTTCTCGGTGGCATGGGCGAGCGGCGGTTCCGCTGCCACCCAGTTGAGCGACTGGCTCGACCCGCAAGGCACCGGGGTGACCAGCGTCCAAGGCTCCAATCCGACGGGGAGCGGGACGGATACCGTGCCTCCCAAAGTGACCATCACCTCGCCGACCGCGGGCAGACAGGTGACCACCTCGCTCCTGACCGTCTCGGGCACGGCCAGCGATAATGTGGCTCTGGCAGGCGTGTATTACCGTCTGAGTGGAGGGACTTGGACAGCAGCGACGACCGGCAACGGCTGGGTGAACTGGACCGCCCAGGTGACGCTTCTACCGGGCGCCAACACGGTTGAGGCTTACGCTGTGGATAGCTCGGGCAACACGTCGGCGACGGCGACCGTCGGGGTCACTTACGAATATATTCCCGTAGCCCTGTTGGTGCTTGAAGCTACCGGGCCGGCTCAGTTCACGCCCAACTATAGCAACGCGGTGCTCCGGGTCGGGCGGGCTTACACGACGACGGTTACGCCCGGCACGGGTTACCTATTCACCGGGTGGGTGGGGACGGTCCTCGGCCAACAGGTGCTGACGGGCAGCACGGCGAGCTTAACATTCACGATGCAGAGCAACCTCGTCCTGCAGGCGGGTATTGTGCCCAATCCGTTTCTTCTCGTGACGGGGAGTTACAACGGCCTGTTCACCGAAGCCGACCGCCAGCAGGCAGGCTCAGGGTTCTTCGGCTTGAGCCTGGCGGCCCAGGGCACCTACAGCGCCTATCTGCTGATCGCTGGCGCACGGACATCCTTTGCCGGGCAGTTCGACACCAATGGCAACGCCAGCAAGACGATCACGCGGACGCACGCAAGTTCGCTAACGGTCACCATGTCGCTGGACTTGTCCGGGAGCAGCGGGCGCCTGACGGGCACCGTCACGGACGGCCAATGGGTGGCGGATTTAGCTGCCGACCGCGAGGTGTTCTTTGCGCGGACGTATCCGGCAACGCAGTATGCGGGACAGTACACGCTCGTCATCCCGGGCGGTTCGCCGGGCGACACCACGGTCCCGGAGGGTGCCGGCTACGCGACGATAAGCCTCTCCTCAGGCGGCATCGCTACGCTGAGCGGGACCCTGGCCGACGGAACAAACTTCAGCCAGAGCGTGCCGCTCTCCAAGGACGGGCAGATGCCCTTTCAGGCTGCTCTCTATAATGGCGGCGGCTCCGTCCTGGGTTGGCTGATATTCGACACGAACCAGCCCGCGTCCAGTATTCAAGGGGTGTTGAGCTGGATCAAGCCGGCCCAACGGCTCACCAAGCTGTATCCCGCGGGCTTTGCCGAGAATGACATTGTGGCCGTGGGTTCGCGTTACGTGCCGCCCGCAAACGCCGCTGTCCGGGTGATCGGCCTGACGAACGGCGTTTTCAGCCTGGAAGGAGGCGACCTGACGGGGACAGTGACGAATCTGATCCTGTTGGCTGCCAATGGGAAAGCCACCGACCTGAGCCTCACCAATAAGTTGAAGCTGAGCATCACCACGAGCAATGGATTGTTCAGTGGGAGCATGACGCCGTCCGGCACGCACCGGAGCATTGCGTTCAAGGGCGCCTTGTTGCAGAACGCAGGTGTGGGTTACGGGTTCTTCCTCGGCACGGATCAGAGCGGACTGGTCTATCTGGGCCCGTGAACAAGGACTTTCCCCCGGTCTTCAGCCCAGACTCGCGCTGCCGCTAAACACCGGGTCCCCGAAGACAGGGCTGGCGGGCAACTGGGATCTGGTTCAAGATAGGCGCATGAGAATTGGATGGATCTTACTGGCAAGCACGGCGCTGTGGCTGCAGGCGGCGGAGGAATCAGTCCCCGATCGGGCGGCGGCCAAAACCAATGCCCCCGCGGCGAAGACGGAGGAAGATCGAAAAAAGGAAGAGGCGCAGAATGCCGCCGCGACCATTCCCGATGCGGCGCACAAGCCGGTGCTCGTCACCAACACGGTTACCATTGGCGGCCGTAGCGTGACCTATGTCGCGGAGACGGCCATGTTGCCATTGCTGAAGCCGGATGGCACGGTCAAGGCGTCGGTCTTCTACACTGCCTATAGGGTGCAGGGGGAGACCAACGAGTCGAAGCGGCCGGTGACATTTTGTTTCAACGGCGGGCCGGGGTCTTCTTCGGTGTGGCTGCACCTGGGGGCGCTGGGGCCGCGGCGGGCCAGGATGAACGAGGATGGCACGCTGCCGAAGCCGCCGTTCAGCCTGGTGGATAATGACTATTCGGTGCTGGGCGTCACTGACCTGGTGTTCATTGACCCCGTCGCCACCGGTTTCAGCCGTCCGGCGAAGGATGAGAAGGCAGACCAGTTTTTCGGGCAGGCCGGAGACATCGAGTCGGTGGGAGACTTCATCCGGCTTTGGACTACGCGACATCAACGGTGGCTTTCGCCGAAGTACCTATGCGGGGAGAGCTATGGGGTGTTCCGGGCGGCGGGGCTGGCGGAATACCTGTCCTCACGCTACGGGATGTACCTCAATGGGCTGATCCTGGTGTCGGGTCTGCTGGACTTTGCGACGCTCAACGAAGGGCATGGAAACGATCTCCCGGCACTGGTTTTTCTGCCGGCTTATACTGCCACGGCGCATTACCACAAAAAGCTGCCGCCAGACCTTCAGGCCGACCTGAACAAGGCACTGGCCGAGGCGCGCGAATTCATTAAGACCGAATACCAGCAGGCGCTGATGCAAGGCTCCGCCCTGCCGGCGGCGGAACGACAGCGCGTGGTGGCGGAGCTGGTACGGTTGACGGGGTTGCCCGCACGGGTGATTGAAGACAATGACCTGCGAGTCAGCAGCAGCACATTTCGCAAGATGCTCTTGCACGACGAGGGGCTGGTGCTTGGGCGGTATGACGCTCGCATCACAGGGCGGGACGCGGACCCGGCGGCGCCCTACCCGAGATTCGACCCTTCGTTTGCGGCAACGCTGGGCCCGTTCTCGGCGGCTATGAACGCGTATGTGCGGGGGGAGCTGAAGTTCGAGGATGATTTGCCGTATGAGATCATGGCCGGCGTCAGCCCGTGGAATTACGACAGCCGGAACAGCTATCCGAGTGTGGCCGGCCAACTCGCAGCGGTGATACGGGAGAACCCCTACCTGCGGGTGTTGGTGCTGGGCGGGTTGCGCGACCTGGCGTGCCCGATTGACGGGATTCGGAGCAGCGTGGAGCACCTCCAGCTCGATCCGGCCTACCGCGGCAATATCGAGTTCGCGCAGTTTGAGTCCGGCCACATGATGTATGTGAACCTGCCTGACTTGAAGAAGATGCAGCAGAGTTTGGAGAAGTTTGTCCGGCAATAGCGCACTGGGCGTCTGGCTCCCTTCCTCCACGTGTCAAGCGCACTATGTCGAGTTGAACGCAAATGCGCTTGCTCTGTCTCATACTCGTCTGTATTAACCCATTAAGAGCACAATATATGAGAAAAACATCAATACTCCTGACAGCCGTCGCGGGCCTTGTATTGCTCGCATTCACCACACCAACCTTCGCCGCCGATTCCGGCAAGACCAAAGAAATGACCATCACTGGCGAGGCCAAATGCGCCAAGTGCATGCTCAAGGAAGGCGACAAGTGCCAAACGGTCATCCAGGCCGAGAACAAGAAGGGCAAGATGGTGAACTACTACGTAGTGGATAACGACGTGAGCAAGGCGTTCCACGAAAACGTGTGCAAGGCAGCCAAGAAGGTGACCGCGACCGGCACGGTCCAGAAGGTGGACGGCAAGAGCGAGTTCACGGCTACCAAGATAGAATTAACGCAGTAGGTGAAGCCTTTAGGGCATCTGCCGCTTTCGCCCGCAGTCCCGGGACGGGAACCTGGCTGCGGGCCTTTTTTTGTGAAGGCTAAAGCATGACTTACGAAGAGTTGGCAATCGTGAACTTTCTCAAGGGCAGCCCGAACGAGTACGTGGCGCGCCGAGAGATCGCCCGGAAGGCCCTGAAACGCACCGTCTTTGAAGAGGACCCTCATTGGGCAGACGCCCCCTTGAGTTCCCTGGTTGACCAGGACCTGGTCGAGCAGGATGAGAGCGGGCACTACAAGATCAAGAAATACGAGGGGTGACCGACGTGCGCTAGACTGAAGGCGATGCACACAAGCGGGCGAAGCGTGATCCTAATCCAGTGTTGGGGAACCTGAAATGTTCTCCGCCGTGAGTCACGCGGTTGGTGAAAAGTTGACGCTTACCATAAGCGACCTCGCCTTTGGCGGCGAAGGGGTCGCGCGGGACGAGACCTTCGTGGTGTTCGTGCCCTTTGTGGTCCCGGGCGAAGTTGTAGAGGCGGAAGTCACGGAAGTGAAGAAGCGGTTTGCGCGGGCAAGGCTGCTAAAGGTGGTTAGCCCGTCACCCGAGCGGGCTGAGCCGCAATGCCGCTACTTCGGGCAGTGCGGTGGCTGCCAGTATCAGCACCTGGAGTACGCCGTGCAACTGCGGCTGAAGCACAAGCAGGTCTGCGAGTTGTTCCAGCGCATCGGGGGCTTTAACCCCGGGCTCATAACGCCGGTCGTCCCGTGCCCACAACCCTATGGCTACAGGAACCGTATCATGATCCGCAGCCAATGGGACAAGTTTAAGCAGGGCCTGAATATCGGCTTCATTCGCGCCGACAACCGCTTGGTGGTGGACATTGAAGAATGCCGTATCGCTGAGCCGGCGCTCAATGAGGAGATCAAGCATGTCCGGGCGCATCCGCCCCCGCGAGGCGGAATCAAAGTGGTCTTGCGCGTATCGCCGCCGGGCTGGGAAGTGCCCAGAGATTCGTTCTTCCAGAACAACTTCTTCCTCCTCCCAAAGCTGGTGGAGGTGGCGAGGGACCGGCTGAGGCAGGCCGGTACGCGCCATCTGGTGGACGCCTTTTGCGGCGTCGGATTCTTCAGCCTCGAATTGGCACATCTGGTTGAGTCCTTTGTCGGCGTGGAACTGGACGGAATGGCAATTCAGGCGGCGCGCCGGAACGCCGTTGCACGCGGACGGACGAACGGCGATTTCCTGTCCGGCCCCGCCGAGGAGTTGCTGCCGAGAGCATTAGAACGGTTCCCGGCCGGGGCGACGACGGTATTGCTCGATCCGCCGCGCAAGGGCTGCCAGCCCGAGACGTTGCAGATGCTCGCCGAAGCGCTACCGGCCCAGATTATCTACGTGTCGTGCGACCCAGCGACGATGGCCCGGGACTTGAACGCTTTGTGCAACGGCGGTGTCTTTGAGTTGGTGCAAGTGGTTCCGGTGGATATGTTTCCACAAACCTCGCACATTGAATCTGTCGCGGACCTGCGTTGCAAGGCAGCGCCGTCCGAGCCAAAACCGGGCTTGCCAACTTTGCCGGCATCAAGTCAACATTAGTCCGCTGCATGACAATCCAATCCGAAGTCCGTCCCCAGAGCAGGTTCACCGCTGCTTTTCTACCGTGGTTGGTCGCCGCTGGAGCCCTTGCTATCTACCTCGGGACAATTAACCGATGGGTGTCGCTCGACAGCCTGGGGCAAGTCGCAAAGCTATCCGGCTGGACGTGGCAGCCGGAGCTTCACGGACCTGCCTATTGGCTGGTGACCTACCCTTTGCGCTGGTTGCCGCTACGAACAATCCCGCTGGCGCTCAACGTGTTCTCTGCGGTTTGCGCGGCTCTGTGCCTGGCTATGCTAGCCCGGTCAGTAGCATTGTTGCCGCATGACAGGACGCTCGAGCAGCGCGAGAAGGAACTCAGCAAGTCGTCCTGCCTGTCCATTCCCGCTGCGTGGTTACCGCCGGTGCTTGCGGCGCTGGTTTGCGGCCTTCAGTTGACTTTCTGGGAGGACGCGACAGCAGGCTCCAGTCAGTATTGGACGGGCGGCTCCAACGAGATGTTCGATCTGCTGCTGTTCGCGTACGTAATTCGCTGTTTGTTGGAGTTCCGACTCGATCGAGCCGACTCGTGGCTGATCCGCGGTGCCTTCGTGTATGGCATCGGCATCACCAACAACTGGGCGATGATCGGATTTCTCCCGCTCTTCCTCGCCGCGCTGGTCTGGCTCAAAGGTCTTGGCTTCTTTAATCGGCGGTTTCTCGTCGGGGTCGGTTTGAGCCTCCTGGTGGGGCTATCGCTTTATTTGCTGTTGCCTTTGGTGCAAAGCCTCTCCAAGAACGCGGTGATGCCGTTCTGGCCGGCATTGCGGTCGAATATTAGCGCTCAGTGGCAAATCGTGCACTTGGTTCTCCGCATTCGCGGGCAGCTCTGGGTGCTGTGTCTGTACTCCCTGGTTCCGATCTTCATCATCAGCATTCGCTGGGCCTCCTACTTCGGCGATAGCAGCAGGCTGGGAATCGCTTTGGCCAGATTCATGTTCTACCTGGTGCATGGCCTATTTCTGCTGGTCTGCATCTGGGTGGCGCTCGATCCGCCCGTCAGCCCGCGCAATAAGGGCTTCGGCATTCCCTTCCTGACGTTCTATTACCTGGGCGCTCTGAGCGTGGGCTATTTCAGTGGATATTTTCTCCTCGTGTTTAGAGGCGGGACAGAAAGCCCGAAACGCCTGCCGAGCTACGTACGACTGAGCAACAGCCTTGTTACCATTGCCATTTGGCTGCTGCTGGTCCTGGCGCCGGCCGCTCTTGTTTATAGGAACCTGCCGCAGATACGGATTACCAACGGCCCGATGCTTGGCCAATACGCGGCTTTGCTGGCACAGCAACTCCCTCCCCGCGGCGCCGTCGTCATGAGTGATGACTCCCGCCGCACCCTTTTGCTTCAATCCTGGGCTGCCCAGAAGGGCAAGGCGAAAGATTACCTGTTTGTGGATACAGCCGCGAAGAGCCCGGGTGGCGGCGCCGGGCCGCTCACATTTCCTGAATACCACCGGTTTCTCAAGCGAAGATATCCCCAAAGCTGGCCCGTGCAAGTGCCCAAGGGCTTCAATCAGCCGGTGGATGAGGGTTTCCTGGTTCAGTTGGCATTGAAACTCGCGACCACTAATACCCTCTACTACCTGCAGCCAAGCTTTGGTTACTACTTTGAGTGGTTTTATCCGGAACCGCACGGGTTGGTCTATAAGCTCAAACCCTATCCTGCGGGCACTCTTACGGTCCCGCCCCCGTCGAAGGACCTGATCGAGGAGAACGACAATTTTTGGGATGCGGCTTACAAGAACGCGCTGCGGCCATTGGTGGGGGCGATCGCGCCTGCTTTGCCCGCCAAAGAACCCAGCCTGATTGACCTGATCATGCAAAAAGTCCACCTGGGCAAGGAGCATAACCAGGACGCCGCTGTCGTAGCGGGTTTCTACTCGCGCGCGCTCGACTACTGGGGTGTTGAGCTACAGAAGCTTGGCCGGTTAACGAATGCCGCCGCCTTGTTTTCCCTCGCCCTTGACTTGAACCCTGAGAACATCGTGGCTGAGATCAACCTGGCGTATAACAAGAACCTTCAGGCTGGCCAGGAGAGCACCGTGCGCATTCCTGCGTCGGCGGAAGACGAATTCGGCAAGGCCCGGAACTGGGACGGGGTGATCAATGAGAACGGCCCCTTCGATGAGCCGAACTTCTCCTTCGCGCAAGGCCAGACGCTGGCACGCAACAACCTGCAGCACCAGGCAGCCCAGCAGTTTGAACGGGTGAAAACTCTGACGCCAACCAACCTGCTCGCTCGCATGTGGCTCGCGCAGTTGTACGTGGTAAACCGTCTGCCCTCGAAAGCCTTGCAACTCGTGGAGGAGATCCGCGCGCATCCTGAGCGCTTCCCTGTGCCCAGCACCAATCGCACGGAAATGCTGTTCGTCGAGGCTTCAACCCATCTGGCCAATAATGATCTTGAGGGAGCGGAGGCCGCGGTCGCCACTGCGCTGAAGAAATACCCTGACGACGAGGGCCTGCTCGACACCGCAACGCAGGTGTTCATTAACTTCCAGCGTTACTCCAACGCCCTGGCAACCGTTGAGCGGCAGGTCAAGCTCTCGCCTACGAACATGACGGCACTCGTCAATATGGGCAACGTCTGCCTTTGGCTCGGGAAGTACGAACAGGCCATTCCGCCGCTCAACCGCGCGCTGATGGTGGATTCCAACAATCCCTACGCCCTGCTCGATCGGGGGATTGCCAACCTGCGCTGCGATAAACTCGATGATGCGCAGCGGGATTACGACGCACTACAGAAGGTGCTTCCCACGAACATCCGTGTCAATTATGGGCTCCAGGAGATTGCCTACCGAAAGAAGGACACGAACGCAGCGGTTCGATACTGCCAGCTCTACCTGGCCAATGCCCAAACCAATACCGCGGAAGCCAAGATGATCGCCGAGCGCCTTAAGGAGTTAAGAAGGAGCCCGCGCTGACCCACGGGATGCGGGTCACACACGTCATCACGCGTCTGATCGTAGGAGGGGCTCAGGAGAATACCATAGCGTCGGTGCTCGGCCTTCGCCAAAAACCGGGCCTTGAAGTGAACCTGCTGGCGGGACCGACGCTGGGCCGGGAGGGCTCGCTGGAAGCGGATCTCTCCGGTTATCCGGGGTTGCTGACCACCGTCCCCCAACTGGTCCGGCCTCTTCATCCATGGAAGGATTTCCTTGCATGGCGAAGCCTGACGAGTTGGTTTCGGGCTCACCCGCCGGACATTGTGCATACCCACAGCGGCAAAGCGGGCATTCTCGGGAGGCTCGCCGCCGCGCGCGCACGGGTGCGGACGATTATCCACACGGTACACGGGCCGTCCTTTGGGCCGTTCCAAGGAGCGCTGCCCAACGCCCTCTTTCGCTCGGCAGAGAAATATGCCGCCCGCGTTACCACTCACTATGTCGTCGTGGCCGAGGCGATGAAAGAGCAGTACTTGGCTTCCGGCATCGGGCGCCCGGACCAATACACCAAAGTGCTTAGCGGGTTCGCGCTGGACCCATTCCTCAAAACGGCTAACGACCTTAAACTCCGCGCCAGGCTCGGGCTGGCGCCGGACGACATTGTCATCGGCAAGATTGCCCGCCTGTTCGAGCTCAAGGGGCATGATGACCTGTTGGCGGTCGCGCCGTCCCTGGTCCAGAGTTGTCCCCGAATAAAGCTGCTGCTTGTGGGCGACGGTCCCTGGCGCCTGCGGTTGGAGAGCCGCGCGCAAGCGCTAGGGCTGGGCAAGCAGGTTGTCTTCACCGGTCTCGTGGCGCCAGCGGAGGTTCCTGGGTTGGTGGGTATAATGGACATGCTCGTGCATCTCTCGCTGCGCGAAGGGCTGCCGCGCGCGCTGCCGCAAGCCCTGGCGGCTGGCCGGCCCGTCGTCGCTTACGATGTGGATGGCGCCAAAGAGGTTTGCTTTGACGGCGAAACGGGGTTTCTATTGCGCCCGGGCGATCTGTCGGGCCTGCGCGACCGGCTGCTACAGCTGGCGCAAGACCCGGCATTGCGCGAACGCATGGGCCGGAGCGGGCAGCAGTTCGTCCGCGACCGGTTTGGTGTCCAGCAGATGGTGAATGATCTGTATCAGCTTTACCTGCGGCTGAGTGACCAGCCCCTGTGACTTTTCCGATCAATGTTTATCTCGGGGCAATCCTGAGCGCCTGCCTCACGGTGCTGGTCGCACTGCCCCTGTGGCGCAAGCGGTGCCTGCGAACCGGGCTCGTTGATGATCCTGGCAAACGCAAGATTCACGATCAGCCAGTCCCGTTGGCGGGCGGACTGGCCGTCATGACCGGGCTGGTGGTGCCGGCGGTTGTCGCATGTGTGCTACTCTGGTGGCGGAACGCCGTGGGAGGGGTGGCAGGCGGAATCAACACTACGTCCCACCCCGGCGGGGGGTTGCCTCTCCTGGACCCCAACTCTGTGTTTCTCCTGGAGTATGGCCTGGGGCGCCGCGCGATGGAACTGGCGGGAATCTTTGCCGGGGCCTTCGGGATGCTCTGGGTGGGATGGCTGGACGATAAGCGCGAGCTGAGCCCGCGCGCGAAGTTCGCTGGACAATTGCTCATTGCTGCCCTGGTGGCGGCGAGCGGGGCGCGTATCACCCTCTTTGTTCCCAGCATCGTCTTCAGTTACGCCATCACGATGCTGTGGATTCTTACCGTCGTTAACGCCTTCAACTTCATGGATAACATGAACGGGCTTTGCGCGGGCCTCGGGGCACTTGGGGCCTACAACTTTGCTATTATTGCCGCGGCGGATGGCCAATACCTGGTGGCCCTGATCGCATTCCTGACCTTCGGTGCGCTGCTCGGGTTTCTGCCTTACAACTTTCCGCGCGCGCGCGCCTTCCTCGGCGACGCCGGCAGCCACCTGGTCGGTTACTTGCTCGCTGTGCTGGCCATTCTGCCGCACTTCTATACCGTGCGCCACCCGCGCCGGTGGGCGGTGCTGATTCCCTTGTTGGTGCTGGCGGTTCCGCTGGCGGACCTGGTTTGGGTGGTTGTGCTGCGTTGGCGCATCCATCAGCCATTCTACCAAGGTGACACGAACCATCTGTCTCACCGGTTGGTGCGGCGCGGCCTGACGCGGACACTGGCTGTCCTGGTAATCTGGCTGGCTGCTGAAGCGATTTGCCTGCTTACCTACCTCTGTTGAGCGCTAAGCCTTGCTGCTGGCCGCGATGGCTTCCGAGAACATGCCCAGCACCGCCGCCCGCGGGAGTGCGCCGACGAGCCGATTCTCCGTCAGCGAATTGACCACGGGGACGTTGCGTTGTTCGCTGGCCAGGACCACGGGAAGCACTTCGAGCAGGCGCTGCGCAGGCGTCACGGCGGGGGGAGACGGGCGCATGAAGTCGTAGGCAATGACGCCGCGGAACTCTCCCTCCTCGGCCAGATACTCCTTCATGTCCTGCAAAGCCACCAAACCCAATAGACGGCCTCCACCGTCCACCACCGGCAGAAAGTTATTGGCGCTGGTCAGGAACCGGTCGGCGATTTCCCGCAAGGTCGCTGTCTCGCGTACCGGCGGGACGGGCGCGCGCATGATGTCGCCGACGGTTCGCTCGGCGGCGGCTTCGGAGGCAGTGGCCTCCTGGGGCACGATCAGTCCTTTGCGTCGCAACGGCTCGGTGTAAATCGTCTCCGGGTGCAACTTGCGCGCCACGAGCATGGATACGACGCATCCCAGCATCAGCGGCGGCATCAGCGAGTAACTCAGGGAGATCTCGAAAATCATGATCATGGCCAGCAAGGGCGAGCGGGTCGTCGCCGAGAGCATGCTGCCCATGCCGACCACGGCGAAGGCGGTGATCGGCAGATCTTCTCCCGCCCCAAGCTGTTGCAGAGCCGACGCGAAGGCCGCGCCCAGCCCGGCGCCAAGAAACAGAGTGGGCGTAAACACCCCGCCCACAGCTCCGGAGCCAACCGTGGCGAGCGTTGCCAGCAGCTTGGCCAGGAATAGCCCGGTCAGGAAGAGCAAGCCCGTCGCAGCCTCCTCGCGCCAGCGGGATCGGGTAATGTCGTGCGGATAGGCTTCTTGCAGCAGTTTGCGATTTACCCGGACGAGGTCCAAGCCCTGCGGGTCCCGTTTCAGCATGGCAGTCGTGTTAGCCGACACCTTGACGTTGGCAAAGAGCTGGGTCTGGTAGAGCGGCGCGCTCTGAACGATTCGGTTCAAATCCTGCGCCACCGCCTTCGACAGTTGCAAATCCGCCTGGCCGTCGTAGTTGGATAACAGGGTTTGCGTCACCGGGGACAGTTGGCTGGAGAGGAATTTTGAAAGCTGGTCCGACTCCGCCGGGTGGTTGAGCTTTTCGGCGAGCGATTGCAGATTGATGATGTCGTCTTGCTTGAACTGGGGTGAACCGTAATCTCCGTGCAGGATGCGGTTCGTGATGACGTAGCCGTTGCCCCATACCCCGGGGAACCAGAGCGCGATAATACCCACGATCAAACCTCCCAGCGCCAGCCGGACGTAGATCGGAGCGCGGACCTTCGCGAACAGATCTTCGGAGCGGTTCAGCATTTTCATGAACACCGCCCCGGTCACCCCGCAGGCAACGCCCAGGCATACGAACCACGGCAATTGTGTGAGGCGCGTGAATTCGAACGGCGGCACCGTGTACCAGGGCTGAATGCCAAAGAAGCTCCGCGAGACCATCGTCGCCACCACCGAGGCGAACACCAATGGAGCGAACAGGCTCATGGAGAAGTTCCCCAGCACGATGAGCGCGGCAAAGACGGCGCCGGAAATGGGCGCGTTATAGGCTGCGGAGATCCCCGAGGCCGCGCCGCAGCCGACGAGCAGACGAAGCCGGTACGGATGCCACTTGGCAAGCTGGCCCCATTTGGAGGCGAGCGTAGCCGACAATTGCACGATGCCGCCCTCCCGCCCGATGGAGCCGCCGGAGCCTATCGTGACCAGGGAGGACAGGAACTTCACCAGCCCGCTGCGAAACGGCAGGCGGCCATCCCCCGCCAGGATCACTTCCAGCAGGTTGCTGGAACGAAGCGGACCCGCCATTCGCAGGCCCCAATGCAGCACCAGGCCGGCGCACAAGCCGCCCAGGGCGGGCGTCAGCACCCGTTGCCAGCCAGCCAGCAACTCCGCTACTTCTGCGGGCTCCCCCGCATGGCGCAGGAAGAGCATGCGCGTGGACTCGGTGGCGTAGTAGAAGAAGATGTTCACCAGTCCGCCAATGACGCCCACCCCTCCCGCCAGCAGCAGGTGATAGGCCTCCTCGCTGAAGGTAAACCGTTCTCGAACGCGCAGCGCCTTTCGCCAATGGCGCTGGAAAAAGTCGTGTAGTTCGGCAACGACTTCTCTGTTCCTCAAGAATGGCACACACCCATATTACGGGAATTTGGCTGATTGACGAGTCGCAAGTGGGAACGTGGCTGTCCTGCGGGTTGCCCTGTGGCAGCAGAGGAATTATCCTTGGCCACACGACAGCCGCTTATGCCGACCCAACTGGAAGCCGCAGCCAAGTCCCTTGGCTTGGAGAAATACCGCCGCCATATCTTCCTGTGTGCCGATCAGACGGAGCCCAAATGCGCCGCCAAAGAGAAGGGGTTGGAGTCCTGGGAGTATCTTAAGCGGCGGCTGAAGGAACTGAACCTGGCAGGGCCGGAGCCGCTGGTCTATCGAAGCAAGGTGAATTGCCTGCGTGTGTGCGTGCAGGGGCCGATCGCGGTCATCTATCCGGAAGCCGTGTGGTATCACTCGTGCATGCCGGAGGTGCTGGAGCGCATCATCCAGGAGCATTTGATGGGCGGGAGAGTCGTCGAGGAATTCGCCTTCGCCAGGAACTGTATGGGTGCTCCATAAAACCCGGCAAACGGGCGCCTGCCGGTCGTGCTCCACAACAGAGGTAGGGAGGCCTCATCGAGTTGTCTGCTTCGGACGTTTCGGCGAAACGTCCCTACCTGCCGCTGGCGCCTACGTCAGCATGGCCCCTACAGGAGCCGGTCCGCTTTCGCCGCCAGGACGAAGTCGCTCTCGGTCAGGCCATTGACCTTATGGGTCCAGATCTCCAGCTTCACCTTGCCCCACGCCAGGTAAATGTCGGGATGATGATTCACCGCCTCGGCCAATTCGCCCACCTTGTTCGTAAAGCGCAAGGCATCGCGGAAGTTGTCGAATTCATACTGCTTCTCAAGTTTCCGCCCCTCGACGACCTGCCACTGGCCATCCAATTCGCGAGCCAGGCTCGCAAGGGCTTCGCCTTTGAGCGGCGGCACGTCCCCTTTGCAGGCGAGGCATTCTCTCTCGGCTAAAACGCTCATATATTCGTGCTCCGTTGGTTGTTATCCGTAATCCAGTTTACACTAGCACACAATCAGTTGCGGCGTGAAGGGGAGCGCGTGGGGGATTTTCCGCGGAAAGTTGGAGCCGAGCGAACGGGGCGCTCACCCGCAAGCCCCCGAGTCCATCGGAGCCTCGTTATCTCGGCTACGACAAGTAAGGCAAGCAGGCGCCGGGCGCCTCTGCACACTGCCACCATGTAGCGGCGGGCATCTTGCCTGCCGTAGAGGGCGGCATCCTGCCGCCCGGAGGAGCGCCGCGTGCCCGCGGGACGGCTATTCCGCCGGGCAAGATGCCCGGCTCTACGGCAGGCAGGATGCCCGCCGCTACAGCGCAAATCGTTGGCAGTGTCCAGATGCGTCCGCAGGCGGCCGTCAGTCGGCTTTTGCTTTGATGAAGGCTGACTGCCGAAGGAGGCTCTCATGCACGGCGCGCTCGATCCCGGGGGCGAAGGGCGCCGGCGAGCTGCCCCGCGCTAAATTGGAATCCAGCACCTCGTAGCCGCCTTCGGACAGCAATGATTCGGTGGGCAAGTAAGCATTGGCTTCCTGGCAGTAACCCCAGGTCACGATCTTCCGCGGGGCCAGCCACGCTGCCATCTTCGCGCGCCATTCGATGCACGGCTCGCCGCCGCAGTGCACGATCCACTGGTTCTGCGCCAGCCGAATCAACCCGACGGACCAAGCGTCTCCGCGCGCAAACCCCTCCCCCGAGTCGTAGCGTTTCAACCAGTAATCCGCCACAGCGAGGCGGTTGGCGTTCGTTTGCGCCTGCGCATTAGCCCGCATCTTCTCGTAAAGCTCGCGCGATGGCGGTTTGTCGCGCGGCAGGAATGGCCTGTCGGCGGTGCCCGCGATGTCCAGTGTTAGCTTCTCACCGGGCGTTTTGAGGGCCGCCAGGACAGCGGCGGACAACTCTCGCGCCGCGCGCTCCAGGTCCGCAGGCTCCGACGCCCGGAAACGATTCTGGTCCGGGTCGGCCAGCACCCGGGGGCGGATGTCTCCGGCAAAGCCTTGCACGAACTGGGTGTGCGCCTTTGGCCCGAGCGCCTCGCGCAGGAAGCGGCGGGTCGCGCCGGGAAAGTCCGCGGAGATCGCGCTGTAGGCAAAGCCATAGACGATGACCGCATGGCACGCGCAAGAAAACACCACCGCCGGGGGACCGCCACTTTCGGGTGTTAGCTTCAGCACCCACACTTTGTCGTCGAATGGCCCCTGGGGGTCGGGAAGCATAGCCGTCCGCCCCTGTGGGTTCTTGCCTCGCCGGTTGATGCCGATGTCCGTGCTTCCCTGGAAGACTTCCGCGCGGACGGGCTGCATGGCCTTTCCTGCCGCTCGTGCGGCGTTCACCAACTTATCTTCCAGGGCCTTGAAGTAATCCACCTCGATTTGTGGCGGCGGGCCAACCCCAGCCATGAGGCTGCGCAAAGTGTACGGCCCGCTATGAGTGTGCGACGCGTTCAGGACGACCAGGTTCCATTCCACGCCTAACTCCTGTACCAGGCGCGTGCGAATGCGGTCGCTGAGGTCGTGCGGCAGGCCGACGACATCGAACGAGGCGAGGACGAAACCGTGGCCTCTGGCGTCGCGCAGGCACAGCACTTGCGCGTAAAGAGGGTCGAGGACCTTGTCGGCCGGCGTCACCGGCCCGGCCCGCCCGCCCAGGGCTATGCCCAATGGCGGCGTGATCTCGACTTCGGCCCAGCCGGCGGTGGCGCCTCCGTGGGTTGCCTCCTGTGCGCAGGCGAGGGACATGTCCAAGCCCAGCGCGGCAGCCAAAGCCAGCGGGAACCTCAGTGCCGCGAATGCGAGTCTCATGTGCCACAGCTTGGCCACGCCCCGCCACTCAACTCAATGACTTTCCCACCCCGTCTCGTGAGGCCTGCTCCCCGGACATTGGAGCGGCCTGTTGGCTAGATGCCCCGGTGTGGTCCGCGTGATGTTACAGAAGGTTTACGGTGGGGTTACGGTGGAGTTACGGTGGGAATGGGGCTTTTTGCCACACTTTGAGGCGGTATGCTACGCGGGTACCGCGGCCATTGATTGGGCGTTCAGTCTTCGGCGTTATTCGTCTCACCCCTTAACAATTAGTGTGGACGTAACGCGCCCATGCCGCTATAAAGCAGTCAACTGGAAGGAGCATATATGGCGAGACTTGTGGTTAAAGGGGCAGAAGCCGAAAGCCAAGTGATAGAGCTGCATCTTGGCTCGAATCGCTTGGGCCGCAGTTCCGATAACCATTTTCGGATTGAACATCCTACCATCTCCGCCACGCACTGCGAGATTGTGCTCGCGGAGCGGGGGGTCACCGTTCGTGACTGCGCCTCGACTAACGGCACCTTCGTGGATGGCGAGCGCGTGGAGGCAGCGACGCTCTCAGTAGGGCAGATCCTGCGGCTCGGCGACGTGGAATTGCAGGTGGAGACCACGGACGCTATTATCGCCATTCCCCAGTTTGAGGTGCCCCGCCCTGCCCCGCCGGTTGTGCTATCCGACGGCTCGCTCATTTGCCCCCGCCATCCCAAGGCGCACGCCACGCATCAATGCACCCATTGCCGCGAAGTCTTGTGTGATGCCTGCGTCCATCGGCTGCGTCGGCGCGGCGGCAAGCTCATGAAGCTCTGTCCGCTCTGTAGCCACGCGTGCGTGCCGATCGGCGGGGAGAAGAAGCAGAAGAAGTCGTTCCTGGGGCTCTGGCGCAAGACGGTCAAAATACCTTTCCTCCACAATTCCAAATCCAAGCGAGCCGAAGAGTAGTCCGGCTGGACCCGGGAAACGCCCGCTCAGCCTATGCCCCCTGCCACGACGCGAATCGTTTCTTCGAGCGTGGTTTGACCGGAAATGGCGCGGTGGAGACCGTTCTGCCAGAGAGTGCGCATGCCTTGCTGAATCGCGATATCTTCGAGGGCTGAGGTCGGCACCTTCTTAAGCACGGCCTCGCGGAAAGGCTCGCTCACTACCAGCAGTTCGCTCACAGGCACCCGCCCGGCATAGCCGGTCTGGTTGCAATGGTCGCAGCCTGCGCCGCGGCGGAACTGCGCCTGCGGCAACAGCGCCTCGGGGATCTGCTTGAGCTGGCTGGGCGTCGGCTCGTAAGGCTGGGCACAATGGGGGCAATTGGCGCGCAACAGCCTCAAGCCCATCACGCCCAAAATGCTCGACGCGAGCATGAAGGGCTCGATCTCCATGTTGATGAGGCGGGTGAAGGCACCCGCCGATACGCCCGAGTGGATGGTGCTGATGACCAGGTGCCCCGTTAGGCCCGCTTGCACTGCGATGGCCGCCGTCTCCGGGTCCCGAATCTCGCCGACCATAATCACCTCCGGGTCCTGCCGCATGATGCTGCGCAGGGCGACAGCATAGGTGAACTCCTGGGCCGGATTAATTTGCGTCTGGCTGACCATCGGGAGGTTGAACTCAACCGGGTCCTCGACCGTGCTAATGCTCACACTGCTGCCGTCCCGCTGAATAATGTGGCAGAGAGAAGAGTACATCGTGCTGGTCTTGCCGGAGCCAGTGGGGCCGGTGAACAGCACGAGCCCGCTGGACCGTTCCAGCAGGCGCACCAACCCTTTGTAAGTGTCGTCCTCGAAGCGCAGCGTGTTAAGCTCGAAGCGCCGGTCGCGGGGGTCGAACAGCCGGATGACGATCTTCTCGCCGCGCACGGTGGGAAAGATAGAGACGCGCAGTTGCACGTTGTCCACCTCGGGGCCGCCCACTGCCGCGCCGTCCTGGGGCATGCCCGCCTGGTAGGTGACGAGGTTGGCCATGACTTTGAAGCGCATGGAGATCTTATCCAGCAGGTCGAGCGGCAGATGGGCCACCTCAGTGAGCACGCCGTTGACGCGCGCGCGCACCGCAATGCCGCTCTCCCACGGCTCGATGTGCAGGTCGCTGGCGCCGAGACGAATGGCGTCCTGCACCAGGCAATTGACGAGAACGATGACCTCGAGGCCCTGGGCGGCTCCCTCCGACTGTAGATATTGCACGGTGTAACTCATGGTAATCAGTTTGCGCTTACCCGCCGCGATCCAACCGCGCAAGTCTTAGGGCGAACGGCCATGATTGGCAAGCCTGGAAGCTTTAACTGGACAGCCTCATTCAGGCAGACGACCATCAAAGCCATCATATGTCACCTCTGCCGCGAGCGCGACTCTTATGGTTTGCTGCGCCCCTCGTCTGCCTCGCGAGCACGGCCCAGGATGTTCTCCCCGGCACCCAACCGCTGACGCTCCAAGGCGACCTCTCCGCCCAAATGGTCGCCGGCATTGACACGTTCTTCATGCGCGAACTGGAACAGTCCCCAGCCGGGCGCGAGATATTCTGGCACCGCGACTTTTCTTCCCCCCAAGCCTACGACGCCTCCATCCGGACCAACCGGGCGCGGCTGCGCAAAATCATCGGCGCGGTTGACGAGCGCCTGCCGGTCGAGGCGCTGGATTTTGTCAGCAGCACGGCCCGTCCCGGGCAGGTCGCGGAGACCGAGGCCTTTACCGCCAAAGCTGTGCGCTGGGGGGTCTTTGACGGTGTCTATGGCGAAGGCTTGTTCCTCGAACCGAAAGGCACGCCTGTTGCGTGCATCGTGGCGATTCCTGACGCCGACCAGTCGCCGGAGATGCTGGCCGGCCTCGCTCCTGGTCTCGCGCCGGAGCGGCAGTTTGCGCGGCGCCTGGCGGAAAACGGCTGTGCCGTCATCGTGCCTGTATTGATTAATCGGCAGGACACGTGGTCATCCAAACCCCGGATCAAGAGCGTGACCAACCTGCCCCATCGCGAATGGATCTACCGGCAGGCTTACCCGCTGGGCCGGCACATTATTGGCTATGAAGTGCAGAAGGTCTCGGCCGCAGTGGATTTCTTCGATGGCAAATGGCAGATGGCTGATGGCAAAAAGCGGAGGATTGGGGTGGCCGGCTATGGCGAAGGCGGCCTGATTGCCTTCTACGCCGCGGCAGTGGACCGGCGGATAGACGCGGTGCTGGTGAGCGGCTACTTCGACTCCCGCCAACACATCTGGGACGAGCCGATTTACCGGAACGTGTTTGGATTGCTCCGGGAGTTCGGCGATGCCGAGATCGCCAGCCTCATCGCCCCACGCGCCCTGATCGTCGAATACAGCAAAGCGCCCCAGGTTGACGGCCCGCCCAAGCCGCGCACCAAGAAACCCGAAGCCGCTCCCGGCAAGATCAGCACACCGGATTATTCGACAGTGGAGACAGAATTCGAACGAGCCCGCACGCTCCTCCAAGCCGGCGATCCAAAAGTCTTCGACCGATTCAAGCTAATCAGCGGGACCGAAGGCATGGCCACAGGGCCGGGCTCCGACCGCGCCCTCAGCGCGCTCCTGAGCGCGCTCGACATCCCGGGCGAGCAATTGAAACCGGCGGGGCCGGAGCCCACGGACTTGCGGGTCGCGTTCGACCCTGTCTCGCGACAGCAGCAGCAGGTCAATGAACTGGAAGAATTCACACAGAGGCTTTTGCGCGAGTCAGAGCGCCAGCGCGCGGCGTTCTTCTGGCACAAGGTCCAAACCGGTTCAGTGCATGAGTGGGAGACTTCCTGCGTTCCGTTCCGACAGATTCTTTGGGAGGAGGTAACAGGCCGACTGCCATCCCCTGCCCTGCCGGCCAATCCGCGCACGCGCCGGTGGGAACCCCCTGCGCTTCCCGCTTCCTCCAGCAACCAAAGCCCTGCGACAGCCAGGGGCCGCACCGCATCCAAACTCTGGACGGGCTACGAGGTGGTTCTGGACGTCTGCCCGGACGTTTTCGCCTGGGGCATCTTACTCCTGCCCAACGACCTCAAGCCGGGAGAACGCCGGCCCGTGGTCGTTTGCCAGCACGGCCTGGAAGGACTCCCTGCGGACGGCATTACCGAGGACCGTGAGAGCGAGGGCTACGGCTATTATAAAGCGTTCGCCGGGCGTTTGGCCGAGCGCGGCTTCGTTGTCTTTGCTCCGCATAACCCCTACCGCGGCGAGGACAAGTTTCGCCAGTTGCAGCGGAAAGCCAACCCGGTCAAGGCTTCGATCTTCTCGGTGATCATCGCCCAGCATAGCTGCATCCTGGACTGGCTGACGACGCTGCCGTTCGTGGATGCCAAACGCATCGGGTTTTATGGCCTCTCCTACGGGGGCTTGAGCGCGTTGCGACTGCCGGCGGTGCTCGACCGCTATAGCGTGTCCATTTGCTCGGCAGCGTTTAACGACTGGACCCGAAAGACGGTCGCCACTGACTGGCCCGGCAGTTACATGTTCCTCGGCGAATACGAGGTGCCCGAGTTCAACCTGGGCGAGATGTTCGGTCACGCGGAGATGGCAGCGCTGATCGCGCCCCGGTCCTTTATGGTCGAGCGCGGCCACAGCGACCCCGTGGGCCAGGACGAATGGGTCGCGGGCGAATACGCCAAAGTGCGCCGTCTCTACGACCGCCTGGGTATCGGCGACCGCACAGAAATCGAGTTCTTCAACGGCGCACATACGATCAACGGCGTGGGCACCTTCGATTTCCTCCACCGCCAGCTCGGGTGGCCCAAGCCTGGGGAGCCGCATACCACGAATTGACAGGCCGGAAGCGCGGCTGACACGCATAAGGCCCATCGGCCAGCCTGCTGCTGGCGGCTGCCTGTGCGGTCACCGTGCTGCGGAATTGCCCTCAAAAGCCCGAGGGCAGGCGCAGGCAGTGATCCAGGCGGCTCTCGATGCGGGAGTCCACCGGCCAGAGCAAAGGCGGGGCGTTCGAAACCATTCCCGTGGTCGCGAGGCGCGCATCCAGCTCACCACGCTCGAGAGGAAGCAGATCGAATGTGCGGGTACCGACAAGCTGTTTCACTTGCGCCGGCATGCAGCGGCAGATCAGGGTGCTGACGTCTCTGGTTCCTTCGCTTAGATAGATAATCGGACCCATAGCCACGGGTCCGTCGTCCAGGACCCGTGGGACAACGACGGCTGGTGCCTGGGTAACGCCGCGCTCGATTGCGTATCTGCGCCCAGGTAGTGCCTTGCCGAATTCAGCCTCTGCGGCGGCTTCCAGGCTCTGGGAGACGAATATGAGCCGCAAGCCGGAGGTGTCGGCGAGGATTTCCCAAGTGGCGGGCTGGCCGCGTGCGTCGAGCACGATGCGGACGCCCTGGGTTGGCAGCGGAGGCGGCTGGCCGGCAGGGTTGCTGGAAGTGTAGAGCCACTGGTACGAAAACCGCGGGTGAGCGTGGCCGTTGAGTAGAACGCTGTCCGTGGCATAGAAGACAGCGGGGTGTGATCGGGTTGCACCTGAGATATTATTCGAGGCTCCACGCAGGGTGGATAATGACGAATGACGAATGACGAATGACGAGGCAGGGACATCAGGGCCTGGTGCGGGAGCGCCGGACGCGTCGCGGAACGAGGCCTCTGAGATCTGCCCGGCTGAGACCTGCTGGATAATAAGCGGTGCGAGCTGGCAGGCGAAGTCGGCGTTTGTCGCCTCCGCAGGTTTCAAGAAGATGGCGGCAGCAAACTGATTGGTCGCCCGTTCATACACTTCCACTGCTGAATTAGCGGGGGTGACTTGTTCCCCGTACGCGCAATCGGCCACACTCAAGCAAGCGACCAAGCCGACGGCACTTCTCCTCATGTAGCCCAGGTAACGCATCTAACGGACTTAAGCCTTTTGACTCCTTTAACGAAGGCGCCGCTTACCTCACATAGCCGTTCGCGCGGAACCATTGGACCGCATCGGCCAGCGCCTGTTGGGGCGGTGTTTGGGGCAGGCCAAGCTCACGAATCGCTTTGGCTGGGTTGAAATACATCTTGTGCTTTGCCATGCGCACCCCGGCGAGCGGCGCTCGAGGCGGGTGCCCCGTGACGCGGGAGAGAGCTTCGCTGAAATGACCCGCGCTCAACGCAACCATATACGGTATCCGCATTCTCGGGGCGGCGACGCCGGACACTTCCTCCAGGACCGCGAATGCCTGCTTCATCGTCCAGTTGCCGTCGGCGTGGCCGAGGATGTAGCGCTCGCCGATACAGCCGTCGCGTGCCGCCAGGATGTGGCCGATCGCCACGTCGCGCACGTGGACCCAATTCAGCCCGGTGTCGAGGTAAGCGGGCATTCTGTGGTTGAGGAAATCCACGATGATTTGGCCGGTGGGGGTGGGTTTGACGTCGCGCGGGCCCACGGGCGTGGACGGATTGACGATCACCACCGGCAGACCCCGGCGCGCCAGCTCGGTGGCCACTTGCTCCGCCTGCCACTTGGAGCGCTTGTAATGATTGCACATCTGGGCTTCGGACACCGGCGTGGCCTCGTCCGAAGGGCTGATTCGCCCGTCAAAGGGCGCCGGCAGGCCAATGCAGCCAACCGTGCTGGTATAAACGATCCGCCGGCAGCCGGCAGCCGCTGCGGCTTCGATTACATTGCGCGTGCCCTCCCTGTTCGCCGCATACATCGGTGCGTAGTCGGGCAGCCACAGATGATAACTGGCCGCGACATGGAAGCACCACTCGCACCCGTGCATCGCTTCCTTCAGTCCGGCGCGATTGCCCAAGTCCCCCTCCACGCGCTCAAACTCAACGCCTCCCAGCCCGCGCAAATCGGCGCCAGGCCGCAGCAGCGCCTTCACCCGGTGCCCGTTGGCGACCAGCTCATGGACGAGATTTGCGCCAATGAACCCCGAAGCGCCGGTGACGAAGCATTTCATAGCTGCGCCAGCTTACGAGATCGTCTGCGGGTGAAGAAACAGAAAAGGCCGTTGGCAGCCTTGGTCCGGCCACGTGCCCGCGGTTGTGCTTTGGCGCACCTTGTTGGCTTTGGCGTTGGTCACGGCCTCCACGTTGAGTGTGAGGGTCGTGCTCGCCTGAGGCTGTGGGGCGCCGGCCCCGCTCCCCGCGAGAAAATGCACGCCCCCCTTGACTCCGGCGGCGGATTTGCGAACAATCCACGCTGTCGTATGCCGTTAGAACGCAGTTGCAGGAAAAGGCCGCTGGCGCGCAAAGAAGCGCGCGAGCTGAACGTCGAGGTCAGTTTCTTGGAGGGATTGGTGCGGCGGGATCCCAGGTACGTGGAGGCCTTACAGATGCTGGGGGATGACTACACGCGCCGGGGGGACTATGACCAAAGCCTGAAAGTGGACGAGCAATTGTCCCGGCTACAGCCGCTGAACCCGCTGGTGTTCTACAACCTGGCTTGCAGCTACTCCTTAAACCGCGAGTTTGGCCGCGCGGCAGCCTCTTTGGAAAAGGCTCTTAGCTTGGGCTACTGCGACTTCAAGTGGCTGGCCCGAGACCCGGACTTGCGCCCGCTCCGCCAGCATCCGCTCTACAGCAATATCAAGAGCAAGATCCGGAGCATGAAGATCAAGGTGGTTTGAACGTAACGGTCCATGGCCGCAGGCGGCATTATCGCACCGTCACGTTCGATCTGCGGCGCAACGCGGTCTGCCTGGTTGAGCAGCGCCTGCTCCCGCACGAGTTCAAGCTAGTCGCAGCAAAGGATTTCCACCAAACCGCCCACTCGATTCAGGACATGGTCGTGCGCGGCGCGGGGGCGATAGGCGCTACCGCCGCCTATGGCCTCGCCCAGGGAGCGCGCCAATTCCGCGGGCGCAGTTTGGTAGCTTTCCGCCGACACGTGGAAACGGTCTTTCAAACCCTCAAAGCTGCCCGGCCCACCGCCGTTGATCCTGTCAACGCGATGAACCAGGTGCGGCAGGCGATGCAAGCAGGCGAGACGGTGGAGGAACAGCAGGCGCTGGCGCTGGCGGCGGCAGAGGAGTTCGCCAATGAGGATGTGCGGCACTGCCAGGACATCGGTAAGCATGGCGCCAGGCTGATCCGGAGCGGCATGAATGTGCTCACGCACTGTAACGCCGGCTGGCTCGCTTTTGTGGACATTGGCAGCGCCACGGCGCCGCTGTATGCCGCCCAGGCGCAGGGCAAACACTTCCATGTGTTCTGCGACGAAACGCGCCCCCGCTCTCAGGGCGCCACGCTCACCGCCTGGGAGCTTGCCCAGCAGCAAATCTCCCATCAGATCATCGCCGACAATGCCGCCGGCTATCTGATGCAGCGCGGCAAGATTCATCTGGTGATCGTGGGCAGCGACCGCACGCTCGGCCGAACCGGTGAGGTGGCAAACAAGATCGGCACCTACACCAAGGCCGTGCTGGCCCACCGGCACAAGATCCCCTTCTACGTCGCCATTCCGCTGTCCACGATTGACTGGCATCTGAAATCCGGCCGCGATATTCCGATTGAGGCACGCGACGAGAGCGAGGTCCTGGGAGCCTGGGGGGCGATCACCCCTACCCGCTCCCGTCCTTCGTCACCACACCGCGCCTACGTGCGCGTGGCCAATCCGACAAGCGGCGCGTTGAATCCCGGCTTCGACGTCACACCACCTGAGCTGATCACCGGCATCATCACGCCGCTTGGCATTCTCCGGCCAGGCGACTTATGGCCCCGGCGAAGGCTGCTCCAAGAGGCCTCCAGTTAGGCGAGCACTGCCATGACGGATCGCGAGCCGTGTCAGCGGCGGAATGAAAGCGGGGGAGAGTTGGCGGTTTGAAAGTCCGTTTTCTTCCAGCACTTTGCTCCAAAGCTCTTCTTCCTTCTTCTGACGGGAGCTTCTTCCGGGGCTTCTTTTTGGTTTTCTTCCCCGCGGTGTTCTTTCCAGGTTCGGCTCACGATGAGCCGTTTGCAAAACCGACGTAAATGCCGCTGTTGCCGGACCTTTTTGTTTCTGACCCGCGAACGGCTGATCGTCAGCATTATTGCTCCCAGCCGGCCTATCGCCAGGCCAGCAAAGCCGCCAGCCAACGGCACTGGCTGAGCAAGAATGGCAATGGCGACTGCTTCCGTGGTCCCGACTGGCGGAAGACCCTGCGTTTGTGAGGCTTATCTCCATGGTCACGGGCAGTACGTTATGCCCAGCAGTTACAGCGATGGCTGCCCTTTGCCGCGCCGGCTTCCAATAATGCCATCCCGCTGGCCCACACCCTCACCGCCTTCGTCGTGGCGGTGGTAGCTGGTGGGCGCCGTTTCGCTCACTGCCAATGGCTGCGGGCTGATCACGCCCTGCAAGCGCTGTTGGGGTTGGAGCGCTTCCCGGGCGACGACACCAAGGACGCGGCGGGGCGCCGGCTCATTGAGGTGCCCGGTTACACCTTCCGGGTGTGGGTGACCAACCGGAGCCAAGGCGCGCTGGAACTGTGGCGGGACTACAACGGCCAGGCCACGGTCGAGCAGCGGATCGAAGAGTTGAAGCACGATCTGGCGGCGCAGAGTTATTCACCGAGGACTGCGCGGAGTTTCGAAGGGCTCCCCTCGCCCTCGGCTGAATAACTCTGAAAACCGTATCAGGGGACACGGTGCGGTGCCGGTGGGATCGAGCGCACAAGCGCAAGTGCCTATGGCGCAGGAACTTCCTGTTCCCAGTCGCACGAGGGCAGCGATTGGTTCGACATTGGGCATGGCGGGTCTCGGCTCGGGAACGCAGGGCGAAGGACCGTAACCCTAGCAAGGTGCTTCAGATAGGGCTAAAAAAAGTGAAGAAATATGCAATGGGGTGTTGACACGAATTGGGAATTGGCGTTAAATGACTCTATCGCAGCAACCATGAACTGAAACCAGCGCAATAAAGGCGCTTTTAGAAACGGTCCATATGAAACTGAAAACTATCCTCGGGGCGGTCGTCCTAACCTTTGCTTGCTGCTTTGTCAGTCAGGCCAGCGTCACCAATGCGCTCTGGTGGAGCGCTAACTCGCAAAACCTCGTTTGCTCGGACGGTTTCAGCGGCGGTACGCTGACGATGAACGGGACTCAGATGGGGATGGACGCCGCGATGGCGGGGACCATTCAGACGGATACCACACTCGATCCGACGTTGACGCTAGGCAGTTCGGTCAACAATGACACCGGTCTTGCGTGGATTGGCTACCAGGTAAACGTGATTATGGGCGTGCCTTTTTCTTTTGTGCCTCCCGGTCCAACGGTCAACAACCCTCCCCCGAACGACTGGATCGTGGCCAGCGTCGTTGCCCCTACACTCCAAGCGAGCGGGCCGTATGCGGGGCAGTATGAGGGCACGCTTTTGTTTTCTGATGGGACCCCCGTTGGCGTTGGCGGAGAGCTGGACTGGCAGTATTCGATTAATTTTGGGTCATCCCTTGATTACAGTTTCACACAGGAGATGATCCCAGTCACCGCGCCTATTCCGGAGCCGAGCGCGCTGGGCCTGATTGGATTGGGCGGGTTAGTGTTGGTAGGGCGAATGGTTCGGCAATCTCGTAAGGTTGCCTGATTCTGCGGCTCCTGCCGCGCCCATGGCAGGGGTTAGGCCGGCAATCCGGTAGTTTTTAGCGAGAGGCGCCCGCAAGGGCGCCTCTCGCTTTTTCCTGCACCTGCTGTCATAGAAGCGGACAAGGGGTGTGTCGCAAACCTGGGCAAGGCGCGCAGACCACCTGGTTCGGTCGGCATCCTGGATAGCGCGTCATCGCCCGTTGATGCGGCAATTCCTGGTCCCGAATTGCACGCTTTCCCCAGCATAACCTCAGGTCCACACGATTGCGCACTTTGACTCCCCTGCCCTGCACGCATTCTTAACTGTCCCGGGCATTCGCCCTGCTATGTGGCACTCAGCGCATGCACCGATTTGTCCGCCGCATCTTACTTGTCAGCGCCTTATGGTTGCTGGCTTGGGGGGCGTGTTTCGACGCCGGGGCCGGCGGGAGCGGGCTCAACACGGTAGTTATCGTCAACCAAGACAGTACCAACTCCTGCGAGCTGGGAAACTACTTCTGTGAGCAGCGGCACGTGCCACCGGCTAATGTCCTGTTCATCAACTGGGCCGGGGGCAACACCAACTGGAGCAGCGACGATTTCCAGACCAATCTGCTCACCCCCCTCTTGAACATGCTGGCGGCGCGCCAGTTGACCGCGCAGGTTGACTACGTGGTCCTTTCGATGGACATCCCGTTCCAGACGGTGTATGGCGCGGAGGTCAACAGCACGACATCGGCGCTGTTCTATGGTTTGCAGGACGATACCGGGACCTATTGGATGAACGTGACGAACAGCTACTGCGCGAGCGAGCAAATCTTCGATTTCGCCAAGCCCTTGACGGCGCCCGGCTATTCGTTTCTGGCGGTGATGATCACGGCCAATACGCTGGCGCAGGCGAAGGCGATCGTAGATCAGGGCGTAGCGAGCGATGGAAGCTTCCCATCCCAGCCAGTAATCCTGGCAAAGAGTTCAGACTCCACGCGTAATGTGCGTTACCACGCATTCGATAACGCGATCTTCAACACGCAACTGCGCGGGAACTATGCCATGTTCCGCACGAACTCGGATTCGCCGTATGGCCTGAGCGGGCTTCTGGGGTACCAAACGGGCCTGGCCAGCTTCAGCATTTCGTCCAACACCTTTATGCCGGGAGCAATGGCAGACAGCATGACTTCGTATGGCGGGATCATCTTCGGGCCCAATTCCCAGACGACGCTGCTGGCGTTCATCGCCGCCGGCGCGGCGGGGAGCTACGGCACAGTGACAGAGCCTGGCGCCAGCACTCAAAAGTTCCCCGATCCTCAGAACTACTTTTATCAGGCGCGCGGTTTCAGCCTGGCGGAGTGCTATTATCAAAGCGTCTATGCGCCCTATGAAGGCCTGGTGGTCGGAGAACCGCTGGCGGCGCCATTTGCGCAAACAGCCCCAGGCGGTTGGGTTGGGGTGGTCTCTAATGCGGTTCTGAGCGGCACAGCCCAGCTCGGCGCGGCATTTTCAGCACTCGATGCGTGTCATCCGCTGCATCGGGTTGATCTGTTTGTGGATGGCAAGTATTCCCAGACCCTCACGAACCTGGGGCCGCGTGCCGGGAACGTGCTCACGGTCTCGTTGAATGGGTATCCGATCAGTTACACGGTCCCGATGAACGCAACGTTGCCCACGGTGGCAGCGGGTTTGGCGGCACAGCTCAACGCACCGGCTACTACCAACCTGACGAAGGCGGTTGCCTATGCCCATGGCGACAGGATCGAATTACACTCATTGGCCACGAACGGTCTTGCCCTCCCCTTCTATTTCACAGACCCCGGCGCCACCAACGGGTCCGGCAACTACTACAGCACCGCCTTCCCGCCAGGCGCGCTTTCACCGCAATTGAGTTTAATAGGGGGCGGCAGCGACGGTTCCTTTCATGTGCATGTGGAGACATCAGGAACATTGCCGTACGTGGTACAAGCTACGGGCAACTTCCTCAGTTGGGTGAGCATATTCACCAACCAGGACGGCGGGAGTGCGGATTTCATTGACCCGCAAGCCACGACCGGCGGCCAGAGGTTTTACCGCGCGGTGGTGTCAGCACCGCCGTTGCCTACGGCGACCGTAGTGAGTAGCACGAATGCCGCCGGCACCTTAATCCGCATTGACGGCGCGGTTCAGCCTTACGTCATCATGGAATCCACCAACCAGGCCCAGTGGACGTCCGTCTTCACGAACTCACAGATCGGGAGCGTTGAGGTCTCAGCGGGGACTTCGCTGGGCAGTGCCGATGTGCTCTCAACGTACCTCAACGCCAGCGAGCCCGCGTTCCTGAATTCGACGGCGAATGGGCTGCGCTCCTTCTGCCTCGGTGGAAGCCTGGCCGTCGGCACGTGGCTCCAGCTCAATGTAGTCAAAACCAACGGCGTTAGCCTCGCGATAAGCGTGACGAACCAATCCAGTAGTGCGGCTTTATACGACCTGGCGCAGCAACTGGCGGCAGCCGTGAATGCCACCCCAGGGTTACAGGGGCCTGACGGGCTGGACGTCGAGGACGTGAGCGCGGGGGCTTTTGGCACGGCTTCGTTCAACCTGCGAGCCCTCGGTTCGGGTTGGAATGCCGCAGAGATTGGGGCGCAGTTGACGGCATCGGCGGGCGTGAACCTCTCTCCCTCCACGCAGATGCACCTTGATTCGAATCAGTCCGACCTCCAGCCACGCGATCATCTTTATGTCACCGCAGGGGCGAACCAGTTGGCCGTCACGTTCCTGCTCGACACAACGCAACTCGCGGATGGGTTCCATGAGCTGGAGGCCGTGGCCTACGAGGGTAGCGATGTGCATACCCAAAGCCGGATCATTCTCCCGGTGCAGATTCAGAACTCATCGCTGGCAGCAACACTCACGCTGCTCGACATGGGGCCGACGGCGCCGGTGCAGGGCACGTATCACGTGCAGGTGGCCGCCAACACCAACGGCATAAGGGCCATTAGCCTATACAGCACGGGCGGGTTGCTCAACAGCATCGCGAACCAGTCCAATGTGATGTTCACCGTTGATGGCTTGAGCCTTGGAGCCGGGCTACATCCTTTTTACGCCTTAGTGCAAACCTCAAGCGGTGGGCAGTACCTGACAGCAATGCAGTCGGTCCGGTTGGTTTACCCTTAGTGCTCAGGCCAACCTGGCCACTCCGGACCTGGAGTTAGCGCCAAGGGACGAATCGCCTGACCTTGTGGAAATGCCTCGCGGCATCAAGGCCGGCCAATGGGTCTGCAACAAGGCTAAGGGGCCGCGTAATTGCGCCCACCCGTCGGGACCTGGCCGGAAGTTCCGGAGGTTACATTGGTGGGGGTGCTGGTGAGCGGTATGTAGGGAGGGCCAACCGCCGGCCCACGCGCGAGCGGCGTAACAGGAGCTGCCGTTGCTGTCGTTGCTGGTGCAGCCGATTGACCCGCAGCCACCGCAGGTCCCGAACTAGGCGCTGTGAATGCAGGCGAGACACCGGCAGTCGCGGCAGCGGTTTGGGCCAATTTGAAGGCTTGGTCAAGGACGGTTGGAACCGAAGGGACGTTTCCGCCGTAGCCAACAAGCGCCTGTTCGAGGTAGGACTTGAGGCCCGGGACGGCAGCGGCAACCGCATTCAAAATGTCTTTGCTAGCGCTCGGAACTACCTGAGACACGGCGATGGCAATGTCGCGGTAATCATTGGGATCCGCACGACAGACGGCCAGAACGATCTTACGAGCTTGGGAAGGGGCTGCGGCTGCGGCAGCTTTGGCGATAGCGGCAGCCTGCTTGGGTTGCTCGGCGGCGGCGACACCCGCGGCAACGGACGCCATCGCGGGCACAGAACTGGCAATCGCCCCTACAACGGCGGCCGCGGCGGCGGGATTGATCCCGAGCGCAGCCCTGACAACATCCGCAGTAGTGGCTGCCCGTTCTCGGCTCTTGGCTTGCCGGACCGCGTCCGCCGCTTTGGCAGGCATTTCGGCGGCAGGGACTAGAGCCAATACCTCGGTGAATGGATTAGCTTTCGGCGCATCCTTCGCAAACGAGATGGAGGCAAGCAGAAAGGCCGCGCTGAGTGCAAAACTAGTCGTTTTGTTCATACATTCTCCAGATACCGTTGTTGGTCGTCTCGATCCTCAAGGATCAGTAATTATGCCTTTCTTACCAGATAGCGGTAAGGCGGTCAATAGAAATCTGAGGGGATATTACCGAATGCGTCCATCTATTACTGCCACAATTACCTTTGAACTCGAGCCCGTGACGTGCGCGCACACCGCTTTGGGTTGCCACTGCCCGACCGTCCATCGGCCCTGAAGACTGAGGAAGGGGGAACCACCTGTTCCGGGTTGGGATTATATCCGTAAGAACGCATGGCCTATGGACGCGGACGCACTCTGGTTCGAGAACGTGCCTGGTAATGGTGTAGGATGGACAGCTACTAAAGGAAACCGCGCGAGTCGTGGAGGTTTGGATTGCTTAAATCCGCCATTACGCTTTACATGGTGCTGCCGATGCTCTGCGGAATGGTTTGCAGGCCGGGATGGCTATAAACCTGCTGTGTCTATAATTGAAGTCTGAAGAGGCTGCGGCAACGGCGTTTACGCAGTAAGAGCGGCCAGCCGAAGCCCGGCTTCCTTGAGATGCGACGAACACTATTAACCTGGGGCCCGTACGGTGGCAGCGGCGCTAAGCAGTAGCCGCGCGCGAGGCTATGAGCTGCTGGACCATGCTTTTCCCCGCCTTGCTCGGGATAGGAATAGTGTTTCTTGGGGTCCCGCTGATCCTTAAGGCCGCTCGGGTCGTAAATCTACCTTCGCGCGTCCGGGACTTTCATCACGGGCACGGACCGCCGGTGCCACGCTTGGGCGGTTTGGTTCTGATGGCAGCTTACCTTGGGATCGAGTTATTCAGGGTTATCTACCATCGCGGGGACGGTGCGGCCACGACGGGAAGCTGGGTTGTAGCGGCGAGTTCATCGGCCATGTTTGGACTCGGGTTCTGGGACGACCTCAAGCCGCTTGGCGCAAAACGCAAGCTCGCGGGGCAAGTGGTAATTGCCGCGGCGGTGTGCCTCCTGGGCATAGGGATTGAGCGGTTCAGAATCCCGTTCACGGACACAATCATCGGCCTCGGCGGGTGGGGGATTGTCATCACTGTGTCATGGCTCGTCGGAATGACCAATCTGATTAATCTAATGGACGGCGTGGACGGGCTGGCGGGGGGAATTTGTCTGATGCTCATGGCGTTGCTCGCGTACGTAGGGCACCAGAGCGGCAGTTTTGAACTGCTCGCTTCGGGGATGGCGGGGGCGTTGCTGGCCTTCTTGTGGTTTAACTTCCCGCCGGCGCGAATCTATCTGGGAGACGGCGGGGCCTATTTCCTTGGATTCCAGATCGGGCTATTGGCCATTCTGAGCTCGCACAAAGGCACGGTATTCGCCGCCTTGGTGGCGCCGCTATTTGTGCTCGCGCTGCCCATTCTCGATATGACGCTGGCCATCATCCGGCGTGGATTGCGCGGGCTGCCGATTTTCCGCCCCGACCGCAAGCATATCCATCACCGCCTGCTGGCGATGGGACTGTCCCGGAGGAGGGCCGTGTTGTCTCTCTATGCGGTGACGCTGATATTCCTGGCAATGGGCTTTGCCGCATTCGCATCTCGCGGCCAGTTGGTTCCGCTCCTGCTCGGGCTCGCGATCCTTGTCGTCTTGATTTGTGCCGGCAAGCTGAGGTTCAGCCGGGAATGGTTCGCTGTGGGCCGGATCGTCGGCAATTCGCTGGGTATGCGGCGTGAGGTCCATTACACGCTGGCGTTAACGCGTTGGCTCGTGCTGGAAGGGAACCGATGCGTCTCGGTGCAGGAGCTATGGTCGAATCTGGTCTTTGCGGCTCAACGGCTCGGCTTCAATTACATCAGCCTTACCTTGGCCGACGGGCAGAGAGTGTGGGAGCAGACGAACAAGTGCGAGCTCTGCCATTCGGTCAGGCATGAACTCCAAGGCGGGCGCTTTGGCATTCTTGAATTGAAAGCCCCCGTCTGCACCTCGGATGACACTGACCCGGCACCCGAGCGTTCCTGGTCCTCGGCTTGTGAGCGACCGCTCTGCCCCTGCGTATCGGAAGAGAAAGCCTTCGGGATTATAAGCGACCTCCTGGCAGAAGGGTGGGCAAAGGCTGCCATGAAGTGGAACGCTGGGGAACAAACGCCTCTCAGGTTCGACCGAACGGTTACGAGGCAGAGAGACCATTTGCAGGACTGCGTTCCGCCGGACTCGCTAACGCGAGTTCCTTCGGCGGAGCGCAAACCGGCCAATCCTCCTTTGGAGGGCGCCGCGCAGTGATGCACAGCCGAGGCGGGACGCACTCGCACAATGCAAGTTGCGGGGGCGTTTCCCGCCGTCAACAAGCGCCTTTGTAATCCTCATTCATGGCCAGGGCATCGGCCCAGGCGAGGCGGCTGTCGGCGGACAGCGGCGGCGGGATAATGACCAGCAGGAGAAGCATCGCGGAAAGCATGGACCGGAGCAATGGATAACCTCCCGCCCACCATACTCCCTTGCAACTGACGGATCGGTCAAGGTTCGCGACACGGGCGGCCCGCCTTGTACAAGGCCAGGCGAGTAGAGATTTCCCGCACGTCGTTGGTCAGCCCGGTCTGGCGCGCCAATGCCAAGGCCGTCCGGGCGGTGACGACGGCATTGCTGAACTGACCCGCTTCGGCGTAAGCCGCGGCGAGGGTGTCCAGGTGTCCAGCGTCGTTTGAGTGGCTGAGGCTGACCACCCGTTCGGCCAAACGAACCGCCTCGGGGCCGTCGCGGAGTCCGGGGTCCTTGTGCGTCGCCAGGAGCCAAGCCAGGTTGTTGAGGGCTTCGGGCCAGTCCGGCCGCAGGCGTACCGCCTCTCGCAAATGGTCGCGGCTGCCCCTGAAGTCCTGTTGAGCTTGCAGGGCAAGAGAAAGCTGGTAGTGGGCCTCGGCAAAACCAGGATTGGTCTTGAGCGCATTCAGATACTGGTCCGTTGCAGCAGCCGGTTGCCCTTGCTTGAGGAGACAGTTGGCCAGGCCATAATGGGCGGCGGCGTTCGAGGGTTCCAGCCGCACGGCTTCTTTGAAGTGGGCCAGGGCCTCATCGCTTCTGCCGAAGCCGACCAAGAGAGTGCCGACCCGGGCATGGATGACGCTGTTGCCAGATTGCAAGCGCAGGACTTCCTGATATTCAGCCAGAGCCGGCTCAGGCTGGCCTGTCTTGAACAGCGCGTTCGCGAGGTTCTTATGCGCATCCGCGCTCCTGGGGTCCAAGCGCAGGGCTTCTCTAAACTCGGGAATGGCCTGAGCCAATTTGCCCTGCACGGCGAGAACAAAACCGAGGCGATTATGGACTTCGGAGTTCCGGGGGTTCAAGCGGATAGACTCCTGGAACTTCTCTGTGGCCTGCGCCCATTGCCCGTTTTCGGCGAGCACCCTGCCCTGCTCAACCCTAAGGGCGACGGCGGCGGGCCGAAGCGCCGCGGCTCGGTCGAACTCCGCCTGTGCTTCGGTGGCGCGGCCCAGTTTCTCCAGAGCCAGCGCCAAGTTCTCGTGCGCCTCGGCCCACTCGGGTTTCAGGCGGCAGGCGATGCGGTAATGGTCGGCGGCTTCCTGGGCTTGCCCCTGAGACAGGAAACAATTACCGGCGATGTAAAACGCCAGCGAGTTGCGTGGATCATCCCGGAGCGCCAGCCGAGCATGGGCCAAGGCCTGCTCGACCGAGCCGATTTTGAGGAAGTATGTGGCCAGGTTCAGATGGGTCTTCGGGTTGGCGCCCAGAGCAGCCTCGAACGCAGCCAGGGCTTCATTCGTCTTGCCCTGCTCGAACAGGTTGGCACCCAGGTTGTTGAGGGCATCCGAGTACGAAGGGCAGAGCCGGATGGCCTCCTGGTAATACGGCGTGGCCCTTTCGTGCTGATCGAGGTTATCGAGCAGCATACCCATGTTGTTGTGCGCCTCAGGCATAACCGGGTTAAGCTGCAAGGCGCGTTCGATCTCGGGCTTTGCCTCCCCGGATCTGCCGGCGTTATAGAGGGCAAAACCTAGATTATTGTGTGCTTGGGCGCAGAACGGATCCTTCTGAGCGGTGTCGCGCCAAAGCGCTACTTCCGAGGCATAGACATGGGCGCGCTGCCAGGTTGCTGATGCCAGCCAGCCCAGCACACAAAGACAGAGCAGCAACGGCCAACGCCCCTGCCAACCGCAGCTCCAGCCGCATTGGCTGCCCCAAAGGCTGGTTGCCGCACCGACTAGCAAAGCAATCACACTTGGGAGGCAGAGATAGGCCCAGTGATCCGCCACACGTGAATACGTCAGATAGAACATGTCCACGAATCCCAAGACCGGCAGTAGCGCCAAGGCAAAGCAGCCCAAGGCGAAGCAAAGATGGCGACCCCAACCAGCACGATACCACCAGCCCAGTCCCAGCAGGGCTGTGAATGCCACGAATGGCAGGAAGGCCAGGAGCGACGCGTGAGTAAAGTCCCATAAGGGATAAACGGCGCTTAGCCGGACGGGCAGGAGCGCCTTGTAGAGATAGAACCAGAGAGCGCAGCCGGCAGCCGCCAGCCTCTGCCAGAGATTCTCTGTCTGCACCGCGCTTCCCGCGGTCATGGCGCGGTGGTGTTGAAACCAAATCGTGAGGAGGCTCGAAGCCACCGCCAAAGCAAAGAAGGGGGCCAGGCGGAGGAAAAATCGCGGGGTGAGGAGCGATGGGCCAGGCACGAGGGTCGAGCGCCGCTCTTGCCAATGTTGCCACCATGCGCACAGAAGCAGCACCCCGGGCAGCACCACTACAGAAGATTTCGCGAGCAGCGAGAGGGCGAAAGCCGCGAGCGACATGAGATAGAGCATCCACGGAGAATGGAAGATCGCCCTCGGCCCGGCGGCGGACACTGGCCCGTGGGCTGTGGACTGTGGACTGGCTAACTCATCATAGCGCAAATAGAACAGCATGCTCAGCAAGCACAGCGGCAGGGAGAGCGTGTTCTTGCGCTCAGAGATCCAAGCGACAGAGGCGACGCAGACGGGATGGAGGGCGAAGACAAGCGCCGCGAGCCACGCGCCAGGCACTTTGAGCCGGAGCAGCACCCGCCATAGCAGCACCGCGCCCAGGGCGTGAAGCAGGATGTTCGTCAGGTGGTAGCCCATTGGGTTTAGTCCCCAGAGGCGATATTCCAGCCAAAACGAGGTGAAGGTGAGAGGAAAGTAATCTTGCGGCACGGACGTGAACCAGAAGCAGTAGAGACCATCGCGGCGCGGGATGAGCGGATTCTCGCTCAAGCTGACAGGATCATCCCAGATGAACTGGCCATGCCAGGCGGGCAAATAGACCAGAAAAGGCGCGAGCAGGAGCGCCAACGCGGCAATCCAGTGCCGGACGCTTTGGCGTGTCAGAGTGGCTTCTGCCGCATTCATTCACCAAGAGGGAGCCTGAGCGCGACAGCGCGGTCAAGAGGGTTGCGAGGGAGGTTCGTTCTCTCAGGCGATTTCTCAGCTTGCGCAGGCGCGGTCGTTTCTTACATTGTCCGTCCGTTCGAGCGCTCTGCTGGGCAACGACGGGATTGGCCTGAATACAATATGAAAGACTATCAACCTGGTGACATTCGTAACTTTGCAATCGTCGGACATGCTTCGTGCGGTAAAACCATGCTCAGTGAGGCTATGCTGGCCTGCGCCGGCGTCATTAATCGCATGGGCACTATTGCCGGCGGTTCCACTGTCTCCGATTACCACGAGAGTGAGCAGAACCGCCAGATTTCGGTCTCGGCCACGCTCATGCATCTGGAGTGGCTCGGCAAGAAGTTCAATATCCTCGACTGCCCGGGTTACGCGGATTTCATTAGCGAGGGACTCGGCGCGCTGCGCGTGGGCGACTTCGCGCTTATCGTAGTCCACGCCAACCACGGTGTGGGCGTTGGCACGGACGCCGTTTGGAAATACGCCACCGAGGATGGCATCCCCAAGATGATCGTGGTAAACGCCTTCGACAAGGAGGAGACGGATTTCGACAAGACGCTGGCGCAAATCCGCGACCATTTCGGCGAACGCGTGTTCCCGCTCACCCTGCCAATCAACGCCGGCCCCGGCTTCAACCAGGTGCTCGACGTGCTGCGCAACGAGGTCATTACCTACGCCACGGACAAGAGCGGCAAACCCACTGAGGCTCCCGCGACGGGCGAATTGGCGGAGAAGGTCAAGAAGCTGCACGGGCAACTGATTGAATACATCGCCGAGTCCGACGATACGCTGATGGAGAAGTTCTTCGCGCAGGGCGGCTTGTCCGAGGACGAGATGCGCGCCGGGTTGCACGCGGCGATTCAGAAGCAGACGTTCACGCCGCTGTTTGTGACCGCGGCTGAGAGCAATATCGGTGTTTCGCGCCTGATGGATTTCATCGCCAAGTACGGCTCATCGCCAGTGGATCGGGCCAAGGTGAAAGCGACCGACGGCGACGGCAAGGAAGTGGAGGTCGGACTGACCGACCCTGACCCCGTGCTGTATGTGTTCAAGACGATGAGCGAGGCGCAATTCGGCGAAATGTCGTTCTTCCGCATCTACTCGGGCTCCGTGAAGTTCGGCAGCGAGCTTTACAACACCGCCCGGCGCAGCACGGAAAAGATCGGCCAAATCTACCTGCTTAACGGAAAGACGCGGACGAGCGTGCCCTCGCTCGGCGCCGGCGACATCGGTGCGGTGGTGAAGCTGAAGGACACGCATACCGGCAACACCCTGTGCGGCGGCAAGAAGCCGGTGACGCTGCCCAAGGTGGATTATCCCAAGCCGAACATCCACGCGTCGCTCAAGAGCGGCGGCAAAGGCGAGGAAGACAAGATCGCCACTGGCCTGGCGGCGCTGCACCACGAAGACCCAACGTTCCTTTACATGGTGGATTCCGAACTGCGCCAGACGATTGTCTCGGCCCAAGGCGAGCTGCACCTGGAAGTGATCGCCGAAGCCCTCCGCCGGCGCTACAACGTTCACGTCGAACTGATCGAACCGCGCGTACGCTATCGCGAGACCATCAAGGCCAAGGGAGACTCGAAGTATCGCCACAAGAAGCAGACCGGCGGAGCGGGCCAGTTTGCCGAGGTGTGGATGCGCATCGAGCCTAAACCGCGCGACTCGGGGGTCGAGTTCACCAACTCACTGGTCGGCCAGAACGTGGACCGCGTGTTCGTGCCTTCCGTCGAGAAGGGCGTCATGAAGGCTGGTGAAGAGGGCATTCTAGCGGGATACCGGGTGACGGACGTGAAGATTGACTTCTACGACGGCAAGATGCACCCGGTGGATTCGAAGGACATCGCGTTCCAGATCGCCGGCTATTTCGCCTTCAAAGAGGCATTCATGGCCGCGCGGCCTTGCCTGCTGGAGCCGATCTACCGGGTCGAAATCCGCATTCCGGACGACTGCATGGGCAAGGTAATGGGTGACCTCTCCAGCCGGCGCGGCAAGATTCAGGGCATGGACGCGGAAGGTGGGATTCAGGTGATAAAGGCGCACGTGCCGGCCAAAGAGCTCTACCGCTACTCCAGCACCCTGCGCTCACTGACCGGCGGGCGCAGCGTTCACTCCGAGGAATTCAGCCACTACGAGGAAATGCCGCGCGAGGCCGAGCAAAAGGTCATCGAGGAAAGCAAGCGCGCCAAGCAGGCGCAGCAGGCGGAGTAGCGCGGGATGAGCGGCGCGTCGCACTTGCTCGTCCATAGCGACGGCCTTCCCCGCGGACGAGTTGAGAGCCAGGCTTGCCGCATGCCCGGCGTTGTCACTTGCAGCTTGAGCACCGATATCGCAATTGAGCGTGTGCCCTGCCCGACCGGGAAAGGTCCGGCAGTAGCGGAGCGCCTTACTTCCCTCGATGCATTCCGCGGCCTGGTCATCCTCACCATGACCTTCGTCAACTACCTAGCGGCCGTGAGCCACATCCCCGCATGGGCGAAGCACATGCCAGAAAAGGCAGACGGTTACACCTTCGTGGATGTAGTATTCCCGGCCTTCCTGTTCATCGTGGGCGTGGCCCTGCCGCTCGCGTTGCACAAGCGGATGGCACTCGGGGAATCGCCTTGGTACCTGCTGCGGCGCACATTTGTCCGCTCAGCCTCCCTGATCTTCGTCGGCGTCATCATGGTGAACGGCAGCTTCTATTCCGCAGACGCCAGCGGTCTGAGCAAGAACCTGTGGTTCCTGCTAGCAATGCTCGCCGTAGTGGCATTGTGGAACATCTACCCGACCGCGGTCACGCCCGCCAAGCAGCGCCTCTTCCTGGGCCTGCGGATTCTCGCCGGCCTGATGCTGGCAGGGCTGTTGGTGGTCTTCCGAGGCAAGAACAGCGCTGGAGACGTCGTCTGGCTGCAACATTCCTGGTGGGGCATCCTGGGCCTGATCGGTTGGGCCTACTTGGTGTGCAGCCTGGCCTATCTGGCGTGCGGCGGCAGCTCAATGGCACTGATGGGCGTTCTCGGCTTTCTGATCGCGCTCTTCATCGGGGATAAACACGGCGCGCTCGATTGGCTCGGCCCAGTCCACAACTTCATTGGCGTCGGGGCGGTGCTGGGGAGCACGGCAGCCGATGTCATGATCGGCGTGCTGGTGGGCAATTGCTTCGTGGGAGTCGCCGCCTCGCAGAATCCTGCTGCCCGGGTGCGCTTTTGCCTCGTATTCGGCCTCGGGCTTTACCTCGCGGGGATGCTGCTGCGGCCACTGCACGGCATAAACAAGATCGCGGCAACGGATGCCTATGCCCTGGTCACCGGCGGCATTTGCTGTCCATCTTTTCTGCTCGTGTATGTGGTGATGGATGTAGCAAAACTCCGGGGCTGGGCCGGCCCGCTGATCCTTGTCGGCCAAAACGCTCTGCTGGCCTACATCCTGCCGGGCATTTTGAACAACCTGGTCACCGTGGCCGGCTGGCCGGGCGTGCTTTGGCAATACGGCACCAGTTGGGCCGGCGCGCTCAATGCCGCCGTGCTCAGCATCCTGGTCCTTCTTATCACTTGGGCCGCCACGAGGCTCGGCATTCGCCTGAGGCTTTGAGCCTCAAAAACCACTTTATGTCCAAACGTCCGATCACACCCGTCTCGACCGGCACCCCCGCCGCGCTGGGCTTTTCCATGCCCGCCGAATGGGAAAAGCATCAGGCCACCTGGCTGAGCTGGCCGCACCATCCCACCGACTGGCCCGACAAACTCGACACCATCCGCTGGGTGTATGGCGAAATCGTGCGCAAGATTGCGCCCGGCGAGACTGTCCGCATCCTGGTCAACAATAGGACCGAGGAGAAGCTCGCCCGCCGCTACCTGACCCGCGCCGGTGCAGACGTCCGCCGCGTCCAATTCATCGTGCACCCCACCAACCGGGGGTGGACGCGCGACAGCGGGCCGATCTGCATCAAGAGGAAGAAAGGCGAGCAGACCGCCTTCGTGCATTTCCACTTCAACGCCTGGGCCAAGTATGACGATTGGCAGAAAGACCGCCGCGTGCCGGAGATGGCGGCCAAGCTTCTGCGCAAGCGGCTCTTCAACGCCGAGTTCGGAGGCAAGGACTTCGTGATCGAAGGCGGCGGCATTGATGTGAATGGACGCGGCACGCTGCTCACGACAGAGGAATGCTACCTCCATCCCAAGGTCCAGGTGCGCAACCCGGGTTTGGGCCAGAAGGAGATTGATCAGACACTGAAGTCCTATCTCGGCGTGACCAATGTCCTGTGGCTGGTGGCCGGGCCGGTCGGCGACGATACCCACGGCCACATTGACGACATCTGCCGGTTCGTGAACCCGAAGACCGTTGTGCTGATCAAGGAGACCAACCGAAAGGACCCCAACTATCGCCCGCTCTCCGAGAACTGGGAACGCATCCAGGACCTGCGCCTGGAGGACGGCTCCCGGCCCGAGGTAGTGCCGCTGCCGATGCCGTCGCCGCTATACTTCGACGGCTATCGCCTGCCGGCCAGCTACGCGAACTTCTACATTGCCAATGCGGCGGTCATCGTCCCCACATTCAACGACCCCAACGACCGGATCGCTTTGGGCGTGCTGGGCGAACTGTTCAAAGACCGCCCCGTCATCGGCCTGCATGCCGTGGACCTGGTACTGGGCTTTGGCACCCTCCACTGCCTGACCCAACAGCAGCCGGCGTAACCACGGCCCTTCACCGCGCCGCATAGCCGTTTGGCAGTGCAGGCGACTCTGCCGAACCTCCGTGCAAACCGGTGTTTGTGCGAAAGAATGCATAACGTAAAGCGATATATGACAAAAACGCACAAAAGGGCCTGCAAACACTGGGGTTCTTGCTATCAACATGGGATATACACCGGCACATCGCCGGTATACCACCGGGACCACACCGTCCAGTGGCCGGGCCTCAGAGGAAGGCGGCAAATACATGGAAGACTGTGGAATGCAGAAGGAAGAAGGCACTGTTCTGATTGCAAGTGCGCTCCAATCAGAGAGTTACAAGATCGAAAAGGGTACGCCCCCAGAGCGTTACTCGGGCAATGCCATAGGCAGCAACTACCCGTCCGGGCCTTTCCCCTGTGGCGCGATGGTCCGCGCGGCGGAGGCGTCGCAGGAGTGTCTGACAAGCCGGGACCAATAACAGACTTTGCCGCAATCTTGTTATACGAGCTAACAAGGAGCCCGCTAGGGATTGCCAGAGGAATTGGATGACGAACGTATCGCTGACACCGGACGCTGCTGCGCAGAGAACCGCCAAACCTCGGGCTTAATATGTCCATCACATTCGCCCTACCGCGAATAGCAATTCCTCATTGTCTTTGAGCAACGGGACGTTCCTTGGCAGCTTCACGTGAGCATCCATCGGTGCGTGTCAGCTCACCGGCTTACACGCGACCAACAAATCACAGTGTCTCTATCGGACTCACTCGCCGTAAACGCTGCCCGTCCACAACCCCAGGCTTCCGGACAACTCCCAGAAACGCCGCAGCGTTGTTTGGCACTCCTCTGCTTCAGGGCTTCCCAATGCAGTATAGATTCTTCGCCGTGCGGATGAACAGTTGCCCCTTGGAGACCGCGATGGAAGCCCGCACGGGCGACTCGCCCATCCGGATGGTTGAAAGAATCTTGAAGGCGTCCCCCGCCTCCAGCACTACGACCGTGCCGTTCTCGCTCAGGCAGTAGATCTTCCCGTCCGCGCCGGTCGGCGAGGCCCGAAAGATCTCCCGCACCCCCAGGTTTCCCTGCCATTTCTTCTCGCCGGTCTGCGGCTCCAGGCAGGTCATCATTTGCCGGTCGCCATCCAGAACGAAGAGCTTCCCCTGATAGAAGAGCGGCGTCACGCAATCGGACGGGTACTCCTTGAACCTCCAGGCAACGTGAGTGTCCGTAACCAGCCCTTTGCCGCCGTCCCTGATGCCCAGAACCGGGTCCCGCTTTGGCCCGCAAGCGATGATCATCCCGGCGGCCACCACAGGTGAGGGAACGATGCGCCAGGACTCCTCCTTGCCGTCGTTGAGTCCGCCGCAGCGCCATAACTCCGCGCCAGTGTCGGGCGAATGCGCAGTGGTATAGTCGCCCCCCACCACGATTATCTCCGTGCCGTTGCTGCCCGCGCAAGGGATCGGCGTGGAATAGGCCTCTTGCGATTCGCTGACGGCATCGGTCGGGCGGATCTGGCGCCAAAGGTTTCGCCCTGTGTTCGGGTCGAGGCAGAGAAGGAATGCCTCCCGCTCCGGCTTGTCGTCCGTCGCCTGCGAGTCGCGGGAACGCATGCGGCTCGACTGGAGGACCTCTATGTAGAGCTTGCCCTGGTACAGCAGCGGACTGGAGCCGTAAAGCCAGTTGATCGAGAACCGCCCATAATCCTTGGCCAAGCTGCGCGTCCACAGTGCCTTGCCCGAGAAATCGTAAGCAGCCAGGTCGCCCGTGCCGAAGAGAACGAACACGCTCTTGCCGTCGGTTGCCGGCGAAGGCGACGCCATATTGTTGCGGCCCTTCTCGCGCTCGCCGTTCGCTACCACCTTTTGCCAGCGCACCTTGCCATCCTTCCGATCCAGGCATATCAGGAGCAGGTTATTCTGCGCATCGGGACTGGAGACGAAAATGGAGTCGTCCCAGACCGCCGGCGTGGCGCCGCTGTGGCCGGGCAACGGCGCTACCCACGCGACGCCCTGATTAGTGCTCCACTCGACGGGCAACCCTTTCTCGGTGGTCGAGCCGTTGAAGTAAGGCCCCCGCCACTGGGGCCAATTCTCGGCTCGCGCGGGAGCAGCGACAAGGCCGGCAACGCCCAATATCGTCAGTAGGATTTTCATGAAATGTCAACCTGTCCAATGCCTCATCTGGAGTTGGTTTGCAACCCTCGTATAAGCCATTCCATAAAGCCGGGCACCCTCACGCTCCAAGCCGAACGCCGCATCTTTTCCTGGTCCAGCAACAGCCTCACATAGCGCCGGAGCATCTCTGCGTTCACCAGAGCCGAGGCCTGGCGTCCGGAGCATGCGGCTTGTCATGATGTGATTCCCTGCTACCCTTGGCGTCTTTGTGGATATAAAGACAGTTCAGACGCGGCGCACGTTCGCCATCATCTCGCATCCGGACGCAGGCAAGACCACGTTGACGGAAAAGCTCCTGCTTTACGGGGGGGCGGTGCAACTGGCCGGTTCGGTGACCGCGCGCAAGAACCAGCGCGCGACGACTTCCGACTGGATGGAGCTGGAGAAGAAGCGCGGCATCTCGATCAGCTCCACTGTGCTGCAATTCGATTACGCCGGCTACCGCCTCAACCTGCTGGACACCCCGGGCCACAAGGACTTCTCCGAGGACACCTATCGCGTGTTGACGGCGGTGGACTCGGTCGTGATGGTGATTGATGCCGCCAAGGGCATCGAGCCGCAGACCCGCAAGCTCTTCGAGGTTTGCCGCCAGCGCGGCGTGCCGATCTTCACCTTCATCAACAAGTGCGATCGCCCGATGAAAGAGCCGCTCGCCTTGCTGGATGAGCTGGAGCGTGTGCTGGGCATCGGCGCGTTCGCCGTGAACTGGCCGATCGGCAACGGCTTCGAGTTCCAGGGCGTCTTCGATCGCCAGACGCAGCAGATGCACCTGTTCGAGCGCACGGTGGGCGGACAATATCGCGCGCCGGTGCAGGTGGGAGGGTTGCACGATGCACTCATTCGCGGCCGGCTCGACGACGCCACCTTCCACCGGACGGTCGAAGAGCTGCAAATGCTCGAACACGCCGGCCACGATTGGGACGACACCGCTGTGCTCGGGGACAAAACCACCCCGATCTTTTTCGGCAGCGCCATCAACAACTTCGGCGTGCAGCTCCTGCTGGATGGGTTCTTGAAACACGCGCCCGGCCCGTCCGGGCGATATACGGCAGCCGTCGCTGAGCCGGCGGCCACGCCGGTGTTTATAGCGCCCGAACACCCCGCGTTCTCCGGCTTCATCTTCAAGATCCAGGCGAATATGGACCCGAAGCACCGCGACCGCATCGCGTTCGTGCGCGTTTGCTCCGGTAAGTTCGAGCGCGACATGACCGTGTATCACTCTCGCTCCGGCAAGAAGGTGCGCCTCTCCAGCTCCCACAAGATCTTCGGCAACGAACGCGAGACAGTGGACGAAGCGTTCCCCGGTGACGTTATCGGCCTCGTCGGCCACGACAGCTTCGGCATCGGCGACACGCTGACGACCGACCCGCACATCCTCTACAACGAAATCCCGCGCTTCACGCCCGAAGCCTTCAGCTATCTGCATAATCCAAACACGGCGAAGTTTAAGCAATTCCGCCAGGGTCTGGACCAGTTGTTGCAGGAAGGTGTGATCCAGGCGCTTTATCTGCGCAACTCGTCGGTGAAAACCCCTCTGCTAGCGGCCGTCGGCCCGCTGCAATTCGAGGTGGCGCAATTCCGGCTTGAAAACGAGTACGGTGCAGTCTCGCGCCTCGAAGCGGCCCCTTGGAGTGTCGTGCGTTGGCTGCCCGCCGATATGGAGGATGAGGACCTCGATGCCATTTCACTGCCCAGCGGCGCGCGCCTGGCTCACGATGTCGGCAGGAATCACGTCGTGCTGTTTGAAAACGAATGGTCGGCAAATTACTTCACCCAGACGAACAGGAATTGCCCGCTGTCCGCGCTGCCAGCGCAGACAGCGAAGGAGTAAACACAGATTAACGGAACGATCGGCTCAGAGCAGCTTGATCTGGGCCTTCTCCCGCGCGACGGCATCGCTCAGGCGAGGCCGCCGGCCATTGCGCCGCTCGATAATGTGCTTGTCCACCGCGGGATCGAAGGGCACGGGATAGTTGCCGTCGTAACAGGCCATGCAGAAGGAGTTGGCCGGGAGACCGGTGGCCTTGATCATGCCCTCCTGGGAAAGGTAGCAAAGCGAATCCGCGTTGAGATACTTGCGAATCTCCTCCAGCGAATGGTTCGCTGCCATCAGCTTGCTGCGGTCGGGGAAATCAATGCCATAGACGCACGGGTTCATGTGCGGCGGACAACTCACGAGCACATGCACTTCCTTGGCGCCGGCTTCCTTGAGGCTGTTCACGCGGGTCTTGCAGGTGGTGCCGCGCACGATCGAATCGTCCACCACAATCACCCTCTTGTCCTTCACCAGCTCCTCAATCAGATTCAGCTTCACGCGCACGTCGAAGTCGCGGATGAGCTGGGAGGGCTGGAGAAAGCTGCGCCCGACGTAGTGGTTGCGCACAAACGCCATTTCAAAGGGAATGCCCGATTCGAGCGAGTAGCCCAGCGCGGCGCAGTTGCCGCTGTCGGGCACCGGGACCACGACGTCCGCTTTGATCGGGAACTCCCGCGCAAGCTGGCGGCCCATTTCAACGCGCACTTTATAGACGCTACGATTAGCGATGGTGCTGTCGGGCCGGGCGAAATAGACGTATTCGAAGATGCAGAAGGCCCGCCGCTCCTGTTCGGGAAAGGCCTGCATGCTGCTCACGCCCTTCTCGTTGATGGCGACGATTTCCCCCGGCTCGATGTCGCGCACAAACTTGGCGTGGATCAGGTCCAGCGCGCATGTCTCGCTGGCCAGCACCCAGGCGTCGTCTATCTTGCCGAGGCAGAGCGGCCGGAATCCATGCGGGTCGCGGACGCCAATCAGCTCCTTCTCCGTCATGATGACCAGCGAGTAAGCGCCTTCGATGCGGCGGAGCGTATGGACCAGGTTATTGCGCTGGCCGTTCGCGCTCGGTTGGGCCATCAGGTGCAGGATAATCTCACTGTCAACCGTCGTCTGGAAGATAGAGCCGCGGGCCTCAAGCTCCTCCCGTAGCTGGGCGGCATTGGTCAGGTTGCCATTGTGGGCAATAGCGATCTGCCCGCAGGCGCAATCCACCGTCAGCGGCTGGGCGTTGCGCAGGTGGGAAGAGCCGGTGGTGGAGTAACGCGTGTGGCCGATAGCGATTGGGCCGACCATGTCGTGCAGGATGTCGCCTTTGAAGACCTGCGACACCAGACCCATGCCCTTGTGCGCATAAAACTGCTTCCCATCGGACGTGACGATACCAGCGCTCTCCTGGCCGCGATGTTGCAGGGCGTAAAGGCCGTAGTAGGTCAACTCCGCGGCATTGGGATGGCCGTAAATGCCGAAGACGCCGCAATAATGCTTAGGGTAGTACTGCATCAACGAAAGGCCTTCAGTTATTGCATCGCCCGCGCAATCGAATTCCACCAGACGTCATAAAGCTCGCGCAGATCACAACTCAACGTACCCCCGGCGGCTTTGATGTCCAACGTAGTGCCGGCGACGATGCCGAGGAGCGTGGCCGACACCCCAAGAATCTTAGCCTGCGCCAGCACCTTGCCCGCGTTGACCGACCCAACGGAAACAATGATGCGCCCCTGGCTCTCGCCGAAAAGCAAAGCGTCCATCCGTGTGGCGGTAATCGGCGTCAGGTCAATTTGGGCGCCAATCAAACGCGGTGTGCCACGAGCGAGCTGCTGACTAAGGCAGCTCTCGGCGAGTGCCACCGCCAAGCCGCCTTCGCTGCAATCATGCGCACTCTTGATGACTCTCGAGCAGATCAGCGCCCGTAAAGCCAGGTGGAGATCCTTCTCGCGTGCCAGATCACAACGTGGCGGCGTGCCGGTCTTCAAGCCGTGAATGCGCTGCAAGTAAGCTGAGCCGCCGAGCCCGAGCAGCGGGTCCGCTGCGTCCAGGGCCTCGCCCAGCAGAATGATCGCATCGCCTTCGTCCTTGAACCACTGCGTCGTGATATGCTCCAGCCTCTCGATCAGGCCCACCATGGCGACCGTAGGCGTGGGGTCAATCGGGCCGGCGGGGTGCTGGTTGTAGAGCGAGCAGTTGCCACCCGTCACCGGCGCATTGAACGCCCGGCAAGCATCAGCGAGGCCCCGCACGCTTTCCTTAAGCTGCCAGAAAAGCTCCGGGTTGTGCGGATTGGCGTAATTGAGATTATCGGTCACCCCCAATGGCACCGCCCCGGAACAGGCGAGATTGCGCGCGGCCTCGGCGACCACAATCTTGCCGCCCTCGTAGGGATCGAGGAGGACATAAGCGCCGTTGCCGTCCACGGAAAGCGCGATGAACTTCTCAGGAGTATTGCGTGGCGTGGGTTGGGTAGCGGGTGCCACGGGCAAGGAGTCCTCCTTGATCCGCAGCACGGCGGCATCGCTGCCGGGGTAAACCGCCGAGTTATCGCGCACCATGTGGTCGTATTGCCGGTAAACCCAGTTCTTTGAGGCGATGGTCGGCCAGGCCAGCAACGACTTGAGGTCGGCCAGTGCGTCCTTTGTGTCCGGCACGCTGTTGAGCGTGAAGGCGCGGACCTGCGCCAGGTACTCCGGCACGCGGGACTCGCGCTGATAGACAGGCGACTCATCGGCGATCTTACGGGCCGGGATGTCGGCAACGATCTTGCCGTGGTGCCTTACGACCATGCGGCCTGTGTCGGTGACCGCGCCGATTTCGGCCCAAGGCAGGTCCCACTTATCGAAGATGCGCTTCACTTCCTCCTCGCGGCCCTTGTGGACGATGATGAGCATCCGCTCCTGCGATTCGCTGAGCATGATCTCGTAGCTGCTCATGCCCGCCGCGCGCTGCGGCACCTTGTCGAGCTCGATCTCGATGCCCGTCCCCGCCCGCGCAGCGGTCTCGCAAGTCGAGCAGGTCAGTCCGGCGGCGCCCATGTCCTGGATGCCCGCCACGGCACCGGTAGCCAGCAGTTCCAGGCAGGCTTCGCATACGAGCTTCTCCATGAACGGATCGCCCACCTGCACCGCACCGCGCTGCTGCTCGGCAGACTCCTCGGTCAGGTCCTGCGAGGCGAACGCCGCGCCCGCCAGCCCGTCACGGCCTGTCGCGGGACCGACATAGAACACAGGGTTGCCAACGCCGCTGGCCCGGCCACGCACGATCTGCTCGTGCCGCAGCACCCCGAGACAGAATGCATTGACCAATGGATTACCCTCATAGGACTTGTCGAAATAGACCTCGCCCGCGACGGTCGGAATGCCGAAGCAATTGCCATAATGCGCAACGCCAGCCACTACCCCGCCAAACAACCGGCGGTTATTGGCAATGGCCTTCGCTTCCTCGGTAGCAGCCGACGTAAGGAGGCTCTGGGCCGGATCTGACTGCGGACTGTCAATGGGCCCGAACCGCAGCGAGTTAACCGAGCAAACGGGCCGGGCGCCCATCGTAAAGATGTCGCGGATGATGCCGCCGACACCGGTTGCCGCGCCCTGAAACGGTTCCACCGCGCTCGGGTGGTTGTGCGACTCGATCTTGAAAGCGATGGCCAGCCCGTCCCCGATGTCAATGATGCCCGCGTTCTCCTCGCCCGCGCCCACGAGAATGCGTGGCGATTTGGTTGGAAAGGTCTTCAGTAGCGGGCGGGTGTTCTTGTAAGAGCAATGCTCGCTCCACATCACCGAAAAAATGCCCAGCTCGGTGTAGGACGGCTCTCTCCCAAGCGTCGCCTTGAGCTTCTCGTATTCCTCGGGCGTGAGGTTGTGCTTCTGAACCAGCTCAGGAGTTATTGCCGGGTCTGTCATCTGAACGTAGGGAACCAAATTCGGGAAATCAGCGCGCGGGAAGCAGCGGAGGCTAAGCCGCCCTGGCCGCCGGCGTGCTCGTCAGCGCGTGAACCATGCTCTCAAAAACCAGCCGTCCATCCGTGCAACCCAGGATGGCCTCACTCGCCCGCTCGGGATGCGGCATGAGGCCGGCTACATTGCGCGCTTCGTTGCAGATGCCCGCAATGCTGTCCAGCGAACCGTTTGGATTGGCGGCTTCGGTGGCTTCGCCCTGGGCATCTACATAACGCCAGAGGATCTGGTTGTTTGCCTTGAGCCGGCCCAGTGTTTCAGCGTCGGCAAAGTAGCAGCCTTCGCCGTGGGCGATGGGCAGGCGTATGAGCTTGTCCGGCGGTATGCGGCTCGTGAATGGGGAATCTGCCGTGGCAGTCTTCAGGAATATGTGCTCGCAACGAAACTGCAAGGAGCGGTTGCGAATCAGCGCACCCGGCAGCAGGCCTGCCTCGCACAGGATCTGGAACCCGTTGCATATCCCGAGCACCAATCCGCCATTGCCGGCGAACACTTGCACCGCCTCCATCACGGGACTGAACCGCGCGATTGCCCCCGTGCGGAGATAGTCACCGTAGGCGAAACCGCCAGGCACCACGACGGCATCAACAGCGCCGAGCGACGCTTCCTTGTGCCAGAGTAGCCGGGCCGAATGACCGAGCACGTTGCGCACGACGTGGACCACGTCCTGGTCGCAGTTGGAGCCGGGAAATTGGAGGACAGCAACGTTCATTTACGATTCACGATATACGGTTTACGAGGAGCAGGCTACGGGTGACGCGCCGAATCCATCCCGAGCGCATCAAACCCAAATCGTATATCGCATATTCCCGCCTCATTCTATCTCGAAACGGTAGTCCTCGATAACCGGATTGCTCAAGATCTTATGGCACGCCTCGTCAATTTGCCTCCGGGCGGCTTCCTTGTCCGGGCCGTTCAGTTCGATCTCCAGATACTTACCCACGCGCACCTCGCCGATGCCAGTATATCCGATATGAGCGAGGGCGCTCTGGACCGTCTTGCCCTGCGGATCAAGCACTGCTTTCTTGGGCGTAATGATTATCTTCGCCTTCATCCTGTTACAAAAGGTCGTGCCACATAGCGACGCAATGTTGGCGGAGCACCGCCTCAAAAACCAGATAATTGTTGGAACGGCCCCAGGACCCAGCGGCCACAGTTCAGCGGCAGGGCTGGCGCAGGAGATTGCCGAGCGTGAGCGTTAATTCACGCAGGCAGCTACGGGGCGCTTTGCTTCTGTATCTTCCTCAGGTCAAACCCCGGCGGGCGCTCGTAGGCGGGCACGACAGCGGCGAAGGAATCCAGGCCAAGGTAGTATCCGGTGGAATGGTCCGACTTGCCCGTGCATTCGAAGCGCAGAGCATGCGGGCCGGCAGCGAGCTTGTGCACACCCCATTCGTCAGACTGCCGTTTGACCTTCTCGCCGTAGAGATCCACCACCGCCAGTTCCTGGCCGTCGAGGGTCGCCCGGTAAATGCCGTAATCGGGGGCATGGATGAGTTTGCCCCAGAGGTGCGCCGTGACATCCTTGTCCAGGTTGAAGGTGAATTCTACCCATCCCTTATCGTCCTGCGGTGTAAAGAATAGCTGCTTGCCTTCCTTCGAGATGCCTGGCAGCGGCTGCACCTGGATGGGGTGGTCGGAGTGTTTGGCCGTGGGCACCGCTTTCCAGCCGGTGACCAGTTGCAGGGTGCGCTCGGCCAGCCGCCCATCTCCATACGGCGGCGCCGGCCAGGGTTTGTGCGGCTCGGTCTGATACCAGAACGCGACCGAAGACATGAGGTCGTCGCGCTCAATGAAGCCACTGCTGGTCTTGTCCGGGAACTCCTGCGAGCCCTTGTGCTCGATCTCCACGCGCAGCGACTTTTTGAAAGGCACAGGGTCGGGGATGTGGAAGCGATAGACCGAGCCGCGGTTGCCCGCCGCATAGCCTTCCCAGAGCGGCACGCCATAATACGGGCCGTCATGGTGGCGGAAGCCCCAGCCATCGCAAAAGTAATCCTCGGTACCGGTGCCCCGGAGACTGGGCTCGGCCTCGCCGTCAATGAAGAAGAAATCGTCACCCTCGCCATACCAGCCGGAGGACATGTTCTGCACGCTCTGGACGGTGCCGACGTAGTGTCCCCTGCCCTCCAGGTCGGCGATCAGGTAGTTGCGGCCCATGACGCACGGATACTCCTGCCGATACATGGCGTGGAAGTAGGCCGTGTCTTTGGGCAGAGATTTATATTTCTGCCAATCCAGGTAGTAATAGAACGCATCGCAGCGCTTGTCGCTCTCGTTGCTGACCGTGACGCGCGCGGACTTGCGGAAGGGCATGGGCCAATAACAGTTCCGCCCGCGGCCATCCGAGGACACCTTGATCGGCAGCGACACGAAGGGCCGGTCCAGCCCGTGGCCGACTCCGAAGAAGTCGCCGATCGGGCACTCGACGCTGGGATGGGTCTCGCCATCCCAGTAAATCTGCAGCATGAGCAGCCGCGAATACAAGGGCGCCTCGTGCGCGATGGTGTTCCAGAAGTGCACGATCATGCCCGGGCCTTTCAGGTCGGCCAGCACGAGCGTGCCGCCGGGCTCGATCGGGCGCGAGTCCGCATTGCCGTTGCGCCAGTTGGGGTCGGAGGACGAGGCGCGCATGGCCTCGAAGTCCTTCAGCTTTTCCAATCCCGCGAGCGGATTGCCTGGTGAGAGTTGAGCCGGTGTCTGGGCGCAGAGACCGAGTGTGAGACCGAGACAGAGGAGGTGTGTTTTGAGGGTAATCATAGAGTTTGACTTATCTAAACGGCCACTGGCTGCTTCAGGTCCGCGAAGACAATGACGCCCGCCCCGGTCTGCAGCAGGCTCTGAACCTGCGCCTCGACCTGCTGCCCCAAGGCAGCTTGGCCGTTGTTGACGACCACCATGGTGCCGTCGGGCAAGTAGCCCACCCCCTGCCCTTTATCCTTACCCTCTCGTACAATACGAAGGCTTACCATTTCTCCCGGCAGCAGGACGGTACGCAGCGACTTGGCGACATCGTGCATGTTGACGTAGTTGACCCGCTGCAACTCCGCCACCTTGCCCAGGTTGTAATCGTTCGTGTAGAGCTTCGCGCCGAGGTTGCGCGCCAGCCGCACCAGCTTGGCGTCCACCTCTTTCTCGTCGGGGAAATCGCCATCATGGATCTTCACCTCGTTGCGCGTGTTGCGCTGAATGCGGTTGAGGACCTCGAGCCCACGCCGGCCACGCGCCCGCTTGATGGCGTCATTGGAGTCGGCAATCTGCTGCAGCTCCTTCAGGACAAAGCGAGGCACGACAATCAGACCCTCCAGGAAATTCGACTCAATGAGGTCGGCGATGCGGCCATCCACAATGACGCTCGTGTCGAGGAGCAGAAGGTTGTCGGGCTTATTCTGCGGCGCAAATCGGATGTACGGGATGATGAGCGAGAAGTCCTCCTTGTTGCTGCGCATCGCCAGCACCATGCCGATGTAGCCGAAGCCGACGAATATCGCCATGCGAACGATTTGGCGATGCGGCGTCTCGTCATTCGGCTCGCCAAACAGCCCGGAATGGTCAATCAGCAAGGCAACCACAGTGCCCAGCAGCAGGCCAAAAGTCGTAGCCGAAAAGGCGCGGAGCGAAAAGCCCTTGAGCATTTCGTCTATGGCGATCAGGAGCCAGCCGAAGCCGAAACCAACGACCGCACCGAGAAACGGATGCGAGAGCCATTCGGGCCGGACCTGGCTCACGGCCACGCCGCCACCCGTGCACAGGCACAGAAAGAGGATTCGGATGATCCACAAGGCCATATATCAGTCTTCGGGGTTCTTGGGAGGTTTCAAGGCCGGCGCGGCGCCGGCGGGCTCATTGGCCCGAGCCGCCTTGTGCTTCCACAAGATGCTCCAGAGACCAAGCCGGTTCAAATTACTCGTCGTCACACTCAAATTGCTCGTAATCAGCGTCAAATTCGCCGCTATTTGCTCATCTTTCAGCAATTTCCCGGCCGAACCCTTGCCGGCATGCACATCGTCCAGCAGAATCTTCAAGGTGGCCGTCGAAGCTTCCAGATTCCTGACCGCAGCGCGGATTTCCGGGGAATTGGTCTCCACGACGTCATTGACGCCATCGGCTATCCGGTTGATACGCCCCGAGAAAAGCATCAGGTTGCTGACCGAGGCGCCGATGGGAGGACCGTTGCTCTCCACCACCGCGTTGATGTTGTCCAAGGCAGCCAAGGCGTGTTCAGAGATCACGCGGGCATTGGCGACCGTCTCGGAGAGATTGGTCAACACGCGGTCATTAAGGGTCAGGCGGCGCACGTTGGCAATCACATCGTTCAACTGGCTGATCGTAATATCCACCCGCTTGAGGGCATTGTCGGCGGAGCGGGTCACCTCCTGGATGTTGATTGGCGCTTCACAGGTGGCTTCATCGCCGTCGGCAAAGCACCCATCTTCGTTCCTGGTGGGTATAACGGCGATGTATTGATCTCCCAGGAAGCCTGAGCTCTCAATGACGAAGCGCACATCCTTGTGAATCTGGTATTGGTTATAAATGCGCAAAGAAATGGTGACATTGGTTCCTTGCGATCCGAGGGCCATATCGGTAACGGCGCCGACCTGCACTCCGGACATGAGCACCTGGGCTCTCTTTTTCAACCCGGCCACATTGTCTGAGTGCAGCAGCAACCCGTAGGTTGGCCGGAAGAAACTGTTGCCCTTGCTGAACTGCATCAGCAGCACCGCCAGCAGCACCAGGCCGATGAGCACAAACAAACCTACCTTCCATTCAAGCCTCGATTTATCCATAGTCAGAAATAAAGCTCCTTCGGGTCGGACACGCCCTCAATGAAGCGCCGCACAATGGGATCTTCCGACGCGAATATCTCGTCCGGGGTTCCCGCCGCGTAAATCTTGCGATCGTGCAACATCAGGATACGCTGGCCCAGCCGCCGCGCGCTGCGCATGTCATGGGTCACCACCACGGTAGTCACATCCAGCCGGTCGCGCACGCGCAGGATGAGCTGGTCTATGCTGTCCGACACAATGGGGTCCAGCCCAGTGGTCGGCTCATCATACAGCACGATAGCCGGCTGATAAATGATGGCCCGCGCCAAGCCCACGCGCTTCTTCATGCCGCCCGACAGCTCGGAGGGTTTCTTGGATTCCGTGCCGGGCAAGTCCACCATCTCAAGCACCTCGCACACCTTGCGACGGATTTCCTCCTGCGGCATCGTGCGGTCCCGGCGGAACGCAAACGCCACATTCTCCGCCACCGTCATCGAATCAAACAGCGCTGCGCCCTGGAAAAGCATGCCGAACTTGCGCCGCACCCGCAGCAGCTCCCGCTCGTTCATAGGCACGATGTCCTCGCCCTCGATGAGCACCTGGCCGGAGGCGGGCTTCAGCAAGCCGATAAGATGCTTGAGCAGGACGCTCTTGCCGCTCCCGCTCCGCCCGATGATCACCACCGACTCGCCCTTCTCGATGTGCAACGTCACCCCGTCCAGAACGCGGTTCAAACCGAACCCCCTCTTGAGATCCCGCACCTCGATCATAGCGTGTGGAAGATCTTGCCCAGCGTCAGCGTGAGGAAGAAGTTCGTGATCAGGATGGTGATGGAAGCATACACCACCGCTTCGGTCGTGGCGCGCCCCACCCCTTCCGCGCCTTCGCCGCAGCACATCCCTTTGTAGCACCCGACGATGGCCACGATCCCGCCAAATACGAGCGCTTTGATCATGCCCACCACCACCTCCGCGGGCTGGGTGTACCAGAGCATGTTGTGCCAGAGATAGACCGGATCAACGCCATAGAAATACACGCTCACGATATAGCCCGCGACAATGCCGATGGCGATGGACTCCGCCGTAAGCAGCGGCATGGCGATGTGCAGCGCCACCAGGCGCGGCACCACCAAATAATCCACCGGGTGCGTCGCGAGCGTGCGCAAGGCGTCAATCTGCTCGGTGACGCGCATCGTGCCCAACTCCGCCGCGAAGGCCGCTCCCACCCTGCCCGCCACCATCAAGCCTGTCAGCACCGGCCCCAGCTCGCTGCACATTGAAACGCTCACCACGGCCAGCGTCGCCGTGTCCATCTTCACCTTATGGAATTGCAGGTAGGTCTGCGCGGCCAGCACCATGCCCGTGAACGCGCCGGTAATGAGCACGACCGACTGGGACTTCACCCCCACGAAGTAGGTCTGGTAGAGCAGGTCACGCCAGGCGACCTTGAAGGTGAGCAACGAGGCAATGGCTTCCCTGGTCAGGAGGGCAAGCCGCCCTAACCCTTCCAGCCAATCGGCAATCCATTGCTTCGCCTGAAAGTCCATTGATCTGGGCAAGCTACCAGAGGGCCGGAGCCTTGGCCAGACCTTGCTGGATCTCAGGGGGCAACCCTCAGTGATCTCATCCTTTCAGGATGGGGGCCCGCGGAAAACGTCCAAACTCCGGCCGCAGGCGAGACGCCTGCGCTACTTTGGACTGCCGGGACGCGGTGGGAATCGTCCCTATGCGGCCGCGGCGCGGGCGCGGGCCACTTTGTTCCTTTTACGAAGGCGCGTGCGCTCCCCATTCCAACCGCATTGTTGCGGCTCAGGCGAGTAGCTCGTCCAGAAATAGGACACTCCGCCAGTGCCTCCGCAACCACGCGCTAGTACCCACCTAGTACCCTCCTAGTACCTACCTAGTACCCTCCTTTGTCGAAGGTGGGTACTAGGTAGGTACTACGCCTTTTCCCAGACTTGCGCTGGGAAAAGGAGGTTCGCTGGGAGCGAACAGCCATGAAGGAGCGTCCGAGCCGGGTTAAGCTTGGGGGATGAATCCGACCGATGAGTTGTCCCGTTATTACGC
>Ga0326728_10000875_pt1 | contig 113102 bp, 87 predicted proteins | sample MB3enrmetagenome_FD_207602 | JGI IMG/M metagenome (GOLD analysis project Ga0326728, IMG submission 207602) | Lab enriched peat soil microbial communities from McLean, Ithaca, NY, United States - MB31MN | ecosystem: Environmental > Terrestrial > Soil > Wetlands > Peat | place: USA: New York... | reverse complement strand
CAATCCCGGCGCACAGCTTCTGCGCACCGCCTTGTCGGTCCGCCCAAGCCACGCCGCAGAACTCGCCAAATTGCAGGGATCCGCAAGACAGCCCGATAGCGTCTTGGCAGCAGTCAACCTTACACGGGCTGCGCAAGTCAATTAAAGCGCTTCATACCGATGCGCGGCAAAGTGCAGGTCAGCGGTGCGCCTCTGAGACTGTACCCGAAACAAGTGAAGAATGTCCTTCTTCACATCTACTTGATTGAATAAAGGCAGACGATGCAATCAATTCTAATGTCAAGCGCGGGACGCAGGATCTCTCTGTTGAAACTCTTTCAGGAGGCCGCGCACAAGAGGGGATGGGAGGTGATTGCCGGCGATTGCGACCCTCTCGCTCCGGCGCTCTACCTGGCAGACAAGGCCGTCTGCCTGCCGCGAGTCACCTCGGAAGACTATATTCCGGCTCTGCTCGATATTGTTAAAGTGCATTCGGTCCGTCTTATCGTTCCAACCATCGACACAGAACTTCTTGTATTGGCAACCAACGCCGAGCGCTTTCTCAGCGCCGGCTGCCGTGTTCTGATTTCGTCCCCCGAATTCGTCGCAACCTGCGGGGACAAGTGGACCATGGCAGAGCGATTCTCCGAGCGTGGCATTGCGACACCGGCCGGTTGGCTTCCCTCAGAGCTTGCTGGAGCCGTTCTTCCTCAAAGATTGTTCGTCAAGCCGCGGGATGGCAGCGCCAGTGCGAATACATATAGCGTGGCCCGCGAGAATCTCGATGAGATTCTCCCAAGGGTGCCGAACGCAATCATCCAGGAGGAGTTGCAGGGAGTGGAGATCACCATTGACGCCTTGATCGACTTCGACGGCACGCCGATCCACTACGTGCCTCGCGTCCGTCTTCGGACTCTGGCGGGAGAGTCCATACAGGGCCAAACCATCTCCGATCGCGAAATCAGCCGCTGGCTCGCCGAATGTTTGACCATTTCGGCTCAAATGGGCGCTAGAGGAGCAATCACACTTCAGGCCTTTCTTACCCCGAATGGACCGGTTCTGACCGAGATAAACCCCCGTTTCGGCGGAGGATTTCCGCTGGGCCATGCCGCCGGCGCGCACTATCCGGAATGGATTCTTCAGATGCTCGATAAGCGGACACTGCAACCCCGTTTGGGCGACTATTCGCCGAACGTCTATATGACCCGTTATTATCGCGAGCATTTCTTTACCGCTCCACTTTGGGAGACAGTCGCGCAGTGAACGGAGTACGGCCAAGCGGAATCTCGAAGCCACGAAAGGCCGTGGTTTTCGATATGGATGATACCCTCTATCTAGAACATGAATATGTTCTTAGCGGGTTTCGGCATATAGCCGGTCTCATTGCGGAAGACGCTCAGATATCTCCGGAAGACATCTTCTCCTTTCTTAGCGCCTCCGCAATGAAGCGCGAACACAGGGGACATAATCTGGACCTTCTGTTCACGGAATACCCGCAGCTCCGGAGCGCCTGGAACGTCAGTCGCCTGGTTGATGAATATCGCAGCCACAATCCATGCATCTCTCTTTTCCGCGGTGTGCAGCCTATGCTATCCGAACTGCGGGAAACAGGCGCCCGTCTCGCGGTCATCACAGATGGCGCAAGCCAGTCTCAACACAGAAAAGCGGAGGCGCTGCAACTAGCAAGATATGTCGACTCGGTAATCGTTACCGATGATCACGGCATAGGTTACCGCAAGCCGCATCCGTATGCATACCTCAAAGTGTCGGAGGACTTCGAATGTGAACCTGAAGCATGCGTATATATAGGAGACAATCCAGCTAAGGATTTTCTCGCTCCCCGGCTATTGGGATGGAACACGGTGCGTATACGATTGCCAAACCAACTGCACGCAGACGCAGAACCGTTGGCCCCGGAGGCCGCACCCAAGGCTGAATGTGGGGGTATCATGGAGTTGCATCACTTGTTGATAACTTGGTTAACTGAATCGGACTTTTCCCCAGAAGCAAGGTCACGAATAGCATGAGTACTGTTCTGAATTTGGACGCGCCAGTCTCTTTGGGCCGCTGGCCGTATTTCTCGGATGAACAAATTGATGCTGCCGTTCGAGTGCTGCGCTCAGGCGCGGTCAACTACTGGACGGGCGAGCAAGGACGCCTTTTCGAGCGCGAGTACGCAACCTACCTCGGCGTGAAGCACGCCATCGCCGTTTCAAACGGTACGGTTGCATTGGAACTCGCCCTGCGAGCGCTCGAAATCGGACCTGGCGACGAAGTCATCACCACAAGCCGTACTTTTATCGCATCCGCAAGCTGCATTGTGGCTGTCGGCGCAACTCCCGTTCTGGCCGATGTGGATCGCGTGAGCCAGAACATCGACCCCGAAAGCATTTCCCGCAAAATCACCCCGCGCACCAAGGCGATCATCGCTGTTCACCTTGCAGGATGGCCATGCGACATGGACCCCATCCTTGAGATAGCCAAAGCGCACAATCTCGTTGTAATTGAAGATTGCGCGCAGGCGCACGGCGCAAGGTACAAAGGCAGGCCTGTCGGCTCCATGGGCGGCATCAACGCCTTTTCCTTCTGCCAGGATAAGATCATCACCACGGCGGGCGAAGGCGGACTGGTGACCACCAATGACGACTCCTTGTGGGAGAGAGCGTGGGCCTATAAAGATCACGGCAAAAGTTTCAACGCCGTCTACAAGCGGAAGCATCCGCCGGGCTTTCGTTGGCTTCACGAGAGCTTTGGAACGAATTGGCGAATCACCGAAGTGCAGGCCGCTGTCGGCCGTGCGGGGCTGCGCCACCTCGATCGGTGGGTGACAGAACGAAGGCAGAATGCAAGTCTTTGGAACGAAGGCTTGAAGGATCTGAAATCCGTTCGTCTGACAATTCCGCCGGACAGCGCTTACCACTCCTACTACAAGTATTATTGCTTTATTGTGCCATCCATGCTTCGCCCAGGCTGGTCCAGGGACCGAATCATGCAGGAGATCAACGACGAGGGCATACCTTGCTCGGTTGGCAGTTGCAGCGATCTCTCCCTGGAACGTGCTTTCCATGTTCTCGGCCCCGCTCCCGGCCCTCTGCTCAATGCGCGAGAACTGGGCTCGACCAGTTTGATGTTTCTTGTTCACCCTACCCTGAGCGAGGATGACACAAGATACATGATTGAGTGGACCCACAACATAATTGCAAAGGCTACGCGCTGAGCAAGCGCGACACTTGAAGAATGGAGTTCATCAGATGGGGTATGTGACTGGGCAACGGCTAGCGCTGCTGGCACTCATTGCGACACTTCCCGTATTCACTCCTGCCTGCGCGCAAAATGCGCCGGCAGAGCCGGCACAGAACCCCAAGACCGCCTCCAATCTGGCTATCGGTCCGGGGGACATGCTGGACGTTACGGTGTACGACGTTCCGGAACTCACTCTTAAGGTGCGTGTCGGCGAGGATGGCACCGTCAACCTTCCCCTGGTGGGGACAATGCATTGGGCAGGGCTGTCTGTCACTGAAACAGAAAATCTTCTGGTCGCCAAGCTCATTGACGAGGACTACGTAAAGGCCCCGCAGGTATCCATTCTCATCAGCGAATTCGCCACGCAAAGCGTCTCTGTGGGCGGCGAAGTCAATCAACCCGGCATCTATCCCCTGCCCGGGCCCCATACCCTGTTCGATGCCATCAGCGCCGCTGGCGGGCTTACAGCAAATGCGGGCAATACGATAACGATCGTTCACAAGGCAGCCCCTGCCGCCCCCGAAATGGTGACGATCGCAAACAACGGCGCGTTTCAAAACCCGCCAGACGGAATCCAGCCCGGCGACATGATCACGGTCAACAAGGCGGGTATCGCATATGTAATCGGCGAGGTGAACCGGCCCGGAGGTTTCCTGCTGGGGAACAATACGCATCTGACGGTAGTGAAGGCGATCGCCCTCGCGGGCGGGCAAACCACCCACGCGAGAATGAAACATGCCAGCATCGTGCGGCATAAGGATGGACTCGTTGAAATCACAACAGTCGATCTCAAGCAGATGATGCGCGGCCGTGAACAGGATGTCGCGCTGCAACCCGATGATATCCTCTACATCCCAAACAGCGGAGTCCGGACGACGGCTGACATTCTTCAGAAAGCCACGCTCGGGGCAGCAGCCGCGGCGGTCCTCGTTGCGGAGCATAACTGACATACTGTGGAATGCCGGCGCCGGCGCAGTAGTTCCGGCCGTTATCGTTTTCTGACTATCATTCCCCACATAGGTGGTCTACGGAGAGTATCGACATGGAGCCGAAGCAGTTGCTTGCAAAAGATGGCGCGTCCCAAGCTGGTGGCGAAGGTCTTGACACCGGGCTTGACTTGCACAAGGTTATCGAATCGTTCCAGAAACGCAAGCTGCTCATCTTCTCATCCGTGATCACCGGGCTCCTGCTCGCGTTCCTCATTTGCGTCTTTATGACTCCGCGATATGACGCCGTGACGGATTTGAATATTCATCCTGAATCTTCCGGCGCGCTGGACCTGGGAGATCTCGCCGAAATGGCATCCGGATCTGGCGGCCTGGACTGGGACGCGAAGGTTCAGACGGAAGTGTTGATCATCTCCAGCTCTCCGCGCGCATGGGATGTCATCAGCCAGCTTCGCCTGGATCAGAATCCGACTTTCATGCAGCCGGGACTGCTGGACTTCGCCAGTAGCTGCAAAATGGAGATCACCCCCGCTGGAAAACCGATCGAGAGCATTTCGCCCTGTCTGCGGTACCGCCTCCTCCAGAGATTCTCAAAGGCGCTGGACGTTCAATCTTTGCCAAAGTCGCAGTTCGTAGAACTCCGCTTCAGAAGCAAGGACCCGAAGCTGGCGGCGGAAGTCGTGAATCACCTCGCGAATTCCTATCTGCAATATAACTTTGTGACCAGGTTCGAGGCCACCATGCAGGCGTCCGGATGGCTGCACGACCGGCTCACTGTCATGAAGAAAGATGTCGAGGATGCCGGAGCGCAACTGGCCGACTACCAAAAGGGTGCGAATATCATCGGCACCGATGAAACGGACAACCTGGCCGTAAATCAATTGTCCGATATGGGCAAGCAGGTTACCGATGCCGAGGCGGACAGGATTCTGAAGGAAGCTAAATACCGCTTGTCGATGACCGGCAATCCCGAGTTGATCGGCACCATCGTGCCGGATAGCGTTCTGCCCACATTGCGAAGCCAGGAAGCCCAACTGAACACTGAACTCGCTCAGGCCAAAGCGGAGTACGGCGGGCACTATCCGAAGGTAGTCCAAATCCAATCGCAGCTCGACCAGGTGCACAAGGCCCTGAAAACTGAAACTGCCGACATTCAGGCACGATTCAAGTCGGAATATGATGCCGCGCTGCATACTGAAGCCGATCTGCAAAGGTCCATGGACAGGCTCAAGCAGGATGCGTTCTCGCAGTCCGCCAAGTTCAGCAAGTATGTTCTGCTCAAAAACGAGGCCGATGCAAAGGAGCAACTGTACGATGACCTGCTCAAAAAACTCAATGAAGCTGGCGTCTCCGCGGGCCTGAAATCGACCAACGTCGATGTGGTTACTTCCGCCGACGTTCCCGTCAAGCCGGCTCTACCCAACGTTCCCGTGTTTCTTGCGATTGGAACGGCCGCCGGCTTTATCTTCGGCGTGCTGGCAACAATCGTTCTTGAGAACCTGAACCGCAGCGTCACTTCGCTCGAAGACATAACCGAGATTGTCAATCAGCCGGTTATGGGAATGCTTCCTCATGTCTCGCCCGACAATTTACGTTCCCCCGCAGCCACCGATGCCCGAAGATATGTGCCCCTCCTGCAGGTGGTCATTCAACGTCCGCAATCGGAGTATGCGGAGGCTGTCAGCGCGCTGCGCTCAGCCTTGTTGCTGGCATCGGCAGGGGCGCCTCCGAAGGTTGTCATGCTCACCAGTTCACTGCCTTCGGAAGGCAAGAGCCTGACTTCAGTCAATTTCGCGGCTAGTTTGGCTCTGTCTAATCGCCGCGTCCTGCTTGTGGATGCCGACCTCCGCCGCGGTGCGCTGGTCACCAGAGGAGCTGGCCGCCAGTTGTCCGGCTTGACTGGCTGCCTGTCGGGGGCGACATCCTGGCGCGATGAGGCACACTCGGTTCCTCTGGACTCCGGGCAGCTGATGATCCTTCCCTCCGGCATCAGGCCGCCAAACCCGGCTGAGTTGCTCGGATCCAAAACAATGGAAGCTTTGGTGGAAGAGTGGCGCAAGGAATTCGATTTCGTCTTGTTCGATACGCCTCCGGTGGCGATTGTGACCGATGGAGTTGTCCTCTCGCCGCTGATGGATGCCATCCTCCTGGTAGTCCGCATGAATAAGACAAGCCGCCTCGCATTGCGGGAAAGCTGTGCAAGACTGGGCATGGTGTCGCGAAAGTTGACCGGCGTTATCGTGAACGATATGGACCTCGCAAAGCAATACTACGGATACGGATACGGCAGCTATCGAAAGTATTACACCTACTACGAATCGAAGGACGAGTAGTAAAAGGTGCTGCTTTCGCGCCAGAAAACGAATGAGTGACGGCAATGACGAGAAAGATCGAGCGTAGAGGGAACGGCAAAAAGTCCGTGCGGCGCGGACCCCATCCAGTGCCGCTGCTGCCGGGTACGCGCATCTCAGTGGTCCTTGCTCTCTTGCTTTCATCCGCGATCTGCGCCAGAGTCGAAGCTCAAAATACGACGGTGCTTCTGGGCGGCAGTGGACAGGCGCAGATTCAGAACGGTTCTGGAAATTCTGCGTCTCTCAAGCCTAACCAGGCTCAGGCTGCGGTCAACTCCATAGGCGGAGGAATCACTCTTCCAGGAAAGCCGGGCGGAACGTCAGGCAGAACTGCGAAGTTTACGCAACGGCTCAATCGATCCTCCGGGGTGAGTAGCCAAGGCTCCGCTTCCTCACTTTGTTTTCAGCCGGGCGTCGGTTGGATGCGCCAGTCCTTGTCGCCGGACACGGCAACTCGAGCCTTTCAGACAGTTTCAAGTTCAATGGTGGATCGGACTGCCAAGGCGCAAAAACTCGCGCCAGCCGCGGATTCCATGGATTGCGGCGGGTCCAGTCTTGCACCGGATAATTCTCTGGCGAGTCTCCTGGAAGGCAGCAACACAGGCTCTGCGCTGGCAGGCAAAAGCATGGCGGCATCGATCAATGCCCCTCCTTCCCAATCGGGTAGTTCCGCATCTTCTTCGGCTCCCAGCGGCCAGAACTCTCAGGGGGCATTGCCGTCTGCGATTCTTACACCCGGCGGCAGCGGCTCTTCCTATTCCTACTCCGGCAAACCTCCCTCAACTTCCGTTTCAATAAGTCCATCTATCTCACATACGGGAGAACTGCTCTTCTCCATAGCTTCTCCCCAGCAGATTTCGATAAATTCTGAAGCCGCAATACAAAACACGACCGTTGAAGTTCCCATCTATTCGTTCACGCCTGGAACAGGCCCTGCCGCATCCGCGTCACTCTCGGGCGAGACGTCCAGTCATGTCAACTGGAGCACGCTTCAAAGCGAAATGAACAAAGTGATTGGACGTGAGCCGGAGGAGTTGAAGTCTCAAGAGAAAAAGGCCTCCGTGGGAACGACGATCGCAACAGAAGACGTCCACGAATACCGGCAATTGCGAACTTTGTGCCGCCGGCTCGAAGCTGCACAGCAGGCTGGAGATGTCTCGAATACATTGACCATGGAAATTGTTGGCGGCCGGAAAGCCACTGAACTCGCCCGCCTCCGCGAAGACTGCGGACAGTTTCTGGTCATGGGCAAGGGCGCCGCAATAAAGAAAATGCAGAAGCATAAGGGCCTGAAATGAAGCCGGCCGCTTCATTTCATGAGATAGACTCTCCCCCTTCAGAGCAACGCTCGGAAGAGCCTGCGGACTGGCAGACAGAGACAAAGCGAATAGTTCAAAGCCGAAGACCTATTTAATTTCACGGTCGTTGCCATACCCGCACGCACTTAGCCCCAACAGACCATTGGCAAGAAGAGCCGCGCTGTCTCCATCGGCCGTGGATACCTAACTCTCAACCACCGGAAATTCCCCATTGAACACAACTCTCAAAGATTCCACAACGACCACGACAAAACGACCCATGTCCCTTCGCGGCAATGTCGTCTGGACCTTCGGCGGCACTCTGGTGTACTCCATCGCGCAATGGGCCATGCTGGCTTCCATCAGCAAGATGGGCACACCGTACATGGTTGGACAATTCGCGTTGGGGCTGGCTGTCTCGGCGCCTGTGTATATGTTCACCAATATGCAGTTGAGAACGATTCAAGCCACCGACGCTAAGGGAATCTTCTCGTTCCCCGACTATTTTGGACTGCGGGTTGTCGCCAGCGCGATCGGCCTTGCAGCCGTACTGCTTCTGGCCTTGTTCAATGGCGGCTCCAATGAAACAAAGCTGGTGGTGATCGCCATCGGCTTGGCAAAATGCCTTGAATCCCTGAGCGATGCCGTTTATGGCCTCTGCCAGAAGCATGAACGCATGAAGTTCATCTCGATCAGCCTTTGCGTCAAGGGTGTAGGATCGGTGGCCGCGCTGGTCCTGGTTCTTCGACTGACGCACAATCTCTTTGAGGCAAGTTGCGCCATGGCGGCCTGGTGGCTGCTGCTCTTCTTCTGCATCGATCTTCGCTGGGCGGCACGCCTGGTGCAACTGGAACCCCCTCATCCCAAAAAGTGGCTGCCGGATTTTGACCGGAAGACTCTAGCAAAGCTTTCCCTGATCGCGTTTCCCATGGGCATCCAGACAATGCTTGCGAGCCTCGCGGTCAACGTTCCGCGATATGTCGTCGATCACGATCTGGGAACCGCCATGCTGGGCAAGTTCGCTGCCATGGCGTACTTCATTGTCGCGGGACATACGGTAATCGCAGCCGTCGGCAATTCAGTGCAGGCCCCGCTGTCGAGATGCTGGTACTCTTCCCTGCCCGCATTCAGAAGGCTGCTCTTCAAGTGCGGATTGTTTGCTTTCGGTGTCGGCCTGGTGGGTGCGCTTATAGCTGCGGTCGCCGGAAGATTCATTCTGACTCTCTGTTATAACTCCGAATATGCCACTCAACAGGGAGTTTTTGTGGTGCTGATGCTTTCCGCGGCCTTTTACTATGTCGGCTCCATGCTGGGTGGCGGGGTCGCGATTGTCCGTAGGTTCTGGACTTATACGCTGCTTTATATGTCTGTTCCGCTCATGGCATTGCTCGTTGCGTGGTTGCTTATCCCCAGGATTGGCCTGATGGGGGCTGCGGTTTCCACTCTCGCCTATTGCATGGCGAATGCGGCAATCCCCATTGTGGTGATAGCATTCGCGCATCGAGACGAAGCGCGCGCACGCAGCGCCGAAGCGTTCGCTGGCCAATCCGCATAAACAACCATCTCAAGAACAGCAGATCGATACAGGATTCAGGCACAGTGAGACTTCATCCGAACCGCGGCAGACGAGTGGCGCGTGTGATCTCCTTTTCCGGCGTGGATTGCAGCGGAAAATCGACGCAGATATCGGCGCTCACCGATGAGTTGCGGCGGCGAGGCGAGCGACCTTTCTATCTCTGGTTTCGAATTGGATATACGCCGCTCTTCCTTGCGCTGAAGAATGCTGCAAGGAGGCTGTTGGGAAAAGGACGTCTGCCGCATGGGCAATCCCAGCAGCGGGACCGCTTCATGAGATCCGGATGGAAGCGAAGCCTCTGGCTTCATCTTGCATTCGCCGATATGGCCTTTCAAACTGCGGTACGCATTCGGGTGCTCAGGCTTCTCGGGCGCGTCGTGCTCTGTGACCGGTACATCGAAGATAGCGAAATGGACCTGATGATGAACTTTGGAGAGCGCGCTGCGCAACTACCGGCATGGAAAGCCGTCAAGGCCCTCGCGGCAGCGCCCGACGTCCGCATCTTTCTGGATTTGCCGTTCGATGAATCGCTTCGACGGTCGTTGCTCAAGAACGAGCCGTTCCCTGATGCAGAAGAGACGCGCCTGCGCCGGGCCGGTCTATATGAGGCGTTCAAGACACATGGTTCTTACAGCATCATCGATGCACGGATGAGTATCGCCGAAATATCGGCGGTCATCGGCTCACTTGTGTTTGGCGAGGAATCCCCTGCCGCGGCAAGTGCCGAGGTCTTGCCATGAAGGCAGCGGAACTGATCGGGAATGAGCCGTTCGCCGATCTCTTTACGGAGACTCTTTCCGATTTCCTGACGCTGCGTTTCGGAGGCCAGTGGCAGGTCTCCTGGAAAGAAGCTGCCCGGCCCACGGCGGCGCAGTCATGGCTTGTAAATCTCAATATCAATGCCATCTTCTGCCGCGGAGTCAGCCGGCGCGCGCTCGAAAACATCAAACGGGAATTTGCAACTTCCGTAATCCCCTGGAAGCGGCCATTTCAACGGCTCTACTTTTGCTTGGCAACGTCCGCGGCCGCGCAGTTGGCCGCACACGCCATTGTTCAGGTTGAACCTTCAATCCCGGGCGCAAATCAGTGTGTGATCGTGCCGGGCACGCATAAGATACGCTTCATCGATGCAGAGGAAGGCATCGTCTATTGCCATCTGAAGAAGGGTTCGCGCCAGACTCATTTTCAGGCCGAACTCGACGCGCGCGAATTCGCGGCCGGCAAAGGCGTTCCAGTGCCGCGCATTCTTCGGCGGTTGTCCGGCGACTGCATAGCCGAGCAGATGATTGTCGGAACTCCGCTGAACCGGCTCACTTCGTCCGAAGAGCGTGCCATGGGTCTGAAGCGAGCCTTGGATGCCATGGAGCCGTTGTACCGGTCAACTGCCCGACAGACCGGTATTGAGGATTACACGGCAGACCTGTTATCCCGGATAACCGCCATCGCGGAATCCAATGAAGCCGTTGCTTCGACAGGCGCCCAGGCTTTGGCGCGGCGGCTCGGCAGTGCGTGTGTTGCCGCCGGTTGCATGGTTGAACTGGTTCGCTCTCATGGCGACTTTCAACCCGGCAACATTCTCCATGACAAAGGCGAAATCTGGCTGATCGACTGGGAATTCTCAAAAGAAAGGCAGCGGCAATTCGACTTCTTGACATATATTCTCGGAGCTCGATTTGCGAATGGACTGGGAAAGCGAATCGCGGCATATGCCGGCACTCTCGCCGATCCCGCGCAACTGAGCCTCTTCCAGTTGTTCCTGCTTGAATCGATCCTCTTCGAATCCGAATCTGTGATGGTTGCGCCTTCTCACTATGCTTCCAAATCGCTGATCGCCAAGCTGGCGGAGTTCGAATTGGCGATGCCGCCTGTACTGAAGGACTGCAAAGCATGAGCACATTGGCCGGACAAAACCCGCGCTTCATTTTTCTGAAGCAGACGGCGCCTCCCCACCATTTCTTTCTTGAGCTGTGTGAGGACATTGCCGGCGGCGATCCCGCCGTGGTCTTTTCCGAGATCGAAGCGCCTGTCTCCCGGCAGACCGTATATCTAAAAGGCCCGGCCTACGACCGCCGCACGGCGATTACGCGGGCATTCAGTTGGATCCGATTCCTGTTCAGCGCGCTCTATGCAACGTTTCGCATCGGCGGAAATCCGACTCTGTTCATTGTCACGCAGCCGCCGCTGCTCTCTCTCGTGGGCTATCTGCAGTTCAAACTGCGCAAGCGGCGCTACGTGCTATGGATCGACGATGTGTGGCCCGACTGCCTCGTATGGCAGCGAGGCAGTTCCGATCGCTCGCTTCTCGTGCGGATTTGGAAAGCCTTCAACCGGATAACTTATCGTTACGCTGACCACGTGATTACGATTGGGCCGTATATGCTCAGGAACCTTGAGCAGTATGCCGCGCCCGGAACGCGGCTCTCCGTGGTTCCCACATGGGTGGATACGGACAAGATCCGGCCCATTCCAAAAGCGGACAACAGCTTCGCCATCACTCACGGGCAGACCGGCAAGATTACAGTGCTGTACTCCGGCAACATGGGTGTGAGCCACGATATGCGAAGCATTCTTGCCGCGGCCCGCAGCATGAAGCGCAGAGAAGACGTCCATTTCATGATCATCGGTTCCGGAGCGCAGTTCGGGTGGATCGAGTCCTCCGTTTCCAGTGAACACGATCCGAATGTGACCGTCCTGCCTTTGCAGCCATCCAGCATCTTTCCCTGGTCGCTGGCTACCGGAGACATCGCTCTTGTATGCATGGAGCGCGGAATCGAGGGCATCAGCATGCCCAGCAAGACTTATGCCTCCCTGGCGGCTGGCTCCGCGATTCTAGGCATCTGCGCGAAGAACAGCGACCTGACCGCATTGATTGAAGAGTGCGGCTGTGGCATGCAGGTCGAACCTCAGAACCCACAAGCCATCGTCGATGCGCTGACCGCGATGATCGATTCCCCGGCCGAACTGGCGCGCATGAGAGCCAACGCCCGGCACGCGGTGGAGGAGAAGTTCCCCAGGAAAGTCTGCGTTGCCAAGGTAAGAGAAATTCTCGAAAGCGCCGAGCGTGCCGGAACAGGATGTTTGCCGTGAAAGATCGTGATGCGATTCCAGGCTGCCGGCAATCCGGGCCGCGGGCCTTTCTCAAAGGGGCCTTCGACCGGGCTTTCGCCGCGGTTGCAATTCTGCTGATGCTGTTGCCCATGGTTGTGGTGGCGGCATGCATCCGGATATTCATGGGCTCTCCAGTATTCTTCTGCAACCCCCGCGCCGGCCGCTGGGGAAAAACGTTCGTGCTATGGAAGTTCAAGACGATGCGCGACGACCGAGACGCGTCCGGCGAACTGCTGAGCGACCAGGAGCGCCTCACTCGCCTTGGACGGCTGTTGCGCTCCGCCAGCCTTGATGAGCTTCCGCAGCTCTGGAACGTGCTGCGCGGCGACATGAGTCTCGTGGGACCCAGGCCGCTGCTTCTTCAGTATCTCCCGCTTTACTCCGAGCAGCAAAGACGGCGGCACGATGTCGTGCCCGGAATCACCGGCTGGGCTCAGGTGAATGGAAGAAATGCTCTCAGTTGGGAAAAGAAGTTCGAGCTGGACGTGTGGTATGTGGACCACTGGAGCCTTCTGCTCGATCTTCGGATTCTCTTCATGACGGCGAAGTGCGTTGTGCTGCGCACTGGCATCTCGCACCGAGGCGAGGCAACGATGCCCTTCTTCCTGGGATCGGCCGGCTCCAAGGGAACCAATTCGCAGGTTGATGTCTCTGGCGCCTCCATGACGGAAGGTGACATGAAGCTTCGGCAGTCGCTTGCCGCCGGAGATGTACAGGCACTCTTGCTGGCCGCCTGCGCAAACGGCGAGGAGGACCGGGTCTCCGCCCTGTACGAAACCATCGGCGATGAACCTGCATGGACTGCGGCCTGCGAGCACGAACTGGAGAGCCATGTCGCTCACAAGCTCATGCAGTGCCATGGCGCTTCCAGCGTTCCGGAGCGGTGGAGAATCGCGCACGAACAGGTGGCCGCGCGCATTGGTGCTTACATGAGCCTGCTGGACGAAATGGCGGCAGCGTTGTCTGCCCAGGGCATTCCGGTCATCGCACTGAAAAACGCCGGCATCGCGCGCGGCATTTACACATGTCTGGGATGCAGCCCTATGGGCGATCTCGATACCCTGGTCAGGCAAAGCGATTTTTGGCGCGCGCACGAGATCCTTCTCGGTCTTGGATATGAGTCCAACTCGCGAACCCGGTATAACCCGGACGACGCGGCCTCTGGAGGATTGGAGTATCGTCGCCAGGTGGAACGGGCGGGCAGCGTCTGGCTTGAGTTGCAGTGGCGCTCCGTCGCGGGACGATGGATTCAGCGTTCTCAGGAACCGAAGACGGATGATCTGTTCGACCGCTCCATCGCCATTGAAGGAACCAAGGTCAGGCTGCTCGGCCACGAGGACAACCTGCTTCAGGTTTGCCTGCACACTGCCAAGCACTCGTACCTGAGAGCGCCGGGCCTCCGCCTGCATACGGACGTGGAGCGCATTGTGCGAGGAACCCCGATCGACTGGGAGGTTTTCCTGCGCATGGTCCGGAACCTGAAGGTCAAAACCGCCGTCTATTTCTCTCTGTGGCTGCCATTCATTCTGCTGGGGACGCCCATCCCTTCCGAGGTTCTCAAAGAGCTTGAGCCATCTCTGGCGAGAAAGCGCCGGATTGTGCGCCACATCCAACAGGCCGGCTTGTTCTATCCCCATGCCGGGCAGAAGTTCACACGGATCAATTACATTCTTTTCAACCTGCTCCTTTATGACGATGCAAGCTCTCTGATGCGAGCCGTCTTCCCTGACAGAGACTCGATGAAAGATCGCTATGGCGCATCGAATGCGATCTCCCTGCCATTCCAGCACGCCAAAAGGCTCGCGGATTTGTGTTTCAGAAGAACAGGAATCTAGAGCGTGTTTCAAAAATATGCTTTGTATCAAGGCACAACTTTAAGGAACCTCTGAACAAGTTGATGCTTTGAAAGGGCACGACTTTAGTCGTGCCGCAAACGCAATCAAATCAGCGTGGGCTTTAGCCCCTGAGGGATAACAGCCCAAATCCGCTGAGCGATTTTTGAAACACGCTGTAGATGCAGGATTCCCATTTCAAGCCCTGACCGTCGTATCTGGCTTCAGGGTATCAGTGAGGTTAAATGCAAGACGGACGGGGAACGGCTGACAGCCATCAGACAAGCTATCGGCGGGATCTGGATGGTCTTCGCGCCGTGGCAGTGCTGTCTGTCATCGCCTACCATCTCTCGAACAGAGCCCTCCCCGGCGGCTACCTCGGAGTGGACATCTTCTTCGTTCTCTCCGGGTTCCTGATTACCAATGTGATCTGGCGTGAGGCAATCAATGGGGGATTCTCGATCGCGCGCTTTTATGAACGCCGCATCCGCCGGATCCTGCCCGCGCTGCTCACTGTCCTGATTGTCGTCTCTGCCTGCGCCATCACGCTGCTGCTGCCGTTCGATCTGAAGGACTACGCAAAAAGCGTCTTTGCGACCCTGACTTTCGTTGCGAACATCTTTTTCTGGAGAGGAACAGGCTACTTCGGCCATCTTGCCGAAGAAAAGCCTCTGCTCCATGTTTGGTCCCTGGGAGTCGAAGAGCAGTTCTATATCATCTTTCCGCTCTTGGTGGTTCTGTGTATTCGCTGGCGCCGTTCGGCTCTGTTGCCGCTCACCTCAGTGCTTCTTCTGCTCTCTCTTGTCGCCAATGTCCTGGCTCTCCACTGGGCGCAGGCTTCGGCTGCCTTCTATCTTCTTCCGATGCGGGCATGGGAACTCGGCGCGGGCGCGTGTCTTGCGCTGGCCGCGCCTGTGAGGTCTCCCCATCCATGGCTGAGGCAGTTCCTCGGCCTTCTGGCGGCAGCGCTTCTCATCCTGGGTCTTAGCCTCAAGGAACTCTCCTTGGGGGGGATGGCTCCCGCCGCCTTCTGGGTCGTTCTCGGCACAACACTGGCAATCTACCTGGGCAGTACCGGCGGCAGTTGGCTTACACTTACACTCTCCAAATCCGTACTGGTCTGGGTCGGGCTCATCTCTTACTCTCTGTACCTCTGGCATTGGCCAATTCTGGTCTTCGTTCGCTACTATCTTGTGCGATCTTCCTTGTCGCTGGCTGAAGCGGCATGTGTCTTTACGCTGTCGATCATCCTGGCTACCTTGTCCCTGCACTTTGTCGAACGGCCATTTCGAGATCGCACCATGCCGATTCGCTCAGTGCTGGCTTGGGTCGCCTGCGGGTGCCTGGTGGTTGCAGCCGGCTCCGTTACCATCCTTGCGCAGAAAGGCTTCCCCTCGCGGTTCAATCCGGATGTTGCGCGCATTAACTCCGCGGTCGGCACCGAATCTCATTGCGACCTGAGCGAATACGTCAATATCGGCATGTCGAAGGGATGCTTCATGTCCCTGCCCAGTCACAATCCGGCGGATGCCACCGTCGCCCTCGTTGGCAACTCGCACGCGCAGATGTGGGAGCCGCTTGTTGCCGGCATCTTGCGGGAGAACGGTCGAGGCGGCGTCCTTGTTCCGTTGAACAGTTGCCTGCCCACGCAGGACTTCAATGAATCCTCGACCTGCATGGCTCTCGCCGCCAGAAACCTGCAAACGGTCGAAGCTCTGCCGCGCGTACGCGTCGTAATTCTTGCCACGACCTGGGAGTTCTCCGTGCCCATGTACACGCCGACCGGCCAGGTGCCAAAGGATAGCGAGACAAAGACCCTCACCGAAAGCCTCGACCGCCTGATCTTGAATCTGGAACAGCACGGCAAAACGGTGGTGCTGGTCGGACCAATCTCGCCTCCGGGATGGGAAGCGCCCTCTGTCGTGGGCCGCGAACTTGCGTTCCACCACAAGACCGTCGAGCCGCTGTTCCTGCCTGAAAGCGCCTTCCTGGCCAAGTTGGGCGAAACAATTGCGCACTACGCCTCCAGGAATGACATAATCTTTATTCAGCCGGACCGCATCCAGTGCAAGCTGGGCAGGTGCGACTACTTCCGCGATGGAGCGTCGCTGTTTGCAGACGGAAGCCATATCGCGAATCCAGCGTTGCCGTTGTTCCGCCCGGCCTTCGAGCCCGCATTGCAACAAGCTTTTATGAAGATCGCTCAATTGAGGCCGTAGCAGCAATCTGAGTTGTTCCCGTCAAATGGGAAGACAGATTATTGCACGCAAAAAGGAGCGTTCCCCATGACTTTGCAGAGACAACCTTTCAAAGTCAATCGCCCCAGGGTTGGACTGCCTGAACTCCGGCCGCCATGCACGTCTGGAACCGGCTCACACATGTTCAGCGGTCTACTCCTGATTGGCGCAACCATTCTCGCCATCGCCGCAACCCCAGCGTGGGGATCCACATTCAACGTGCTCTCCTATGGCGCAACTGGCAACGGACATACCGATGATGCACCCGCGGTTCAGCGAGCCGAGGAAGCCGCGGAACTCGCCGGTGGAGGCTCGGTGTATATGCCGGCAGGAAAGTATCTGATAAACAGCACAATACTGCTGGGAAGCAACATCGAGATTTACGGAGATGGCGATTCCACCGTATTGATGCGCACAGATACCCAGAGCATGGTCCCGGAATATGGAGCCGATTGCCAGGCTGCCAAGCCGCCTAAAGGCCCCATGACGCACCTGTTCACCAATCGCCACTATAACTGCGTGGATCAAAACGTCAACCTGCACGACTTCACGGCTGACGGCTCCGCGATTGTCAAGGTCCCATGCGGGCCTCTTCTGGCCTTTTCGGGACTCGTCGATAGCACCGTCGCGAATGTTACCGTGCTCAATGCGCCGCAGGATGCAATGTTCTTCAGAAATGGCGGCGTCAATCTCACTGTCAAAAACAACAAGATTCTCTTTCACGACAGGCTTTGGGGCAACGGGGCCGGAATCAATGTCGAGATGCACGTGAATGGACAGATCTGGGGCCCTGTGACCATTACCAATAACCAGATTGTCACTGCCGCCACGAACTTCTGTTCCGCGGCTCTCAATCGCAGTTGCACCGGCGACTTGGATTGCTCGGATCTTCAGCCCTCAACCTGCGGAAAGGGAGCCTCAAGCAGCGCGGGGATCGCAATCACCTGGGGGGCAGGCAGCACACATCCGCCCCAGGCTACCATCACCGGCAACCACATCTGGGTTGGCAATGACCACTACGGAATCATCTGCAACGGGTGTGTGAACAGCGTGATCAGCGGGAATGTGATCCTCTCGGCGAAATCCAGGGGTGCGCCGGGGACAGGCACGTTCACAGGCATCAGTTCGCACTCTACCGCCGGAGGCGAGATCCAGAATCTGACGATTCAGGGAAACACCATCGTGGGTACCGGAGAATCCGAGGATGGCCGGGCCATTTTCGTGAATGGACAGGGCAGCGGATCAGGTCTTAAGATTCAAGACAATGTAATTGCTCACAAGAACTCTTCGAATGGAAAAGCCGTTGTTGAGGTCCGCGGACTCACGGATGTGAATGTTTCAGGAAACCACCTTTGCTTTGTCTCCAGCAATGATATTCGTGTGGGAGGACCGGAAGCGCCGGTGGTCAACGGGACAATGACGAAGAATACGGTCGTGCATATCAAGGAACATCCCGCGACGCTGCCTGCGGAGTGTTCGGCTTTGCCTCAGTGAGACATCCCCAGGGCCCATTTTCAGATCCGTCCCGCATCTGCGGAGTAATTTCAAAGCTCTACCCAGTTCGGAATCGTAGCATTTTTGGAAATGAAGTAGGCCGAATCCATGGCCTGAAACTGGCGCGACCATCAGGGAGCGGCAGTCCACAATGCAGCAATAATGTTCACACTATTTCCGAAAATGCCCTAGTCTGGACCTTTGAGCTATCGTTGTCTGAGATACGTCACTGTATTCTCGGCAAATCCATGGAATGCGCTGTGGTAACACTGCGCCGCTGGTGTCAGTTTGGCAGCCACGGCGAAAATTAGGAAGAGTACATTCGTGATCGAAGCGCCGCGGCTCAACAAGCTTCCCGCCATACAGGTCCTGCGAGGAATTGCGGCGAGCCTCGTGGTCTTCTATCACTACGCGGGAATCCTCAAATTGCCCGGCCCAGTGCACTCATGGCTGATCGATAGCGGATTGATCACCCTCGGCGCGAGCGGCGTGGACATCTTCTTCGTTATATCGGGCTTTATCATGGTCTATACGACGCAGAAGAAGGCTGGAGCCAGAGACTGCCTGGCTTTTATTAGGCAGCGCATCGTTCGCATCTACCCGTTGTATTGGGTCTGGTCCACGGTGATGCTGGCTTTGTGGCTCACTGGAATCGGCCGCACGAGCCGCCACTTCTCTACCGCGTTTATTGTCAACTCCTATCTGCTGATTCCCTGCTTTAATGGCAACGATTATGAGCCCATGCTGGCGCGGGGGTGGACCCTTTCTTTTGAGATGCTGTTTTACATCGCTTTCGCTTGCGCCATCCTGCTGGGGCTCAGGAAAAGCAAGCTGGCGTTCCTTGCCGGCGCCTTTGTCATCCTATCCGTCTTCGGCAGAATGCTTCCGCTGCATAGCGGCATCGGGTACCTGACGACGAGTCCCCTGATTATCGAGTTCTTGTTTGGCGTATTAGCCGCCGAAATCCTCTTGCGGATGCCGGACATCCGCACTTCGGGCTGGATGCGGATGCTGCCCGTGCTCTTCATGAGCCTTGGAGCGGTCTTGTTGCTATGCACCGTGAAGCTGGGCCTACCCGGCACAATCCGCTTTGCGGTATGGGGCCTTCCCGCCCTGCTGATCGTCTTCGGGGCTTCAATGCTTCGCACCACCCCCTGTCCCCGCCTGCTGGTCTATCTGGGCGATGCTTCTTATTCGATTTACCTCGTGCACGGATTCTTCGGAAGTGCGTACTATGCGGCTTTCAGGCACTTTGCCGTTCTTGGCCGAATCCAATCGGATGTTACAATTGCGTCGGCCAGCTTTCTGACAATCGCAATTTCTTCCTTCACCTATTTGCTGCTTGAGCGGCACTTGACAAAGGCTCTCTCCCCCAGGAAAATCGCGCGAAACTGATCGGCGATTGTCAAAGGTCTTTACTATGGAAATGCTGCGAACACTGATCTTGATTGAGAGCCTGGTTCTGGGCTTGCTCCTCTGCGTGGCCGCCGGGTACTTCTATCTCCTGTCACGGCGGATTACCGACACGCGGGTCTTTGGCCTCTTGACCCTTGTCTTTTACTACTGCATGCCTGGAATCCTCGGTGCGCTTTCTCCAACGCTTCTCCGGATTGTGGTTCCAATGGCGCGCCCGGACGTGCAGTTGCCCATGGCGATCGCCCTTCCATTGCTGATGACCGCCGTTTTCACCGGCATTTTCATCCGCTTTGGACGGCCCAGGAGAATGAAGCCCAAAAGGCAATGGAGGCTGGCCAAGCAACTTGCAACCCAGTACCGGCCGGGCCGGCTCTTTTTGGTCTCCTTGGGCTTCTTCTGCCTGGGGCTGATTGGCGTGTATCGCGAATTGCACGCTGCCGGCGGATGGTTCGCCGTGCTCAGGGGAGGAAGCTCCGCATACATGGAGGCGCGTGTTACGCAAGCTGTCGGCTTCTGGGGGGTTCTCGTCTGCTTCATCCCCATCGCCGCGATTGGGATGATGTACGCCACGTCGTTCAGCCGGGCGGTGCCGCGCGGGCTTCGCTGGCCCCTGGTTCTGATGATCCTTTCCGCAGCCATCGGGCTGATCTCCCTGTTGACTGTGCGCCATCAAAGCATGATGCTGCTTCTCGCACTGATCGCGCTGCTTGAAGTCAAGAGCAGGAAACTCTTCCGCCTGCTCGCGCCCGCTGTTCTTATCCTGATCGTAATTGGGGCGGTTGCCCTCGCCTCGCTCCGTTACAGCAGCAGGGCTCGGAGCATAGATCAGCTCTCCGGCAATTTTGAGGAGATTGAGGTCTCTGAGAGAATCATCAGTACCTTCCATGCACAGGGATATGTCTGGGGCGGAAACATTCCGGACCTTTTTGTCGTTATGGTGCCCCGCGCCATCTGGCACAACAAGCCCATGGGCTCCTCGATCAATCGAGCCGTGTTTTTTGAATTCGCCAAAATGGGTGGAGTGAAAGTAGTCGGCATCCTGGGAGAAGGCTATGCCTCGGGGGGATTGATCATGGTGGCCATCGAAGGACTCGTCTACGGCATCATGCTGCGGCGCATGAGAGGTTTCTGGAATAGACGCCAGCAAAACAGCTATCAGTTCATGGCCTATGGATCCATCGTTCTGGGTTATATCTATATCGTGGTCCATAACGGATTTATTTCGCCGAACGCCGTGACCTTCTTCGCAATGCTCGGGCAGGTCTGGACTACCTCTTGGTTGTGCGGCTATCTTCCAGCGGCAGAAAAGTCCAGGAACCTTGCGCAGCCGCAGACCAGTGAGCCGGTGACCGCTTGAGTTTTTCCAACGCGCCGTCCAGTTCCATAGGCAGGATATGAAGATTCTTCAGGTCAGTTCCCATTACGTCCCCGCCTTCGGATTTGGCGGGCCATTGCAGGTGGCGCATGCTCTGGGCAAAGAGTGGGTGAAGGCGGGCCACGAAGTCACGGTATGCTGCACCAATCTCAAAACACCCGAAGAGAATCTGGACACTCCCATCGACGTTCCCGTGATGGTCGATGGAATTACGGTTTGGTATGAACCTGTAACCCTGTCCCGCTATTACGGCTTTTCTCCCCGGATGTACCGCAGGCTGAAGACTCTGGTGGCCCAGGCCGACCTGGTCATCGTTCATGCACATTATCAGTTTGCCCAGTGGGCTGGAGCCCGCATTGCGCGGAAACTCGGAAAGCCGTACGTCGTCTTTGCGCACGGATCCTTGAGAACAGCGGGGCTCCGGCACAAGAGCATGATACCCAAGCTGCTCTACCTGGGCCTGATGGAACGGAGAAATCTCTCCGGAGCCCTGAAGATTGTCTTCGGCAACGCAGTGGAATGGCAGGGATCGTTGTGGCGGGAGCATGGTCTTGTCATGCGCAACTCTATTGACCCCGCGCAGTTGGAAGACGATAACAAGGATGCCGAGACGCGCTTCCCTGCAATCGTCGGCAAGACCAGGTTTCTTTTCCTCGGCCGGCTGGACGTGAAGCAAAAAGGGCTGGACTTTCTGCTGGAGAGCTTCTCAAGGGCTGCCGCGCATCGGGATGATGCGGTCTTGATCCTCGCGGGTCCCGATGAGCGAAGCGACCGGCAGGTGCTGCGCGATCTGATTGCGCGTCACGGCGTGGAGAATAAAATTGTCTTCACCGGAGTCGTCAGCGGAACTCTGAAGACATCAATGCTGAAGGCCGCGGATGTCTTTGTGCTGCCTTCCCGCTTCGAGGGTGGCAGCGTCTCGCTGGCTGAAGCCCTCTATCTCGGATTGCCGGTTGTAGTCACGCCCGAAGCCGCTGATTCGCGAGAGATCGAGGAGAATCGCCTGGGCTTGGTTGCCGCGCCGGGGGACGAACTGACCAACGCTCTTGAGGCCATGATGGACCCTGAGGTCCGTCAGAAATATGCGGGGCGGGGACGCCAATTCGTGCTGGATAATCTTGTGTGGCAAAAGACTGCCGCCAGCTTTCTTTCTGAGATAGAGAGGATGCTCCCCGCAAGGTCATCTCTCGGGGTGGCGGAAGTCAACTGATTGATCGCGGTATCGCAGGCTGCCGAAAGGCTTCTTCCCCATGAAGAAGCCTTTTTTTATGTCCTTTGAAGAACTCTCTCCCCGGAAATAGCTGAGCCGCGAGTTTCACCGGAAGGCAAGTATCTTGCGCGCTTCCGCTTCTGGATCGGCCATCGACCGCGGCATGATCGTATACGCGGCGGTCCGCTCCATCCGCTCGCCGCCGCTCAAAGTCGCCAGCGGGCCCAGAGTTTCCAACTCGACGTAGGGGAGCGGGTCGGAGTTGGTGTAAACCTCCGTGACGCAGCCGCCATCGGGATACTCACCCGGCCCCGGTTCCGCATCGATCCGCACCACGCACTTCCTTCCCACCCAAACCATGCTCGTTGCATCCGAGCCGATCTTCGCGCTATTGCGAGCATGGCGCCCAAGCGAGAGCAAACGGTCCTCGACCCGCAGCCGCTCCGGCTCTGCCTCCATTAGCCGGACATAGCCGCCAGCGAAAGTCGAGTCTGTTGGCAGAGGCATACAAACGCGCTCCGGGTCCTGCATCTGGGTGATGGTCCACACGCTTGCCCTGACCGGCGGCCCGAGGATTTTGCGATATTCGGTTCTGATTCGCAGGACAGGCAGTTCGGCGTCCATTTCCACATGGCGCGTCACCCGGATGCCAAACCCGGGATCGACGGGCGAAGTCAACATGACGCCGCGTGCTCCCACAACCGCCTCTACGGGGCTCGAATCGAAGCCAACCGGCGGCGGCCACTCCCGCCCTTGATGTTTCGGCCAATCCGTCTGTGGAGCGGGCCAGCTCTTGTCTCCGCCGAAGTTGATCCACTCGGGCGAGTCCGGCGCGGGCAGTTGGCCATCCAGCGTCCGATTCTCCCAGAAAGCGCCCTCCACGTCGCCCGCCAGGCGCAACTGCATCACGCGGCCGATGGCTGGAACGACGACCGCCTCCACGCTGCCGTTTGCGATCAGATAGCAATCCGGCCAGCCATGCCAGGAAATGCGCTTGATCGACACTCCTGTTCCCTGGCTCTCTGGCGATGCGGAAACAACCGGAACTTCGGGGTGATTCTCCAAGACAAGCAGCCTTTCTTCAGAAACAAAAATTGCGGCAGCCTCCCCTTGTAGGAAGCTGCCGCAATCGTGGTTAGTCCTTAGTCGTTCGCTGCGGCCAGGTCAGTCTCAACCTCGCGCTCGGCCAGGTGGTCATACCAGGTGAACTTGAGAATCAGCGACGTAGCCAGAATCGCGCCCAGGCTCATGGCGACGCGATTCCACTCCTGAATCACGACGTAGAGAGGCAGCGCCACCAGCGAGATCTGCCAGACAATGCCGATGGCGATATTGAACATATCGCGGAAGAAGTCCTTGTTGCGCTTGAAGCTGGGATCCTCGGCCAGAACCTTCTTGAGGATCGGTCCCCAGAAGCCCCATGGACGAACGCGGCGGTAGAAGTCCATGAGAACCTCGTCGGGCTCGGCCTTGGTCAGCAGCGTGCCAAGAAGGCAGCCAATCAGCGAGATCCCCAGCACCAGCGGAAAGACAATCGTAACTTCCAGGTTGACGGGATACTTGGCCTCGAAGCTTTGCACAATCGGCAGACTATTCAGCAATCCAGGAAACGCCAGCACCAGCGCGGAGGTGATGCCTGTGATCATGCCCCAGAAGTATCCGTAGCCGTTAAAGCGCCACCAGTACCACTTCAGAACGTTTGAAGCGGTGTAACCGCCCCACAATCCAGAGACGATCCACATCACCACCGAGTTCACCGAGGTTACGTTCCATCCGATCAGAACGCCGATCACCACCACCGCAAAGGAGCTGAGATAGGCAAGGCGGACGTAGGTTTTGGGGCTCGCATTCGGGTTGATGAAGCGCTTGTAGATGTCGTTGACAAAGTACGGCGGCGCGGCATTCACCGTGGCCGCAAAGTTCGACATGAAGGCCGCCAGCAGGCCGGCAATCAGGAATCCCAGCAGGCCCACGGGAACGAATCGTCCCAACGCCATCGGCAGCACATTTTCAAAGTCGAGATTCGTTCCCATGGCGCGCAGATCGGGGCCAAAGAAAGCCGCAGCCAGCACGGTCAGGCCGATGATGAGGAAGTAGCGGGGAGGGGTCAGCACGATGTTGACCCAGGCGCTCATCATTGAGGCTTCGCGCGGATTTTTCGAGGAGAGCACGCGCTGCATGTCGTAGTTGGGCGCCGGGCCGGCCGCCGAAATCAGTATGCCCTTGAAGAGCAGCATCATGACGAAGAAGCCGAAGAGTTCGTACTTGTCCTGGGAAATCTTCGCTGTCGCGGCGGGCAGCAGCGTCGTCCAGTCCAGGCCCAGATGCCAGCCAAAGAAGAGGTTGTCCCAGCCGGCGGGCACCATCCGGTGCAGGGTATCCGGCGCCACCTTCATCATGGCAATCACGCCCACTGCAAAGGAAGCGATGGCCAGAATGAAGAACTGCACCACCTCGGTGATGACCACGCTGATCATGCCGCCCTTGATTACGTAAACGGCGGTAATGGCGATCAGAATCAGCGCGTATTCGTTAGGCGAAAGATGCCAGGGCAAAAACTCCGCTGCAAACTTGCCGATGCCCTTGAAGCCGTAGGTGAAGAAGCCAATGATGCTGACGAAGGCATAGACCACCACGATCAAGTGCGCCAGTTGCGCGCCGCGGTCCGTTCCAAAGCGCGTCTTGATCCACTCCGCACCGGTCATTACCTTGGAGCGGCGCAGCCAGGAGGAGAGATAGACCATCAGGAAGATCTGGTTGAATGTGGGCCAGAGCCATGGAATCCACACACTCTTCAGGCCGTAGACGAACATCCAGTACACCAGCAGCATGGTGCCGCTGATGTCGAACATTCCCGACGCGTTGGAGATGCCCAGCATGTACCAGGGCATCGCATTGCCGCCGAGAAAGTAATTCTGCATGCTCTGCGAAGCGCGCTTTGAAACCCAGTAACCTATGAGCACCGTGCTCAGCAAGTAGGCCACAATGATTGCGATGTCAACAACGTGAAGTTGCAGCATTTGACTCCTCAATGCCCATGGGCATCTTCTCTCCGCTCTCCGCGGGAGATGCAAAACTGATTGTTCCGCCGGTCTAATCCGACTTTATTACGGCTTTGCGCGGCCAACGTGTGATTTGCAGCACATGCAGGCCTCGCGGTTCTCTATTGCATTTCACCGGCCAGCAGGAACACCAGCGATGCCTGCCAGTTGATGCAAATCTCATTGCTTGCGTAGGATGCCAGTTGATCGGCGTAGACCTTCGCCGGCGGTAAATCTTTCGGAAGCGCAACCAGCACCGCGTCTTCGCGGCCATTGTTTGGCCCTCCTGACAGCAGCCCTGGCCAGGGCCCAGGCTGCTTGCCTGACCCGCTGGGCCGGTGATGCGGATGCTGGTACGGGTGCTCGCCCACCTGCGTCACCCATGAAAGCGAAAACGTGTTCCGCCCTAGCAGATAGTGCAGGTTGTCCCGCGCCGCATCCACAAAGCTCGCGTCCGGCTGGAACGCATTCGCGATCAGCAGATACATGCCATATTCGGCCGCGATGCCATTCGAGCCCCACACATAGTCCCTTGGCTCAAGGCTGACGTGGTACGGATTGGCGCGTGTGCGTTCCACCACCGCATGCGCCGCTGCCACAGTCCGCTCCCGGATCGTCGCCACCGCCTTTTGATCCACGTCCTTGCGCGTTGAGAGCGCATAGGCCCACAGCCCCATCGATCCGAGCGAACTCCAGTTCTCTCCCGGCGGCGAATCCAGGCTTCCAAGGTAATTCGCGTAATTCTTCAGAAAGAAATCGTTGTACTGCGCCTCGCCGGTGGTGCGGGCCAGTTCCGCCGCTGCCCAGAGCCGCTCGTCCGCGCAGCTCTTCGAGCCATACTCGCCGGTGCTGATGCCCGGCGGATTCCGGAAGGTCACATTTGGATATTTCTCGGTCCAGGCCCAGGCCCGCCGCGCCGCATCCAGCATCCGCACGGCAAACTTCTCATCGTAGGGCTTGTAGACACGCGCGGCAATAGCGCCTACGGCCGCCAGATCCGCCGTCGCGCAGGTGCTCTTGTAGGGAGCCGATCCGGTCCCGATCACCTCGCTCGTCTCGTGGTCGTCCTCCGGAGCGATAAAGCCGGGAAAGTGCTCGCTGGTCTGCTTCTGCCAGGCGCCACCGTCCTCGTCCTGCATCTTCAGCATCCACTCCAGGTTCCAGCGCGTCTCGTTCAGAATGTCCGGCGTGCCGTTGCCCGTTTCCGGGATGTTGAGCGAAATATCCTTGATCTTCTTCCCGAAGATCTCCCAGGTCCAAAGCAGCGTGCCGGTGGTGATCCCCGAGTTGACCATATAGCGACCATAGTCGCCCGCATCGTGCCAGCCGCCCACGTTGTCCCGTGGCCCTTTGGCGCCCGCGGTGGAACTGAACTCGCCATGCAGGTGGCAGGCGGGGTGGCTGTACCCCGGAAACTCCGGCCCCATGTCCACCGCCGTCCCGCAGCGCTGCCCGTAAAAGCCGCGCATGGCCATATAGTAAGTGTGCCCAAAGACGCTCGGGCCTACTTCAAAATCCCAACTGCGCCCCACGCCGGGAATCTCCAGATAGTAGCGTCCCGCCTGCCGCAAGCCTGAGAAATCAGCCGCCTGTACCTGGTCGCCGGAGTTCGGATCGCCCGCGGCCGGCGTCAGCTTTCCCTTGAAAACGGCTACATTGTCGCTGGAGCGCCGAACCTCGAAGGTCGCTGCTGTGGCGCTAACCATCGCAACCTTGGGGCCGCTCAGCGGATAGCCCACCTGGTCCACTTTGATCGCAACTTGTCCGGTATCCGCTCCATAAGCCAGAGCGGCGGGGCAAAACACAAGAGCGGCCAAAACGGCGGATTTAAGAATTTCGCGACTGGCTTGCACGCTTCTGGAGGGTAAAAACAAGGAACTTGCCATGTGTGCGGTTTCGCTTCTCGGAGCGCTCAGGATTTTTTACAGACGCTGAATTTTCTCACATCCCCCTGAAAACTGGCAACGATTCCAAACACACCTGACGATTGCTCGATGCCCTGGCGTCAAGGCTTCAGCACCTTTGAATTGCCCGCGCAAATCCACAAAGGCTTCCCCACGGAAGCACCCTGTCCAAAGGGCTTTGAAGCGCTCTGCAAGACAGTTTGATGAGGTTTTGTGCCGAAGGCTATACTTGCGGAAGGTTTTCTTCGAGGGAGCATTCACTATGAAGTTCGGATATTTCGACGATTTGAATCGCGAGTACGTGATTACGCAACCGGATACGCCCCTTCCCTGGATCAACTATCTTGGCTGCCAGGCGTACTTCGGGATCATCTCCAACACCGCGGGAGGCTACTCGTTTTATCGCGATGCTCGCCTGCGCCGGATCACCCGCTACCGGTACAACAACGTACCCATGGACTTCGGCGGGCGCTATATCTACCTGCGCGACGAAGAGTCCAAAGAGTTCTGGTCGCCATCCTGGCAGCCGACACGCAACGACCTCGAAGATTACACGTGCCGCCACGGAATGGGCTACACGGTCATCGGATCGAGTTATAAAAGCATTGAGGCGCACACCCGCTACTTTGTGCCCCTGGACGAGAATCTCGAAGTCTGGCAGCTCACGGTGACCAACCGCCGGACAACCAAGGCTACAATCGACGCTTTCTCCTCGATCGAGTTCTGCCTCTGGGATGCCCAGGACGACGCCACTAACTTCCAGCGCAACTTCAACACCGGCCAGGTGGAAGTGGAAGACGGCGTCATCTATCACAAGACCGAGTACCGCGAGCGCCGCGACCACTTTGCCTACTTCGCCTGTTCCGAGCCCGGCGCCAGCTTCGACACGCAGCGCGAGGCCTTCCTGGGACGCTACCGCAGTTGGGACAAGCCCGCCACCGTTGAAGCTGGCCAGCTTACCAACTCCATCGCCCACGGCTGGTCGCCCATCGGCGCCCATCAGGTCAAGCTTGAACTGGCCCCCGGAGAGACCCGGCAGATCGTCTTCGTTCTCGGCTACCACGAGAATCCAGTAGCAGAGAAGTTCGATCCTCCCGGCACGCAGATCATCAACAAGAAGCTGGTCAAGCCCACCATCGCCAAGTATCTCGACCCCAAGCAGGCCGACGCGGCCTTTGAGCGGCTCCGCCAGTACTGGGATAGCCTGCTCGGCATCTTCCAGGTCAACACGCCCGACATCCACACCAACCGCATGGTCAACATCTGGAATGCCTATCAGTGCATGGCTACCTTTAATATGTCGCGCTCGGCATCCTTTTATGAGTCCGGCATCGGGCGCGGCCTCGGCTTCCGCGATTCCAACCAGGATCTGCTCGGCTTTGTCCACATGGCGCCGGCGCGCGCCCGCGAGCGCATCCTCGATCTGGCGGCCACGCAACTGCCCACTGGCGGCGCTTACCACCAGTACCAGCCGCTCACCAAGCGCGGCAACAACGACATCGGCGGCGGTTTCAACGACGATCCGCACTGGCTCATCATTGGCGTCTCGGCCTATCTGAAGGAGACCGGCGACTGGAGCATTCTCGACGAGCCTGTCCAGTACGACAACCAGCCCGGCTCGGAACAGCCGCTCTATGAGCACCTCCAGCGCAGCTTTAACTACACACTGGCTCGCCTTGGACCGCATGGCCTGCCACTTATCGGCCGCGCCGACTGGAACGATTGCCTCAACCTGAACTGCTTCTCCGACACGCCCGGCCAGAGCTTCCAGACCACCACCAACAAGGAAGGCAAGGTAGCCGAGTCAATCTTCATCGCCGGCCTCTTTGTTCATGCCGGCCGCGAACTGGCAGCCATCGCCAACCGCCGCGGACTTGGAGCGGAAGCATCGACCTATCTGGCTGAAGCAGCCAAAATGGAGTCGGTGATTCTCAAGGACGGCTGGGACGGCGAGTGGTTCCTGCGCGCCTACAACGACTTCGGCGGCAAGATCGGGTCGAACGAGTGCAAGGAAGGCAAGATCTACATCGAGTCCAACGGCTATTGCACCCTGGCCGGTATCGGCCTCGAAGACGGCAAGGCCGCCAAGGCCCTGGCCGCCGTTGGAGAGCATCTGGCCACCAAGCACGGCATCGTGGTCCAGCAGCCGGCCTACACCAAGTACTACATCGAGATGGGCGAAATCTCCTCCTATCCTCCGGGATACAAGGAGAACGCCGGCATCTTCTGCCACGTCAATCCCTGGATCATGATCGGCGAAACCCGTCTGGGCCACGGCGATCTTGCGCACGACTACTACAGCCGCATCAACCCCTCGGCGCGCGAGGAGATCGGCGACCTGCATCGCTGTGAACCATACGTGTACGCCCAGATGATCGCGGGCAAAGATGCGCCCAGCTTCGGCGAGGCCAAGAACTCCTGGCTCACCGGCACGGCCGCCTGGAACTACTACGCCATCGTGCAGTGGATCCTGGGCATCCGCACCTCGCTGGAGGGACTTGAGATCGCCCCGGTCATTCCAAAGAACTGGCCGGGATTCACCGCCACCCGCATCTTCCGCGGAGTTGTTTACAAGATTTTCATCGAGCGCAAGGGAGATGGAAATCAAATCGCTCTCACCGTGGACGGCGCGCCGATTGAAGGCAACATCGTGCCTCCTCCCACAGACGGCCGCAAGGAAGTCACCGTCAAGGGCATTCTCAGCTAGCTCCTTGACCGCTTGTATCCGCACCACTTCTGGGTGCCCCATCCATTCCACAGTCTCATCGTGGAATGGGTGGGAAAGCACAAATCCTGGGTGCCCCATCCCTTTCGCGTTCTTTGCGAAACGGGTGGGAAACAACAATTCCTTATCTTCCTTGTTCATAGGAGCACGCCTTGTACATCGCAAACGAACAGCGTTACGACACCATGCAATACCGCCGTTGCGGCCGGAGCGGTCTGCGCCTGCCGGCCATCTCTCTCGGCCTGTGGCACAACTTCGGCGGAGTTGACGTCTTTGAGAACAGCCGCGCCATGGTGCGCCGGGCCTTCGATCTGGGCATCACCCACTTCGATCTGGCCAACAACTACGGCCCGCCGCCGGGCAGCGCGGAAAGCGCCTTTGGCGAGATTCTGCGCCTCGATCTCAAGCCCTATCGCGACGAGCTGATCATCAGCACCAAGGCCGGCTGGGGCATGTGGCCCGGCCCCTACGGCGACTGGGGATCGCGCAAGTATTTATTGGCCAGTCTGGATCAGAGCCTACAGCGCATGGGCTTGGAGTACGTTGACATCTTCTACTCCCATCGCCCCGATCCGGAGACGCCCGTCGAGGAGACCATGATGGCCCTCGATCAGGCCGTACGCTCCGGCCGCGCACTCTACGCCGGCATCTCCAGCTACAACGCCGCCCAGACCGCAGCCGCCGTCAAGATCCTCCGCGAACTCGGGACTCCCTGCCTGATCCACCAGCCCAAGTACTCCATGTTCGATCGCTGGGTTGAAGGAGGCCTGCTGGACGTATTGGGCAACGAGGGCGTGGGTGGCATCGCCTTCTGTCCGCTGGCTCAGGGCCTGCTGACAGACCGTTACCTCAAGGGCATCCCCGCGGGCTCGCGCGCCTCCAAGCCCCACGGATTCCTGAAGGAAAAGGACATCGACGAGCACCACCTCACTGAGGTCCGCGCACTCAATGAGTTGGCCGCCGAGCGCTCGCAGTCGCTGGCGCAGATGGCTTTGGCCTGGGTGCTGCGCGACAGCCGCATGACTTCGGCGCTCATCGGAGCCAGCCGCGTCGAGCAGATCGAGCAGAACGTCGCCGCGCTCGCCAACCTCGAATTTTCCGCCGGAGAGCTTGCCCGCATCGATGCAATTTTGAGCCAGCCCGCCTGAGATGGTCACGATACCATAGAATCTGAATTGGGCCGGGATCTCAAAAAATACTGGGTTTCCCACCCTCGCCGCGTTGTTGTTTTTGCGGCTAGGGTGGGAAACCACGAACCCCAGTGGCCCCGAATATCAGGAGGTATCCTCGTGCAAGACCTTCGGCAGAAAGTGGAAAAAGAACTTCTCTCCGACATACTGCCCTTCTGGCTCACATACGCCATCGACGAAGAATATGGCGGCTTCCGCGGCCAGATCTCCAACGATCTGACCATCGACCCGCACGCCGCCAAAGGACTCATTCTCAACGCGCGCATCCTCTGGACCTTTTCTAAGGCCTACAGCACTTACAAGAGCCCGGTTTATCTGGCCACCGCGCGCCGCGCGTATGACTACCTCACCCGCTACTTCTGGGACTCCGAGTTTGGCGGCGTCTACTGGATGCTCGACTATCTGGGCAAGCCCCACGACACCAAGAAGCGCATCTACGGACAGGCCTTCACCGTCTACGCCCTGGCCGAGTACTTCCACGCCAGCGGAGACGCCGGCGCGCTCGAAAAAGCCCTGCGCATGGTCCGGTCCATTGAGTCTTCAAGCCACGACGACGAGCACGGCGGTTACTTCGAGACTTACGAGCGCGACTGGACACTGGCCAAGGATCAGCGCCTGAGCGATGTGGACATGGACGAAAAGAAGTCCATGAACACCCACCTCCATCTGATGGAGGCCTACGCCACGCTGCTGCGCTTCCATGAAGATGAGAATGTCCGCCTCCGCTTGCGCGAACTCATCGAAATCTTTCTCGACCACGTGATCGACGCCGCCTCGCACCACTTCATCATGTTCTTCGATGAAGAGTGGCGTCCGCGCTCCAACAAAATCTCCTTTGGCCACGACATCGAGGGAAGCTGGCTTCTCTGCGAGGCCGCGGAGATTCTTGGTAATCCCGACATTCTGGCGCGCGTCCGCAAAGTTGCGGTCGAGATGGCCCAGACCGTCTTCGAACAGGGCCTCGACAGTGACGGCGGCCTGCTCTACGAACTCAACCCCACCGACACCGACAAGCATTGGTGGCCGCAGGCCGAAGCCGTCGTCGGCTTCCTCAACGCCTACGAGCTTACCGGCCAGCCCCACTTTCTCAATGCCGCCGAAAGAAGCTGGGCGTTCATCGAGAAGTACATCGTGGACCACGAGCACGGCGAATGGTTTTGGCGTGTGTCGAAGTCCGGCGTGCCCAGTCAGGAACAATACAAAGTCGACCCGTGGAAGTGTCCCTATCACAACGGACGCGCCTGCGTTGAGGTGATGCAACGGCTGGATGCCGCCAAAGCCTCCCAATCTGGAATCAAGCACTAAGGAACCTCTAAACGAGTTGATGCTTTGAAAGGGCACGACTTTAGTCGTGCCGCAAACGCAATCAAATTAGCGTGGGCTTTAGCCCCTGAGGGTATGCTCGATGTGGAATAGGAGTTAATCAGAGCTTCCCTAAAGTGCCTCTGACTATGCTGATGTTTTTTTGAAGGGTGCGGGCTTTAGCCCGCACAGAAACAATGCAGTATCAACGCGGGCGTTAGCCCCTGAGGGTATGTCGGTCGTACAAAATGAACCTGCGCGACCGTTTCCTGAGAAGAACCGGAGAACAATCATGACTCAAGCAGAATTCAAGAAGAGCGTGCAGAATCTCTTCAAGCAGCAGGAGAAACTGCTGAACCAGCGCAACCTGAAATCCTCCGGCGGCAATGGCATCTATGACCGCTACGAGCTTCCTGTGCTGACCGCGGCGCATGCGCCCATCATCTGGCGCTACGACCTCAACCAGAAGACCAACCCATTTCTGTTGGAGCGCATTGGCGTCAACTGCGCCTTCAACGCCGGCGCCATCCTGCACGAGGGCAAGTTTCTCGTGGTGGCGCGTGTCGAGGGCGCGGACCGCAAGTCCTTCTTCGCCGTCGCCGAAAGCCCGAATGGCGTCGATCACTTCCGCTTCTGGGACTATCCGATCCTGCTGCCCGAGACCAGCGATCCCGACACCAACGTCTATGACATGCGCCTCGTCAAGCACGAGGACGGCTGGATCTACGGCCTCTTCTGCACTGAGCGCAAGGACCCCAAAACGCCGGAGTGGGACACCTCCTCGGCCGTAGCGCAGTGCGGCATCGTCCGTACCCGCGATCTGAAAACCTGGGAGCGCCTCGCTGACCTCAAGTCCAAGTCTCCACAGCAGCGCAACGTCGTGCTCCACCCCGAGTTCGTCGATGGTAAGTACGCTTTCTACACGCGCCCGCAGGATGACTTCATCCAGGCTGGCAAGGGCGGCGGCATCGGCTGGGGACTCTCTTCGAGTATCGTGAACGCTGTCATCGATGAAGAGATCATCATCGACAATCGTGAGTACCACACCATCACGGAGGTCAAGAATGGCCTCGGCCCGGCCCCCATCAAAACGCCCAAAGGCTGGCTGCAACTGGCCCATGGCGTGCGCAACACCGCCGCCGGCCTGCGCTACGTCCTCTATCTGATGCTCAGCGAATTGGACCGGCCCTGGGTCGTCACTCACAAGCCTGCCGGCTACTTCATCGCCCCGATGGGCGGCGAGCGCGTCGGCGATGTCTCCAACGTCGTCTTCAGCAATGGCTGGATCGAGCGCAAGAACGGTGACGTCCTCATCTACTACGCCTCATCGGATACGCGCCTGCATGTAGCCACCAGCACCGTCTCCAAGCTGCTGGATTATGTGATGAACACCCCAGCTGATCCGCTGCGCAGTTACGCCTGTGTGGAACAGCGCTGCGAGCTCATCAAGAACAACCTGGCGCTGCTCGGCAAAAAGAAGAAGGCCCCCATAGCCAGGTATGCTGACAAGAAGGCGGCCAAGTCTGTAAAGGCCAAGAAGGCCGCCAAGCCCGCAAAGGCAAAGAAGCGGTAAAAGGCCGGTACCTCGATCCTGCTCGTGCTAGCCAAGTGCTTCCACGAGCAGGAAGAGCCTTCTCTCGTCTGAAAGGGATCGACCTTGCAGGCTGCGGAAATGGCATTCGGAAGCGCTTGTAGTTATCCAGCTGGGGCGTTCCTTTACAAGTGTCAGGGCACGACTTCAGTCGTGCCGAAAACCAGCAAAAATCAACAGGGCTTACAGCATTTGCCGGGTGCCCCATGTCCCGATTTTGGGACATGGGAGACCACGAACCTCAAGCCGGAGGTGGTTGCAGATCTTTTCCCTCCCGGCACGCACAATGGAAGTAGGCAGAAGAGAGGGCTTTACTGACCCTGACCCCCTGCCCCTGCTGACCCCGCCTCGTGGCAATCCGTCAGGCATGTGACCGGTCTATACCCCCCGGTCACCCCCACCCCCTACCCTATGGAAAACGTGTTTTCAACCCCCTGCATCGCTTGTAACCAACGCGTTATCAAATGTTTGTAATGATTACCCAGTAACGAATCGGTAACTGCAAACCCCGGTTTTTGCCCCTTTTCTAGCCCCAAAGGGCGCATTTTGACCAGAAAAACCCGCATTTTCGCCCCAAAATCGTGGCCCAACTCTCGCATTTGAGTCTTGTGCGACCTTGCAGATGAATTCACCGATCAGCCAGGCTTCCCCGCGCTTCCGCCCAATGCACCTTCCGCGTCCGGCGTATCATCTAAGACAAACGGGAGAAGACGATGGCTGAATTCACACTACGCATTGATGGAATGCACTGCGGCTCCTGCGTCCGCCGCGTCAGCCAGGCGCTTGCCGCGGTCGAGGGAACAGTCGTCAACGAGGTCAGCGTAGGATCGGCGCGGATCACCTCCAGCCTCGACCCTGCGCCGTTGGATCTTGCTCTGGCGGCTATTGCCAAGGCCGGCTTCACTGCGCATTTGGAATCCTAGGTCCATCGATGGCCTCTTCCGCCACGGAATTCCTCACGCTGCCCGTTCTGGGCATGACTTGCGCATCCTGTCAGCATCATGTGGAAGCGGCTCTGCGCGCAACAGCCGGAGTTGAATCGGCGCGCGTCGATCTGATGGCACATCGCGCCAGCGTAGTCTTCAATCCTTCATCGGTCGAGCCAGCGCAACTGGTCGAGGCCATTCGCGCAGCCGGCTACGACGCCGTACTTCCCCGCCCCGATGCCTCTTCGGAGACTTCATCCAGCGCGCTCGCAACCGGAGCCGATACCAAGGCCTTTGCCACTCTCGCTGCTGGCGCTGCGGCCATGCTGCTGGCCATGCCGCTCGGCACAGAAATGGGCACGCAGGACCACGCCCTGATGCGCCTCCTGCCCTGGCTCTACGCGCTACCGCCGGATCTGCTGCGCTGGTTTCTGCTGATTATGACAGCCGGAATGATGGCTTGGGCGGGCCGTGGCATCTACCTGAGCGCGGCGCGCGGACTGCGCCACGGAACTACCAACATGAACACTCTGGTCAGCCTGGGGACTGGCGTGGCGTTTCTCTATTCCGCTGCCGCCACGGTCTGGCCCGCGACGGGCCGCCAGGTTTACTTTGACGCGGTTCTCTTGATCCTCGGCTTCCTCCTTTTGGGCAAGAGCCTGGAAGGCCGCGCCAAACGCCGCGCCCTGGCCGCGCTCGACTCACTCTCCCGGCTGCGCCCGGCCACCGCTCGCCGCATGCGGGATGGTTTGGAGACCATCGTCCCGCTCGAAGAGATTCAACCAGCGGACAGTGTGCTGGTACTGCCTGGAGAGCGCTTTCCAGTGGACGCGACGATCCTGGAAGGCCGCACAACCGTGGACGAATCGATGCTGACCGGTGAGCCTACGCCGCTGGACCGCCAGCCCGGCGGACGCGTGCTGGCCGGTTCGCTCAACTACGAAGGCGCGGTGATTTGCCGGGCTGAGTCGCTGGGCGAGGCCACCGTACTGGCGCAGATCACGCGCATGGTTACTCAGGCGCAGGGCTCGCGGGCGCCCATGGAACGGCTGGCCGACCGCGCCAGCCAGATCTTCGTGCCTGTGGTACTGGCTCTGGCCGCCCTCACCTTCGCGGTCTGGCTCATCGCCACTCACTCTCTGCAAATGGCCCTGGCCTCGACCGTCGCCGTGCTGGTGATCGCCTGCCCGTGCGCCATGGGATTGGCCGTGCCTGCCGCGCTCACCGTGGCCGTGGGACGCGGCGCTCAGTTGGGCGTCCTCTTCAAGGGCGGCGAAGCGTTGGAGCGGCTTGCCCGGCTGGCTCCGCTGGACGCAATCGTGCTGGACAAGACCGGAACGTTGACCGTGGGCCGCCCGGTGCTCGAGTCCCTTCATCCGCTCGGGGCCACGACCGAGGACGATTTGCTCCGCCTGGCCGCGGCCGCTGAGGAACGATCGAATCATCCCCTGGCTCACGCCATCGTCGATGCGGCGCGGTCTCGCGGAATCCTCTGGCAGCCTGCCGAGGAGGTTCAGGTTCTGCCTGGCCGCGGCCTTGCCGCCAAAGTGGAAGGCCACGAGTCTCTGCTGGGAAACGAATCGCTCTTCAAGGAGTTCTTTCTCCCGCTACCGCAGGGGATTGCGCCGCCCGAGCCAGGTGTAACCCGCCTTTGGATGGCCCTGGACAGCGTGCCGGCCGGCTACTTCGACGCCCGCGACGCGCTGCGGCCGGACGGAGCCGAGGCCGTGGCCGCCCTGCGACGCGCAGGTCTGCGCGTGCTGATGCTGACCGGCGACTCTGCCGAGGCGGCCGCGCCCATCGCCCAGCAGGCGGGAATTACTGAGATCGAAGCCGGGCTGGACCCAGCCGGAAAGCTGGCCCGTATTCGCGCCCTGCAAACAAGCGGCCTGCGCGTGGCCATGGTTGGAGACGGCATCAACGACGCAGCCGCTCTGGCACAGGCCGACGCGGGCATCGCCATGGGCACCGGTACCGACTTGGCGCAGGAGGCCGGCGATGTGCTGCTGCTACGCGCGCGCCCTTCGTCCATTCCCGCAGCGCTCGACCTGGCTCGCTCCACTCTGCGCGTGATGCGCCAGAACCTCGTCTGGGCCGCTGCCTACAACCTGCTCGGCATTCCGCTGGCCGCGGGTGCGCTTTATCCCAGCTTTCACATCCTGCTCAGCCCCTGGCTGGCGGCCGCAGCCATGGCTCTCAGTTCCGTGAGCGTACTGGCCAACAGCCTGCGCCTGCGAGGCTGGCAACCTCCAACATCAAGCATGAGCGCACGAAGCGCCCCGGCACGATAAACTTACCTCAGAGCCTGTCTGTGCGCATCCTGACCCGTTACATCTTCGGCGAAATCCTCTCCCATGCACTGATCGGATGCGTGATCTTCACCTTCATTCTCTTCATGAAGGAACTGCCCCGCATCCTGGAGATGGTGGTCCACAACGCCTCTACCCTGACCAGCGTTGTCGAGGTGGTTCTCTTCACCCTGCCCAACTTTTTCATGGTCACCATTCCCATGGCGGTACTGGTGGGGGTGCTGCTGGGGCTCAGCCGCCTGGCCGCCGACAGTGAGATCATCGCCATGCGCGCCTCCGGCCTGGGCATCGGCTACTTTGTTCGCGTGGCCTCCATCGCTGCCATCGGCGGTACGCTGCTGGGGCTGGCCAACTCCCTCTACCTGGCCCCCCGAGCCAATCAGGCAATTCTGGCTATGGACAAGGCTCTCGCCATGCAGGCCTCCTACGAGATTGAGCCGCGCGTCTTTGACGAGGATTTTCACAATTTCGTCCTCTACGTGCAGGACGTGCGCTCCGGAACCGGTGCTGCCAACTGGCGTCAGGTCTTCATGGCCGACACCACCAATCCCATTACGCCGATGATTACCACAGCCGCCTCGGCCACCGTGGCCAATGATAACGATCGCGAATCCGGTCAGGAACTGCTCATGCGGCTGCGCGACGGGTCGCGCCACGAGGCGGTCACCGGCCAGCCGCAACAGTACAACATCTCCACATTCGCCTTCACCGATATGCCCTTGGCAGCCAGCCAGCAAAACGAAGGGCATCTGGGACGCCTGGACACGGACATCTATGCCATGCCCATGAGTGCCCTCTGGAAACGCAGCCACGGTCCGGACGGCAAGCGCTTCCTGATCGAAGCGCACAAGCGTTTCGCCTATCCTGCGGCCTGCCTGGTGCTGATGCTGGTCGGCGTTCCACTCGGCGTAACCTCGCGGCGCGGCGGCAAGAGCTTCGCATGGATCTTTACGATTCTGCTGGTCTTCGTCTATTACCTGCTTTCTTCCACCGGCATCGCCCTGGGCAAGCAGAACTGGATTTCGGCCTTCTTTGCGGTTTGGTCGGCCAACTTGCTCTTTGCTGCGGGCGGCCTCTTTCTGCTGTGGCAGATGGCCTCGGGCGGCCGCGTTCTGGGCGCCATAGCTACCTGGACAGCACGCTCCCAAAAGTCCAAACCCGCCGCTCCGCCCAAAGCCATTGGCGCACCGCTGGGCGCCCTGCTGAGCCGGTTTCAAACACGCCCCCAGCGCACCAAGGCCCGCAATGTGTTTCCGCGCATCCTGGATGAGTACGTTGTGCGCGAGTTTCTGGGCATCTTCTTCCTGGTGCTGGCCGGCTTTGTCATGCTCATGCTGGTCTTCACCTTCTTCGAGCTGATAGGCGACATCCTGCGCAACCACATCGCGCTCACCATGATCGGCGAATACCTGGTCAACCTCACGCCCTCCATGCTCTACCAGATCACCCCACTGGCCATTCTGATCGCCGTGCTGGTCACCTTCGGCATGCTCAACCGCAACTCGGAGATCGTCGCCATGAAGGCCACGGGCATCAGCCTTTACCGCCTGGTGATTCCCATCGTCTCCATCTCCGCCATTATGGCCCTCAGCCTTTTTCTCTTCGACCAGTTCTATCTGCCCCAGGCCAATCGCAGGCAAGAAGCTTTGCACAACATCATCAAGGGCAAACCGCCGCAAACCGTCCTGCACCCCGAGCAGAACTGGATCTTCGGCCAGCCGCATCACGGCGAACCCGGCCGCATCTTTTACTACCAGTTCTTCGATCCAGACCGCAACCAGTTTGCCAATCTTTCCCTGTTCGAGTTCGACCCCTCCACCTTCGCGCTCTCTCGGCGCATCTTCGCCGCGCGTGCTGTCTGGGATGCCGGGAGCAGCACATGGATCTTCCTTAACGGCTGGCAACGCGACATCGCGGGCGCCAACGTCACCGAGTATCGCGAGTTCAAACAGACTTCGTTTGCCGAGATTCACGAAGACCCCGGCTACTTCAAAAAAGAAAGCCTGCAGGCGCAGGAGATGAACTTCGGACAGCTTGATCGCTACATCGGCGACCTGCGGCAGAGCGGCTTTGACACCATGCGCCTGCGCGTCGAGCTCTGGCACAAGCTCGCCTATCCGCTTGTCGCCATCATCATGGCGGTGCTGGCCGTTCCCTTTGCGCTCTCCATGGGACGCCGCGGCTCGCTTACCGGAATCGCGATGGCTATCGCCGTGGCGCTTGCCTACTGGGTCGTCGATGGACTCTTCGGCGCCATGGGCAATGTGAACTACCTGCCGGCTGCCTTGGCTGCCTGGTCCTCGGATGTCCTGTTCGGCCTGGTCGGGGGCTATCTGCTGCTGAAGACACCAACCTAAAGGTGGCCTTTTTTGAAGAAAAAGCCACTCGGAGGCATGGAATTCGGTGTACTGCAACTGGAGAACCGCTATAAGAATCCTTGAGGGACTGCGGCTTGCGCCATTCCGCGACCCGCATACAGAAAGCAAGCGATAGAGAACTTTTCCTATTGCGCCTTGGGAACCAGAATGTCCACGATGGAATAAGCAGGAACTGCCACCGTAAAGCTGTTCCCCATTCCGTTGACAGAGGTTCTTGCAACAGGCGCGTTTTCCTTGCTCTGTTGCGGACCGTATTCGAATCTCATTCCACTTGACGCCGTCTGCGCGCCATTCAAGGTCACTTTGACATCCGCCGCGTTCTTCGGATCTTTGTTGATCAGAATCACGCCATATAAGCCGTTGCGGCGCCGGGTCGCATAGGATGCAATGGACGGATTGTTCGAGGATGCGTATACGAAAGAATCCCCAGGCTCAAAAGCTACGATGTGCAGCATCTGCAATCCGTAGTATGCTGGCAGCGGCTTGTTGTCATCCGTCAACAGGTTGTTTTCGCGCAATTGAGACCAATCGGTGCTGATGGTTCCCATCTCGGCAAGCAGCGCATAGGTGTCTGCCGCAAACAGGGCGCTGGCAACGGGCCTTTCCAGCTTGGCCCACGTGCTCGGCGAGACCTCTGTGAAAGCAACCCTTGGGTTATGACCTGCCGGGCAGTCCTTCTTGTAGAGGTAGAGCAATTCGCTTACTGTTTTCGGCAACTGGTCCTCAGGCGACGAAAGCAGAACCGGTTCATCCAGCAGCTTCCAGTCGGGAGGAAGGGTCTTGGTGCCGGGATGCCAGTGCAAGGAAACAAAATCCATGTCCTGGCAGGCGGTCTTCAACACCCCATCGTTCCAGCCATCACTCCACCGATAGTCGTCCACCGGAGCCGTCGATAAGGCGCCCGACGCTTCGTCGCGCTGGATGGAAACCGATATGTTCACGGGAATAGTAAGCGATCCGCCGATCAGAATGCTGGGATCGACGGCCTTCATTGCTTTGGAAAACTCCGCCAGCCGCGCCCCATAAAATGCAGGAGAGAGACTCGGGTTCTTGCGGCGCTGATCGTTCTCTTTTTGACTCGCGGGATAAGGCGCATGAAGGTCGGTCTCGGTCGCATGATTCCCGCCGAACCAGCCGTTGTTGTAAACTTCGTTGCCGATCTCCCAAACCTTCAGGCCAAGAGGCTGCGGATGAGCGATGCGCAGAAAATTATATCCGTCATCTGAAGCGAGAGGCTGCGACGCTCGCATCCCCGCCCAATATCCAACTGTCTTCCAGTCGTTTCCGGTCGAGTCCTTTCCGATGACTGCCGTGCTCGCGGGATCGCCATTCGCGTATGCCACCCAGGCCGCGGCCTCTTGCGGCTCCCCTCCGCCAGTGCCCGCCATATTTGAACCGTAGTTGACGGTCATCATGGCCGTGCCGAGTTGATCGGCAAACAACCCAAAATGTCCAAAATCGTTGTTCGAAGGGTAAGAAGCCACCTTGGGCGGAATTGAGTTTCCCCACTTGACTCCCCGGTTTGTGGACCAATGATAGAGATCCGCTTGCCCGTCCCCTCCGTTGGGATACCGGATCGCGGTAATGCCCGAGACGCGCAGCAGCGAAAACACCTGCGGGTTCATCCAGTTTCCGTCTGTGATCTGTGCATTCGCGCCGATGGTTGCCCTGGTCAGGACGTTCACCGTCTTCGTCTCGTCGACGGTCACGCTGACTTTCACTTGCGCAAGCCCTGAATTGCCACAAAACAATAGAGTCAGAACAACAAAGAAGCCATGGCGGCACACTGCTTGATGCAAGCTATTCAATTGCTTCCTCCATAATTCTCTTTACTGCCGATGCGCTCAGTTTCCGGACGCAAAACGGCGGACGGGTGATTGGCCCGTCCGCCATTCTGCTTACTTAACTATTTACTGCACAGTCAACTTGAAGGTCATCTTCTGCGTAACGTTGTTTGCGCTGGTCGCGCTGGCGTTGGCGGCCGCGGGAGGCGTCGCGACTACCGTCACGGTTACATTCGAAGTACCGGTCGGTGTGACGAAAGCGGCACTACCAGTGTTTCCGCAACCGGAGAGTCCTGCAAGAGAAACCAGCAGCAGACAACCCGCCATGCATTGCATCAACAGCCGCCGTCTTGCATTACGGTTGCTTGCCAACCCGAACAAGCTCAAGCCCAGCAAGAGACCACTCCACCAGAAGATCCCGGTCGGCGTCACAACAGGAGCTTGATTGATCAGTACAGTCAACTTTGTCTGAAGAGGTGGAACCACAACCGGCGAAGAACTCGCTTGCGCCAGCACAAGCACGTCCGGAATGAACTGGCATGTTGCATGAGCCGGCAATCCGCTGCAGGAGAAATCCAACGACCCCGTAAATCCGGACTCTGACGTTAAGGTAAGTGTCATGGATCCCGGACTTGTCGCCGACGACGTAAGCGTGGTCGCAGTCTGCGTTATTGTGAACGTCGGAACAGTGACGATCAACGGCGAGGGCGCCGATGCCGATGAGGTGTAGTTTTCGTTCCCCCCGAAGGTAGCCACAATGTTGTAGGTTCCCGCCGCCAACGCCGTCGCCCCAGTTGTGGTCAGGACCGCCGTATAGGTCGTTGTTGAATCCGTTGTTCCCGATGTTGTGCCAGTGACATAGGCAGTGCCGAGATTGGTGGCGCCACTGCTGAAGGTCACGGGCCCGGATAGCGCTCCGGGGGTTGAAGGAACCACCGTGGCTGTCATCGTCACGGTATCGCCGGTATTAGCGGAGTTGGGCGGCTCGGCAGTTGTTGGGTTTGCCGCAAAGCCAAGAATGGATATCGTCGTACTCGACGCGGCAGGCAGAATTGTCACGGTCAACGCACTGGAAGACTCCGGCGCGTAAATGCTGTCTCCCAGGTACGAGGCGGAAACCTTATGCGTGCCTCCGCTAAGCCCGGGAATTGCAATCGAAGCGGCACCAGTCGAGTCCAGCGTCTGGCTGCCAAAGTAGTTGCCATCCACAGTGAATTGCACTTGGCCGGTTGGCGTGGGTCCTGTGCCGCTCTTGGAGGCAACACTCGCCTGGACCGTGACCGAGCCTCCATAGCTGGCATTGCCGGTAACAGGCAAGGTCTGGGTTAGCGCGATTGTGGCCGGTAATTCATTCACGGCAACGCCGGACAACACCAGCGAAGGAGATGCCGCATTCTCCGCCCCGGTGCTGAAGGCGATTGTCTGCGTCTGCTCTCCGGCTACGCCCAACCCAGGCGCGAAGTATGCCTCCATTGTGCAGCTCGTACCCGTTGCCAGCGCCGTAAGGCCTGTGCATTCATCGCTGGAACTGGGAATATTGAAAGACGAGTTGGCGCCCAGAGGAGCAAAGAGCGGCGAATTCAGAGTCAGATCTTCAGGACCGGAACTGGAAAGTACCGCCGTCTGCCCTGCGCTGCTCTGGGTATCGTTCACCGGCAGGAAGTTGATCGCACCTGAAGTTCTGGTTACCTCGTATGCTGCCCCATTTACGCTGTCGGTCGCATAGAGATTGCCAAGGGCATCCAGTTGGACAGCGTAGGGGTTTTGGATGGAATTGGCACTGCTGACGACTGTTTCATGGCTGCCTGTCAGCACACCATGCTCATTGGGAACGCGCCAGATCCGGCCGGAACCGCCGTCGGCGATCAGGATACTGCCGGAGCCGTCCACCGCCACGCTTGTCGGAGTGTTCAGGTTGCTGCCCACGTCGCTGATCACACCATCAGCAGACTCCACAACGTTGCCCTTGCTGGCGACGTAGAGGTTGTAGTTGGCATCGACTGCCACTGACGTTGGAGAGGTGAGGTTCGGGATCGGCATGACCGTCGTCAATCCGCTCGTCAGCAGTCCGGACGGCTTGGCAAATGCAAGCACATCGTTGTTGCCAGCCTCCGGGATGTATAGCGTGCCGCTTGCATCCACCGCCAACTGACCAGGCGACTTCGCATTCAGAAGCGTACTCTCCGTAGCGCTGAGAACGCCGCCATTGTTCGGAACCATCACAACGCGGTTGTTGCCGGTGTCGGAGATATACAGGTTGCCGCCAGCGTCGGTCACCACGCCTGCGGGAGCCTTAAGGCCGCTTCCTACCGCAACGCCGGTGCCCGCGCCTTGCGCATACTCATACACGGCATCTGCGCCTGCGTCGGCCACAAACACATTGCCCGCGCCGTCCACGGTCACGGCCTTCGGCGATTTCAACCCGCTGCCGATCGCGTTCAGTGTGCCCGGATCGACTGTTATTGCCTGGCCGACACCAACACCGGACAGGTTCACAGGCACTGCATCCCCAGCCGAGTCCGCCAGTGTCAGAACCGCGGTGCGCAGTCCAGGCTGAGCCGGTGTGAATTGAATGTTGATTGTGCAGGAGGTACCGCTCGCGTTGGGGGTTGCCGGAGCGCCGATCACGCAAGTGCCAGCGTTTGCGCCGGTAACAATTGAAAACTCAGCGGACGGCTTGCCCGCCGCGGTGACTGAGCTGGATTGCAGCGTGACCGGGGTCGAGCCGTTGAACGTCAGACTCAGCGTTGCCGTGCCGGGGGTGGCGGAACCCAGTTCGGTGGCGGGCAGAGTTGCATTGCCTACCGTGTACTTGTAGATGGTGTTGTAGTCAACCGTTTCAAAGATATTGCCATGCTGATCCACGGCAACGCCTATCTCGCTGATGTTCCACGGCGAAGCATAGCCAGGATAGGAACACGGCACCGTCGATGGCGGCGTCGTCGGCGGCTTTGCGGCGCAATAGGAAACCGTATCCAACGGGAAAATCATGAACATATCCGCAGGATTCAGCGCACCATTCTCCAGCGGTATCTCCCAGACGCCTCCATTGATGGTGCCACCGGAAGTGCTCGTCCCGTTGTCGGTAACGTACAGGTTTCCGGCCTGATCGAACGCCACGCCCTGCGCGTCTATAAACGAGGTCGTCAGAGGAATCGCAGGTGCCGTGCCAGACGCGCCGCCGGGCACCTCCCAAATAGTGTTTGAGTTATTCGCCAGGAAAATATTATCGTTGGCGTCCACCGCGATGGAATCGATGTAGTTCTGATCCTTGTTCGTGGGAGTCGCGGGATCGCTGAAGGCGAAGACCTGAACCGGGGGCGCGCCGGCATAATTGCAGGCTACGCTGCACTCGTAAATGTTGGTGTTGCCGTTGCTGTCGCCGAAGGTTGCCATGAAGCTGTTTCCCGCCGCGTCAAAGGCAAGCGAAGCGACCTGATAGTAGCCGCCGGTCGGCGAATTCGTGGTGGATCCCCCCAGATTCATAATGCCAGGGGCGTAATAATAGAGCGGATAATCATAGGAGCAGGCGGCGACAGTCGTCGGTGTCGCCGTCGTGCAGACGGGAGGATTCGTTGGATAGGTGCCGCCGCTATAAGGCGAGCCTCCAGCAGAATTGGTGAAGGGCGTATAAGCGCCGTTCACGTAAGGAATCATGGTGAGTACAGTGGAAAAGACCTCGGATACAATCAGGTTTCCATTGGGGTCCACCGCTACCGCGCCGGCATGACCGCCCGTAGAGGAATTGTAGACCACGTTGTAAGGGACAGTCGCGGTGGCAGAATTGTAGGAAGACATCCCGCTGGCCGGAAACTCGACAACCGTATTCGAGTTGTATCCGCCCACGAAGAGATCACCGTACTTGTTGACCGCGAGCGCGCCAAAACCCGCACCTTGCACCACGGGCGTGGGGGCCGTTCCGGTTGTGGGGGGCGGCGGATACGCGGTGATCGTGCTCTGCGTGGTTACCACAAACGGCGGCGTCTTCTGCGCAAGGCAGTCGCTCCCCGGCAAAAGCATCCAGGCAAGGAAAAGCATGACTAGCGCACTGACAGTGCGTACCGGCCTGTTCTGCAAAAAATCAGCATTATCCATCCGCATCGTTTCTCTCCTGATCTCCATATCCGTCCGTCGCCCTTTCTCCCGCGCTTACTCTTGAATCGATCTCCGGCAGGCTTGCCTGCCGGAGACTCCCGTTTCTTACCGCCTGCGTTAGAAGGTGTACTTCAAGCTGATTTCCATCACGCGTCTTCCCGTCTTGAAGGGCGTTGTCCCAAACGTTCCGTTGTACTGGACCGCCTGCGTGGGATCGTAGTTGTTCGGGTTGAGAAAATCCAACTGCTCCTCGGTGGGGGCGACATTGGAGAACGTCGAAAGCGGATGATTGAGGAAGTTGAAACCCGCGCCGGCGATCTCCACTGATTGGCTGTCGGAAATGCGAAGATTCTTCTTCACCGTCAAATCGGACTGGAAGTAGCCCGGCCCGTGGATGTAGGGATAGATCATCCGCCCATTGCCGGTGCCTATGTGCGGCAGTGAGAAGCAATTTCCGTTGATGTACTGGTGCGCCTTCAGATTTGAGCGCGGGTCGCAGGTCAGCGTCGGCTGCAGCGATACGTCCGGCGTGCCCAGGAATACGAGATTCGTGACCTGGGTTACAACCGAACCGCCTGGAATGAAAGTTCCAGGGATGGCGCCAGGCCCAAGCTGCCCGGTCAAACCGAAGTTTGTGGCGTAGTCGGTCGCTTGAAGGTTCGGGCCGCTCTGCAAGCCGGTATAGCCGGAGATCGACCACCCGTTGGCCAGCGCCGCAAGAACCTTGTTGCTGTGGATGTGCGATCCAAGATCGACGTAATACCACACATTGAAAATGTGAGAGCGGTCATACGCCAGCGGACCGTAGTCGTTCCATACATTGAAGGAGTCGCCCGGAATGCCGTTGCTATAACCGCCGCGAACGCCCAAGGCCTTGCTCCAGGTGTAGTTCGCACCGTAGTTCAGCCACCCCTTCGTCTTGCCCCAGGTGACCTGCAAGCCGTTGTAGTTGGCAAAGAGCTTATGCGCTTCCAATTGCAGTTGTCCGTAGAGCGGGTACGGCCTCCAATCGTTGACTGAGGGAACCGCTAGCGTAGCATTTCCGCCCATGCCTTGAACCTGCGCGGGAGACCATGTGGTTCCAACGAACGGATTGGGACCGACCTTGGGAGCTGAAAACTGGTTCGTTGTGGTATTCAGGGTGCTCGTGATCACCATTGGAGCGGGATCGGGTTGAAAAATACCATTCGGCCTGATCGCATTCACGTTATCAACCGTAATGGCTCCGTTGCTGCCGTCGTTCAAAATAGAGTTGCTGTTGTTGCCCACGTACCCGACAGCAAGCGTCGTCTTCCACAACTGCTGAGTCACCGTGAGGCTATAGGTTGCCGTCAGCGGCTGTTTGTGGTCGGAGGGATCGAACCCGTACAGGCCGGTTGTGCCCAGCGAGTACTCGGCGACTCCCGGATCGGTCGGACTCATCTTCTGGGAGCCGAGATAGTCCAGGGTCAGCCCATTGCTTGTCCCTACGTAGCCGAGCGTGGCATAAGGATTCGTCAGAGAAATCGTTCTTTGCCCGACGGAGACAGCCAGCGCATTCGCTACGTCGTTCCAGTTGTCGTGGAAGCGATACCATCCATAGCCGCCGCTGATAACGGTCTTCCCGTTTCCACGCACATCCAGCGAAAAGCCAACGCGCGGATCCAGGAAGAGCGGCGTCACTGTCTGGCCGGAGTTGGGAACCGACTTGTCGATCGTGTGCCACCTGAAGCCCGGAAGCGGATCGGCGGCTGTGGGGTCTTTGGTGGCATAATCCGCCGGAATGAAGACCGGAATGCCTACATGGTGAGCATCCTGCCACTCGCCTTCGTGCTCCACGCGCAATCCGAGGGTCAGCGTCAGGTTCGAGCGCACCTTCCAGGAGTCGGTGGCGTAAAACGCCGTACTCCACCAGTAAAGGTCGATCTTCGGTAGAATGTTCGCCTGAAGATATCTCATGAACTCGCCCTCGAGAAAGTTCCCGAGGTTGTTTCCCGTCCCGCCGCCCGACAGAGCGGTTGTGTTGTCAAAGGTCTCCAGTTGTGAGGTCCCATCAGCGGCAGTGACCGTCAACTGGAAGGCCGGGTTGACGTAATAGTTCTGGATGGCGCCGTTGGTCGGGACACTTCCGGAGTTCGGATACACCGAATTATCCATTGCCTTTTCAACGTTCACGCCGAACTTCAGGGTGTGCTTGCCCCACACCTTGGTCAGGTCGTCGCCGAAGCCGGGCGTCATCCTCTTCGTGGTAATTGCGCCGTAGCTGTAATCGGGAAACAAGCCGATCGGCAGGCCGTTGTATCCATAGTCGTTCAACGTTGGAAACTGTTTGGTTCCATTCGTGTAGGCGCTCAGATTCAAGTTCGGCTGCCCGAGTGAAGCGGTGGTCAACTCGGAAGCATTGCCTGCGTTGTAAAGCTGATTAATGTAGGCAAGCGATGCGAACGCCTCGTTGGTCAGAGTGGACGAGAATACCCGCGTCCAATGGAGAGATGCGCTCTGAGAATTGGTGGATTCGATAGAGCCTCCCGGCTCATTCACGCCGCCCGAATCGCCGCTGGCAAAGTAAGTGGTGCCCTGAGGAACGCCGGTAAAGCCGCTCTCAACGGTGTAAACCCCGTAGATCTTGTTCAGTTCGCTCTGGGCAAAATCGAGGCGTCCGTGCGCTGTCCACAGATCGTTGTTGACCAAATTGTTCTGAATGAAGTTGAATCCATTCGCATTCGTCTGCCCGTCGGGATTCGTGCTGGTGACTCCAATGTTCGGCCTGGGCAAAAGCTTCATCATCGTCAGCGCGGCCGTGTTCAAATATGGCGCCAGGCAGGGATGATCCGGACTGCTGTAAGCGTTGCCGCAGTTGATAAGGGTGCCGCCCGAAGAGGCGCCCGTTCCAGTTCCGGGGACCAGCCCGGTATTGGGAATAGCGGTAACGGCAGAGAACTGGCCATAGCAGGTCGGAGGAGCCGGCTGGCCAATCACCGCCGGAAGGCATGGAGGGAGGGTGCAGGTCTCATCGCTGCAGGTTGGCGCTCCGGGGGGAAGATATCTCTGAATCTGCACGGGACTGAAGTCGCCCTTCAGCATGGACGGCGTCGGCACCAGGGCATGCATGATCCCCTCTCCCGCGCTGTTGTACGAGTAGACGTTCCGCTGCGCATAGTCTTCAGCCTGCGCGAAGAAGACCAGTTTGCCGCTGTGGTTGAAGTCCTTTCCAGGGAATTTCACCGGGCCGCCCAGGGTCGCGCCTGGATAGACGTAGCGGTCGGGCGGCTTGATCGCCCCCAATTCAGGAACGAGCGCATCGGTGGAGTTCATTTGATTGGTCCGGCCATGAACGTAGAGGGTGCCATGGAGTGCCGAACCACCCGACTTGCCGACCGCGTTGATGACCACGGGGCCGTTCGCCGTGTCCGCGCCAAAGTTCGACTGCTCGACCTTTACCTCGGCCGTGGCGTCGGCATTGACGGTTTGGGTGCTGCCGCTATAGCTGCCAGGGTCGTTCAGGTTCACGCCGTCCGAGCGCACGCTCACGCCGTTGATGGGCGATCCACTCATCGCATAGCCGCCGCTTCCACCACCTACAGTTACCTGGCCGGGATCGTAGGCTACGTTGGAATTCGCTGAATTCCCGATCGCCCCGCTCTGATTGAAAGCGATCGCCGATCCGGGCAGGATCTTCATCAGTTCGGTGACGTCGCGCCCCTCCGTCGATAGATGCTCGAGCTGTGCGGCAGTGATCAGGTCGCTCCGCTCGCCTGTCTCCAGGACGCTGGACACATCGGCGTTCACGGTCACCGTGATGGCTTCCACGCCAGGCACCATCTTGATGGAACTCAGCGCGCGCGCGTCACCCGGATCCAGGTGAATGCCCTTCTGGACATTCGTCTCGAAGCCCTGGGCCTTCACCGTAACGGTGTAGTCCCCGGAATCCAGCGAGGAAAAGATGAAGATGCCTACACCATTCGACTTGGTTGTGCGAAGAAATCCGTTCCCCTGATTCTTCGCTATCACCGTTGCGTCAGGAATTACCGCTCCGGTTTGGTCGGCAACGGTCCCGCTCAACGACGCGGTGATCGTCTGTGCCCTGAGCGGACTCAGCCCAAGGCCTGCCAGAACCAAAATCAAAAAACCCAGGCTTACCCAGGTTGACGCGCTTTTCCTCGACCATGGCCTGCAAATCATCCGTTCCTCCATTCAATACATCTGCGCTTGAGCGGGCGCAACATTGTTGCGATCCTTCGATGTTCAATTCCCGAGGTATCGTTCCCATTGCAACGAATACACGTTTTGACTGACCTTTATAGCGGGAACGAGTTGCGGTTGTCAAGAGCGCCAAGAGCACTCGATGTCCCAGGGAGCGTTCCCCTCGTTTCAGACGAGAGCCGGAGTGCCGATTCAGGCCGATTTCCGTTCACTTCCAAGGCCAGAACCGGGGGCGCGATTGGCGTCAGGCCTAATGAATTGCCGGGATGCTTCGGGCCGCACCGCGGTCCGGTCACCTTGCGGATCGTTACGACAGTAAGGCTGGCGCCAGGAAGGAAAGTAAGTATCCTCCGGCAGAACCGGAGGCTTTACGGTTGCTGGCCCCTCAAAGGGGCCTTTCCGCAACCGTTGAAAGCAACCGCAACAGCAAAAACGTCGAAGAGCAAAACCGGCGCATACTCCCGGAACTGTCAAACTTTAGGAGTCACCCCGGCAAAGCCGGGATTACCCTTTTGATTTAAGCCGGTCCCTGGAACACCAGCGGCTTTGGTGCCCCTCCCGGAAGACCCGCCACGAACCGGCCTAAGCTGCCGGAACAGCCGATCTCCCTCGGAGGTTCAAATTCTGAAACCCGTGCCAATTGGAAACCTGGCCGGATTCCCGCTCAGAGCCGCGCTTCTGCCCGGCCCTGAGCGCAACAATCCGTTACAGACTTCAGAAATTGAATCTGGCCGACATCTCCATGACACGCCGGCCGGTCTTGAAGCCCGCGTAGCCAAAGCACGGCGAACCGACTACGCTGCAACTGGCGCTGCCATTGGTCCCGTGCTGAAGCTGTACCGTTGCAAAGCTCGTTCCCGACATCTCAAGACTTGCCTCGTTCGCATAACGCGAGTTGAACGACGTGATGGGATGGTTGAGGAAATTGAAGGCAGAAAGCCGAAATTCCAGGTTCCGCTTTTCGGCCAGCAATACCCGCTTTTGAAGCGTAAGGTCCGAAGCAAAAAACGCGGGCCCGCGAATATAGCCAAGGTTTGCCGGTCCATTCTGCCCATAAGGCGCTATTCCAAAGCAACTGCCGTTGACGAATTGGTTCTTATGCAGATGGGATGTCGGGTTGCACGTCAGTGTTGGCATCACCAGCATATCCGGAGTTCCCAGAAGCGTAATGTTGTTGATGCTTAGCGCGGTCGGAGAGGAGTTCGGCCCGACATATCCGCTCAGGCCAAGATTCGGACTGTTCACCGCTTGAAGATTGGGACCGCTCTGCAGGTTGGTGATGCCGCTGAGAAACCACCCATTGATAGCCCCGTTCAGGACACGGCTCCGCTGATGAAAGAGGGCGCCTTCGTCAAAGGAGTATTGCGCGTTGAAGACGTTTGTGCGGTCGAAGGCAAGCGGGCCGTAGTCCGCGCGCAAGTTGGTGGCGTCCGTGGTCCCGCCATTGTTATAGGCGCCGCGAACGCCCAATGCCTTGCTGAAGGTGTAGTTCACGCCATAATTCAAGCGTCCCTTCTGCCGGTTCCAACTGGTTTGCAAGGCATTGTAATTGGCCCAGGTGATGTGCCGCGGAACCAATATCCACTGGTAGAACGGGAAAGGACGATAGTCATCCTCTTGGGCAGCCCCGTTCGATGAATTGAAGATCTGGCCAAAGTATGTGCTTTGGGGGTTTGGATCGGGCAGAAACAGACCGCCCAGCGGGACGGTATTGATGTTCTGAATATCCACCGGAATTGTGGTGGAAGCCGTATCGGTCAGCAGGTTCTGGCTTTGATTGCCCACATAGGCCAGTTCGAATGCCGAACTCCAGGGCGCCCGCTGAGAGATGGTGAAGCTGTAGGTCATGGTCAGGGGTTGCTGGTCGTCCGACGGATCAAGCGCGGAGATTGTGTTTCCGTTGGCTTGGTAGACGCCGCTGGGAGCATTTTGCACACCCGCCAAGCTGATGCCCGAGCCGCCAACCTGGCGAGTGAGCATTCCCTGAGAGGTTCCCGCAGCCGCGGAAAAATCGTTCCACGAATCGTGGCTTCGGTACATTCCCCATCCGCCGCGCAACACCGTCTTGCCTGTGCCGAAAAGGTCGTAGGCCAAGCCGAAACGCGGCGATACGAATGCGATGCGGGTCTTGTCGCCGGACAAAGGGAGACTGGACAGAACATTGGCATTGGGATTGGAAGTGCATGTGCCGGCTTTGCCATTCCCGTGCCAACGAACACCGGGCATGCAGTCAACAGGCGTGTTGCCGGTCGGGGCGTCTGCGGCATACCATTTTGGACTGAACGCGGCTATACCAAGCCCGTGAGAATCCGTCCAGGCCCCGAGGTGATCAATGCGCACCCCCATGTCCACGGTCAGCTTCTTGGTCGCCTTCCAGGAATCCTGGACAAACCCTGAAACTGTCCAGTAGTAAATATTCGTCCGGGGATTGAAGTTCTGCTGGGTGAACGAGTCGACGTCTCCCAGCATGAAATCGGCCAGGTAATTGGCTCCGCAGCCTGTAAAGTGGCATTGTGCCGTATCATGCGTTCCGGCTGCATCGGTAAAATTTACCGCGCCTTCGGCAAGCGACGGAACATAGTAGTTCCAGATTTGGCCGTTGGTCTCCGGACTGAGATCGGTTTGATTCGCGGTATCGCGTTCGAAGTACGTTCCAAACTTCAGGGAGTGGGACTTGAAAAGGTAATTGAAGTTGTCGCTCGCCGAAGGCAGGAACTTCTTCGAGAGATATTGCCCATTGCTGAAATCCGGAGTAATAGCCAGCGGCAGCCCATCGGAGCCATAGTCGGCCAGTTGCGGAATATCCTTGGAACCGCATCCTTTGCAAGAGGAGCGAGTGAAGATGCCGGCGTAGGGATAGCCCCACGTGCTCTTGAGCAGCTTGCTCGGGTTTCCGGAGTTGAAGTACTGGCCTACGTAGGAAACGGACACGGAGATCTCATTGGTGGCGAGCGCGCTGAAGATATGCGAGTAATTGAGATTGGCCGTGTTCGAGGTTGTCGTGCTGATGATCTTCCCCGGCGTATCAATACCGCCCATGTACGAATTGCCGCCCGATGGAGAATAGTAAATCTGTTCCGGAATTCCTGTACTCCGCCCGTATTCGGTGTTATAAACCGCGTAGATCTTGTTATTGTCGTTGGCGGCTATATCCACGCGTCCGCGAACCTGAAACAAACTCGGATTCTGTAGATTGAGAGTGCGCCAGTTGTAGCCGCTCACCGTGGGACCGGTCGGCAATGGAAACTCCGCATTCAGCAGGGATGCCGCGCCTGGGTCGAAACTCTTGGCGCCGTTGGCGAATTGCCCGCCTGTTGTACCGACAGTACCGATGACTCCGTCCTCTGTATACGGCTCGGCGCAGACATGGAAGTACTGGGTGAGAGAATCCGGCGTCGTATCGCTGGCCAAACAGTGGTTTGTGATCTTTGTTTCATCCTGACCCAGATAATTGGCTAGCTCCGCCTGCGAGAAGTTGCCTTGTCGCATCCCTGGCTCGCCTCCCGGATTCGTGCTCTGGTCCGTCGGCACCAGCGCGGCAATCAGGGAGTTCAGCGGCGAACCGTAAGAATACACATTGCGCTGCACATAGTCTTCGCCGCCCACGTTGAAGACCAGTTTCTTGTTGCTGTTGAACTTCGTTCCGGGAATCTTCACCGGGCCGCCGACGTTGAAGCCGGGGTAGATATACCTGTCCGGAATCTGCGGCAGTTTCTCGTATTTCATAAACCAGTCTTCGGAATTCATCTGCGACGTTCGGGCGAACCCATAAACCGTCCCGTGGTACTCCGAACTGCCCGATTTGCCTACAACCGTAATTACCGTAGGCCCCTTCGCCGAATCCGCGCCGAAGTTCGATGTTTCAATCTTCACTTCGGAAACCATGTCCATGTTCACGGTCTGCGTTTGATCGCTTTCGTTGCCGGGATCTGTAACATTGGCGCCATCGGAAATGACGCTCGCGCCGTTGCCAGGAGCGCCATTGCCAACATAGTTGGACATGCCGCTGCCGCCTGTGCCCACAACCGAGGGATCGGATCCAACGCCGTTGTTCAACCCGTTCTGCAGAATTGCGAAGCCGGGCTGCGTTTTTAATAGCTCGCTCACATCCCGGCCCACCGTCGAAAGCCTCTTGATGTCCCCCGCGGTGATGAGAGTGCTGCGCTCGCTCGTATCAATGACGTCGTTCTCCGCCGTCACCGTCACGGATGCGCTCACAGTTCCCACTTTGAGGCTGATCGTCGGCAGAGTGCGCGCATCGTTCGGATGCAGTTCGATACCGCTCTCCGAATAGGTGCCAAAATCGGTATGCTCGACCGTCAGCGTATAGGTGCCTGCGGGAACAGCCGCGAACTGATAAACGCCCTCGCCGTTGGTCTTTGATTTGCGAGTGTCTTTTGAAGCCTCGTTGACGAGCGTGACGGTGGCCCCGACCACCCGTGCGCCGATTGCGTCGCTGACAATCCCGCCAAGCGATGCATTTACGGTCTGGCCTGCTGCCGGCCGAAGGCATATTGTCGTGCAGAACAAAAGTACCACCGCCTGAAGAAGAAGAAGCGAACGCATCGAGAATCTCATCATGATCGGCTCCGGCTTTCCCTGAGTTTGCTTATGCTGCTCTTTCGCTGGCACGCATACTGGATTCACCACTGTAGCGAGCTTGCCCGTTCTTGCGCTGGGTGCAACTCCGCTGGTCGTCATTTCTGCACCGTCAACGCAATCTGAGCCGACTGCGAAACTGCGGTTGAAGTGGCAATGTCGATCCCGTTTACCGTAACCGTGACGGTCGTCTGTCCCGTGGGAGTGACCCCGTTCAGAGTATTGCCGCAACCTGTCGCCGTCATTGCGCCAAGAAATCCGCTCAGAAGCAGCAACAGAAGCATCCAGTTGTGGCGCTTCTTCCATAGCCTGCGTCTGACGAGCCCCAGGGGAGTCAGCACCAGCAAGGCCAGGTAAACCGGCACGCGATAGCCGGTGCCCGGAATTCGCAACTCCCCGACTGGCGGCTGTGGATGAGCCGGAACCTGCCCGGTTAGTATCTCCACGGTTATCACTTGCGGATAGCCGCTGTAGAGTTCTTCTCCCTCGCCCACCACCGGGCCGCTCGGATTCGTACCTTCACTGCCAGGAGCGAAAGTGAAAGCGCAGGAGCTGTTGGCCGGCAATCCCGAACACGACGCCACGATGTCCCCGTTAAAGTTCGCTACCGAGGTCACCGTAAACGTCAGGCTGCCCGATGCTCCATTCGCCAACGTCAGGCTGCCCTTAGTCGGCGTTATGGTGAAGGTCACAGGACCGATAATCAGCGTCTGGCTCGCGGATTGTGAAGCAGCGTAGTTCTGATCTCCGCCGTAGGACGCAACCACGCTCAAGGTGCCCGTGGGCAGCGTGGAAGTGGTCAATGTTGCTACGTAGCTCGTCACTGACGGATTCCCTGCGGAAATTGCCAGGACAGGAGCTGTGCCCAGCACCGTGCTGCCGCTCAGAAACGTTACCGTTCCGCTGGGGGCAGGAACCAAAAAGGGAGTGACCGTGGCCGTCAGGGTTACGCTGGTTCCCGACGCAGCGCTGAGCGGATTGATAGCCACGCCGGGGATGTCCAAAGCCGTTGCCGTTGGGAGCTGCGTCACCGTCAAAGACGCGGGCGACGTCGTGCTGCTGGATTCATAGTTGCTGTCGCCGCCATATGAAGCCGTAATCGCATGGACACCGCCAGACAGCGAGGTCAGTTGAATCGAAGCGGTTCCCGTTGAGGAGACCGATGCCGTTCCTTCGATCTGCCCATCCACGCTGAAGCTCACCGTCCCGGCCGGCGCGCCCAGAGTTCCAAATCCCCCTGTTGCGGTCAGCGTGGCCGAAACGGTCACGGCTTGACCAAAGACCGACGTTCCACTGGAAGGCGAGGTGATGGCAACAGATAGCTGGGTAGGGGCAAGAGCAGCTCCTTGGCCCACGAGAACAAGCGACGATGGGGTTACGGCGGAACTGGAGAAGGTAAGCGTCTCTTGATTGGTTCCAGGCTTGGTCGGCGTGAAAACAGCGGTCAAGGTGCAGTCGAAGCCTGGCGCTACGGTTCCTGCGGGAGCGCAGTTTCCGGTTGACGAATCGGAAACCGAGAAACTGGCCGTGTCCCCTGTCGCGGAAAAGAGAGTCGCGCCGAAGGTCAGCGTCTGATTCCCCGCATTCGCGATGGTTGCCGTCTCCGAACCGCTAGCCGTGCCAAGGTTCAAAAAGCCGAACTGCAGGGTTCCCTGGGAACGGACCACCTGGTCAACCTGCGCGTCCACTGCGTCGGAAACATAGAGATTGGCGCTGGAATCCACCGCCACCGCATAAGGATTGGCAATCCCCGCTCCAACAGCGATTTTTCCTCCGGGGTTCAGCGTTCCCCCTTCGTTCGGAATGCGAATCACCTCCTGTTTCCCCGCATTCGCGATGTAGAGGCTGCCTGATGCATCAATGGCAATGCCGCTTGGAGTTTCCAGCGAAGACATGATCGTCTGCTGTGCCCCGGTAAGCGTCTGCACTTCGTATGCATTGCTCTGATCCACGATAAAGGCATCGCCGGACAGATCCGTTGTCACGGCAAGCGGAGCTGTAAAGCCGGTACCAACGGTGGTGGCGAAAGCTGAATTCGGTACCCCGCCCGTGTTCGGCAGCCGTAAGACCTTGTTGTTGCCGCTATCCGCGATAAACAAATCGCCGCCTGCATCGACGCAAATTCCCGACGGCCCGGAGGTTCCCGAAAAGACGACAGCCTGATGGGTATTCGATAGAGCGCCGTTCACAACCGGCACCTCCACGATTCTCCCGTTTCCCGCATCGGCGATGTATACGTTGCCAGCCGAGTCGACGGCTACGCTTGAGGGCTGTTTCAGCCCGCTGCCGACGGTCGCCAGCAAGGTTCCGCCCGGCGAGTATTCTTCAACCGCCGACGCTGCGCTGTCGGCAACGTAAACGTTGTCCGCGAAATCGACAGCTATACCTTCCGGAGATTGCCAGTTGCCGCCGATAGCCGCAATCGTCCCCGGATCGACGCTCTGCGCACCACCCAACCCGGCTCCGTCCAGATAGCCGGTCGCAATTGCCGTTCCGGTCGAGTCGGCCAGCACCACCGCCCCCGACTGAGTTCCAGCCGCGCTCGGAGTATAGGTTACCGTCACGCTGCAACTCGACCCCTGAACCTGCGGCGTACCCGCAGCGCAAGCTCCGGTTCCTCCCGCGGCAATCGCAAAAGGACCATTGGCTGGCAAGGTGGAAATGCTCGCCGGAGTGGCAGTAGCCGCCGCGTTGAATGTGAAATTGAGCGTGAGCGCGGTGCTCGGAGTCCCTGCGGCCAGCAAGCCCAGATTGGCGCTCCAGAGATTCAATTCGTTGATCGTCGTAGCGCCATCGGTCGTACCGCCCAAGGGCGGGATGTTTGAGTTAAATCCGCTGTAGTAGATGTTGCCCAGCGAATCAACCGACACGCCATTCCCGGAATAGAGATAGGCCAGCGTATACTGCTGCGCCGTATCCAGAGCGCCGTTCACGTTCGGGATCTCCACCAGCCGGTCGTAGCCCGTTGTCACGCCGCCGCTGGTCACGCTGTTGTCGGTGATGATGAGATTCCCAAATGCATCTACACCCACGCCGATTGGCAATGTCACACTCACGTTCAGTATCGAACTGGCCGGCGGAGGCGTACCAACCGCGACCGTGGTGCCTGCCGCAAAAAAGTAAACGTTATCACCGTTGGCGTAATACACATTGCCTGCCGAATCCACCACCATCTGGCCTGCGTACCCGCCCACAGTGCCGAACGGCAGTTCGTCTGCAACGAGCACGCTGGCAGGATACTGCGTCTCAATTTGATTGGCCGGTATCATGACAATTCGGTGGTAGGCTGAGCCTGTATCGACGCTGTCTCTGCCGTTCATGACATAAAGATTGCCGCTGCCGTCGAATCCAATTTCGTCCGGCTGCATATAGTAGCCTGTCGCGGCGCCGCCACCTGAACCGAAGGCTTTACAATCGCCGGTGAGCGGGGCCGGATACGTCGGGCAGGTAGCCAGTGCCGACACCATCTGATTCGTTTGATAGGTCCCGCCGAGGAAGGGGATCACAATGATCGCGGCAGTGTTATAATCTGCCGCCAAATACACATTGTTATTGGGATCAACCGCCACGCCTTTTAAGGTATCTGCAGCCCAGTTGGCCGTAGTCGTAAACGTAAGCAAGAGAATCGGCGTGGTATTGCCCGGCACAAGTTCATAGAGGTATCCATCGTAAACTCCACTGGCGGGCTTCACGCTCTGGTTCACGCTATCCACGAAGAACAAGTCGCCAAGACTGTTCACCGCCATATGGTGGGTGCTAGTCAACAGAGCGGGGTCCAGCGTCTGAGTTGAGCTGACCACCACCGGAGGCGCCTGCGCGCTTGCCATCACAGCAAAGCAAAGAGATAAAACAATGGTGAGAAAAAAAATAATCCCCCGGTTGCCGCCGCCCGAAAGCCCCATTCTCCCTGCGCGAATACCGAGACCGTTGTACTCCTGTCCACTTCGTGTCCAGAAAACTCTGACTTTTCCCACGTCCAGCCTCCAAGAAATTGCCTTGCCTGTTCCGCTGCCATCACATTTTTCCGCGATCCGTTCACGGACTGCGGCATACCCGTCGTCTGCCGGCGGCCGCAGGAATTCAGCTCGCAAAATGAATTGTTCAGCTTGCGAATCGCATCATAGGGCGGGAATTATGCCGTTGTCAATGATGAGGCAAACCTGCTCGGTGCCGAAATCTGACCAACCCCCTGTCATTGTTGGGCTGGAGGGATCTGGAATTGTTCAACGGACTCTGCCAAAAACTCTCAGCGAAGTCGAAAAAGCCAGATATCCAGGTGCCGCTCCTGAGTCTCGGGAAAACTACGAACCCCGGTCAGCCCAGCCCGGAGCAACGCACAGGAATTCGCTGAGAATGGTCTTCCTGTTCACCTAGTCCCTGCTCCCAGCTTTGGCCCACTGCTCCAGAAATCCCTTCAGTTCCACCGGCGGCCGCAGCCAAACCTTCGCTGCCGTTTCGCGCCACTCGCGCCGCACCAGCACACTGAGACCGCGCCGGCCAACCCTATTCACCGCCTGGAACGCAGCCTCGTCGCTGAGATCATCGCCCAAATAGGCAACCGGCCCGGCCGAACCAGCCTCGGCCAGAATCGCCTCGATCGCGCCGCCCTTGTTGCGGCCCACACGCAGTTCCAGCCCCGCATCGAAGTCGAGCAGCGCCAGACCCTCCATGTGCGCCAGCGGCTCAAACAGCGCCCGCGTCCGCCGCTCGACCTGCTCCGACTTGCGCCGTGTAGCCCCGCGCCAATGCATCACCACCCCATTGGCCTTGTTCTCGAAGAGGCCTCCGAGCGCATCGCGCCTGAGGTATTCGCGCAGTTCCTCGAGCTTGGCCTGCGTCGCCGCCGGAGCCTGCTCCAGCTCGCGCCGCCCGTCCGGATAGAGCCGCTCGGCTCCATGCAGTCCCCAAACCTCCAGCGGCGGATCAAGCCTCAGCATGGGCGCAATCTCCGCGGCCGGCCGCCCCGTAATCACCGCCATCTGCGTTCGTCCCTGCTGCTGTATGGCCGCAAGCAGCTCCCGAACCCCTGCCCAGGGACGCGCCGTGAAGCGATCCACACGAAACGGCGCCAGCGTCCCGTCGTAGTCCAGCAGCAGCAGCGGGCGCGCGCTCCCCGCGAACCCGCCAAAAAATGCAGCCAGCTTTTCTGCCGCTTCTGGGATCAAACCTAACCCGCTCTCCAAGCCAGTTTATCGCGCACCCCGCAGGCTGCCCGGCGCCCCAGGTCTCCCATCAGGCTCAATAGCATGACCGCACACGAATCCATCAAGGGCCGGTTCCCTGTTCCTAGTCCCAGCTGCTCCCATGCGCTATCCTGTCCTTGCAACACCCAGTCCAGGAAAGCGGCGCAGCCCATCATCGCTTCAACCCGGCAAACGCAATGGCGATACAAACGATCGAGAAGACCGCCAAGAACCTCGTCCTCACTGTGCAGGACTACTCGCTGTTTGCCTGGCGCGCTTTCACAAACCTCTATCGCCCTCCGATCTACTGGCCTGAGTTCCTGGTTCAGGCCGACATCATCGGCTTCGGTTCCCTGTCCATCGTTGTGCTCTCCGGGCTCTCCACCGGCGGCGTGCTCGCGCTGCAATCGGCTGCCACGCTGTCGGCCTTCGGCGCCACCGCCATCACGGGGCAGTTTGTGAGCCTGACGATGATTCGCGAACTGGGACCGGTGCTTACGGGCGTCATGGTCTCCGGCCGCAACGCCTCGTCAATGGCCAGCGAGCTCGGGTCAATGGTTGTAACCGAGCAGATCGATGCCATGCGCGCCCTGGGCGTGGACCCGGTGCGCAAGCTGGTCACCCCGCGCATCTTCTCCAGCATTGTGATGCTCTTCTTCCTCACCATCGTCGCAGACGCCTGCGGCATCGCAGGCGGCGGTCTCGTCACCGTCTTCATGAACCACCAAAACGGAACCCAGTACCTGAACATGGCTTGGGAGCACCTTCGTTTCCCCGACATCTTCCAGGGACTGGTGAAACCGCTCTTCTTCGGCTACATCCTCAGTTCCATCGGCTGCTTCTACGGCATGAGAACCTCGGGCGGGACCCAGGGCGTGGGCCGTTCCACCATTCAGGCCGTGGTCACCGCCTCGGTGCTCATCATCTTTGTCGACTTCCTCATCACCCAGCTTCTGCTCTCTCTCTTTTCCGGATGGATGTGAACCCCGCCTTCGAGCAGCACGGTCAGGACGCGGCCCCTGCGGCGGAGGTCGGCCCAGTCCTGGCCTTTTGCAACGTGTCCATCGCCTTCGACGGCCCGGCGGTGCTGGAAGACGTCAGCTTCTCGGTGGCGCCCGGAGAAACCCGCATCCTGCTCGGCCCGGCCGGAGTGGGCAAAAGCGTCCTGCTCAAGCTCGCCAACGGCCTGCTGCGCCCCGACCAGGGCAGCATTCTGCTCTTCGGTGAAGAGATCTCCCACATGCCCGAAGAACAGCTCTTCCCCCTGCGCACGCGCACCGGCATGGTCTTCCAGGAGGGCGCGCTCTTCGATTCGCTCAGGGTCCGCGACAACGTGGCCTTCCAACTGATTCAGGAGCAGGTTCCCGACGGCGAAATCGATCGCCGCGTCCGCGATGCTCTGCGCTTTGTCGAGCTGGAGGAGACCTTCGAGCTTTTTCCAGCCAGCCTCTCGGGCGGAATGCGCCGCCGCGTGGCCATTGCCAGAGCCTTGATCCACCAGCCCGAACTGCTGCTCTACGACTCGCCCACCGGTGGCCTCGACCCCCTCACCTCCACCACCATCGTCGAACTGATCGTCAAAGAGCGCGATGTCTTCCACACCCCGTCGCTGCTGGTCACCCATCGCATTCAAGACGCCTTACTCCTCTGCAACAATCACTTCGATCCAGAACTCGGACGCATGGTCCCCCTGCCCAAAGGCGAAACCGACCCCAACACAACTTTCCTCATGCTCAATGAAGGCCGCCTCATCTTCGACGGCTCCTTGCAGGAACTGGTAAAAAGCCGGGACCCCTTCGTCCGCGAGTTTCTCGAATAGAACCGTCAAAGGAATCGGAAGTCGCGCCGGCCTGTGGCACTATAATCCTGCCCATGATGCGAACGGCTCTCCGCATGTTGGCTGTGTTGTGTTTACTCTCTGCCGTCACGGCAACCGCTCAGGTAGTGAGCGTGAGCGGGATTCCCATGCAGCAGTTCGACCGAATTCGAGCCGATCAGGCTATCGGACAAGCGCTGAAAACATCCTCTCTTACCTATCAGGGCGCTCCCTTCCATGCCGTGATGGAGATTGGCAAACCAAGTGAAAAGAACTCGCCGTTTGAAGGAACAGTCGACGTCTATTGGGTAGATTCCTCGCACTATCGGGTTACGGTCACCTCCAAAAGTTTCCAGCAAACGCGCATTGTGAATGGCAATGCCGTGGAAGAGCGGAACACTGGCGATTTTTACCCAGGCTGGCTCCGCAATTACGCGTTTGCGCTGCTCGATCCGTTGCACCGCGCCGACCTGTTTCGTGGGCGAGCCGGTTTTGTTGCAGTTGGGGAAGGACAGATGCGCGGTTGCCTCGGCAGAGACGACCGTCCTGGTGGAATCACCGACCAGATGACATGGGCAAGCATCTGCTTTCAAGGCAAGGAGCCGCGCATTCAGTCGGCAATGGACTTCACTTCCTTCCTGGAGTTCGGGGATTATGAGAAGTTTGGCAAGAAGCAGATTGCGCGCAGTTATTCAAGCTACGATACCGACAATGAAAAGATCATCGGACGCGTAACCAGGCTTGAAGCTCTGAAGCAGGTTGACGATAAGCTCTTTGCTGTCGAGCATTCCACACCGCCGGAACAACGGATTGAGACAAGCTTTGTGTCCATGGCAACCAATGAGGCGCTCGTCGAGAAAACTCCGGCAATCGAATGGCCCTCTGTGCGGGAAGGCAAGACCGACGGCTACATGATTGTTCATGTGCTGACAGACCGCTCCGGGCAGGTGCGCGAAGCTTACAGGCACAACTCCGACAATCCGGGACTCGAGGATTTCGGACGGGATCAGGCGCTCAAGTACAAGTTCAAGCCGCTACTCGTAAATGGCGTCGCCCAGCAGATGGAAACTCCCCTGGTGCTGCACTTTTCCTCACACATCGCCGACCCGCTCCCAGTGCTGACTGGAGACCAGATCAAGACGGTGATGAGCGGGTGCGCATACAACCCTATCTTGCCTCCCGGATTGCTGCCGAGCGGCAGCAGTTTCAAAATCCGCGCATCCGTAAATGAAACGGGAAAACTCACCGGCGAATCCTACCCTGCCGGAGTACCAAAGGCAGCCTTGGATGCGGCCGATATTCACTTTTGGGAGTGCCACTTCAAGCCCTATCTGGTGAACGGGCAGCCATGGTACTACCACATCGATTTTGAGTTCACAGCGCCGTAAAATTCCCTGTTCCCTCGCTTTAGCTTCATCTGCTACCCTTGCCTGTCTCAATTCGGCGCAACAAACGGCAGGTGCAACCATGGGCTTCAAATTCCAGGGCTTCGACTTTCTCCACCTCGATTCCACCTTCAGCCAGGACGAACTCCTCGTCCGCAAAACCGCGCGCGATTTCGTCGAAGACAACCTCATTCCCATCATCGAGGAGTGCTTCCGCACCGAGCGTTTCCCTCGCGAACTGGTTCCGGTGATGGGGGAACTGGGCTTCTTCGGCGCCAACCTCGATGGCTACGGCTGCGCCGGCATGTCCAACGTCGAGTACGGCCTGGTTATGCAGGAACTGGAGCGCGGAGACTCCGGCTTCCGCAGCTTTGTCAGCGTGCAGTCCGGGCTGGTCATGTACCCCATCTACACCTTCGGCTCCGACGAGCAGAAGAACACATGGCTCCCTGCCATGGCCAGCGGCGAGAAGCTGGGCTGCTTCGGCCTCACCGAGCCCGGCTTCGGCTCCAACCCCGGCGGCATGACCACCACCGCCCGAAAAGTGGGCGACGAGTACATCCTCAACGGCGAAAAACTATGGATCACCTCCGGCAACATCGCCGATGTGGCCGTCATCTGGGCCAAAGTGGCCGGAGAGGACGGCCCCGACGGAAATGAAACTATCCGCGGCTTCCTGGTCGAAACCAGCCGTCCCGGCTTTACCGCTTACGAGATTCACGGCAAATGGAGCCTGCGCGCCTCCATTACCAGCGGCCTCTCGCTTCAGGACGTTCACATCCCCGCCGCCAATATGCTTCCCGGCGCCGCCGGTCTCAAAAGTCCCCTGATGTGCCTCAACCAGGCGCGCTACGGCATCAGTTGGGGCGCCATCGGCGCGGCCATGTCCTGTTACGATACCGCCCTCCAGTACGCCAGATTCCGCAAGCAGTTCCACGGACAGCCCATCGCCAGCCATCAGATTGTCCAGGAGAAATTGGTCTGGATGGCGAATGAAATCTCCAAGGCGCAGTTGCTCTCGCTCCACATCGGACGCCTCAAGGACGCCGGCACGGTAGGCCACGAGCACATCTCTCTCGCCAAGCGTAACAATGTCTGGATGGCCCTGGAATGCGCCCGCATCGCCCGCGACATCCTGGGCGCCAACGGCATCACCGACGACTACCCCATCATGCGCCACATGATGAACCTGGAATCGGTCATCACCTACGAAGGCACCCACGACATACACACGCTAATTCTGGGCCAGAAGATCACCGGGATTGCAGCATATTAGGGCGGTTCTGAAACTGATCGCCCCCCATTTCACTGCCAAGATCTTGTTTCAGGGCACGACTTTAAGCCTGCCCTGAGTTTGTCGGATGGTGTCGAAACCGAAACCAATATCATTCCGTGCTTCACAGGCTGCGGGAAAACTCATTCCGGAGTGAGGCAGGGGTTTCAACCCCTGCATAAGCCAGCAGAATCAATGCTGGCTCTATAGAGAAACCAGAGTTGATGTATCCCGAAACCGAAGCGCTCAAGTCGACGCGACCAGCAGGGAGCGGCGACCTTCGTGGAACTTATTAGGCCACAGTGACTCTGGTTCCGCTCTAGCCATGGAGGGATGCCTTCCGCCCATTCCAGCAAGTATTCTTTCTTTCGCAGCTTCGGCCGGGGAGCGCAAGTTAAGCGCTCCCCGCCTTCTTCTGGTTGGTCTTCAGTTGGCCGCCGCTGCCTTCACGGCGAAGCTCTGTGCCAGCGCGGGCGCGGCAGCATAGTCGCTGTTGCCGGCCTGCGCGGCATGAAGCACGCAAGTACCCGCCGTGAGCAGCGAGGCCGTGCTGCCGGAGACCGTACAGACCGTGGTTGTGGTGGACGTATAAGTGACCGGCAAGCCGGAAGTAGCCGTGGCCGTCAGCGTCAGTTGCGTTGCGGCGTACTGGGTTCCGGTAATCGCCGGGAAGGTAATGGTCTGCGGAATCAGATGCACGCTGAAGCTTTGCGCAACCATGGAAGCGGCGGCGTAAAGTGTGTTGCCCGCCTGGTTGGCGTGCAGCACGCAGGTTCCCGGTGCGAGCAGCGAGGCCGTGCTGCCTGAGACGGTGCAGACGGTAGGTGTGGTGGAAGTGAAGGCGATCGCCAGGCCGGAAGTGGCCGTGGCCGAAAGAGTCACCTTCGACAAGGCGTACTGCGTTCCGGTGATGGCCGGGAAGGTGATGCTCTGTTGGGCCTTGACCACAGTGAAGTCCTGCGCGAGCGTCGGTGCGGGAGAGTAGTCGCTGTTTCCCGCCTGCGCGGCATGAAGAACGCATGTGCCTGGAACGAGCAGCGATGCCGTGAAACCCGAGACCGTGCAGACCGTCGGGGTAATGGAGGTGATAGTGACCGGCAAGCCGGAGGTGGCCGTGGCCACCAGCGTGATCTTCGTCAGTGCGAACGGAGTTTGCGTGATGGCCGGGAAGGTCATCTTCTGCGCCACCAGATGCACAGCGAAGCTCTGCGCCACGGTGGGCGCTGCCGCGTAAATGCTGTTGCCGGCCTGCGCGACATCAACGACGCATGTGCCCGCGATGAGCAGCGATGCCGTCGAACCCGAGACAGTGCAGACGGTGGGAGTGGTGGAAGTGTAGCTAACCGCCAGGCCGGAACTGGCCGTGGCTGTCAGGGGCAGACTCGACAGCGCATACTGCGTTCCAGTGATGGCCGGGAATGTAATCGTCTGCGGAACGGCATGAACCGCGAAGCTCTGCGCGAGGGTTGGCGCGGCCTGGTAATCGCTGTTGCCCGCCTGCGCGGCGTGAAGCACGCAGGTGCCCGGAACCAGCAGCGACAACGTGCTGCCAGAGACGGTGCAGACTGTGGTTGTGCTGGAAGAGTAGCTGACCGCCAGCCCGGATCTGGCCGTGGCTGAAAGCGTCAGTTGCGTCAAGGCGTACTGCGTGCCGGTGATCGCAGGGAAGGTGATGGTCTGGGGGGCTTTGGTCTCTGTCCCGGCGACAGAAATCGTCTGCGTGGTTGCGGTGGTATTCCGCGTGTTGGTGATGATCGTTACGCTCTCGCTCCGCGCAATCGTCGTGCCGGCGCCGACGGCTGTAACCGGTGAGAAGTCGATGGTCAGCGTGCAGGAGGCTCCGGGAGCCAGCGAGGTGGTCGCCGTGCAATCGCCCGTGGCCAAACTGCTCTCCGGAAAGTCAGCGGGGAAGCTCACTGCGGAGAAGGTCAGCAGCAGATTGCCGTTGTTTGAAACTGTGGCCGTCCGTGGACTGTCTGTGCTGGTCGAGCCGTAGGCCGTTGTCGCGAAGGTCAACGCAGGCGGGTCGGCCATGTCCAACTTATTAACGTAGTTGCCACCGTTAGCTAGATCGAAATAGACGTTCCCGCTCTGGTCCACCGCGACGCCATATCCATATCCACTCGAGGGAGCCACCACTGTACTCTGCACATAGCTGCCACCGGGTTGCAGAGTCTCTTTATAGATGGTTGGTGGAACGACATTATTGACGACATAGACGTTACCGCTAGCATCCACCGAAACGCTTGACAGCCCCATGCCCTCGTCTCCGTTGATGCCGCTGGCTACAACGGACAGCGCATAGTTTCCCCCTATCTGCGGCGTCGCCTTGAACACGGTTCCGTTGCCTTGGCTGGGCGTGCCGCCGACGCACATATAACTGATGTTGTCGCCGAAATAGACGTTCCCATTGCCATCCACGGCTATGCCCTGGGGATTGCACAAGCCGTTGGTCACGTTAGGCTCGCCAGCCACGGGAGGCACGCCGGCCACTGCGGTCTCGGCATAGGTCCCGTCCGGCTGCAGCGTCTCTTTCACCACGAAGCCGCTTGGACCATCAGAGGCATTGTTTTCTGTGAAATAGAGGTTTCCGCTTCCATCCACTGCGATGCTGGTGACCGAGCCTACCGAGGACGTTCTGCCATCGCATACAACCCGAGGCTCATCGCACAGAATCGGGTTCTCGGCATAGCCGTTCATTAGATAAGGGATTGACTTGGACACATAGGGTCCATCGCCAAATACCTCATATGAGACATAAACGCCTCCGCTCCCATCCACGGCGATGCCGGGGGCTATCGTGCCGGCATTGGTGCCATACGCATCCAAGCCGGTCCATACCTGTGTGGAAGTGTAGCCACCACTCGACGGAGTCTCCTCGATCGCGAAATCATACGTGTCGTCGTCCCCGCCGTCCCACTGCTGAACATAAAGGTTTCCGCTCGCGTCCACCGCGATTTCTTGAGGAGCTTTAAGGCCGCTGAGAACGGTCTTTGCCGTTCCCGGCATGAAGGTTGTCTGCGGACCCGACCCCGTTCCTTGCAGATAGCCGGTGGCAATCGGGTTTGCCTGGGAGCCCGTCAGGACCACCGCACCGGTGCGAGTCCCTGCATACTTCGGAGCAAACGTGACAGCCACTGCGCAGGTATCGCCAGCATTGTAGGCTGTTCCAGCCGTACAGGTGGTGCCAGTGCTTGCGGCGTTGAAGTCAAGTTTCTCCGCTCCCTGGGTCAGCACGGTAATGCCGCCCAGCGTGCCGGCTTTATCGAAGGTGAAGCTGCCGGTAAAGACCGAACTCGTGCTGCCAAGTCTGACCGTGCCGAAGTTCCAGGCTGCCAGCGTCTGCATTACCACAGTATTCGTGTCGGGGATGGAGATAAAGATGTCGCCGCCCGCGTCCACCGCGACTGCGGCGTTTTGGGTGGATGCAACTGTGCTCTGGGTGTAGAAGCTTGTCGAAAACGTCTCCTTCACCACCCGGTTATTCCAGGAATCGGCGATGTAGAGGTTTCCACGAGCGTCCACGGCCACGCCTTCCGGGTGATACAGGCCGCTGCCGATAAGGGTCAACGAGTAGCTTGTACCTGACGCCACCTCCTCAATGACCCTGTTGTTGAGCGTATCGGGGATGTAGATGTCGCCACTTGCGTCTACCGCGATTCCCATGGGAGTATTCAGGGGGATACCCCCCAGAACGCCGGAGTCAGTCGTGTTGTCGAGGATCGTGCTCTGGGTATAACTGCCCGCCGAGAGCGTTTCCTTCAACACTCGGCTGTTGTCGGTGTCGGCGATGTAGACGTTGCCGCTCGCATCCACCGCGACTCCTTCGGGCCAGTTCAGGCCGCTGACCAGTGTGCTCTGGGTGCCATAGCCGTTGCTTGTCAACGGCACCTCGACCACCCTGTTATTGCCGGAGTCGGCGATATAGACGTTGCCTGCCACATCTACCGCAACCCCATACGGGCTGCTCAGGCCGCTGCCGACGGTGCTTTGTGCATAACCGCCTCCCGACGGCGTCTCCTTCAACACCCGATTGTTCGCCGAATCGGCGATATAGACATCGCCGAGGAAATCGACCGCTATCCCCCAGTTCCAGTTCATGCCGTTGCCGATGCTGCCTTGGCTCCCGCTATAGTGAGCCGTCTGTGCGTTTGCGGTGGAGCAAAGCGCAACGTTCATGGCCACCGGCAACGCCACGACAACCGACGCCAAGGTAAAGATCAGGGTTGCGGCATGGGAAAACCTGAAACTACCGGCGCCCACCACGAACGAGGTGAAGGAGTGAACCCTCCGCAGCATGACTTAGCCTTCCTGCCGAAAAACGCCACCTGCGGCCTATACTCGATCAAAAAAAAGGCAATCACCAAGTAACAGCAACACCCACCGTCTAACTTGTGGATTGCAGTCGGGTATGGGCAGCAAGACTGCCTGTAACACAAGACAATTTCGGCCTGACAAATTGTTTTACCGGATACTAAACCTGAAAACTTCAATTTGCAAACAAAACAACCGACAATTTATACAGAGCTATAAAACTTAAATCACATGTGACCTCAGTCACCTAATCGCATGAAAGCTTCAACGGCTTTCGCAGGCCACGATAAGCTCTTATTCTGCCTGGTGTGAGACCAAGACTGACTCACATGATTGCTCCCGTAACATTGAAGCTAGGTAGAGGGTCTTACGGAAGTAACCACAGGCATGGAACTTGCAGACATGGAGTTATGTTTTAGTGGCCGGAGCGGTCCGGACTTCGTCTTCAATGTGCAGGAAACCGGGAGCGGCCCTTCCGGACTTCGCCCTTCGTGCTCTTCCCCGCTGAGCCCGCTCGCTGCCCGCCTGCCCGGAATCCAAGCAGCCTTTTCGCCCGAAGATCGCACAAACTGAACAAAAGTCATCCCTTCCGTATGATCCCAGTTTCCGAATGGAGCCCTCACGCGGTACCATGGGGCGGAGAATCTGTCTGCATTCCAGCGCTCGCCTTCAAGCTAGCGCCAGTTGAGTGCTTCTCTGACAATTGGAATGCCTCGCTCTGCGCGGACTCGGTTCTCTATGTAAGCGAAGCGGCAGGATGGAGTAATGCTCGTGCATCGAAAACCTACCATGAGCGACGTCGCCCGCCTGGCTGGCGTCGGCACAATGACCGTCTCCCGCGTACTCAGCGGCACGGTTCACGTCTCGGAAGAGACGGCCCGGCGCGTGCAGGCCGCCGTTGAAAAGCTGCACTATCGCCCCAATGAGCTGGCCCGCGCCTTTCGCGGCCACCACAGCCGGACCATCGGTCTCATCCTTCCTTCCCTCTACGATTCCTTCTTTGCCAACTGCGCTCACGCCGTAACCACCGTCGCCAAGGAACACGGCTATTCCGTCATCATTACCACTTCAAACAACGACCCGGACACCGAGTATGACGAGGCAGAGCAGATGCTGCAGTGGAATGTGGACGGAATCGTGGCTATTCCCGCCAGCTTCCGCCAGTCGCGGCTCTCGCGGACATTGTTTGGCAAAACTCCGGTTGTCATCTTCGACTGTCCTGTCGCCGACCCGGGATTCGATGTCGTGCTGGTGCAGAACAGCGCGGGCGCCCGCCGCATGGTCGAGCACCTGATCGAGCATGGCCATCAGCGCATCGCCTTCATGGGAATCAGCCGGAACCTGTTCACCATCAACGCCCGGTTTCTGGGCTATCGCCGTGCATTGCAGGAAGCGGGCTTGCAGGAGAATTCATTCTTCGGCGGTGAATCGCAGCAAGATACATTGCGAGCCGTCGAGGATAGACTGCATGGAGCCAAGGCGCCTACCGCCATCTTCTCATCGAACACACTCGCAACACGCCATGTGCTTGCCTCGCTCATGCACCTGGGAGTGAAAATGCCGAATGATCTTGCTTTCGCCGGCTTCGATGACTTCGACCTGGCAGATTTGACCTCGCCGCCCCTTACCGTGGTTCGCCAGCCAACGCAGGAAATGGGACGGGTCGCCACAAATCTGCTCTTCGATCGCATCGCACGCGGCGAACTGCCCCAGACCGGAAACCGGATCGTCTTGCCGGTGGAGATTGTCTTGCGCCGCTCCTGCGGCTGCAAACACCGTTCACCGGTTGTGATCCATTAGAGTCCCTCCGGAACAGGCCGGCGATCTGAAGGGTACGGGCTTTAGAGATGTGCAGAGATTCTTTAAGGGATCTTCATGGTCCTTACAATCCGGGTGCCCACACTCGCCGCGTTCTTGTATTTGCGGCAAGGGTGGAACACTGGAACCACAACTGCCATTCATGTTTTAAAAAGCCGCGTCTACACAGAGATTCCCAGAGAATCCGCAGTGTATCCTAGCCTATGAGATCGTTATCATCCCTGAGGTTTTCATGACCGCTGATTCGGAAAAGTCTGTCCTCGTTTACGATGTTGGAGGCAGCCATGTCTCCGCTGCGGTTTGCCTGGGAGCCGAGTATCGCCTCGGCCCTGTCGTCAGCGCCCTCTACCCTGCCGAGCAGACCTGCGACGCCTTCGTCTGTTTCCTGCACTCTCTCGGCGTTCAGGCTTCCGCCGGACTGGCGCCCGTCTCTGGCGCTGAACTTGCCTTCCCCGGCCCCTTCGAATTCGCCGCCGGCATCAGCCGCATGAAGCACAAGCTGCCTTTTCTCTATGGCGTGGACCTGCGTCAGGCCCTGGCTGGGCGTTTCGGCTGGCAGCCCGGCCAGGTGCGCTTCCTTCACGATGCCGGAGCCTTCCTGCTCGGCGAGATCGGTGCCGGAGCTGCCCGCGGCCTTTCGCGAGCCGTCGGCATCACCCTGGGCACCGGCATAGGCTCGGCCTTTGCTGTCGATGGCCATGTGGTCACAGAGGGCTCCGGCGTTCCTTCCGGAGGAGAGATCTGGGACCTCCCCTATGAAGGCGGAATCCTCGAGGATTCCCTCTCCACCCGCGCCATCCAGCAGGCCTATCAGCGCCGTACCGGGGTGCTTCCAAACGTAGGAAAGATTGCCGCGGAAGCAGCCTCCAACCCCGCCGCCGCCGCGGTCTTTACGGAGTTCGGCCACCATCTCGGATTGGCTCTGCGCATGGTTCTCTCTGAGTTTGCCCCGCAGGTGGTGGTACTCGGCGGAGGCATCTCCCGCTCTGCGCACCTCTTCCTGCCCGCAGCCCAAAGCCATCTGGAGGATCTGAACCTCCGCCTGCTGCCCTCTGCGCTCAGCGATCAAGCCCCTCTGGTAGGTGCAGCGGTGGCCTGGTTCACCGCACACAGCTAGCCCGCCTGACCAGCCACCAGATCTTGCTTTTGAGGCCTGGTAGGCCAGAAACTTCGGCCGTTCATCGCTCAATTTCTGTAGAAAGCGCATGGAAGTACAGGATGCTCCGATGACGAAAGGGGCTTGTTCGTCATCGACAATGCTGATGTTTTCACTTCATCCCCTTCAGTTATCATCGCCTGTTTCCGTATCCCGGCGCTGCGCGGACGGGGCGCCCGGTTCGCGGCGTAGCCTATGGCCAGCGTTATCATTCATGCAGAGAAACGGGGGCGGAATGAACGCAGCATTGCGGATTGCAGTCACCGGCCTGGGCGTTTTGGCAGCGGCGAGCGGCATGGCTCAGCCAGGCGTGCAGGCCGCCAGGGTTGGGGATTTGCAGGTCAAGGAAGTCAATGTGGCGGAGATCGACACGTCGCATGTGAAGCTGGCCGTGGATCTCAATCTGACCGCCACGCAATCGGCGACCTTTGAGAACCTGCGCCTTTGTTCGCTCCATCTGAATGGCCTGCCGGTCTTCGCCGCGCCCTTGAATCAGGAGATCGTGCTCAAGAAGGGCGTGGCCACCGCGCTGCCTCCGCTCTACGTTACGGTTCTGTTCCGCGACCTGCATACCGTGGAGCCGCTGCGCCGCATGATTGAAAAGCAGAGCGTCCGGATCGAGGGCGAAATGGTGGCGGACCTGCGGCTCACCATGATCGAGAAGCTGGCGCTGCACACGCAGCATCCGAGCGTAGAGATCGATCTCGCTCAGGAGGTACCGGCGGACGTGGGCGGCACGGCTCTGGAGCGCAGCGTGGCCCTGACCATTCTGGGGGTGATCGATTCCGGGCTCCAGGTCTCCTCCGCGGCCGGCAAGTACATACCCGGCGCGCAGCCCCAGTGGATTCGCGATCTCGAGACCAACGCCCCGGCGAATCTCTTCGCGGTGGAAGCCAGTTATACGCTGGCCCAAGGAGATACCAGTTATCCGGTCGCTTCGGTCCAGTTGGGCTTTCGCGTCGCATCCGGCGCGGTGGTAACCACCGCCGAGGCGCAGACGCCGTGGAAGTACGATGCGGACTTTCTCAGCGCTGTGCAATCGGGCACGGTAAAACTGGTGAAAAACAGCCAGGAGATTCAGCTCCGTCCCATCGGACTCGGCGACCCGCTACGGCTCAGCGCGAAGGACTTTGCCGTGGAGATGCGCGGGAGATCCGAAGAAGATAATCTGATCGCGGTTGGCGGCAGCGGTCACGGCAAGATTCAGGTTCTGCGCCGCGCCTCGCCCACATCGCTGGCCGTACTGGCGCTTCATGCGCCTGCGGGACAGACCTCGGGTTTTGCCGCTGCTTCTGCCGCCGTTGCGGCCCAGGACAGTTGGGAGCAGGTCGCCGTCTTTCGCCTGCGGGAGGATCCGGTGACAAAGAAGCCTTCGCTCGATGTGCTGCAAATGGGAGCGCTCCGGGAGGGCAAGGGCATCCAGCTTTCCGAGCCCGTGGATGCGGCGGTTTACGGCTCGCCGATCATTACTCCGGATGGCGTGATCGGTCTGGTTCAGGACGAACGGATGGGAGCTTTTCTGCCTTCGGATTTGCTCGCCTCTGAGGCTGGCGCTGCGCGCTGATCCCGTCTCGTTCTGTGAGGCCGCGACGAAATTTGTGTGAACCTTTCCCGGTGTTTTCGCGTCAAAGTATATAACGGAGGGCATTCCCCAGTTCCTTGCCCGCCGCATCTCACAGGATGTAAGGAAGGTAGGAGCCTGTGGCTCAGTACAAAGGGAAGGTCAAGTGGTTCAACAACGCCAAGGGCTACGGATTCATCGGACGTGAAGACGGGCCGGATGTATTCGTCCATTATTCGTCGATTCAGTTGGACGGGTACAAGACGCTGAAAGAGGGCGATGACGTTGAGTTCGACATCGTCCAGGGGCAGAAAGGCGCCCAGGCGGATGCAGTAGTCCGTCTGCGGGACGCCGCCCAGAACACAGCCTAGAGGCGCGGAAGACCGGGCATGATCGTAACATTGCCTGAGGGTGGTGTACTTGAGTTGTGCCCAATAACCCGCCTCTCGTCACACCGCGCACCGGACTCATTAAGTATTTTTTATCTATAGGTTTGTGTCTGAAACGCCACTCTCCCGCGGCCTGATCGAATGTTCTTCTCAAGCTGCCTGCATGAATTTTCCGGCACACGGTCCCAGAGCTGGCCGGCACAGTTTGCTTAAGCACTTCTCCGGCTGCGTGGCGGCAGAGGCCGCAGGTGGCCAAAGAGCATCTTTTTCTGTGCAAATCCCGGCAGGTATCCACAAAGAAAAACAGGAAAATGATGGCTTGTCCTGCGCTCGCGGAGATAAGATAAGTGCGCGATGAGCTTACTCCATCAAGAAACCTCGGAAGAGATTGACGACGCCGCCCTCGGCGAATCGTTCACCAAGGGGAGCAGCCACGTGGTTGTGGCCAGCCTGATCGCGTTTGTGCTGGTCAGCATCGCGATTGCCGTTTACGTGCTTGCCGGGCAAAAGCCGCCCGTGGCCACCGGCGAGATTGTTCAGGTGTGGGCTCATCCGCGCCACGGAGAGACTTCTGGCTTCGATGCCAACGGCGAGCCGATGCCCAAGGAGACCTTCGACCAGTTGCTGATCTTCGCTCATGTGAAGCTGCACAACCAGAGCAAGGTTCCGCTTTATCTTGAGGATGTGCTGGCCAATACCGAACTGGGAGACGTCACACTTCACGTTGACGCGGGAGATTCAGCCCAATACGAAGAGGTGTTTCTCGCCTATCCCGAACTGGCTGCGCTGCACGCCAAGGTGGTGCAGCCGCGTACCATGATCGCTCCGGGCGCCACCCTGGACGGCAACGCCTTCTGGGCTACCCGGCTGACAAAGCAGGAGTGGGACGCGCGCAAGCACCTGGACTTCACCTTCAAGTTCCAGTATCAGTCCAGCCTGGTGCTCGCGCCCCACTCCGCGGTTATGGAACAGTAGGCGGAGCCGGCGCGTTCTTGGGCACCGAGAGATATCCGCTGATCTGAGAGTTCTTTCCGCCCACGGAGTTCACGACGATCTCGAAGAGCATCGGCGTCTTGCCGCTGTAGAACTGGAGCGGCTCGTTCAGGTTCCTGTCCTTCTTCTCGTACTGCTTGTCGTCCGATAAGACGACCAGCGTGAAGCGGCTCTTTTTGGAGTCGGCCTTCTTCAGCACCAGGCTCACGGTGCCTACGGGTTTTTTGTCGCCCTTGTTCAGGGTGAACTCGTAGTAGTTCCGGTCGCCTTTGTGCTTGAGCAGTTCCAGTTCATCGTGATTGCGGGCGATGAGGCTGCTGTGGTCGCTCAAATCTCCCCTCATCGAAGTCAACTGGCTGATCGCGGTGGCCAGATCGTTCTGCGTCTTGCCCAAGTCGGATTTCACCCCGCCGACGTCGCTCTTGACGTTGGAGACCTCGCTGGAGACAGCGTTGACTTGCTGCGAGGTCTGCTTCTGGGCGGACTCAAGCCGTTGGCTGTTGACTTCCTGGGCCTCCTCACGGCGGAGGATATCCTGGGCGCGGGATTCCATCTGTTTCTGCGTCAGCCCCAGGGATTGGCCAAGTTCCTCGGTAGCCACTTTGAGGCGGGCGTCGGTTTCGCGCAGTTCGGCGGCCAGCTTCACGTTTTCCTGCTTGGCATCCGCCAGTTCGGTTTGCTGGCTGGCGAGCCTGCTGCTCAGTGAATAGCTCCAGATCAGGCCACCTACCCCGGCCAGCAGGCTGATGGCGATAGCCGCCAATAACGCGCCGGAATAGCTTCGGGGGGTTTCGTCAAGTACACTCATTTGTTCTGCCTCTCTTTGACGGCCCAACCTGCGGGCCGCTTCTCGTGGGATGGCGCCTTCCTGTCAGGTTGGACGCCGTTCATAAAGCCGATCCTCCGCGACAACTCCATCCGGAATGGCGAATTGCGAAACACGTATTCCGGGCGCCTCCTGAGGAAACTATAGGATATAGAAATATTCCGGCCTGTGCATGAAAACCGCGTTGTACGCTTGAAAAGAAGGCCTCGTGGCCGTTTCCACATACCTGCCGTACCGCACTTCGTGACAACCATCGAACGGCTACGATATAAACATCTTTGCTGCACTTTTTGGCGCCGGGCTCTTTTCTTGAGGCCAGGATACGCCCCAGTCATCAGGAAATCATCGCAAGGGGGGAGATCCAAGGACTATGACGACTGCTGTCGCTGGGAAGGGTCTGGAAGGAGTTGTCGCCGCGAACTCCGGGATCTGCTGGATCGACGGAGAAGCGGGGGTGCTGTCTTATCGGGGAATCGATATTCACGAGTTGGCCGTGAATTCGACTTTCGAGGAGACGACCTACCTGCTCTGGAACGGCATCCTGCCCAACCAGTTGGCCTTGCGCGAGTTCGAGTCCCACCTGGCGCTGGCCCGTTCGGTCGACCATCGCATTATCGACATGCTGCGCGCATTTCCCCACACGGCGACGCCCATGGAGGTGCTGCGCACGGCGGTCTCGGCGTTGAGCTTCTACGACGCCGATGAGAAGGACAACTCGCACGACGCCAACGTGCGCAAAAGCTACAACCTGACCGCGCAGTTCGCCATGATCGTGGCCATCTACGACCGGCTGCGGAAGGGGCTGGAGGTTGTGGCGCCTGACCGCTCGCTCAATCACGCCGCCAATTTCCTGTGGATGCTGAACGGCGTGATGCCCTCCGAGATCGCCATCAAGACCATGGACATGGCGCTGGTGCTGCATGCCGAGCACGAACTGAACGCCTCCACCTTTGCCGCACGCGTCATCGCCGCCACGCTGGCCGACGTCCACTCGGCGGTCACCGGCGCCATTGGGGCGCTCAAGGGACCGTTGCACGGCGGAGCCAATGAAGGCGTGATGCGCCTGCTCTACGCCATCGACAAGGCTGGCGCCGATCCGGTCGAGTACGTGAAGAACATGCTGGCCGCCAAGCAGAAGATCTCCGGCTTCGGCCACCGCGTCTACAAAACCGAGGACCCACGCGCCACCCACCTGCGCAAGATGAGCGAACAACTGGGCAAGGACGCCGGCGTGACCAAATGGTTCGAGATGTCCAGGGCCATCGAGCTCTATATCAACGCCGACAAGAAGCTGAACGCCAATGTGGACTTCTACTCGGCCTCGACCTACGCAACGCTGGGCATCGACATTGACCTCTACACGCCCATCTTCGCCATCAGCCGCATTGCCGGCTGGACCGCGCACATCATCGAGCAGTTGGACGACAACCGCCTCATTCGCCCCCGCGCCGAGTACATCGGCCCGCCATATCCCGCGCCGTACATTCCGATGGAGGAGCGCGGATAGGGTTTCGTCCCCGCGCAACTTACGCCGTTCCATTGTGTTTCAGGCGTCGAAGTGATGCTCCTGCCTGGGAGCGGTTAAGCTGGGACTATCGTCACACTTCGCGGCGATTTTCGCGCTGTATCTTACGATTTGCGTTCCAAAGGCCAGAATTTCAGTGGATACGGACCTTCAAAAGCTGACAGACGGGGAACTTCAGGAGATATTGGTCCGAACCGAGGCCGATTCCCAGGCTCGATTGGATGCGCAGGAAGAGGTCGATCGCCGCGCGCTCGCCAAGAGCCGATGGAGCCGTAGCGACAAATGGGCAGCGGCCGGGGTTGCCGCAACCGCGGCCGCTGCGGCGCTTGCCATTGCCGTCACGCTGATTCTGCCGCAGATACGCCGAGTTCCGTGGCTTGATCCAATGAGCCATTCCTTCGCGAAGAAAGCAACTCCCCCGTTACCAAGTGCGCCGGACGCACCCGCGCTCCAGGGCATCTGGGCCGATCCGGATATTGTCACAAACGGGGGAAAGGTGTTTTATGAGTTTCTTCCGCAGGGCAGAGTCAGCGTAAGGTTGAACAACGCGGAGAGCGCTCCCGTCGCAAACGCTGGCGGGAGCTGGTCCATTGCAGGCGGCAATCTGCATATGCTCCTTGCGGCCGCCAAGCCCGATGTGCCCGCCAAAGTGTGTGAGGGCAAACTGAGCGGGGAAGCCGTCGAAGGCGCATGCTGGCCATCGGGATCGGGCGACAAGCACGCCTGGCGCTTGCAGCGTGCCAACGTGACGCCGCCTTCTTCATCGCGGCCCCAGCCGGCTTCAGCGCCTGCTATCCAGGCGATTCCCGGCATATGGGTCGATCCAAAGCTCCAGCTTGAAAGCCGGCCGATTTACGTTGAATTTCTCGCCGATGGCCATGTCGAGTTGCGCGATTCACAGAGTGGAGAACTGGCTCAACCGGACTTCATTTACTGGTACCGGGTGGGCGATCAAATCCATCTGACGTGGGATAAGGATGGGACCGTGGCGCAGAGGTGGGATCTCGTAATGAAAGGGGACTTCATGGAAGGGACTCTGACGCTGCTCAAGAACGGCCAAACCAGCCCTCTCAAGCTGGTCCGTCTCGGCTCGCATTGATCAGAGCAAAACCACGATTTTCATGCTCAAGATCGCCGATAGAAGGTGCTGATTTCTTGAGGAAATCTACACGTTAGGGTTGTAGCCCTGGATACACCCATCGTGGTTTTGCTGTAGCTCTTACCCGCTGGGGTCTTCCTACCAAAGACGCTCCTTCTGCAAGAGATAGAGCGCCCAGGCTGAAAGCGTGCTGCTGTCGCGAATGACACCGCTGCGCATCATATCCTCGAACTCGGCCACGGAGACGGAGTGGACGATAAGGTCGTGTTCCTCGGCGTCGGGATCCATTCCGGTCTCGGTGAGGCCGGTGGCCAGAAAGACGTGTTGCCGCTGGCGGGTGAAGCCGTAGGCGATCCAGAGAGATCCCAGCAGGGTCATGCGCGCGGCTTCCAGGCCGGTTTCCTCTTTGAGTTCACCGCGCGCCAGGTCCTCGGGGTTTTCGACTTCCATCTCCCAGCCTCCCTGGGGCAACTCCAGCGTACGCTCCTCAATGGTGTAGCGGAACTGCTCGACCAGCCAGACGCGGCCCCGGTCGATGGGCAGGATGATGGCGGCGTCTTCCTTCTCCACCACGCCATAGATGCCCTTTTCGCCATTGGAGCGAAGAATCTCGTCTTCGCGTACCCGCATCCAGTGGTTCTGATAAACATCGCGGGAGGCAAGCGTGGTGATGCTGCGGAGGGCGATGGTTTCAATCGGGTTCATGCGGCCTCCTTTCCTGTCTTGAAGAAAAGCATAGACCATCCGTTATTGCGCAGTGATGAAAATGCGGCTATCCGTCGCGCAGCCGGTACTGTCGCAGGCGGCCAATCAGCGATGCCGGGCCGCTCACCGTGAGCCGTACCAGATTGCCTTCGTACTCCCTGCTGTGCACGATCATACCCGCTTCGATGGCTGCCAGCACCGCACCCTCGTGCTGCGGAACGCGCAACTCGGCCTCGATGAGCGGATCGGAGCGCAGTGCGCGGTCAATCGCCGCGAGCAGCGCATCCATTCCCTCGCCGGTGCGCGCCGAGACGGCCACCTCGCCGCCGCTCCCGGTCTGCCCCCCGGTCCTCTCGAGCAGCCCGAGCCGCTCATGCTCTCCCAGCAGATCGATCTTGTTGAGTACCTCGATGCGTGGCTTGCCGAGGGAGTCGAGCTCGTCGAGAACCTTCTCGACCTGGGCCTTCTGCTCTTCGCCATAAGTGGATGCGGCGTCGCGGATGTGCAGCAGTACCTCGGCCTGCGCCACCTCTTCCAGCGTGGCGCGGAAGCTGGTGACCAGCGTGTGCGGCAGGTTGCGGATAAAGCCGACCGTGTCGGACAGCAAAACCTTGCGCCGGCTGGGCAGTTCGATGGCGCGCAATTTCGGGTCGAGCGTGGCGAACATGCGCGGAGACTGCAAGACTTGCGCGCCGGTCAACTGATTGAACAGCGTGCTCTTGCCGGCGTTCGTATAGCCGACCAGCGCCACCGTGGGCACAGGAACCGACTCGCGGCGCTGGCGCTGCTGCTTGCGGACGCGGCGCACCGACTCCAGTTCGAGCTTCAGACGGTCGATGCGGCGCTGAATCTGGCGGCGATCGGTTTCAAGCTTGGTTTCGCCGGGTCCGCGCGTGCCGATGCCGCCCCCCAACTGCGACATCGCCTTGCCCTTGCCCGTCAACCGCGGCAGCAGGTACTCAAGCTGCGCCAATTCCACCTGCAACTGTCCCTCGCTGGTGCGGGCGTGGCGCGCAAAAATGTCCAAGATCAATTGCGTCCGGTCCAGAACGCGGCAAGGAAGCTGTGCCTCCAGGTTGCGCAACTGGGTGGGCGTCAGGTCGTGGTCGAAGAGCACCAGATTGGCCTCAACCGATGCGGCGATTCCGGCAATCTCCTCCACCTTGCCCGAACCGATCAGCGTGGCAGGATCAGGACGCGCGCGGCGCTGCATGATCTCGGCAACCACCTCGCCCCCGGCGCTTGACACCAGCTCGCGAAACTCAACAAGAGACTCCTCGGCGTCCAGTTCCGTCGAGGAACGCGCCTGCGCGGCTCTTGCGGGGAAGGTGCCCGGAGAAGGCTGATCCCCTGACTGCGGCTCATGCTCATCGAGAACAGACGAATCCGCGCACTCCGCTGCCCGCCGCGCACCCGCCTGGGCTGCGCGGTAGGGGCGGGCACGGACAGCAAGGTCCACACCCACCAACACCGCTCGCTCCGGAGCTTCACCCGGACTGCGTGTTCTGCTCTCGCCGACAGCCAACTGAGACCGCTTCCCGCCGGCTATCGCGGCTCCCCTGCGATTGAGGGCGCGGATGGCACGGGTACTGGAGCCGGACCGAGTCCGGCGCTCGAGGCCGGACGATGCTCGCTATGAAGCACTGCCCGGTTGCTCACCACGGTCGAAATGGCGTGCTTGAAGATCAACTGCTCCTGGCTGTTGTTCTCCAGGAGCACAGAATACTTGTCGAATGACCGGATCTTTCCGGTGAGCTTGACGCCGCTTACCAGATAAACCGTGATGGGAGTTTTGTCCTTTCGGACCGTGTTCAGGAAGGTGTCCTGGATGTTTTGTGCCGGCTTGTTCTCCATTTGCCGATCTCCTGCTTTCTTCTTGGGGGGGTTGGACGCAATTGAAGAGCGCGTCTTCGAACAAAATCGGCGGGCGCGATTATGGAAGCTCCGGAATCGCCAACTCCCGCAATGGCTCAACAATATAGGGCTTTGCCAACCTTTTCAACCCCGAATTGCGGCAACCTCGCTTTGGGAACCCGGCACGGGCTTTTGCTGGGTGGGACGGGGCGCTCACGGGGCTGCTAGCATATGGGTGTGAAAACCGAGCCCAATTCGCCTGAAAGCTCTGCTCCAACCACCCAATCCGTCCCTATGCTGGACCTCAAGCGCCAGTACGCCCCTCTCCACAAGGAACTGCTGGAGGCGGTCGGACACGTTCTTGAGACGCAGCAGTTTATTCTCGGCGAACAGGTTTCGGCCTTTGAGCGGGCCGCGGCCGGGCATTTGGGCGTGGCTCACGGCGTGGGCTGCTCCTCGGGAACCGATGCGCTCTGGCTGGCGCTGGCCGCCGCCGGCGCCGGTCCCGGCTGGTCAGTCGTCACCACCCCCTTTAGCTTCTTCGCCTCGACCAGCGCCATTCTCCGCGCCGGAGCCACACCGCTGCTGGCCGACATTGAACCCACCACCTTCAACTTGAACCCGGTTGCCGTCGAAACGGTTCTGAATGGTCCGCAAGGCGCGGCCGTCCGGGCCATTCTGCCGGTGCATCTCTTCGGCCAATGCGCCGATTGGACGGCCTTTGCGCGTCTCGCAAAAGAGCATGGGTTGAAACTCATTGAAGACGCAGCTCAGGCCTGGGGCGCTGAGTGGCAGGGAACGAGGGCCGGCGCGTTGGGCGATGCCGCGGCCTTCAGCTTTTATCCCACCAAGAACCTCAGCGCCGCCGGCGACGCCGGCATGGTCTCCACCAACTCCGACGAGATTGCCGAACGGGCGCGGATGCTGCGCCAGCATGGGATGCGCCGCCGCTACCACCACGACGAAATCGGCTGGAACACGCGCATGGACGGCTTCCAGGGCGCAGTTCTCGGCGTCAAGCTCAAGTACATCGACGGCTGGAATCAGCTTCGCCGCACCGTGGCCAAGCGCTATCACGCGCTCTTCCACGCCGCAGGCCTGGCCGAGTCCGGCCCCTATCCCACCCACGGCGCCGTCCTGCCCCACGAAGTTCCCGGCAGCCGCCACGTCTGGCATCAGTACGTCATCCGCACGCCTCGCCGCGACGCTTTGCGCGCCTTCCTCGCCGAACGCAAGATCGGCTCGGAGATCTACTATCCTGTCCCGCTCCATTTGCAGGACGCGCTGAAGACTCTCGGCTACGCCGAAGGCAGCTTCCCCGAGGCCGAGCGTGCCGCCCGCGAGGTCCTGGCCCTCCCCATCTTCCCCGAACTGCGCGAAGACGAGCAGAAGACCGTAGTCGCCGCAATTGCCGAGTTTTTGAGCTGAGACAGTGAACAGTGCTCAGTTGTCATTAGTCGTGCCGAAGTCATTGAAAATAAATGGCGGGATTTAGCCTCTGCGGGATGCTTTTCGGAAGTGTGGAGCACTCTCAACGAGATTGGGCAATATATACCTGCACGCTGAACAGACGCCGCCGGCTTCGTATGTATGGAAAGTCTTGTTTTACCCGTAGATTTCCATTAGCAATCGGTTTCCATAAGTGACAAGGAAATTCTACAAGGTCATCATCCTTGGGAAACAGGCAAATCTGTTGCGATTCTCAACTGTTGCGAACAGCCCGTAGCGCTCGAAGAAAAGTGTGTCGGTCTTCAATGGAGGGTTGCGGGTTTGGGGCAGGCAGGCGGGCGAGCGGCGCGGATGAGGCTGGCGCTGTGGCCGCATAATTTCGTACCTATAGGTTCGTGGTCTCCCACCCATTTCAGAAAGAACGTGAAATGGATGGGTGTGGCCACGCAAATTGTGTTGCAGTGAATACGCACGTTCAATTGCAGAACCAGTGCAATTTAATTTGCGTATATGGTTTTTCATAGCCTTAATCTGACGGGTTGACTACTCCAGTTCTTAGGTGATGAGCCAACAGGTTTCTTCCGAGCCAAAAACAATCTAAATCTGGCATCAATTACGCCCCCGACCACGACATCATAATCGATTGAATCGGAATGCCTCCAGCGTTATCTCCAGCTTCGAAAAACCACCCTAAATAATTGAATCCTGAGCCGCTCAGAAAATGCGATGATTTTGATCCGGAATAAACCAAAGTCCACATGATCGGATCAGGTGAAACATAAAACTTAAGATTCGTGCCATCGTCAACCAGCCTCACCCAAACCAGACCTGAAAATGTGCTCGTACGACCTAATGGAGATGAATTGTGTGACGTTGGAGAATTCCAGTTGTCAACTATAGCGTTGAAAACATTCGCATTCCCCCAAATAAGATAGTAAGTAGTGAGAGGTCCGGAGGGGGAGGAAGCGAGCACAAAGCCGACGCCCTCGTAATTTTGGCCAGCCCCTGGAAGCGAAACAAGAACACGCAGATCGAAAGGGACGGAAGGGTAAGCCTTCAGCATCCCTTCGAGAAAAGATCCGTTGTATGTGATCGAATCTCCTATTAAAACTCCCGTAGGGACATCCATGACAGAAAAAGTCGAGGATTGATTCATTGGTGTGGTAAGTGCAAGGGAAGCCACAGACGGATTATTGATAACGCCACTCCACAAGCCACCCGTGTCCCCACCGCCACCGCTGGCCGTGGCTGTCAATTTACCGGATGAATCCACCACAATCGTAACGCCATCGGGTTTTACCAGACCGATAGCGGAGGGTGTGGCCGCGGGCACAAAAGCGGAGACGTTGCGGACGACGGTTGGATCAAGGGATGGCGCGTCAGCCTGCCATTCAACGTTGGCCGCATTGGCCGGAGCTGCCGGGGTCTCATTATTCAGATTGATGACTTGTGTCGCCATGCCTTAACTCCCATTGACCGTCCAGCCGCCGCCTGAGTTGACGCCGGTCCAGACGGCGACAGTGGCCGATCCGGAGGCGGTTCCATCCGCCACACTGGTGGCTGTGATTGTGTGCGAACCTGCCGCAGTTGGCGCGGTATAGTTGCCCGTCGCGTCCACGGTGCCGACAGTAACATTTCCGCCGGCGATGCCATCGACAGCCCAACTTACGTTTTGATTGGCATTATTGGTCACTGTTGCACTGAATTGCTGGCTTCCGCCAGTTGCCACACTTACACTTGAAGGAAGTACACCCACCAGCGTAGCGGCAGAAGATGTGGGTGTGCAATAGAGCGCGAAAATATCCACTGTTCCCGGCCACACATCATTCGATCCGTCCTGGAAAGTCGCGTGCACAATGTTGGCCGCATCGAGATAGCAGCTCCCGATGCCTTGTGCGTGTGCTGTATTCGCCTCTGGAAGGCCATTGCTCGATCCTATGAGGATCTCCAGCGTCGAACCATCGCCAGCCGAAGTAGGAAGCGTCAGCGTCGCGCCATTGGCCATATTCTTGGCGCATCCGGCTCCAAAGATGGTGCCGTTACTCAAGGGAATCTGTATCCATGGGTTGCCGCCGATTGTCTGAGAGACGACGGTCCCGATGTTGTTTTTCCAGGCGAAGACAAGAAGCGACGCATTTCCGTGCCATTCATTCCCTGAGCCATCGGTGATGTTATAGTGCACACCCAACTCTGCATCTACGGAGGCGCCCATCATGTGAGCCACATTAGAGCCGTCTGTGGGTCCATCGTGCAGCTCGGCCACGGCAAAGCACTGCGCGGCCGTATAGCCAGCAGGAAGAGTAATAGTCGATCCGTCGGCAAGCACACCGTTGCCGAAGATGATAGTTTCGCCTCCCAGTAACGTGAGTTCCAGCCAACTCAAGCCGTTTGCAGTAGTAAGAACATCCGTACTCAGCCATGCCAGGCACGCGTAATTTACGCTGCCGCCCCATGTCAACCCACTCCCAGCGCCGTACTCCCAATCGCAGTACTGCAAGATGAGAGCCATCGAAGGCGTGGCCGCACATAGCAGCACTGCTGAAGCTGAATGGTCGTTGCCGGGCACGTTCGAGCTGGCAGGAGAGGCCCACGCCAGGAGATTGGCTGCGGGAAATCCTGTGGAAGGAAGCTGAAAATTAGTGCCGCCAGAAAGCATTCCGCTGAAAAAGACGAAAGTGCCACCATTGGCTAATGGAATCGGCGTAAAGTTTACGGAGTTACCAGGATCGCTACCCGGAACCGACGGCCAGCCGGCCTGTGTCGGGTCACTGGTGTCATACATGACAGCTTCGTTGTAGGGGCCGAGAACAAACTCTATTTCTCCGCTGCTGTCGGAGGGTTTGCGTGCGATCGAGCCATCTGTGCCCGAGGATTCGACGGTCGGCGGCGCAACAGTCAACGGCTCCAAAACCTCAAACTCCCCTTGATAAGTAAAGCTGGCCGTAGAATCGATGGTGACATGATCGCCGGGGCGCACCGCGCAGACCATGTTCCCATACACATCCTTGGCGAACATCGACGTACGTAACTTGACGCTTGGCGGCGTGACGTAGGGTGTCTGATCGATACCTAACAGCCGATCCCGCTCGTAGCAGGTGAGACGACTGGCTTGGTCCCAGGTTGTCGTCGCAAAATCAAGAGTTTGCTTCACTTTTTCCCGCTGGCGCGGGATGCCAAGCCCCACCGCTCCCCGCGCGAGCATATTTGTCTTATGCCAAAATTCTGGCGTGCGCTCTTTGAAGCGCGAATACAGAAGCCCTATGCCGCCCACCGCGCCAACGCTTGATGGCACCTGAGATCCCGGCTCAACCAGGTAAAAGGTGGTCGGGTCGATCTCTTCCGAGGTGCCCACATTTTGCACGGCCGGCACACTGTAAACCTGCTGAACGCCATCATAAGGAGTGCCCGTGCCTCCAATTGCAATGCGATCACCATCCTCAAATGGATGCGGCGCCTTGGTGGTAACCAGTGGACGAGAAGGCGAAGAGCCAACCGTAATCGATTGGATTTCACTGCACTGCGGTACCAAAAGGTCCCGGAAGGTGGCGATATAGCGGTTGCCGCCTTTATGCAGCGATAGATCGTCCGCTTGCCAGGAGCCAGGCAGAATATGCGAGCGGCTGAAGGTAAAGACACTTGGCCGCGGCATATCTATATTCACGCCGATCTTGCCGGCGTACTCAGTCATAAAGGCGCGGCAATTCAGCAGAATCTGTTCCTGGCACGCCTGCAGCGATGTCTGCTGAGAGAAACTGTAATTTCCCTCAAAGCGTCTGCGGCTATTGGATAGAATTTCGTCGCAGTACTGTGCCGCGGTGAAGAGAGGACCCCAATCAAAGCGGTTCTGGATGGCGCTGCTCAGGAGATCCGGCCCGGCATTGAGATCCAGACCATAGTCAGGCAATATCTTGCGGCGCAGCGTCAGATCGATGAAATGCCAGATAGGGTTAGTCGTGAAGGCGTAGCCGGTCTGATTGCCTTGATCGTCAAAAAGGCGGCAGCGCAGCGAGCGGCAGAGAACGATCGGCGCAATGTCTGTCCACTGGCTGGGATCGTCGCGGTGGTTATTGGCTTGGAACTCGATGGCCTGTTTCCGCAGGATCGTGTAATACGCGATGCGCGAGAAGTTAAGCGGCTGCAGCGCCGAAGGGAAGAGAGACCAAAGTATATCAGTCTCCTGATCGGGGCCGTTGGAGCGTGGCGTAAAGCCAGCGCCAATTGTCGAATCGCAGCCGCGATGGAAGTTGAAGACCAGCGGATTAAATTGGCCGTTGCCGTTTTTATCGATGCCCATGACCCAATTCTGGCCATGGAATGTGTCGCCATAGTTCTCTGCGATGTCATAACCAGGCTGAGTACAGGCCGCGCCAAAGGATGCCGCGTTGGCTCCCCCGCCCACAAGTACCAGGTTGTCATTGATCCACAGTTCGATCGGGCCATCCCACTCGCCGTGACCCAGCAGCCAGATGCCGGCGCGCGAGTAATCCATCCACGAGCTGCCTGTATTTTGCAGCGTGTAGTAGGCATGGCGCTTTCCAGTCACCCATGCAAAGCCGTAGGTGATCGGTATCGGCGTACCGGTGGTTTCAAGTGCTGAGCTGCTCGGAGTGGTGGAGGCGTTGGACATCAGATAGTCCTCCGCCGGTTGATAACATTCAGCACCGTATTGGCCTGACTCTCTCCGTAGTTTTTCTCGTAGCTATTGAGCGCCACCATGATGCGCTCAGGCACCTGGCAGGTCTGAAAACTGTACTCGCACTCTGTCATCTGAGTCGAGCCGCAGCGCGGACCTCCCCACTGAAGCTGACACGTCTCGCAATAGATTTCGAGCGGCGTATCAAGCTGTGATGCGTTGATGAGCTGCGAGGCTTTCAACTTTACCGTATCGATGCCAATGCCATCCTGTGGCACTGTCAGCGTGCCGTGGACTTCAAGCCATGCGGCCTGTGCATCGGCCTGCCAGCAGCGGTAGACAAAAAAAGCTCCCTCCAGGGCGGAGCGCCGCGCAATCTTCTCAAAGTCGCGGCTGAGCGTATCGCCACTCAGATTTTGAAGAGTGAAGGCTCCTGTGTCGGTAACGAGTGAGCGATGGAAGGAAAACTTTGGCACTTCCAGCAGCCAGGGAATATAAGGTCCAGAGCTGTAGGATGAGAGGAAAGATGAAATACCTCCTCCTCCGCCGCCGCTCTGGCTGATGCTTGTGTAGTAGATGCAGAGGCCGACAAAACTCACGCCAGCTTGAAGACTTTCATTTGAAAAAGAGCCTGAGATTAGCTGAATCGGCATGAAAATATAATCGCGAATATTAGATAATGGCGAATTTTCGTAGTCACCGGCAGAGGCTGAAAAGGTACCGCTTACGTCGCTTTTGTCGTCTGATCCCCAAATGCCGCTTTCAAAACTGCCCTGGTTGCCTATCAAAGGGCCAAGATAGCCCGTCACGGTTGGCCATAACCCTGAAATTACGGCATCGCTGGGCAAGCGGAATACCCAATTAGTAAAGCTTACGCTGGCTGTCATTCCACCGTGAGCTTCGAAATTGAAATTCACATGGCCATTGTTGGTCATCTGTGACATAACCGCGGTTGTGAATAGATGAGGGCCTACCATCGTAGCTGTAGTAGGGTAAGCCCAGGCAATGAATTGATTTTCAGCTACTGCAACTGGCGCCGGTGGGGGCGCAGAGTAGGCGCCATCGCCTGTGATAGCAACCGGCGCGTTGCTCGGCCTGTCGCTCCAATAGTAGATATTGCCATTCACATCCTGCACGTCGAGCAGGTTCACTGGCGCAATTCCGGTGTGCGCTCCACCTGTCGCTTTTAGCGAAGGAGGGTAGATAATCATCAGCGCATAACCTCCAGCGCATACCAGCTCACCGCAGCGCCCGTTGCAGAAGGGTCTTGCGTTCCATCGCAGGTCACCTGCACGCGGTGAATATCAAGCGGCAGATTCTGCATCGACAGTACAATCTGCGGCCCGAGATCAGTGGCCGCGTAGAGATTGAGGGTCTCGTAGAAGATGCCATCAATCGACACATCACACTTGCCAAATTCAGGCCCTTGCAGCATGTAAAGGCGGAAGCCGTAGCCGCGGTATTCATAACAGGCCCAGTCGCCGGCCGTGCCTGGATCGTCCATCGTCAGATATGCGGTGCCTGCCGTGGCCAGACTCACATGCTCGGTACCCTGGGCCCCGGCGACGCTGACGCGCGGCGTTTGTGTCCATGTACCGCTACAGGCCAGCTTCTGCTCGCTGAAATCATTGTTGATAAAAAAGGCGATCGCATCATGTGCCCAATCGCTCGGGTACTGCAGCATCTGCTGCTGTGGAATCTCCTCGAAACTGACGTTCTGTACATCCCACATGCCATTACCGGTCTCGACGGGCACCACTTCAGAAGTGAATCGGCCCACATATTGGCGGCCACCGCCATCCCAATCGATAATGGTAAAAAAGCCATCTTCATATTGTTCGAAGTACCACTTGAGCCGTTGCACGCACGCCCAGGTGCGGCTCAGCCACGTCAAACTGAAGGCGTGCCCGGTGTTCTGTGTCTCGCGCGTCCAGGGCGTCCCGCCAACAGGTTTTTTGTTGAGCTTGGTGTTGGCTCGCTTGCGCGTGAAGCCATAGTTTGGCGTCATCGAATCCTGGATGTCTTCTTCCCAGATCGTCGTCGGATTGAGGATGTCTGTGGCCGGCATTTAGTTCATCCCTCCGCCGCTGTTCTCACCCAAACTTTCATTGAAAGCAGCCCTCACGGTGTGCATATTCGCCATGAGGAATTGCGTGCCGGTCTTTGCATCGAGCGCATTCAGATGCACATGGACATCGCCGCTCCAGGCGGCCTGCGCGGGCATTGTGCCCCGATTTCCCTCTGTAATCGCTTTGGTGATTTGCCGATTATCGGGTGCCGAAAAGATACGCTCGCCCGCGTGATTCAAGTTGTAGCCCGTTCTATCAACGTAGGGTGTGCCCGTTGCATAAGAAGCGGCACTGGCTGAGTATTGGCTGCGCCCCGCCTTCTCTTGCGCGTCAAGGCGTCCTTCCGCTTTTTTGATCTCGGGAATAATGAACTCGTTCCGGTACGTGCGGCCACTGTGGCCCATCTTGTCGGTAGTTTTGAAGCTCTCCATGCGCAGACTTTCCATGTCCTGGTAAGCCGACAAGTAGTTCATTGAGCCTTGTTCATAGCTTTTCTGGTCATTGTCGAGCCGCGGCCGCACCACTTGCAGATCGTAGACGCGGGCCTGTTCCTTTGAGCCAATAAAGCCGATGATTGCGCCTGCCACTGCACCCACTGCCATGCCGATCGGGCCAAACATCTCGCCCGCCTGGGCCCCAGCCTCCGCGCCGTGCATTGCTCCGCTCACACCGCCGCCGCTCTCATGCGCTGCCCATAGGCCTTCCGCGCCCTGCACGGCGCCCATGTAAGAGCCGCCCATGCCCATCGGGCCGCCAGCGCCCGAGCCTGAGCTGCCGGAATTCCACGAAGTACCAGGATTGAGCTGCTGCAATTGCACGCCCTGGCCGTCGGATGTGGCCGGTGCTTCGCCGGTTCCACCACCGCTACCATTGCCAAAGGAAAATCCTCCGCCGCTAGGCATTCCTCCGCCGCCACCCTTGTACTGGCTGTAAGCATTCTGCACACGCTGCGCACTCTGCAGCACGCCTGCGCCACCGGTTCGACCAAAAGAACCAGCCTCCGATCCGCCGCCGCCAGGCATTCCTCCGCCGCCACCCTTGTACTGGCTGTAAGCGTTCTGCGCACTCTGCAGCACGCCTGCGCCACCGGTTGAACCATAAGAACCAGCATCCGATCCGCCGGTGCGCCCAGACCATGCGGCGCCCCCTGCTGTGGAGCTGGCCGCGCCGCCGGCTAGCGTCGCGCTCCCAATATAGATAGTGGCGGCGGCCACGCTGAAAGAGCTTTGCGCCACGGTATGCGTGCTCTGCACCGGATTTTCTCCGTGCCTGGGAATTCCGCCGACGTGCGCGAGCAGGCCACCAAAGAGACCGCCTTGCGCCGTGCTCTCATTGCCCTGGCCATGCCGCTGGAAGCGTTGGAAGAGCGTGGCGGCGAATTGCCCGGCAACCTTGTCGCCTTGCTCTTTGAAGTACTGGCCAGGGTGATCCATCCCTTTGAAGAAGCCTTCAAACTCGCCGGCCATCTTCTTGCGCGCCTCAGCCGAGGCCTGAACCATCTGCGCGTCGCGCTCCTGCGCGGCCGCCGCCACGCGCCGGTTGAAATCTTCCTGCGAGATCTCTTCCTGCAGCAGCTCCTCGCGATACTTTTGGAAGCGCTCCTCATATTCGGCTTGAATCGAGGCTGTTTTCTGTTTCTCGTCCGAGAGCGAGTGAACGCGTGCCTGAGCCTCGATGCGTTCAGTCTCCTCGGCAGCGTGCCGCCGGCGCTCCATATCGCGGTCAGCCGCTTCCTGTGCTTTCTGTGCATCGCTTTTTATCTGCTCATCAGTGCGCAATGCGGTCTGCTTGTTGATTTCATTGATCTGCGCCAGGCGCTGGCCAGGATCGCCGCCCGGCGTAGCCACCAGTTCATTGATGCGGTTTTGCGCTTCCTGCCGGATGCGCGCCACACCGCTCAGACCGAGCAGGCTCGTTTCGCCGCGCATCTCCTGCAGCTTACGTTCCTCGCGCTCGCTCTCCTCCTGCAGGCGTTGCATCTCCGCGTTATGGAAGCGGGTGTGGATGTCTTCCACGGCCTGCGCGCTAGCAATACCGCGCCGCTTCAGATCCTCGATCGCATCGGCTTCCTGCTGGTGATAGAGAGCAGAGCCGCGCAGACCAGACTCCAAAGCCTCCCGGTGGATGCGCGCCAGCTCTGCCTGCCGTGATTTTTCGTCGCCGCCGTGCTGCTTTTCCTCGCTGGCCAGCTCCGCATCGGCTTTTTTCCGGGCAAGGAGCACTTCGCGGGCTTCTTTGTCTGCGCCGGCGTTCGCTGGCACAGAATTGCTCAGATTGTCTTGCTCTGTGCCGTAAAAGCGCTCTTCATGCGCACGCTCGATGGCTTCCTGCACTTCTGCATCATGCCGAGCTTTGCCTTTCAAGCCAACGTTCCCGGCGTATTTCAGGTCAATATCGCTCTCGCGCTGCTCGTGGGCCTGCTCAGCCTCTCTCAGATGTTGCAGTTTATCGAGATTCTTTTGAGCCTCAAATTGTTGCCTCTGCGCTTCGCCTCTTGCATGAGAGGTCTGCCACATGCCGCCAGCACCCGGTATCAGCAGGTCTGGCAGATTGCGCCAGCCGACGGTCTTGTTCGCATTCCGCGCCTCATCGGTGTATCGCCTGACCGCTTCCGTCGCCTCGTCGATGCGCGCACGCGTCGTCTCGATGGAGTGAGTGTTGCCGAAATCTTCGCTTTTGGTTTTGGCTGTTTCGTCCAGGTAATCCTGAGTTGCTTTGGAAAGGCCTGTGATCTTGTCCCAGGCTTTTTCCGCTCCGCTGATCAGCGCGCTGAAGACCATGCCACCGATCTGGATTGCGCCCAGCCCGATCATGGCCGTACCCAGACCGTTGATTGCCCCCATTACCGCCGGGCAATTGGAGATCACAGACTGCATGGCGCGCGGAATCCGGATGCCGAATTCCTCGCTCAGCAGCCGGACTTTCTCGTGGGAAGAAAGCGCGGCGGCGCCCACTTGATCAAGTCCGCTCTTTGTCTTGGCTCCCGCTCCAGCGCCCGCAGCGCCCAGCTTATTGAGGTTGCCCTCAACACCAGCGATCGCCGCCGCAGAGTTGGCATCTGTGACATCGATCCGGATTTCTACCGCGCTGGTTTCGACGCCCATCAGCTACTCCTTCCTGCGGTGGAACTTAGCACCACACCCAGGACACTCCGCTTCAAAGCGATTCTGCTGGCGCAAGCCGCAGGCGCTGCATGCCGGATGGCGACCCTCGAAGGCCGTGCGTGCGCGATCGAGAGCCAGAATGCCTTCGACCTCGAAAGCTGCGAGATCCCGCCCAGAGAAAGCAATGCCGGCGCGGCGCAGTGCATCCAGGTGCAACAAGTACTCGGCAAAGCGGTAATAGCCCCACGCCAACTTGCGCGGCGCGATTTGACGTTCCATGCGCTCGACGGTCTCAGGGCTTGCGCCGGCGGCTTCGCGCTGGATGCGGCTGCGCACGAAATCGCTCTCGTATATCTCTTCGAGAGCCATCCGCACGCCTTCCGCATCATGCCAGACATCGATCATGCCTCTTCTTCCACCTTGGGAGCCGCTGGCGCAAAGAGCAGATCCGCGGCGGCAACTTTGTGGTAGGTATCCATGTACTCGACAATGGCGTCGCGATCGGGCGCCGCGCCGCCCACCGTATAGCCTTCGACGCTCATAATCAGCTCATCGTAAAGCTCGGCCAGCGTGGCCTGCGCACCCAGCCATTGCGTCTTGGCGGTGCGGCTGCCGCCCACCACGCGCGAGCGGCTGTTGTCGCGCGCAAAGCGGCGCTGCTGCTCGGCCGTGGGTACCGTGAAGTTGTGGCGCAGCCCGTGATAGCGACACATCTTGCCGTCTTCACCCACGCCCCAGGTGGCATCCAGATAAACCGATTCCTGGCCCAGCGCGATCGCATCCTCATCAGTTGGCTGGCTGGCCGAGACTGCAATCAGCGCACGTCCCACGCCCAGCCGGTGCGAAACGGGCAGCATCGTCTTCCAACCATCAACCTGGTCAATTGCTGTTTTTCCCTCGGGCAGCGTGTAGCCGCTGGCGGTGATGAGACTCTCCTCTACCAGCGAGATCTGAGCCGTGCTGGAATCGAAGCTATCCACGCGCTTGCCGCCCTGGTTTTCGCTGATATTGAGAATGGCATCAAAGTAGCGCAGCCATTGCTTTTTGAGGATGCGCGCGACGGTGAAGACGTACTGCTTGCCGCGATCCTCGATGACGATGATGCGCGGCGCTTTCAATTCAATGGATGCAGACATAGTCCTTCTCCTCGTTGTGATTTGGATTTTTTAACGAAGGGTGAAGGACCCTTTTCGTGATCGAGGTTCCAGGCAGCCGTGTGGAACCTCAGCCGCGGCGAAGGGATGCCGCGGGTAATACAGAAAGAGCGATCAAGCTTTGACTAAATGTAAAAAGCAAGGCGCGCCGCCGCTCGCAACGCGCCCTGGAGCAAATTTAAGCCCCTGGCGCGGCCAGATATGCGGCCACGGCGTTTGTGACGCTCACCGTGATAGGAGGCGTGACGCCGTTGGCGTCGTAGCAGGTGGATTCGTCTCCCTCCAACTGCCAGACAACCATGTCGCCGTCGAAGCCGAGTTTGGTGGTTTTGAAGTGCGCATGAGGAATGGAGACAGTGAGCTGGGCGGATGCGCCTGAGTTGATGGTCAGCTCATAATCGGTCTCTGTATCGTTGGTGAAGAGCGTGTACACATCGTCCGCATCCTTGGCAGCCAAGGTTGTTGTGATGGAGAACTTAGGATTTCCCTTGCGCACGAAGATACCGTAGAGACCGCCTCCCGGCGCCTTGTGCACCGTGAGCTGATTCTCAAACTTCAGCGTGGTGCTCATGTGGCGCCCGATGAAAGAGGCCAGTGCACCCACCGGGCCAAACTGGAGAGCCGCGTCAGAGCCGAGGATGTAGCTTTCCGCAGCCAACGCCGGCATGGCGGTGATCGATCCCATGATCTGGCGTCCGGTTCCCACCAGCGTGGCCTCGACCATGATGGCGCCGATCTCGCTGATGGTGATGGTCACGTCGTTGACGCACATGTCCGGGCATTTGTAATGCACATCCTCGGTGTCTTCCATGTAGATGGTCGTGGGCACCGCGGTGCGTGTAGTCTCGTCGAAATCGAAGGTGTGTGTGTAGGGAGCTGCGACGCCGGTCACGGTATCGGTTCCCATGAGGAAAGCCAGCGCCCAAGCCAGCAGCCAGGGAGAGCCTTCCACCTTGAGGCCGCTGATCCCCGTGTCGAAGCTGGTGATCTGGCCGTTGGTAGCAAAGGCTGTTCCTTTGCCCGCATACGCCAGATCACTGCGGCGCGTAGTCTTCAGCTCCAGCACGGCTGCGCCGTCGAAGCGCTGGCGCTGGGTAAGCACAGCATCGGCCAGGGCCGTGTTCCAGGCGGGTTGTGCGTTGGCGCTGAGCACCAGATTGCGGGCGGATTTCCACTGCGAAAGAAAGTTGTAAGGACCGGGCATCATTTCACCTCATTGGGAGCTGCGCTCGCGGGCGCGGCCTGGATTGTCTGTGTGCTTTTCTGCTCCGGAGCATCCGTATGGCTGGCCGCCGGGGAGATCACACGTCCCGCCGCGCCGGCGGCTTTCTTCGGAGTTGCAGCCGCGGGCGGCTCTGCATCCGGCACAATGGCCAGAATCGGCGCGCCCTGAAAGGTTTTGGTGGAAAGCGTGCGTCGCCATTCGCTGATCAGGACGCGCACTGGTGCCGTGGCCGTGAAGAGATAGGTAAAATGGCCATTGGCAACGCGCACGCTGCCTCCGCTGCCAGCGAAGGCCACACCAGCCGCAGTCAGCTGCACTTGCACGAAATCGGGAGTTGCTGTTGTCATGATCCAAACCTCGCATTCGGGCCGTTGAATTGCGCAATTCCCTTGACCTGCACCGTGATGGCAAAGAGCTGATCTACCGGGCCACCATCGTCGGGAATCACCAGCGAGACGCGCTTCAACTCAAGCGGCATTGTGCTGGTGCCATCCGCCAGCGCCAGCCGCGCGCCGGCAAGCTGATTGAGCGCCGCATCCACAAGGCGCAGGGTTTGCAGCCTTTCGTCCGCCTTGCCGCGCTGGCTGGACTCGAAGCATAAAACATCAAAGTCCACGGCGCTCTCGTAGGTGAGTCGTTGGTTGTCACGCAGATTACTGAAGCTCGCCTCGCCAAATTGCACGCGCATCGAAGGAGGCTTCATCGCGAGTTGGCCCTGAGCATTGAAATCCTTGCTGTTGACCGTATCAATACCCACAAGAACAGGAGCTTCCGCACTTCCGTAAGCTGTGGGCATTACGCTTTTAAGCAACGCAACCAGCGCGCCTTCGACGTAATCGATCTGGAACTGTGTAGGAAGGCCGCTCATTCAGCGCCCTCCAGTCCTGCCGATTTTTTGGCGCGGCGAATAAAGCCGTTGACCAGGCTGCGAATGCGGTCAGGATCTTCAGGCCGGAAGACCATATAAGGCCGCGCGGGAATATTCTGGTGGCGCGTGTGGGCGCCCACCGTGCCGCGTATCTGATTGCGCGGGCCTTTGACAGCGCGAATGCGGCCGCCCAGGCGTCCAGTTCCCAGAGAAGAAGAGAGGCGCGCAAAGCCGTGCTGTTTTACCTTGACCACGGCATCCTGCATTGCCTTGGTGCGCGGCCCTACGGCAACCGGGCCGCGATCGCGTGAACCAAACTGGTGGACGGCAGCGTACTTCAGGTTCGTGCCGATAGTTACAGAAGATTCCTGCGCCTGCACGCCGATTGAATTGAGCAGCGTGCCCTTGCGCACAAGCAATTTGTGCCCAATAGCCGCCTTTCCGTAGCTGCGAATGGTGGATGGGGCGAGGGGAGCCCAGGAGCCGGCTGGTGACCCTTCGCCGCGGAAGGTGCGCCGGATCGAGACCAGCATCGACGCGCCGATTTGCTGCATCAAATCACTCTTCTGCTGCAGCGCCAGGCGGAACTTGCCCAGGGAGACGCGAACCGCGGTATCGTCGATCTGGATAACCTCCGCGCTCATACAAACCCCTGAAGATCGTGATCGCTGAAGCGCAGCTCGCGGTCTTTTTTGGAAATTGTGGGGCCGCCCAGCGAAATCTGCGGCTGTAACGCGGTGGAGGGCTGGTCGAGCGACGCCTTGGCCGCGGCAATATCCTTCAAGAAGGCAATAGCCTGGTCAAAGCGCTGCTGTACCGTCTCGCCGATCGTGGTCTCGCGGCGCCGACTGAAGAGCAGGTAGACGGTAATATCGAGCGTCAAAGACTTCACGTCGTCCGACTGCTGCAGGGGCGTCACGTAGCGCTGGCGGCAGTAGCTTTCCACGCGGCCCGAGGCCTCTTCAAGCGCCGCCGTGACAATCGCGGCGTTGATCTGCCCGGTGTTGTCGTCGTCGGTCAGCTCGGTCAGGTCCTTTGTCGTCATGCGAAGGGGGACCAGGTCGGATTGAGTCGCGTAAGCCAAGGGCTATTCCACCGTCGGAAGAATTTTGATCAGGCCACGTTCGGCCAGTTGCGCCGCATCCCGCTCACTGAACTGCGCGAGAGTACCGGCCCTATGGATGCAATGCTTGAAGATGAAGCCGGACAAAATCTGATAGGTCCGGGATTCAAGCTGCACAGCTTCTTCGATTTTCTGATTGTCTGCCATTTCGCGGCTCCTTTTTACGGCGCCGGGAACTTAACGCCGGTTACTTGGCGGAAACGAGCACCGCAATGACGCCGCTCTTGAGCAGCGGAGCTGCCTGCGCGGCCGTGAGAGATACTTTGGCGCCCGGCCGGTAAAGCTTCGTGTTGTGGTGCAGGTTCGAGATCACTTTGAAACACTCGGTTTCGACCTCGGAGGCGCTTGAAGAAGTAGTTTGTTTGGTCATTTCGATTCTCCTGAATTCTTTTGCCCGATCTGCAGAGGGCGCGCCCTCGTTGAAAGCGCGCCCTCTGTTTGTTTTCATTTGGCATCCCGCCGCGGGTTTAGCCTTCGATATCGCCGGCGATGGCGCCCATCGTCTCGCCCGACACCACGTTGAGCATTGGAATGCCGGTTTCTTGCGCGGTGACTTCGAGATCGTAGTACCAATCCACCGATTGCCAATACTTCTTCTTGGAGAGGTGGCCGTCGATCCATTCCAGAACGCCATAGCCGTCAATAGTGCCTGGCGCAGCCGGCATGGCGATGTTGTTGCCGTCGGAACCGGGGATCTGGCCGCCCGCCCAGACGAAAGTCTTCATGCAGCTCACGTCATTGCGATCGGCATTGGCCTTGCTGTAGCCCAGAAACGCGCTGTTTCCCCAGATCCAGGAAGGCACATTGTTTTGCGACATCTGCAGCGCGCCAGCGCGGCCGTGAGAGATACTTTGGCGCCCGGCCGGTAAAGCTTCGTGTTGTGGTGCAGGTTCGAGATCACTTTGAAACACTCGGTTTCGACCTCGGAGGCGCTTGAAGAAGTAGTTTGTTTGGTCATTTCGATTCTCCTGAATTCTTTTGCCCGATCTGCAGAGGGCGCGCCCTCGTTGAAAGCGCGCCCTCTGTTTGTTTTCATTTGGCATCCCGCCGCGGGTTTAGCCTTCGATATCGCCGGCGATGGCGCCCATCGTCTCGCCCGACACCACGTTGAGCATTGGAATGCCGGTTTCTTGCGCGGTGACTTCGAGATCGTAGTACCAATCCACCGATTGCCAATACTTCTTCTTGGAGAGGTGGCCGTCGATCCATTCCAGAACGCCATAGCCGTCAATAGTGCCTGGCGCAGCCGGCATGGCGATGTTGTTGCCGTCGGAACCGGGGATCTGGCCGCCCGCCCAGACGAAAGTCTTCATGCAGCTCACGTCGTTGCGATCGGCATTGGCCTTGCTGTAGCCCAGAAACGCGCTGTTTCCCCAGATCCAGGAAGGCACATTGTTTTGCGACATCTGCAGCGCGCCAGCGCGAACACATTTGACGCCGAAGAGCGAGGAGAGCTTGGCCAGGTCGATCACGCCCTCCGCGTTGGTGTACTGGAAGCGGTGGACGATGTCCGGATGATTTTTGACCACCTTGACCACCGGGCTGGAGAGAATCAGCACCATCTGATCGTCTTCAACGGCCGCCTGATGCAGAATTTCCTTGTAGTTTTCCACATCCTCGATCGGATGGGAGGTCACTGTCTCGAAGGTGGCGGCAGCAGGATTCTGGAGGTAGCTGTCCCACTGCGAGGCGCTGGTTGTATACGTGACACCGTTGGGGAAATTGACGGTAGAGAGAGCCTTTGCGGCGATCTCCGCCTCACGCGAGCGCCGGATGCGGCCAATCAGATCGGCCGTCAGGTGCTGCTTGGTGGAGAAGCCGAGGCCCAGGCCGTAAGCCTCATCCTCGAACGGAACGTCCCCTTCCAGCGCGTGCGAACGGCAAAAGTAGTTCGCGGTCGAGTAAGAGCGCCGGATACTACCCGGCGAGTCGCCCGGCGCGCGCAGCGTCGATCCGGGAATGCGCAGATTGTCGCGATTCCAGATCAGGTACGGAAAGCTCTGCCGCTCCACCGGGACACGAGGGCAAATCAGGTCGCCCACCAGCGGCACTTGATCGTCGGCGAATTCCTTCGCGTAGTTGCTCAGGGCTACATTCGGAAACCCTGCCGGGGCAAGACCTACATAAGCGCCCATTGAATGTTCCTCCTACCGTTTCCACGGATGAAATCGTTCAAAGAACCGATGCGCCGCAAGGCTTATGGCAGCGCGGCAAAGGACAGCAGGCCCAGCACGAAGACGTTGGCAAAGCTGCCTGGAGCCACGTAATTCTGCGATTCCAGTGCGATGGCTACGACTGGCTGCCCGGCTGTTGCCGGCACGAGCTGCCCGGCAGCGTTGGTAGCCAGAGGCTGCAGCGCCGTCACGTTCGCGCCGATCTGCGCAACAGACTGGCCAAACTCGATGACAGAGCAGGGGTTGGTGATATTGATGGCGTCTTCTTCGAGAATGCCAACAGCCGAAGCGCCAGCCGCGGCGATCAAGGCCGCATGGTAAACGTCAGCGCCGTAAGTGACTGCCAGGCCGCGCTCAAAGCCGGCCACGGCAGCAGGCAGCAGCGATTCCTTGAATTGCGGGCCTTTTGGCCCTTTCGCTTCAACGTAGATATTAGCCATGTGCCCTCCTAGGGGCCTTCAAAGTGCGCTGGGCGAATAGCGGCCGCCCGACGGATTTTCGCGATGCCGCTCCATCGCCGCCAGTTTTGAGGCTGGCGCGCGGAAATCTCTAGACAGCGCCGCCAGCAGCCGCACCCATAACGGTCAGCTCGGGCTGCTCGGAGGCAACCTGGGCCAACGCTTCGCCGAAGGTGATGTTCTTTTCCTTCTGGCGCGCCTTGGCTGCATCGGTGAGAGGATCGCCGCTCCCAGCCGTGCCACGGGGCGAGCGAGCCGCACCGTTGAGAATCTGGCCGGAGGGCACAATCTTCTGCAGCCCCTCCAGGAAGAGCACCAGCGTCTCCAGCGGGGTCACTGTCTTCTTGGCGTCACCCTCGCCGAATTCGACAGTGGTGGTTACCTTGGCCAGCTCGTCGAAGACCAGACCCAAGCCCTGCTTTTCAAAGGCGGGCACCCATTTGCCGGCACTCTTCAGCCGGGCGACGGCCGCCGTGGCGCGCTGCTTGACTTCGTCGCCAGCCAACGCCAGCTCGCGCTCGGCAAATTTGCCCTTCTGGGCAGTCAGGTCGGTTTCGAGTGCGGTAATTTTGGCCACAAGTGGTGCGGATGCCGCTGTCGCGGCTTCGGTGGCAATGCGCTGCACATCGCCCTCGCTGAAGGTCTTCGGCTGCGCGGAGCCGCCGAACAGCTCTGCAAAGAAGGCCTTGATTTCCTCTTTGACGGTTTTGTTTTCTCCTGCCACGGTTCCATCCTCCTCGAAGTCCACCTCAATGAACCTCGCGCCATGATCGTTGAATGCAAGGTCCTGCAGACCCTTGACCTCGGGCGGCTGCGCGCCCAGATAGGCGACATGCCGCAAACCCTGAATCGTACCGTCAGCGTCGCAGTAGAATGCCGCCGAACGCTTCTTGAAGCGGCCAGCCTTGCGCGCCTCATTAAATTTGGGATCGACCTGTTTTTCCCGCGCCAGCAGCTTGTCGCCATCCACCATGAGCTGGTCAATCCAGCCATAGGCAGGCTTGTCGTCGGCCGGGTGGCCGATGGTGGCTGGCGCTTCGTGATAGGTGGGGTCGTAGTTGCGAACCACGCGATGGAGATCATCGCTGGTAATCAGGCCTTTATTGGCTCCGCGATAATCGCCGGCGCGGAAGATCTCAATCCAGGGCCGCGGCGCTTCAGCGTGCTCCTGGGTGGAGAGGTAGGTTTTGCGAAAGTTGGCCGTGTCGAGCCCGGCATCCTTTGCCTTGGCTGCGATCTTGCGGGCTACGGCATCCTTTTCGGCTTCCGGCACATGCTTCTCATGGCCGAACATCTTCAACGCCGATTCAAGATGATCGCTGTCGATAGGCAGATGCCAGGTGGAAATATCCTTTTCATCGCCCACGTACGCAAATTGATCCTTTTCCAAGGGTTTGCCATCGACGATCTTTGTGAGCGTGCTCGCCATGTATCCACCTTATGCGGCTAGCGATCAAGCCCGTGCTGTAACAGCAAAAGATGCGACAGTTTGAATAGTTAAGCTACATGCAGCCCCGTCCAGCCTTCCGGCCGAGCGAATTGCGCGAGCAATGGAAGCCTTTCGATACCGCCTTCATCGCTGCCTTCAGGTGCGTCCTCGGGCAGTACGGGGATCACTGAGCAGCGGCAATTATAGCCGTTCGGCGGATAAATCTTGAGCCATACCGGATCAATGGCGCGGGCGCAGAATCCGTCGAGAGCCGCGTGTGCGGGCCTTACGCGCAGATCTCCGGCGGTCCAATACTGCCAATAGGGCAGCGCTTCCATCATTCCTGGCTCGCGCATCTGCTCGAGGCGGCCGGCGCTGTAAGCTTTGCCGGTGTTGGTGGCAAAGACGGTGTCCAGCTCAAAGGCCGCGAGATTCTGGATTCCGGCTTTCGTCGTCAAGGCATCCACGGCTTTATGGAAGTCTTCGCGGCTTCCGCCTTTAGCCTGGATCTCGGAGAGCGTATCGCGGATCTTCGCGATCAGCCTCTGATCGCTGACGCCGGCCACCGTGAAGGCGTCGTTGCGATATTGGCCGGTGAGGCCGTCAAAGAGCGCGCGCGTCACCGGCGTCAGATCGCGCAGATATTCGACAGCGCCTTGCGCCGGCATGTCGAAGCTGAAGCCGACGTTAAGCGTATCGCCCTGAGCCTTGTCGTCCGAGAAGTTGCGCAGCCGTGAAGTCAGCGCCAGGCGCACAGGGCTGTGCAGTTTTTTGACCGCGTACCGGCCCACATGCAACCGTCCCAGCAGATTCGCCGCCGCCAGGTGGCGCGCCAGCAGATCGCCGAGTTGAACTTGCGCATGAGATTCAGGCATTAAGATACCCAGGTGAAACATTTGTGTCAGCCATCACAGATTTTGGCCCAAAGAAGAGTAGAATGATCTTGCGATCGAGAGATTGCAGCCTCCGCCAGAGGCAAAGGAGAAAGAGAATGGAAATCAGCACCGCAACAATCCTCGCCCTTCTAAGCCAAACCGCAAAAAAAAACATGCCCGGATGGGATGTGGCAGAAATCAAAGCCGCCCCTCTTTCCGCTGAAGAAATCAAAAAAGGCCGCGCCTATGAATCGGCCGATATTGGGCCTTCTACTTGGTTCGTGGCCCTTACCCGCCCTCTCAATCCCGATGATTTCGATCTCCTTACGCCGCTTGAACTCTGCACCCTGCGGATCAGGATCATCGAAGATTATGGCTTCCGGATCGATCCCACCGCTTTTGCGCCAATCGATTTCGATTGCGCTTCCTGGCCAAATATCGCAGCGAGGAGATAGCCCATGCTGAGCGAGAGGCGCAAATCTGAATTGGCAGGCCTGAGCCGCCATGAATGGGAATGGGAGCAATCCGCACCGGAGCGCGCCCGTGCAGATGCAGAACTTTGCGCGCACGCCCGCGAGCCGAGGGAAATAGATCCGGCATTTTTGCCCGATCACTGCCGAGTGGAAGATTCGCTCAAAAAGAGGGATTTTCTTGCGCAGCAATTGCGCGCGGCCTTCGCCCATCTGCCGCCGAAAACCTATTGCACGCGGCTCGCCCCATGGCTGCTCATTCTTCATGAAAAGGGCTGCATCTCGAATGCCACAATTTTTTCGAGGTGGAGGATAAGCGAAAATCGCATCGATCGTGCCGATTCCCCGCAAATTTTCGCGCTCAATCATTTTCTGGCAGCCGGATTTGATTGGGTAATATTTTAATCTCCGCCGCGCCCTCATCCTTGGGCAAGCGGTGCGTCGGGCTTGGCAGCCTGGGCCGATACGTAACTCGGCATTTCTTACCATGTGCGGCCGCCTCCTTATTCTTATCGCTTTCTCAGATTGGCTAAAGTTTTCGAGCTGTCTACCGTTCCGCCAATCTGGCTTCCACTCCGAATTACCGTTGAATGCAACCCCTCAACTGCTTTAGTGGCTGTTCCTGGTTCTGAATAGCCAAATCTAGTCACGGCATCCTGATATGCCTTGAGTGCGTCTGGGTGTAACTTTACGATTTCGCTCACCCCAGATTGAAGCGCATCGATCATTTTCGATGCCTCCTTGCTGTTCGCTGGAGTTGGAAGAGCATCCATCGCGTGGATCGTGGCCGCTTGTATCAGAGTGTCGGCAGCTCTGATTTCATTGGATTTTCTCAACGTTTCTTCGTAGCCTTCTTTAACAGGTACACTTTTAGATCTTTCAAACCTGGATTGTGAGTCTTCGAGGCTTTTGGCGGCATCCTCTTCGATTTTGTCACGCAAATTATCGATAAATGCTGCCTGCTTTGGCGTTGCTCCGTGAACACCTGATTCATCGATCTCGATAGGTTTCCGCTCTGAGCCATGCCTCCCCATATCGACTTTTCCGTCAGGCCCAAAATGTACAGGATGATCGTCGATTTCGACCCAGCCATCCCGAAATTCCAGACTTTTAGGTGCGGCTTTTGCTGCGATCTCTTTCACGCGCTGGGCGAAGATTCCTTTAGCCTCGCCTTGGAGCTGCGCGAAGAGCTTATCGTATTGCGCCATCTGGGCCTGATTATCAGCTTCGGCCTGGCGCTCGGCAAAGGTGGCCGTGGAGCGATCCGCAATCTTCACTTGCGGCGCTGCGCCGGCCGCGGGCACCAGAATATCGTCCGCATCCTCACCATTTTCGCCAGCGGCCAGAGGCACGTCATAGCGCTGGCTGATGTAGCCAACCGTAAATTTCTTGCCCATCGACTGGAGGCCCATGTCGATCTCAAGCCGATTGCCCAGATCCTCGCCGGTCTTGGTCTCGATCATCCAGCGCGGCATGGGCGCATTGGGGCCGTAGTTCCAGAGCACCAGCGGCCGTACGAGCTGGTCATTGACTACGGACATGACAGCCTTGGAAAGCGACACCGAGCGCGTGTCGAAGGTATCCGCGTGCGTCTTGCCCTGCGCCTGTGAGCCGCGGCCATCCTCGCTGCCAAAGGTGGTCAGCGTCTCGCCTTGGATACGGCGCATAATCGAATGCTGCATCTTCTCGAAAAAGGCCTGATAGACTTTGGGATCCTGCGCGCGGGCGATCTTCAGCATCTCGGGCTCAAACTCGAATCCATGGGGAACAGCGATGGCGACATTGTCAATCAGCGCCTGGGCAATTTCCACAGCCCGCTTGCGGTCAGACTCATTATCCGGGTCGTTGTAATGCACTACGGCAGTTCCGGGGCCTTTTTCGGCAAATTGTACCCACAGTCGCTGAATATTCCGCTTGAACCAGCTCGGCCAGAAGACCTCCTTGAGCAGCGGGCGCCCCATCCGGTTGCGGCTGCGCTTGCGGTAGCTGAAGATCAGAAACTTCTGCTCAGGTACGGGCGTGCCCCCGCTAGCCCACGGATTATCTAGCAGCTCAAGCTGTCCGATCTGCGGATGCCAACGATCTCCGAAGAGGAACAGCTCCTGCGGGCAGTCATTGATGTCCATGAGCTGCGCCTGGCCTTCCGAGGTGTCGAAAATCATCTCCTGCACGCTGAAGCCGTAGCCGGGCGCATCGAGCACGCAATCCAGCACCTCGTCGAAATTCACACAGGTGAGCTGGTCCTCCACAAACTCCTTCACATCCACAGCCAGCGAATCCTTGTCGTTGGCCGGCAGCACGGAGGTCGAGCGCTCCATCACGCTAAGCTTGAGGCCGTCCAGCGCATTGCCTACGTCCTCGTCCTTCTCCTCCAGCTCGCGATAGTAAGCCATGGTCTGCGGCAGGTTGTATTTCATGCAAGCCCAGATCTCCGAAGGATTGCGCGTACCTCCAAAGGCCAAAGTATTCCGGTAGAGCGAGATCTGCTGCATGTAGAGGCTCTGCGCCGGGATCATCTCCCCCTTGGGCGGCATGGGCGGAACGGCGGCAATTTTATCGTTGGCCATCAGAGGTAGCCTTTCAGTTGCTCGGTTGATGTGGGTTTCTCCGAGGCTTGCACGCCAGCAAGCGTGCAGACGCCGCCATTGTCGCCGGCGAGCAGCGCCAGCGACTGCGCCCAGAATTCGTCAGCGTGGCCCGCTTCGGTGCGATCGGCGTCAAAGCGGAAGTTATTTGCCGCGGTCGGAATGCGGCGCACCGCGTGGACCGCGCTGCGCAGATCGCGATCGTCCGGAATGCGGATGGTGCCTTCTTCATAAGCTCGCCGGGTCCGCACTGCCAGATCTTCTTTGACCGCCAGCGTGAAGGTCACCGGCTCAACGCGCCAGCTTCCCCACTTGACCTGAGTCTCCTCGGCGAGCTGCATCCCGATGCCGGTGGAATCAATGCAAGCACGACGAATGGGTAGATGCTCGAAAAACCAGTCGATGCGCTTGCGCTGCAGCGCAAACGGCGTGGCGCGAAGACGAACGATGGCGCGGGTCCAGAAGACACCCAGGGCCTTTTCGAGCAGGTAGATGACGGTCAAATCCTTCTTGCGGCCAATATCCACTCCCAGTAGCAGCTCGCCGACGGGCGCAAAGTTGTCTGGCAGATCAGTGGTGGCAAAGAGAGACTCGGACGCCTGGATCTGCGCCCAGGTGATCCAACTCGAAGCGTCGGAGATGAACTTGCAACAGTACTCCTGTTCCCAAATGTCCTCATCCGGGCAACCTTCGCGCAGTTTCTTCACGTCAGCATTGAGGCCATCGGCTACAGCGTCGTAGATTGTCGTGCAATGCTTCGAGAAGCCGTTTTCTTTCTCGCTCAGCTCATAAAACATGCCCGACTCGCCAAAGCACGTCGAGCCGATTTCGATGGAAAAGCCGCGCGTCACCGAAGGATAAATCGCCGCGTAGATGCGTTTGGCGTCTTTATGAAAAGCGAATTCGTCTGCTAGGACGTTTCCGGTATAGCCGCGGACCGTGTCAGGGTTCGCCGGCACAAAGATCATGCGGGACTTGTTCGAGGGGAAGTGAATCACCGACTGCGTCAGCTCGACGGCCTGGACGAAATTGCCCGTTCCTTCCGTCTCGAAAATGCCGGTCTTCTCATTCTCGATGAATTCAAAGCCGCGCGCCGCCTGCTCGATCTGCTGGATGGCCTCGACATGTTCCCGCGCTTTATGCGCCAATTCGTTCGATTGGCGCTGCCCGGCCGAGAGCGCGATCCACAGCGTCTTGTGGCGCACCATGTCAGTGATGGAGCGAAAGGTTGCGCAGAAGCTGAAACCGATCTGGCGAGCCTTCTTCCATATCTTCAGCGGGGATTTATCGTTGATCCAGTCCTGCTGATACTGGAGGAAGATCTGGTTAGACGGCGCCATAAATCTCCCTCACCTTTTCCAACAGATCTTCGCGGGTGAGAGCCACAGGCGGCTTGCCGTCGCCACCCTCGATTGCACCGAGCAGCTTGCCAGCCTTTTCCCTGACGAGATCCAGTTTGATCTGCACGTTTTTTTCATCCACGGCCACCCGCCGCGCTTGCAGATCGACACGCTGCAGGCGGCTCATGGTGAGGGAGAGCATGTTCAAGCCTTTGAGGAATGCGCCCTGGTCGCCTGGGCCCACCTGCTGCATCAGCGCGAAGACCTGGTCGCGCATGGCGTTCATTACCGCCGCATTGGATTCGGGCAGATCCGCGCCGGCGAAGGCCGCGGCCCACTCGCGCGCCTTGGCGCTCTCCGCCAGCACCTGAGCGCGCACCTGGCTCACGCGCAGATCAAACCAGCGCTGCAGGCTAGACTTGGCCAGGCGCAGGCCGGGAAAGAGATCCAGGGCGTCCGTCTCCACCGTGACCCAATCGATAAAACCGCCGCCGTCCTTCTCCCAATCGGCACTGTAAGGCTTAGCCGACTGCTCGGCAATCTCCACCCAGGTGCGCCCCCGGTCATAGAGTGTCTTGATCGCCTCCTGCGCGGCCTGCGGCAGGCGATCGATCTTGAGCGGAAGCTTTGTCTTCCGCGTTTCACCGGTTTTCGGCCTTGGCTTGGTCATTGGCGGCTCTGCACTCTAGCTGAAGCACACATCATCATTGCTCTTGTGGCGCGTGTAGAAACGCAACCCGGCCGCGGTGAGCATGATGTCTGTGAGGTAGGTGTGCCCATCATCTTCATCGGTGTGGCCTTTGAAGTCGATGTAATCGAGAACCTGCAAGTCCTGCAGCAGCGTGACAACCTGAAGCCTGCCCACCGTCTGCCCGATCTTGAGCAGCATGGCCCACAGCTCGCCGTCCGTGTAGCGCTGCGCCTGATCTTCATGGTTTTCGCGGATCAGCTTCAAGATGATGCCGCGCCGCCGCCGCGCGATAAGCTCCCGGCGTTCCGCCTCAAAAGTCATTCTGCCCACCTCCCGGACCAGCGCACAGGTGCGCCCTGATTGCGTTGACGCTCTCCACCAGCCCATCCAGCACCGTGTCCTGCCGGTCAAGCCGCTCGTAGACTTCCTGTGAATTCTGCGCCGCAAACATCGCCAGGCGCTGCGTCTCGCGGGCCTGCTCGCCGCCCATGTCGGCCACGCGGGTCAAGGCGTCTGCCGTGCGATCGCCAGAGCGGGCGCTGTCGCGGACACTCTCCGCCAGCGAGCCAAAGCTCTCCCGCATTGCCTGCACAAAGATCTCCGCGATCTTGCCAAAGACCAGAATCGCCACCATTGCCACCAGAAAGGCCGGTCCCCACGTCTGCAATAGAGCGAAACTCCGGTCTGGCTGGCTGCGGAAGATCTCGTAAGCGCCCAAGGTGAGCGCTGCGCTGCCGGCGCCGTAGACCATCACGCGCACATTCTGAAACCAGCCCGCGCGAAAACTGGCCCGAACTTCAGCCTTGGGCGTGGCGCCGCTGCCTAAATCGAGTGTCGTCAATGTCGCTGTCTCCCCGTCCAAAGCTGCCTCGCATCCGAAAAACCAGTTTCTGGGGTCGCCCCTGGAAAAACTTTGCCTTAAACGCCCCCGCCGTGGCACACATTTTGCGTGTCGGGCCGTTCACGCCGTTTCCGGCTACCCCTGCACCCCGGATCGCTCAGCGGGGCAATTTAGGGCCTTCCCTGCCTTTTCGCCCCTGATCGCTTCTCAGGGGGTGGTGATCGCCTGGGCAACCGTCAGATTGTCTGGCCGCGTCCACATCGCCTGGAACTTCCTTGAGAAACCTGAAACCGTTCCCGGATCGCCGGTGAAGACGGCCGAATTGTCCTGCCGCTCTTCGCCCTGCTCGGAGAAGTTGGCGGAGCCATCGCGCTCCAGCGCGCCGTCCACGGCATAACTTTTCAAGTGCATCAGAACCTTGGAGCGCTTCACGCGGATCTCGACGCTGTTCAGGTTAATCAATTCATGTAAAGGGCTGCGTGCGCAGGTTGCGTCGCCGCGGCATTGTGCCTGCAGCTCGCCGCGGTCGAGATAGATCATCACCACGACACCATGGCGCGCTCGGTCAGCCAGGGCATCAATGAGAGCCTGGTCGGAAAGGCTGAAGGCTGCCAGGCTGATAGTCTTGGCTGCCGAAGTCACGGCCGCCACATCCAGCGCCTCCAGATTGGTGTCTGGCGAGTAATACGTGCCCAATGGCAGCGGAGCCGCCGCCGGCAATGCCGCCCGGACAATCCCCTGCGGATAGGCGAGCTGTGCGCAGCTCCCCACCCAGGCCAGCGCCGCAAAGATCACAGCCAATTTCAGCGCGATGCGCGGCCACCCATTTCCTGCTCCCCGTTCCCTCTTCTCTCTTCTCATTCGACTGCCTCCACAAGATCTCGAATTCTGCTGGCGGCCATCAGCTCGGAGATCCACCACGGCCGTTTTGTGCAAGTAAAAACCAGGCTCTCCGCCGCCTCATCGTAATTCCATTCCACCGTCACACCGTTACTGGTGGCCGAGCCCGCGTTCCCCGAGGAACGCATCTCGTCGGCCTGCGCCCGAATACGAGCGCGAATCGCGCGAAACCTGAGCGCCGGAATGTTTTCAAAACTCACGCGCATCGAGTTTCCTTGATTGCCGCCGCCGGGTTGATCGGTCCCGGCGGCGGCAGGTTGGTTGAGTTACCCCGAAGACGCGCCGTGTTCAGCCACTGTTGGCAAATCGGGGGTACTGCGCTCTTTGTTGGGTGTATCCCTTTGGGGCGAGCCAACCGCTCTAGTCCCGAATCCTTCGCACGTTGTCCGCCTGGGGCTTGCCTTTCTCCCCGATGATGACGCCAAACTCAACCTCATCGCCTTCCTTCAGCGACTTGTAGCCATCCTCGTCGATCGCCGAGTAGTGGACGAAGATGTCCGGGCCGTTTTCCTGCCCAATGAAGCCATAGCCCTTGGCGTTGTTGAACCACTTGACCGTACCACGATGCCTTTTGTCCACGTCCGATTTCCTTTCCTGTGCGTATTTTCCCCGAGCCCCTTCCAATCGCCGGCAGCCGCCGCTTAAATCAGCCCACGCGCCAGGTAGATGGCGAGCAGGAGCGCCAAAAACGGAAAAACCTTCTTCACGTCGAGGCCGGCCTTCGATGCCGCAAAGCGCACGGAGTCAACCACTGCTTTTGCCTTGGCCAGATCTTTCAGCGCCGCGGCTTTGAGATCGCGCTCGGCGCGCAATGCCTCCGCACTCGCCAGGCCGCCAAACTTCCAGCCTGCCCAGAAAATCAGCAGCGCCACCCCTATGGCGCCGATCAACCCAAACCAGAAACCCATGCCTTCCTCCTTTATTGCGCGGGCGAATTCGCCGCCCGGTTATTGAGTACATCCTTGGCGGCATTCACCGTGTAGAGTGTGGTGCAGATGCCACCCACATACAACCCCACCTGACCGACAAAAGCGCCCAACTCAGGCAGCGAGACCGGCCCATGAACCTTGGTCACCAGCGCCGTGATCCAGCCCGAGGCAAAGCAGATGACCAGCAAAATGCAAACGCGCGTGTTTGATGCGGTGCCATCGCGCTCGCTGAGTTGCTCTTTCAGAAACGCGCCGAGATTGGTAATAATCACCATTTGTGCCCCATCCCGTAGCCAACTGCCGCGCCAATCCCGATCCACTTTGCCGCTGTCACGGTGCGATGCAGCCAGGTACCACCCTTGGCCGCCGACTTCCATTCGTCGCGTTGCGCAGCCGTCGCTTTCAGCTCCACGGCCGTATCCGCCGCGGTCTGTGTACACGCGGTCAGTTTGGCGCCGGTTTCCTGGCAGCCAATCTCGGCCGCCTGAATCGCCTTGAAGTCCGCTGCGGGTATCACGATCTGCTGCGGCGGCGCATCCGGCGCATCTGGCGCGCCGGCCTGCCGGCTTGCTGGCCCGCTGACTGGCTGGGACGGCGCTGTCTGGATAGTGATCGGCTGCGGCAGAGCGGGCATCAGCTTCGAGCCGTCAACGATGATCTGCTGCGGCGTGGCCGGCGCGGCCTTCTCGATCTCCAGCGCCTTGAGCTGCGCGACAAGATTAGCCTGCGCGCCTTGCGCGTCCTTCTCGGCCTGGTCGATAGCCCTCTCCTGCACAGCCGAAGCCGCGTCAGCCCTGAGCCGCGCGTCGTGCTCCTGCAGCAGCATGTAGCCGGCCAGTAATGCCAATATCGCCAGCGCGACTTCCAACGGCGCGTGCCAGGTTTCAGGAATCGTCATTGTGCGCTTCCCTTCCATAGCTCCACTTCCGCTTCGCGCCGAGCCTTCAGGCCGGCCAGCTCGGCCGCGCCGGCATGATCCCAGCGGAGGATCTGCTCGGCCGCGGCATCGTATTGTCCCTGATTGAGGAGGAAGAGGAGGCGGGAGCCGGAGAGCCGCGTCGCGCCCAGGTTGAAGGTAAAATCCACCAGCGCGTCGAACTGGCCCTGCGTCAAGGGCACCTTCACCAGGCACTCGACAGCGCTGCAGGCCACATTCACGTCGCTGATGAGAATATCCTGCGCCGCGGCCTCGTCGATGCCGTCTGCAAAGCTGTCAGGATGCAGCAGCCGATGGCCGTAGCCCACGGTAGGAAAGCCGCAGGCGTCCAGGTAGACCTTCGCCCGGAAGCCTTCACACTTTTTCAGAAGCCTCATCCCCGCATCGCTGAATTCCATCGTGCCCGCTCCTTGCGGAACAGGGATCGAAAAGCGCGGTTTGGTTGCCCCGGTTCCCGATCCCTATTCGCTGCTCTGGCACACCGCAATCTCCTCTGTGAAGAATTGGGGTGCGTTCAGGGTCCAGAATAAGGTGGAATCGGGCGCACGGAGAGCAAGTTGAAAAAGGTGGAATAAATGGAATAGTTAAAGTTTTCAGAGAGAGTTAGTTCTGGTTTTCAGGCTGCCGCGCGCCGCATTTCGGGCAGGGCTTACGGCGTTCACGCGCGCTGAGCGCAATGGCGCACTCGATTATGGTAGCAGGATGCGAACGGTTCGGCGGCTTGATGCGCCATCCGTGCTCCGCGTGGAAGATTTTAGCAAATGGAGTAAGGCTCCATTTCATGGCTGGGCGCGGAAGCAATAGCTAACAAAATTGGTGGCGGCGGTGAAGACCAGAAGCGCCAGAATGACAGCCCAGAAGACGCCGACCACGGTGACGGGCTTGCGGGGCGCGGGCGGCTCATTCGCAGAGCGTTTCCGGCGCACAGCCAGGTAGAAAAACGTGACTATTAGAATGCTTACGAGCACGCTGCAAAAGAGCAGTCCACCATCCATCTCATTCTCACTTTCTGATCAAGCCTTCACTTTGTGGTCCGATGCCTCATATACCTGCCCGAGAAGCCGTTCCACAATAGAAGATTTATTTGGTCCAGTTCTTCGCCAAACATCATAGACTTCAGCAACGATTTCTGCATATTTAGACCGAGGAAGAATAATACCAGCCTTATTTGCAGCCGCTTCCACCGCCTTCAGTACTTCAGCCAACAGTTCAGAGTCCAGCGCTTTTTCCCCTCTTTCTTCGTCCGCATTATGTCCCGTAACAGTTCGCCACCATGCTTTTTCTCCCTCTGGCAGCAATTCTGTAAGCGCGATCAAAGCGGAAACAGGGGGGCTATCCTTACCCCTTTCCCATCTGGAAATGGTGTCTTGAACACTGCCAATCGCTTTAGCTAGTTCATCTTGCGACATTCCGAGTGATTGACGGGCAGCACGAAACGCCCCGGCGATTTCAGGGCGCAATTCGGCATTTACGCGCAAGCGCGTTTTTTTATTGACATTCATACGCGGTTCCGCGTAATGTCCTTTTTCAGAGAGTTGATACCCACCGTGGATTTTACTTCGTCGAGTACCGAATTCCGAAAAGCCGCAAGAATACGCGGCATTATCGCCGATGTCGCCAGGCGGTTGAACTTGTCGCACGAACACGTACGCCAGGTTGCATTGGGACGCCGCACCAGTAAGCGCGTTGCAAAAGCTCTGAGCGCTGAACTTCGCCAGAAAAAGCGTAAAGAGCAGCAGAAACAGCAACGGAGGCTTGCGGCATGAGATCATCGCGCCTTCTTTCTTTCATTTGCGCAATCAGACAATCCTTCCATCTCTTGGTCGCCGATGCTTCTGCACCGCAGGGACCGCAGCTTGCGCCGGGTGACCGCTTTATATCCCTGGACGAAGTGAGCGTTTTTATTCAAAAGGAATGGTCCTTGCGTTGGTACAAAACGCCCTCTCACGAAGAATGCCTCCGCTATGCGCGCTACTTCCCCGGATTCAAAGGCGTCTGTCGCATCTGCGGATGCACAGATCTTAGACCTTGTTATCTCTTTCTCGAACACCTCACGCCCTGCGCCTGGGTAAACGACGAACACACTCTCTGCACAAATCCAGATTGCCTCACTGAAGTTGCTAAAGCAGAAGGCAGCGGCCAAATCCAGCAGGAGCGCGATATATGAATAGTGCCAAATCATCACGCTCTCACTCTGCCGCCTCCGGGCCTTTTGTGTCACCGGAAAAGATTGCGGAAAGTTTTCCCCCCGAACAGCTCGATCTCTATGCCGCCGCTCCGCCCATGCCGGGCAGCCTGAACGATGAGAGCATCGTTCGCGGCGTACTGACACAAGCAATCCGCAACAGCGCGAAAAGCCGCGAACAGATTGCGGAAGAGATGTCCACCCTCTGCGGTGATCTCATCACCGTAAGGATGCTGAACAGCTATACCAGCGAAGCCGCCGAGCAACACCGCTGGCCCGCCCAATACACACGCGCATTCTGCCAAGTCATTGGTAATTGGGAACTTCTTCGCTGCATAGCGGAGCGGCAAAGTTTGCACCTGATTACCGATGACGAGGCGCAGCTCCTGGAGCTTGGCCGCCAATTCCTGATCCGCAAGCGGGCTGACGAGCAGATCGCCCTGCTTGAAGCACGCCTGCACGGAAAGGGTTCCCTATGAATTCATTCACACTTTTTCTCATTGCCTTTCCCGGCGTGGCCATCACCGCGGTACTAATCCCGCTGCTGGCCATGCGTTGTTTTCTGGCCATCACCCCCCGCGATCGCAAGCATTCCGAGTGGCTACTGGTGGCGGCGGCGCTGATTGAGCCGGCCGGCGCGCTGGCGCAGCTCACGGCCAACGGACTATCGCATCTGCGGCCGCTGAAGCTGGACCTTTATATCTACCGGATCGATTGCCTCTTCGGCTCGCCCAGCTTTGCCTTGGGCCAACTGGTGGCCGCGCATCTCTGGCTCAAGATTCTGGTCAGCGTGAGCTATGGCCTGCTGCCCACCGCCATCCTGGCCGCCTTTGCCATCAATCTGTTATGCGGCAGCGAGAAAAGGGCTCGGTGCGCCGCATGGACCTTTCTGATCTGCCTCTTTGCGGCTGTGCCCATTTACCTGCTCTGCCCGGTCTGCGGGCCGGCCTTTGCCTTTCCTGCCTTTCCGGTGCTGCCCGCCATCGTTGTGGCGCACCCCATTGCCATTGCCGCCGCGCCCAACGGCGTGCCCTCCGTCCACACCGCCGCCGCCATCCTGGTACTGCTCTTTCTCTGGCCGTGGCGATGGGGCCGCGCACTGGGAGGCGCCTATCTCGCCCTCATTGTGCTGGCCACGCTTGGTTCCGGCCAGCATTACCTCTTTGATCTGCTGATGGCCGTGCCCTATGTCTGCGGCGTGCTCTGGCTCGCCCTGGCCATTGAAGATCACCGCTCACTTGCACGGATCGGGGGCCGCTGACCATGGCGCAGCTTGCCTTATCCCTGCCTCTCCCAATGCCTGTCGCCGCGCCGCAACGCGTGCTGCTACCCGATTCTGACGATCAGGCGCAGGCCGATCTGCGCCTCTCCTACGTGCAGATGCTCCTGGATTACAAGCGCGACGCGGAGCGCTTTGGCTGCCTGCGGCTCAAGGATGGCACGCCGGTCAGCAGCGCCACCCGCATGTCGGCGTATGTGGCCGAGGTGGCCGGTGTGAGCCTGCGCACCATCAAATACTGGCTCAGCCGCTACCAGCAGGGCGGCCTTCCCATAAGCGCTAAGATAACGATTGACGATTGAAATGAAGATTACTATTCTATTTGCATGGCTGAACTTGAGAATTGGCGAGTTCTGGTAGGATTGCTTCCTTTGAATTGGGAGCAGTTGGGCCGC